>Ga0265780_10009640_pt1 | contig 11559 bp, 15 predicted proteins | sample P1T30metagenome_FD_192432 | JGI IMG/M metagenome (GOLD analysis project Ga0265780, IMG submission 192432) | Plant litter microbial communities from East Loma Ridge, Irvine, California - P1 T30 | ecosystem: Environmental > Terrestrial > Plant litter > Unclassified | place: USA: California... | reverse complement strand
TTCCTCCTCACCATCATTCCATGTCCAAATTTTTCTAAACAGAATAATAAAACCACATGACAAGTTGCCATGTGCTGCGTCTCAAAAAAAAGCCCATCAACTATCCTGATGTCCGCTCTTCCCGTGCTCTTTTGATATACAAATAAAAGCACTTGTCTGTCCTACGTTGTCAGATTTGGACGACCCTTTGCCATCGTCTAAAAACCAAATCACTTCCCCCTATAGGGTCTTGTTCTCTGTGTATCAAGTTTCCAAGAACAAAGGAATAAAAAACTAGCATGTGGTATTCGTGTCCTTCTTGTGCTCGATTTAAAACTGAACAAAGAGAATTAACAAAAGGTCACTTAAATAACGGTCCTAGGCTAAGAACTGTGGTAATTTGTTAAATCTAAAAACGCGTTTGAAATGCTACATGGTGAAAAATATTTTTCCGCTCTCCCCCCACAAAAGAAAGTGTTCATAAATGTCACATGTCGTTCTTGCGTGTCTGGGAGAAGAAGAAGATCCGATACTTCTGTTACATGTGGGACTGAGTACTAAAATTCACCTAACAAAGTTATGGTGGTGTGGGCGGCACTGAGTGCGGGTAAAATACGTAAAACTGTTCCGCTCTTCTGTCCATCTCTTCTACTATTGTTTTTTTACCTTTTTTTCCAAAACACTACGACAACCATGTAAATGGGTGTGGTCGCGTTTTCTGCCTTGTCGCTTACTGCGTCTCTCTTCATCTAAAACTTTGCTTTTGGCTTGAGCTGCAGTTCTGCGTTGATAAAAAACATAAACTCTATGGAAATATATGATATACTTCTGATGTTTTCTAAACTCCTGATTTGTGGTGAGTAAATTTGGAAATAAATGATTCACCTAAAGCTTGGATGGTTTTTGGAGGAGACGGAGAAGAATATGATACGGAAAGGGTTAAAACGAGAATTTCATGTAAACGTCTGGTTCTGGATATCAACCAGAAAAGAAAGAAAAGCACATATAAGGTGTTTCTGGATTTTCGGCCCTATGGGAACCTATTTGGCGCGTGTACGTGCGGCTGGAGATATAAAGTACTTTTACTGAGCCGGTAGCTCTCCTTTCTTCTTCCTTGTATACACAAAAAGTTTGTTTTCTATAAAGTAAAAACTACCAACATGTGGCACATGTCTCTTTTTAAAAAAATTTCAGTATACTCACCGTGTGAGACGTTCTGTGGAGAAGATACGAAAGTAAGAATTGCTAAATTGCTAAATCTACTGGCTCTAACATTCAAGTTTCTTGAACAAATCCAAAGGCAGATTATGAGTGGAAGTTTTTTTAAACAAGATAAAAACATGTATGATATGGGATTGAGGTACTAAACACTCCGAGGATATCGATTATGTTATCTGTGTGGGCTATTGGGTATATAAACTTCACTTTGTTTACCTTCCTTCCTCTTTTTCTATTACACATATTCTACACTCTTCAATTTTACTAAAGAAATTGAAGCGCACTATTTCCATCTGTCTAAGAAGGCATCTTCTCTTATCATTATGTTAAAAAGGCCATGCAAAGTCGTGTTCTAATCATACAAATAAAAGCAAAATACACCTTTTTTCTTTTAAAAAAAAGTTCCTTTAAAAGCGTCCTATGGAGAGTACCACGTCCAAAGTCTTTCAATTACTAGTCCTTTGTTTCTCTTTCCCGCATGCTATTCCTGGAAACCTTTTTTCTGACATAACTAAAATTCAAAATTGGAACAGTACATGTCTGGACCACATTTTTCTCGCCTGGTTGATTGAATTCTGTCTACTAGATCTTTTCCCAAAAAAAAGAACTGCAGTTCATGCGATACACTTCCTTCTGCTAATTAATCCTCTCAATGATCGCCTCATGCGGACTACCGAGCATTTCTTTCTTACAAACCCGACAACACACTCTTCCTCTTCCTATCCTGCAATACCTCTACATTCCTAAAACTGTACGAAAAAAATTCAGGCAGACCTCTCGATACCTGTAGACGGCGTTGTCGCTGTTGATTAAATGATAACCATTAAAAAGACATGGAAGTGACTACATGTGAGCATTGCTACCTATAGTGATTGCTACTTGTTTGGATAGGCCTTATGTTACAATGTGACTAGTTATGTAGGCTCTATGTCTATTACCTTTATTTCTTTGTTTCTCTTCTCTGTCTGCCCCTCCCTCCCCTCCCAAAAAATTCACTTCTCTACTCGAAAGACTCAATGCTGGCTACAACATGTTCCGGAATGTGTCTGCAGTTGCTATCACATATCAACCGCACCAGCTACTTAAACCTCATTACCCCCCAAAAATACTCTCGAAATAGGAATTATGTGGAGGAGCTCTCTTCTCAAAGATAGATGTTGGAATGACAAAAGAAGCGCAGGTTAGACGATGATGTTGCAGCGGCTGTCTGCACCGAACTGAGCCGCGCGGAGGAGAGTGAGCTAGTGACTACCATAAACTATCTGGAACGTCTTCTTATTTGCCGTGTACGTGAAAAATGTCGCGTTATCAACTTTTCCTAAACAATATGCATAACGAATTCATGGGTCCTGTGGGCGGGAGCGTCGAGTAACGTTGATGGGATAAAAAGGCTTACGGAGAAATTCTCATGTACATGGATAGAATGTAATCTTTACACTGTGTGGAAGTCAAGGACATCACCCACGCGGTTTGACACGAAAGCAATGGCGGAACTGACCATGTTGTGAAAAGTATGGGGGCGGGTGTTTTATAGTTGTTTCTCGAAAGGGCTGCGGCAAGGGCGATGTGTTTGTTGAGTGAAAGATGAGACTCTTCTTTCAAGAAGCGCTCGGTACGAGTGAATCGTATTACCCAGAAAAATCTGACGACCATGTCAAAAACTATGGGATAGTATGTGTGGAAGGCTCTGCGATTGAGGGGTGTCTATGTAGATTTTGAAAGCGCGGGATATCTATGGTATCATTGCTATCCATTGTTTTATATGTAAAGAAAAGTAGCCCTAGACCTTGAGATGTTTGACTTCCAAAAGAAAATATCAGAGACGCTTTCACATGTACAAATTTAGTTGGTTGAGCAACTCGAGTCGCACCTGTATCATACAGCCCCATCACATGACCTCGTGTGTGCTGCGTCATCTTCGCGATCGGCCAACACGTACCTTCACCCACTGAAACTTACCAACAAAACTACTACACCAATGGTACCTTCACACAACCCGCGAAGCTTATAGACTCGCCCTAGTCGCCCGTATCGGCGATTTAAAGTCTATTCTGCAACTCCCACCATCACCACCACCACCAAATCACCCCACCATGGCGCCCCCTCTATCCTCTCTCTACACCATCTCCTTCCTGATTGCAACCCTTGCCACCCTCCTCGTTGCAGCCAGCCTCCGCCTCCTCGCCATACTCCCAAATGGCGCGCGTTCGAAGAAAACACCAGTTCGCAAACGGCCCATTGCAACACGCGTCCTCATCGTACTCGGATCCGGAGGTCACACGCACGAAATGTTCTATCTACTCCGCGACCTCGACACGCGAAAATACACACATCGAACGTACATTGTGAGCAGCGGTGATGCGTTTTCCGCGCAGCGCGCTGCAAACTTTGAGCGCGAACTTGAGGACGCGGAAAATGCTCGGGTGAAGGAGCTTGAGAAGGAGGAGAAAGAGGAGAGAATACAAGTTGAAGAAGAAGAAGAAGAAGGAAGGGTTCTGGCACCAGGAATACAAATCACAGACGCAGAGGGCACCACACATGGTCTCGAATCAACGACAACAACTACAGCATCAGCAGACAGGCCGGCGTGTACAGGCCCAGACCACTATAACATCGCCATCCTCCCCCGCGCCCGCAAAATCCACCAACCACTCCTCACAACCCCCTTCACATGCCTGTACACCCTTCTATCCGCCTTCTCACCCTTACTCTCCTCGCCGCCGCTCCTCCCAAATCAAGCCCCTACGACCCCCTACGAAACCGCTGCCGCCGACCTCCCCGACCTCATCGTTACCAATGGCCCCGCCACCGCCGTCATCGTCATCCTAGCGAGCTTGTTACTGCGCTTCTTCAATGTCCGGGGCGCGAATAGTAGGGGCAAGTGCAGGACGGTGTATGTGGAGAGTTTTGCGCGGGTCAAGACGTTGAGTTTGAGTGGGAAGTTGTTGGTGAGGGTTGTGGATCGGTTTTTGGTGCAGTGGGAGGAGTTGGAGGGCGTTGGTGGGGGTAGGGCGGAGTATTGGGGTGTGTTAGTATGAAGAGCCGTTGGGAGGAAGGGGCGTTTGAAGGTATATTTTCTCGCGTTTATGATACCCCATTGTTTTTCATCACAGAAAAGTGGCGTGATGGAGTTGCTTGCTTCAGTTTCATGATATGTATACAATGGATATACTACAAGTATCCTCCCTCCACATCAGTGAAGCACATACGTCTACTCAGGAAGCACAGACTGTTCAGTCTAGCTCCTCCGGCTGCACAGGAAACGTCTTCTTACCCAGATATGGCTTCTTCTTACTATGCAACATATGCTTACCCAGCGCCTCCAACAAGCTCTCCTCCTGCACAAGCTGCTGCTGCTCCTGTGCCTTGACCTTCTTCTTATGCTCCAGCTCCCACCTCAACTGCATGGGTGTCTTCATCGCCTCTGCAGCTCTCTGTCGCCTCTGCACTGCTTCGCGCGCGAGCACGTCTTGCTCCGAGTATCTGCTGACCTTGATCTTGCGCGGTGCGTTTGCGTCCTTCTTGGCGTCCTTCTTAGCCTGGATAGAGAAGTCGTGGATGTGGGTGCGGAGTTCCTCGCCGAGGGTATCTGGGAAGGGGGGTGCGACGAGTGTGTAGGCAATGTCCTGTACGCCTTCGACAATGTTACGCTTCGTGTCTACATCCCAGCCCTCGGGGGCTTCGGGATCCTTGCTTGTAGGACGTTGAGTCAGGAACTTTTCCTGCCGTTCTTGCTCAATCTGTGAGAGTTCCTCGGTGATGGTACTTGCGCTCTTCTGAACGCTGTTTGTATTTTCTCTTTGGGCGCGGGCCTCCCGGTTCTTGCTTCGCCAGTTGGCCAGGCTACTGAATGGCTGTGTTACCCTGGATGTGGTCCTCTGCAACCATGTCTTGTTTTTGACGACTGGTTCATCTGCTAACTCTGCAGTTTCAAACTGTTCATGTTCCCAAGGCCACTCGATCCGCTGATTTGTGCCTGCGATGTAGCGGTGAAAGATGGGTAGGCCTGTATGAGGGTCGTACTGGTGATCCTCTGGTATTGGTTCGTCGATGTACAGAGTGCCAGTGTAAGGGTCGATGCCAGTGGTATGTCGCTCCATGTGGATTCGCTCTACAATGACATCCTCATATTGCTTTACGCCATCACGAACAAGTTCTCCAGGTATTACCAGGCGAAGGTCATCTAGAGGCAGAGGCACTTCATTCTCCTGCTTCGGGCCCAGAGACCCAGCGCTGGCACCGAAGACGTCGGAGTCGTAGAATTGCTATGAGGGGTTAATCCCGGTTTCCCATACACATCAAAAGCACTACATACCATGTTCAGACCCTGGACAATGACCTCGTGAGTTCGGCTCAGAGTGTCCTTGACTACACCAATCTTGCCCGCATCTTTCCCCTTGAGGATGACAACGCGGTCGCCCTTTACAATGGGAAAGTACTTCTGCTTATCCACAACCAGCGGATACTCCAGCGGTAAGCCTTTCTTCTCCCTAACTTCATTCCTGTTCTGCTGCGTCTTGAGCGGTATCTCAGGCTTCTGTATCTGGGCTGGCGTAAGGGCTCCGTACTTGTCAGCGTTTGGTCCGATGGCACGATTTGGACGCAGAGGGCCGAGTTTCCAGTCTTCCTTTGCAGTAGCCAGAGCCTTCTTCCTAGCTCCCTTGATGTGTTCATTCTCCCACAATATGCGCTGCAAGACGGCTTGCTTGGATTCCCATTGTGCCTGTTTGAGCTCCTGTCGCTTCTTGCGCTCCCGCTCGTGCCATTGAATCGCATATTTGACTTTTCGTATCTCTTTTAGTTTCTTTGCCTGCCGGGCGGCGTTGCGGCCGGGCCTGGCGACCAATTGGTTCATGGTGGGCGGGATGGCGGCGACGGAGATGGAGATGAATGTGCGAGCGTCTGCGGACTACCGAGCCATCGGATGGCGGGCCAAGAAGGGCAGTAGTGGTGAATTGGCGAGGCGTATCGATATGGGTGAAGGGACGACAAGCTCTGGGCCCAGCACGTGCGTCCGCAATGCGCTGACAGCAGTCGTTTTGTCGGGATTAGCGACCAGCGTCGAGGTCGAGCCAAATTTCGCGCGGGCTGGACAGCGGTGCTCGGGCGGTAACTTTCTGCCTGAACCACCTAGCATCAGTACCCATGACATGGTCTACGCAACCGCATCCACCATCTCGACGTATCCCAAGACGGCTCTTCCACCATGACGCTGTTACGGCGCAGACTGCGCTGTCATTACTGCAATGTGCAGTCGCGCGATAGTGTGTCGCAGATTCCCAAGACATATCATTGCCCGCATTGCGACGCAGTGAATCACTTTGACCAGGTAATCTTCCCAGTATATAAAACTCCAACCAAGCAGGCCTTGCAGCTGACATATTTCCAGCGCGGAAACATTACCGATCCACCGATAGAAGAAATTGCAACTGCACCGGCGACTTCCTTCCAGTACATGCGCTCACGCTCTCCCACGCCCGCCATGCAAGCACCCGTCGATGACATCTTCTGCGACATGTGTCAGCGCAACCAGACGCTCTACACCAACCTCCTCGCCGAATTCATTCCCGAGGAAGACGACCCCGAGTATGAAAAGTATCTTGCTGCGTACGATGATTACAAGGTGGAGCTCGAGATCCGGTATCCGCAAGTCTGTCAGGCCTGTCTACCTCGGGTCCAGGACCAGATACGGAACGCGAACCACGTCGCGCGGGCAGATAATTTGGCGCGCATAATGGAGGCGAGTAAAGAGAAGCGGACCATTGTACAGACTGCGCGACAGGCTTGGACGCTGCGCGTCATTTCGCTGGCCAAGTACATGTACCTGCTGAGCACTGTGGTGGGAATGCTCTGGCACGCAGCAGCGCTTTTCATGGCGCCTGATGACGAGGGCATGCTTGCAAGTCAGACCTTCAGCTGGGACGTTTGCCTGAGCCAGGCAGTTTTTGTTCGCTCAGTGGATGAGGCTTGTGTACTATCGTCTTCCGTAGTCAAATGGTTGCAGTACGCCATTATAGCCGATCTTGTTACCATCTGGTGGAATCCAAAGTTGAAACTCAAGACCAACAGCCTCACAGGGCGGATGCATGGTCTCAAATCACTGTGGTCCATTCGTCTGGCCGTCGTCGTCCTCCGCTACGCAAGTCTCTACTACTGGAAACACACCGACATCAACACCGACATGTTCCAGACGTTCCAAAGAACACACATGGTCATGCTAGGCGTACTATCTCTTTCTACACTCCTCACCTGGAAGACCGTACGCATCGTCTACGGCGCTGCGCCCTCGTTCCCGAAAGCGACCCAGGAGACCATTCCCACCTCGCCCGGCAGCGCACAGAAAGCCAGACGAAACTCCTACCACCCTGTCCACCCACAAGCCGACATCTACGACAGCATGGCGCATTCTTTCGCCACGGGCATAGAAGGCTACCAAGACTCGTCCCCTTGTCCCCCTTCCCCCACCCTCACAGAGTCCTCCTACACAACCCACGCCACAGACGCCACCACCCCCTTTGCAAAGCGCAACGCATTCCTCGACGACTTCGACACCATGGACTGGACCCCTACAAAAGGCAGCGGTCGCGGCCGCTTCTCCCAACAACAAGGGGGACCCCCAGAAATCCTCCCCAACCAGTTTTCAAAGCCGCCCTCCGCCGCCGCCCAACTCTCACCACCCCAATTCAACAACAAGCCATCTCAACCACCACCACAACAACAACACTCCATCTTTGCCCAAAAAGACCCAAACCCCTTCCGCCACCGCGTCCCCGCCAAACCGCCAACTTCCCTCGCCTCTGCCCAAAAACTCCGAGCCAATCCCTGGAAACCCAGTGTCTGGGAGCCGCCTCTTGCAGTCAACAAAACAAACTTCTTCAAGGAAGAGGCAAAGGCAAGGACTAACGGTAGCTCCGGCAAAGGCGGCGGTGGTGGCGTGGGTGAGATACAGGGACTAGATGGACTGGGAGTACCTAAGAATGTAAAGAGGGATGCAGAGCTTTTTGCGAGTCCAAAACTCAAGTACGATTATTATGGTACTATGAAGGATACGGGCCTGGAGGATACGTTTAATGCCATGTTTTCGAAATGAGAATATGGCATCCTTCTTTTGTATTTTTATCTGTTACTTTCATTTGTTGTTTTCCTTTAGGAAGGGGATTGGTGTACATCGATGGTGGATCAAGGGATTGCATACATGGCGGCGTTTTATTTTGATATCGAGTTTCTTTTGGACTGAGATACCCAATGATACGTCTTGGGTGGGATGCCCTTTGGGTCGAGTACTGCATGTCCGCAGCATTCAGCTTTCAATAACCTTGATCGCTGTACACCATGGAACATGACATCATCAACATCACATCAACGACACCAGGCAAACCACTCTTGGGCGCTTGAACGAGTCAGATACTCTATCTAACCCTCCAGCATATCATGACTTTTCATATGCCGAGTAGAAGCACAGATTCCCAATGTAAAGACTCCGGTTTCCCTTCCCATTGATCCGCGGATTCCATCATTCGTTCATGGCGGGTTTCTGGTCCACGTTCGTTTCCTTCCCTTGACTCCCTTGCTTGACGGCTAATCTATGATCTGGGCTTCTCCTTCTTCTCCTTCCACAGCGCGGAAAGACCGACACCGGAAACCTTGACCACCTTGAAACGGACACCGGGAATATCACCCTTGGCCTTGCCCTTGCGACCGAAACCAGCGAGCAGGACCTCGTCGTTTTCGTCTACGAAGTTCAAGCAACCGTCGTTGGGGACTACCTTTGAATTAGCCCAGTTCCCTTTGTATCTGATTCTGAAAATTGCCACAGGCTCTCCATTCCTGTGTCGCAACTTCAACCTCTCCTGAATAGTGGTGACATACCGAAAGCGGTGACCTTCTTTCCGTTCTTGATCAATTGGACACGGACACACTTTCGGATAGCCGAGTTGGGCTGCTTGGCCTCAACACCGACCTTCTCGAGGACTATGCCCTTGGCGTGGGAAGATCCACCGAAGGGGGAGGACTTGAACGCGGTTCCGAGGAGACGCTTCTTGTAGTGGAGATCGGCCCATCGTCCCTCGCGGCGATGGTTGCGGAGCTTGCGGGCGGCGTTGAGACCTCTTGGCTTTCCTGATGATATTGTGAGCAACTACACAACATGTGAGGCTTGCTGGAGACGCCAGAGTATGCGTATTGATGCAGTTTTCGTGTGCTGGGTGTGTTTGCAGGGAGTATGTTGCGTACCTTTACCCATGATTGCGGTATTGACGACGGGTGTGCTGGGGAGTGGGTGGTTAGTATCGCGGACGTCGAAGATGATTTTGCAGGCGGCTGGAATCAGTGTGCGGCAGAGCCAAGCCCCACAGGCCTTAGTGTGTCGCTTGCCTGGAGGCGGTTAGCGGGTTTCGGTCATCTTATCTTATCGCACCAGCGTCATTCCATCGAACATGAGGACGTCTGGAGAACACCAACAATCAACGCCAGTAGATGGTTATTGTCTTCTAATAGATACCGAGAGCATCCGGCATTCGCGAGAATCCCCTGAACCATAGCTGGTGTTGAGACTTGAGCCATCACCAACAGCGCTTCTGGTACAGCACGCGGCGCATACTCACAATGGCTCAGAAAGACGACAGAAAGTTGACCAAAACGCAAACCAACCGTCTACCTGCACCTGCGCTATTTGTCGGTCCACCCTCACACAATGCCTCTAATACGTCGCTCCACGAGATGCGCAGTCCGACAAAGACACCCCTAGTGCGCCAGCGCTCCCTCCTCTCCCCAGACTCCAAGCGACCCCTTCCGCCAACAACGACCAACGATGGAGAACACCTTAGCCTCAGCTCTACGAATCCCTCCGCGCCCTTTCAGCGACGCCAACGACAACACAGCCAAGCAGCCGACGCCGAAGCCTCGTCCCGCGCCGAAGCAATATGGGCCGAGATGCAAAACACACTCGAAGAGGTGGAGCTAAGCGCCATCAAAGGCCCCGGCATGACAGTCTTCGGTTCTGAGCATTCGCGTGCACTAGATGAGCTAAGGAAAGCACAAATTGAACTCGCAAAAGCTTGGGCGCGCTCCGAGGAGGACGAGCAAACGCCCGAACAGCAGAAACAGGCTCAGGAGAGTAAAGCAACAGACTTGCAACCGCAGAGCCTTGCTAACCACCCACGCGACGGCGCTGGTGGGTCGACAAAGGGCGAGAAGCTGTTCGATAGGATCAAGCTGGAGGAAGAGACGGAAAAGGACATAGAACTGAGTCGGAAGCGGAGAGAGGAGAACGATAGGTATTTTGAAAAGGTGAACAGGGGAGTGCAAGAGGTGGTTGTGAGGCTGGAAGAGGTGGCCAAGGCAATGAGGGGGGTTGAGAGCGAGAGCAAAGAGATTTGGGGGCACGGTAGTGATGAGAGTGTTGACACGGCAAGTGTTACGACGGCGCACAGTGTTACCTGAAAAGATGAGGACGTTTGTTCGAAGCCCATTGGACGACGTGTTTAGCATCATCAAGATCAAAATACAGCACAAAGAGGATACCTGAGCGGGTAGTACCTGGATCCGTAGACGCAATTATGCGGATTACTTCAACACGTCGAGGGAGTGTTTGACTTGGACCGAGGCCAAAACCTGACGCTAATACAGTGTGAACAGTGAAATATAGGCGACGTATAAATTGAGGGGAAACAAGGAAAACCGACGTGGACTGTATTTTCGTAGGGAGAAAAGTTGCCTCGGGTATGCACATCAAGCTACTCTTTATCGTATAGCATTGTGCTAAGAGCACATGGACTCCCAGTTCCTCACGCCCCAGCACTGGAGAAAAAGAACAATGTAGCGAATAGTATTCAGTGTATACATGACTTCATGTGTACTAGACTCTAGCATTCAGCCAGGCATGCCTCGGATAGATGTGCCCGAATCGATATCTTCCCCACATCCCTACTCGTCCTAGCAATCGCTACCTTCACATCTTAAAGCAAATACCTATACTCTGGATTCAAATCGCCCATTTCCGTCTTCTCATACTCCGTCAGCCCTACATCCCTCACGCTCTTATTCCTCTTCCGATTCGCCAGGCTGCACATGATAAAGTACAGCGCACAACTCAGTGCACTCAGGCAGACAAACGCAATACTAATCGAATAGCCTGGTGTATATTTCGGTGCGTCCTTTTTCAAGAACGAATATACGGCAATGATTCCACCAATATTACCTAAAGAAGATGTTTGGTCAGCAAGATCCCACGGAAACAAGGGGATATGTAAATAGGAGTAATATCTCACCGAATCCGACCTGCCACGCACTGCCTATGGCTCGCCTATGGTGTCCGCCTAAGTTCATGTTGAACCAGCATACGATGACTGGCATGGCAGTGTA
>Ga0265780_10009639_pt1 | contig 11559 bp, 4 predicted proteins | sample P1T30metagenome_FD_192432 | JGI IMG/M metagenome (GOLD analysis project Ga0265780, IMG submission 192432) | Plant litter microbial communities from East Loma Ridge, Irvine, California - P1 T30 | ecosystem: Environmental > Terrestrial > Plant litter > Unclassified | place: USA: California... | reverse complement strand
CACATCCGCAACATCGTCTCTGATGGCCCGTCTGGCGAGATCGAGGACTTGAACATGACGTACATGTTTGAGTTTGTTGTGCCGCATGTGCAGGAGGGGACTCCAGAGGCGGAGAAGGAGATTCAGAAGTTTAAGGGTGTAAGTAGTTTTTCTTCCGTTGAGACTGCGCGTATGAGATGTGCATGTGTTGTATCAGTTGCTAACGAAGGGACAGATGGCAAAGAAAGCGGTCGAGAGCAGTATTGATGCTATTCGGGAGATGGTAAAGGATGGGAGGATCAAGGAGTAAAGCCGTTTGTGAGCTCATGGAGAGGCTGTATCTCTATCAGGGCAATCAGATGATTCCGCATACTCAAGAATCATCTTCGACTACGACTAGCTAGCAAGCGATAGTGTTGTGCAAAAGCGGCGTCCACTGCATCGTGCGATCCCCATATATACGAAGAAACAACAAATCTCTCTGTCCAATTGTTCTGCTTTAGAGCCTTCGTAACCATGTCTCTGTTGCTCTCGGTGCGAAATAACTGAGCCAGTTGCGCAATACCTGGTAACATGCGTTTTTCGACAAACTCATCTAACAGGCCCTCCTGTTCACATAGCGCCATCATCAGCAGGTTATATATGAACCTGGAAGACAACGAGATACTGTATGTTTCCGCTGTCTTTCTCAACCCAGCATCGCCGATGATCGGTCGAGTAGTCCTAGAACCGTGAAGTGACTGATCTATATCGCGACCAGTATTGAGGTAATCGAGACCTCTCATGAGGATACGTCGCATTTCGCTGAGAACGTGGATGTCTGAAGTTTTGTCACACGCTCGGCAGGTACACTCAAAGCGTAGTATGCGGTGACGGTCGTCCCTAGTTCTGTAATCAAAGTCTGATTCGTAACAAAAGACTATCTCGGCGCCGGCTTCGATGTCACGGGTGGCGTAGCTGATTATGGAGTCGTCAGGTTGAACGTCATCCGGGATCTTGCAGTTGGGAAGGCAAGAATGGTTGAATCGGGAATGCAGTAAGAAGAAGCCATGCGCCATGCCAGGCTGTGCGGGGATAGTGAACGAGTTTTCTGCGAAAGCTCTCTCCATGGTTGGAAAGATGCCGTCACCATTGTCTCGAACAGTGAGGAACTGGGCTTTCTCCTTCTTCGATAATGCGCAGTAGGCGGCAAACACATCTCTTTCCTCGATCATCCAATGGGGCTTCCGGATGACGAAGAGAGGCTTTTCTTGTAGGATCTTTACTCCTTTGAGGATCTTTCGCGTGGCAAATACACCCCATCCTTTTCCAGGTGAGACACCAAGTCTGAAAGGAGTATCGCTGGGAACTTGGATGCTGTGGTAGGCTGCCCAGGTGATGCTGAGGTTAGGCTATGCTCAGAGACGCGAATTCGGTTCGACTTACGGTGGTCAGCAATATTTTGGTGTGAATCCATGGCTCTCGATCATTCCTCAGCTCTGCATTGCCGGAAAATGTGAATTACAGTTTGAAGAAGTAGCCGGATAAAACCTGTCAATGATATGCTGTGCCACAAGCGAATCTGCTGCGCAACGATTGGCAGCTTTGTAACGAACAGGCGGCAAGGCACGCATCATGCAAGGAGCCCCTTGATTGATCACTCCATTGTCTCTGGCTTAATATTGAATTCTGATGTATTTCGTACAGGCCTCTTAACATCTTGCGTCGACGTAAGGTTGCATCTGGCGCAGATGCAAGCCATCAGATGTCTCGCATATATCCGACGGGCTGCGTGGTCAGGCGTCCAGCTGTGACCAAGCTGTCCATTAGTCTGATTAAGACCACCATCGGCCACTTGGTCGCTCGATCGAATCATGACAGACGTGTGTCTTGACGATAATGAGAATGCCAAGCTGTGTGAAGCCGTATAGCATCTTTAGACACTGCTTTGTTCGGGTGTACATGGTGCCGTGATCGCAGAGTGGGTAGTCTTGGTCGCCATGGTGAAATTCTCAGTGAGCCGGATATACAAGTCAAATATAGTGACCGTGCCAAGATAGCTGCATGAAGGCATCGGCATGCATCGACAATCCGGCGGAAGTGGTGATGGGAGGAGGAAGGATGCAGGGTATCAGTCGATCGCGTGTGGAGCCCTGAGCACTAGTGCTTGCCTCTCGGCACGGGTAGTTCCAGTTGACAAACGCGACTTCACCGCGAAACCCGTGCCTCTGCAACAACGTCAGCGCCTCCCACCCCCACCACTGCGAGCAGCCAGGAAGACGGACCCGATTCAGGTCTAGCAACGCCCGACTACCAGTAGCCTCAGCAGCAGCTCGGCAAGCGTGCCCGCACAATCTCTCCGCCGCCCAAGTGCCCCACCTTTGTCTGTACACAACTTCTGCAAGGCAGCGAACCTTTGCGCGCCCGCCCTCCGCCCACGCCCCACGCGCCCATACGCAACCGCTGCAAGAAGCTGAGCCCACGCTTGAGCTTCTTGGGGACATAGACGATATCACAAGGCTGATTGGGAGCTTTTCCCGCCGCGCTGCAGCCCGCCATGTCTCTGTCAATTGAAGAGCTCGACGCCACAGTGCGCGCCTTCTACGAGGGCCGCGGTGAGCAAGTACGTATCTATGCGACCCGACCAAGGCGTCTCATGAGACCACGGCTAACATGTCGCCCACTGTAGCAAAAGCAAGCTCAGGCTACGCTGAACCAGGTAGGCCTCTGCACTCACCATCGCTGTCGGCTTGTCCGCTAACTCTCGCATAGTTCAAAGAGAACCCAGACGCATGGCTTCTTGTTGACAAGATCCTATCCGATGCGCAGTACCCGCAGACGAAGTGTGAGTGCAGCGACGTGCTACAAGGCTGGTGGTGCTCGTTGCTAACAGTCGGCAGATCTCGGACTCCAAGTTCTCGACAATGTCATCATGACTAGATGGAAGGTGCTGCCTCGAGACCAGTGTCAGGGTAGGCTGCAGAACACTCCTCCGTCTTCCAAGCGCTGCTAACCCAGTCAGGTATCCGAAACTTCATCGTCAACTTGATCATCTCGCTGTCCAACAACGACGAAAGCCTCCGCAACGAGCGCACCCTCCTAAACAAGCTCAACCTCGTCCTCGTCTCCGTCCTGAAGCAGGAGTGGCCCCACAACTGGCCGACCTTCATCAACGAGATCATATCGTCCTGCCACAGCAGCTTAGGAATATGCGAGAACAACATGGTCATCCTGCGACTTTTGTCCGAGGAAGTCTTTGACTACTCGGAGGAGCAGATGACTTCGGTCAAGCGAAAGGAACTGAAGCAGAGCATGTGCGACGAGTTCACGGCCATCTACCAGCTCTGCTCAGAGGTTCTGCGGACAGCCACCGAGGCGTCTCTGATTAAGGCGACACTCGAAACCTTATTGCGCTTCCTCAACTGGATCCCTCTCGGCTACATCTTCGAGACACCTCCGAGCGGCCAGAGCCTGATCGAGACCCTGCGAAGCCGATTCCTCGAAGTCCCCGATTTCCGCAACATCACCCTGAAGTGCTTGACCGAAATCGCCGGTCTACACACGGAACCCGCGTACGACGATAAGCTCGTTTCCATGTTCACCGAGACATTGACGGCCATCTCGAAGATCATACCTCTTTCACTGGACCTGAAGAGCACATACTCTTCAAGCAATGGTCGGGACCAGGAGTTCGTTCTGAATCTGGCGCTTTTCCTGACAAACTTCTTCACCATGCACCTGAATGTCATCGAAAACCTAATGAACAGGGACTTCCTTACGCATGGTCATTTCTACCTTATCCGCATAAGCCAGATCGACGATCGCGAGGTTTTCAAGATCTGCCTGGAATACTGGACCAAGCTCGTCTCGGAGCTGTACGATGAGATGCAGGCGCTTCCCATAACGGACATGAACCCTCTCCTGAACATGGGCATTCCCGGAAACGGCGGTCGCGAGTTGGCCAACTACCCTCTACGCAAGAACAAGTACACCGAGATTTTGTCCAACCTCCGAACAGTCATGATTGAGAAGATGGTGAGGCCCGAGGAAGTCCTCATCGTCGAGAACGATGAGGGTGAGATCGTCCGTGAATTCGTGAAGGAGAGCGACACGATCCAGCTGTACAAGTCCACTCGCGAGTGCCTCGTCTTCCTTACCCACTTGGACGTTAACGACACCGAGCAAATCATGTCGGAGAAGCTGGCCCGCCAAGTCGACGGCTCAGAGTGGTCATGGGCTAACTGCAATACCCTCTGCTGGGCCATCGGTTCCATCTCTGGTGCCATGAACGAGGAGACAGAGAAGCGCTTCCTGGTCACCGTCATTAAGGATCTACTCGGTTTGACTGAGATGAAGCGAGGAAAGGACAACAAAGCCGTTGTCGCCAGTAACATCATGTATATTGTCGGTCAATATCCTCGTTTCCTCAAGGCCCACTGGAAGTTCCTCAAGACAGTCGTCAACAAGTTGTTCGAGTTCATGCACGAGACCCACGAGGGTGTACAGGACATGGCCTGCGATACGTTCATCAAGATCGCGAACAAATGCCGACGACACTTTGTTGCTCTTCAGCCCGGAGAGACCGAGCCCTTCATCGACGAGATCGTTCGCAACCTGAGAAAGATCACCGCCGACCTCTCACCCCAGCAAGTCCACACTTTCTACGAAGCCTGCGGTTACATGATTAGCGCGCAAGGACAGAAGAGCATGCAGGAGCGCCTGATCGCGGATCTGATGTCCCTGCCAAACTCCGCGTGGGACAACATTATCGCCCAAGCTAACCAAAACCCCGCTTGCCTCCAAGATTCAGAAGTCATCAAGATTGTTGGTAACATTATGAAGACTAATGTCGCAGCATGTGGTTCAATTGGACCCTACTTCTACCCCCAGATCGGCCGGATATACTTCGACATGTTGACAATGTACCGCGCGAGCTCACAGCTCATCGACGAAGCTGTACAGCGAGAGGGTAACGTCGCAACAAAGATGCCCAAGGTCCGCGGCCTTCGTACGATCAAGAAGGAGATTCTAAAACTTATCAACACATACGTTGAGAAGGCCGACGACTTGGAGATGATCCACAATAACATTGTGCCGAAGCTGCTAGAAGCTGTCTTGATCGACTACAAGAACAATGTTCCCGATGCTCGCGAGGCCGAAGTGTTGAATGTCATGACGACGATTATCAACAAGCTACATGTACGTTGGCGCCCCAATCTGAGCAAGCACATGGTCGGACTCGCTCAGCCACTATCAAAATATATGCTGACCTTCTCGCAGAGTATGATGGAGGACCAGATCATCAACATCATGGACAGTGTCTTCGAATGCACCTTGGACATGATCAACAAGGACTTCTCGGAATACCCTGAACACCGTGTCGAGTTCTTCAAGCTTCTACGCACCATCAACCTCCGCTGCTTCCCGGCTCTGCTGCGACTCGATGCCCGATCATTCAAGTTTGTTATTGACTCCTGCATGTGGGCAAGCAAGCACGACAACCGTGAGGTTGAGAGCGCCGGTCTGTCCATGTGCTTCGAGCTGGTTTCCAACATGTCCGAAACAGACCAGCAAACCTGCAACTCCTTCTTCCAAACATTCTTCACGACCATTCTTCAGGATGTGTTCTTCGTGGTTACTGATAGCGATCACAAAGCCGGTTTCAAGTCCCAGTCGATGCTGCTGGCTAAGATGTTCTGGCTTGTCGACTCAGAGAAGCTGCAGGGTCCCATCTACACATCGCCAGATATGGCACAGGCAGGCACCCCGAACAGAGAGTTCCTGCGGAACTTTGTCGGCAACCTGTTGGCGACTGCCTTCCCCAACCTTCAGACGTAAGTCATATTCGTTAGCTTGTATGACCCATACTAATCAAATCCAGTGCCCAAATTGCATCCTTCATCGATGGACTGTTTGCGACCAACTCCGACCTGAACCGTTTCAAGGTCATTCTGCGCGACTTCCTGATCTCCCTGAAGGAGTTCTCCGGCGACAATGCTGAGTTGTTTGCCGAGGAGCGTGAACAGGCTGCAAAGACTGCGAAGGAACAAGAGCGTGAACGGGCTATGAAGGTTGGTGGTCTGCTGAAGCCTTCGGAGATGGACGATGATGAGTTGTGACTTGACGTCGAGTTGAACGCAAATGTGGCTACGCGCACGCCCTATGATAGCGCACGCGCTTTCCACGAGTCTGCAGAAAACAAACGCTCCGACGATTCTCTCGATGGATGGGACACGTATGGCTTGTGAGTATCAGTGGTTATGGTGACTGAAGAGACGGTCGCGACGCTGCGTTGGATGGGAAGCGTAGAGTCAGTCGTGTCGGCAAACTTGCGAGGGTGGGAAAATGGGTTCGTTTTGGTCTAATACCCTATAGACCTGTTACTTGTTCATTTGATAAATGATTACCTAGCTGGCATGGACGTAGCCTGGCTTGGCTTACAGACTAAAACTGATGGGAGCGCTGTAGGCGTCGAGGCAACGTCGTATTGAGAGTGGAGAATAAAGCTCACGTATTGAATCATCTGCCACTTTTGTCTCCTTGGTCCTACCTTGCGGCTATTGCGCATGTATGTATAAGCTCACTCCCTGGCCGTCCCACTGTAGGTCGGATGTGAGATAGGTAGCATCATGCAGCATGACGAGACCTGCCGGAATACATGGCTCTATCGCGGAGAATCTTGCCTCCCTGTGTATATAGACCCACATGCCGATGAGCCTCGATGATGGCTGTAGCAGTGCGCGCGTGCGAACATGATGAGCGGCGTGTGCATCGGCAGTCGCGATCAGGTGCCCGGAGATGCAATCCTCTGCGGTTGAGCTACCTAGCTGAGCTAGCAGGAGCCACAGCTGGCCCTTACGTAACCCGGCGGCGCTGCCACTCCAACGTCGGACGCGTCAATTGGGCAGACAGCGCGACGGGACTACTGTTCGGCAGAATATCCGCATGCGACACCTCCCCTGCCCCATGCGACCGACCTAACGACATCCGTCCGTGAGCAGTTGCTGAACCTCGTGGCGGCTATACGCCCGCTGATTCGCCCGCGCTCTACAGTCGTGTGAACGACATGGGCATTCTGCCCTTCTGCCAGCGTATGCACAATCTCGTGGCCCTCCTACAATGAGTCGTCGGTGGCGTTCTCAAGCCAGGCCCCTCGTTCGGCATCTTCCAAATACCTGCTAACACGCTGTCTGACCAGGCCCAAGCGAGTCTATGGATTGAGCGGTCCACTGCAGGGTACCGCCAGCTGCATCGTGAGTGACTTCACTTCTCGACTTCCCTACCAACCACGCACGGCCGTTCTTTGGGCTGTCACCAGCAAGCCTCATCACGTCTTGAGCTTTTCTTCTGTCTCCACTGCCGAATAGGCGGCGACCGAAGACCACACACCTGACGTCGTGGGTCCTGTATGGTTGGATCTGCAACGCAACCCGGAACTGGATCCATCGCTTGTGCATCGTATGCGCATAGCCGCGAGGCTTCGAGAACAACACTTTTGAGTTTCTTCTTGCTACTAGCATCATGTACGTCTCCCCATCATATGGAGACCCTTCAACCCCGCCCACTGGTGGTTTTGAAAAAGACAGCCTCATCGACGAGTCTGGCTTCCAAAGAAGACACTACTGACTCAGCACGCTTTTCCAGGAAGTTCGGAAAGCACATCCAGAAACGGCAGCTGGAAATTCCAGAATACGCCGCCAGCTTTGTCGACTACAAAGCACTCAAGAAGGTCCTTATGCTTTCCCTGCTATCGAGGCTTCACTGATCATGAATTCCGTAGCTCATCAAGAAACTTAGCGCTACACCAGTGATACCTCCACAGAGCGAGGGTTTTCAACATGAATCTCTGGATCCGCAATCGTCTTTGCAGGCAAACAAGGCCACTTTCTTCTTCCGAGTGGTAGGTCTTTGTGCCAGCGACATATACATAGATTCTTACTTGATGCGCAGGAACGTGAGCTCGAAAAGGTCAACACGTTTTACCTACAGAAAGAGGCAGAGGTATGTTCAACTCGTTGTGTGTGGGGTGTTCAGCGCTCACCTCTGTCGCAGTTGCGTCTGCGCTTGACCACGCTTCTCGATAAGAAGAGAGTCATGCAACAACACCCGCAGTCTGTCTCCAAGACATCCTCGCGATATGTTGCCCTCGAGGAGGGGCTAAAGCAGTTTAGCATGGATCTTAACAAACTTGAGGTGATTGGTCCGCACGCACTCGGGGCTGCCCCCACTAACCTGACTTAGCAATTCGTGGAAGTGAACGAAACAGCCTTTTCAAAGATCCTCAAAAAGGTTTGATGCACCCACCCTCTGTTGTCAACGGCCTGCTAACATTGCCTAGTGGGACAAAACATCCAAAGTCCGTTACCATCACCTGCGCATCACCGACATTGGCTGACTCCATACCAGTCAAGGGAAAAGCAGCTTTACCTCGCGCGCGCCGTCGAAGTCCAGCCATGCTTCAACCGAGAAGTCATCAGCACGCTGTCCGACCAAGCAACTCAGGCACTCCTTGATTTCTCAGGATGGGCTGAAGGCGAAGGAGTACAAGCCCCTCATCCCACAGCCGAACCGCGCGTCTCCGAACCTGCTTTCGAAGCGAAACTCGAGCTCGACAACCAATTTGTGCAAGCCATCAACACCGCCAACCAAGGCAAGATAGAAGAATGCCTCGCTCGTCTATCGACCCTCCCCGATGCAAGCGACCACATCTCCAGGGCATTCCTCAGCACTGTTGCCGAAGCGCCAGAGTCTGCACTGAGGATTCTGCTCGATTCGAAACTTGTGAATCTTCAGCAAGAGGATGAGATCAACGAGCGAAATTGTCTCCATAAGTCGGCCATCAGCGGAAGGATCGAAGTACTCAAACTTGGCCTGTCGAGTAACGTGGATGTGCACGCGACGGACGTGTACGGCAGGATACCATTGCATTACGCCTGTATGCATGGGTACGTGGAGCTGGTGCAGGAACTCATAAACGCTGCTCCAGAAACAGTAAACTTCCGTGACCAGGACAGCTTCACGCCCCTCATACATGCCATCGTGCACTCAAAGCTCGCTTGTGTGGAGATACTCCTTTCGCGAGGTGCTGATCTTACGCGTCTGGGTCCTGGAGAGCATGTGCCGCTCAATCTCGCATGCCAATATGCATCGCTAGAGATCCTGGAACTCCTTCTACAAAGGTCAGCAGAGATGCTTTCGGATGCGGAAGGGCTGTTCCCTCAACACTTGGTGGCACGATCGGGCAAGACGCCAGAAGCCTTGCTAATGCTACGGAAATACGGCGCCGACCTCGACCAACCAGACAAACTCTATCAATGGACGCCACTCTTTCATGCTGCGAGCGAGGGTCATGTGGAGTGTCTTAAGACGCTACTTCAATGTCAAGTCGACGTAGACATTGTGGATGAGAAGGGTCTTTCCGCCATGTACTACGCGACATGGGAAGGGCATCTAGAGTGCATGCAGCTACTTGCTTCTGTTGGACGCGGTGTTGGGCTCATGACACAGAAACAGGCCTCGCCTCAAATATCCTCTCAGCTGTCCAGCTCAATGCCTACAGCCATGGATATTGAAGGCGATCCTGACGGCATTCCCGAGTTCATCCTACCACCACCGATCATACCCTTCCGAAGATACGGCCACAACTTTCTGGACACGAAGACGTTCGTGGTCATCAATTTCGAGAAGGTGGGCAAGGATGCTATTCGATTCTATGACGAATCGAAGTACCCTGCTGCAAGGCTTACCATCTCTTCGAAGAGCTCCGATCTTATACCACGCAATATCCTGCTACCCATACAGGATGAGTTCAAGGTGATCTCTTTCCAGATCGAGAATCTCGATACCTTCTCTATTGACTTCGACGTATACCCTACAATAGGATCAAAGGTTATTGCTCGCAGTGTGGCTTCTTCAAAGGTATTTACGGAGCGTTCGAAAAGCACCGGCCGATGGCATCTCGAACTGTTTGACCCAAGGCTACGAGCCATTGGCAGAGTCACCTTCGATTTCCAGGTGGTCAAGCCGTTCCACGGAATTCCGCTTGAGATTACACACTTTGCAACTTACTGGAAGGCTACTAGTCAACTGGACTCACAGCCGCACACACTCATCACCGGGTCCAGCCTGTCTGGTGAATACGTACGCCTGTTCGTCCAACTGACTGCAGATGGCATACCGGTGCTACATCCGAGATGGAAGGTCAATCATCACGGGCTAGAAGTTCCGGTCAACATCCTTACGTATGCGCAATTCGCTGCGATCGGCGTCGCGCAAACAACCACGGCCGCAGACCAGCTTGCTGCGGAACTCGGCAACAATGGTTCGATCAACATACCGAATATCTATCAAATCATGGCATCTTCGTTCATTACGCTGAAAGATGCCTTGTCGGCACTTCCGGCTCACATTCATGTGGAGCTGCACGTTCTCTTCCCATCCCGGCTTGAAGAAGAACGCCTCAAACTCGGCCCCACGCACGACATGAACACTTTCGCAGACAAGATCTTATCTGTAGTCTTTGAACATGCACGTCGATTGAGAGAGCAAGGCGCGGGCGAGATAGACGGGACACTGAGGAGTGTGCTGTTCAGCTCCTTCAACCAGGACATATGCACGGTCATCAACTGGAAGCAGCCCAACTGTGAGTTCAATCATAGAACAATGAATGCAACAGATGCTAACATTGAGATAGATCCAGTTCTCCTCTGCAACGAGCTCGGAGCCGATACTTCGCAGTCGCCTTCTGGAAATACAAACATCATTCAGAGCAGCGGCCGCACGACAACGTCTGTAAAGGAGGCCGTGCAGATCGCTAGAGACAACAACTTCATGGGCCTGATTTGCAGTTCACGTTTACTGGTGAGAGAATTACGACTCATTACGCAGTCCCTGATTCTAACAATGACTAGTCACTCGCTCCTGCCCTGATCGAATCGATCAAAACAGCCGGCCTTGTCCTCGTTACGGACATCACCGATTCCCCAGCCGAAGATGCCGCCCAGCCCGCGAGCCTTCATGTGGCAAATCCGCGTCGACAGAACACACCCGACGGAGTCGATGGCTATCTCAAGGGCAACGGCGTACTCTGTTTCAACGAAACGGTCGACATGTAGACAGAGGTGGGGATGATGGACAGTTTGATGGATCGGTTGTGGGCACATGGGTGCATGGATAATGGTGATACAGTTCAGGCGTTGCGCAATAGACTGGATATCCTGCGGGGGAATTACTATACCAGTAGAGGGAAGGGTGTCATGATGCTTTCATTAACGAGTGGTACCTGTTAGACGGCGTCTCTTATCCGGTGCAGCTGATTATGAACGGCGAATATGTTGTACAGAACGCAACATGTTAGCAAAATCGATATGCAAGTGAGATTGTTCAAGCAGTATCGTGTCTGGGCAAGGTGGTTTAGCATGTGATGGGGCTCGGCAGTGTCGATGGTCGCCGCAAACCGACAAGGGTGCGGCGTCCGGGTTCCGATTCGCGCGACGCCTCCATCGAAAAATGTCGAACGACGACATTTGTGGCTAGAAGCGCATGGTCTGTTGCCGCTTGTCGTTCGCTTTCGCATCTCTGTCTGAGCGCCCTACTCTCTGC
>Ga0265780_10009637_pt1 | contig 11562 bp, 13 predicted proteins | sample P1T30metagenome_FD_192432 | JGI IMG/M metagenome (GOLD analysis project Ga0265780, IMG submission 192432) | Plant litter microbial communities from East Loma Ridge, Irvine, California - P1 T30 | ecosystem: Environmental > Terrestrial > Plant litter > Unclassified | place: USA: California... | reverse complement strand
TTCCACCAAACAGCACCCGTTCCCAAAAGCATGACAGGTGAAGTGAAGCGAAGGAGGATTTTTTGGTGTGCATCGAAATTTTTACTTCGTTCTTTACTATTCGAGGGGGTTGATTGGAGAGGTGTTATACCTGCCTATCAGCCCACATCCATGATCAGTCTATGGGTACCTACCGAGGACCAAGGAAGCTATAGACAGGCTTTGTAAGATAGGATGAAAAGTGAACCAGCCGTATTTCTAGTCTTAGTGTTATCGTCAAGGGCAAAAGTAGACGTACAGCAGAGCTTCCTACCAGAACCAGAATGGAAGTCACAAATACCAGTACTCCGGATCCTCCCTACACTGTCAGCTAAAGTACATATGCGATCAAGAAAGTCGGCCTACGAGAACGAGGCCGGTACCGATAGTATCCGTCATCCCACGCTCAATCCCGGCTGTCTTGGCAGGCATCGCCTCTGCAATCTCTCCTGTAGTGGAGCTGAGCGGCTGGAGAAGTGTGTCCTGTTCTGGATCGGGTGAAGTTGACCGAGAGGCAGGGCTTAGCATGGTACTGGGAAAGAACGAAGAATGGACACGCCGGATTGTTGATTCTGGTCATTCGGCTTACTCCGATTCGTTCGTTATCTGATACCTCTGGCATACTGCTTACAGCGTGGGCATGTAGATGGAAACTGCATATATACTACAGCTACTTTTCACTATGACTGCTGTAACTCGACATCATTCACTCCTTCAGACCGAGATCAGCAGCGATCATCTTTCTAGCAATGGGATGCTGTTTATCAGCAAGATTCCTGATTGCACCAGAGATAAGAAGCTCACGTAGAAATCCTTGTGTTCCAAGAAAGTCTTCTTGGCCAACTCAGGATCCTGGCTAAAGATACCCCTATAAGTCGGTCGACAGAACTTCATTCGACCCTTGTTGGTCACCCAGGCTGTCTGTTAGTATCTCCCAAACAGAAGATGGGTGACTGACCAGCAGCATCCTTGGCATATTCTGGTCCGGACCGCAATGCAATCCTGTAGAACCTATTCCTGATTTCCGCATTCTCGGAACTATCGAATTCGTAAAGTTTGCCGATTGCCTTGATAGCTTTAGGTGGGAAAGTCTCCTTGGTATCTAGCGAATCGAGGAATACGTCTATTTGTCAGCCTCTTTCAAATGATGGGATGTTGAACTTGCTCTTCTGCGAGGTGATGAAAGCGCTGACATCGCTTGGGAAGAATGATGAGAAATCGGAATCTCGCTCCTTGTCCCATCTGTCTGCTAGTTCGATGCACTGACCATTAGCTTTGTGATTGCGTACGGAATAGGAGAGAGCCCACCTGCTTTGAGAGTGAGTCGTCGTATTGAATATCAATACACAGATCAAGCCCGGAGCCGTGTAGCCACTACTCATTAGCTCTGTCCTGAGATGTGGATCGAAAAGCTGACTTCATTCCAATCCAGCTTATTTAGCTTTTCAACTAATTCCTTGCCATTGGGCAAAGTTCCAAAGTAGTGGAAGAGATGCTTCCTCCATTGCTCCGTAGTAATGGAAGTTCCGGTGAAAGTTCGGTCGTAGTCCTTCATGTAAGGAACAAAGACCTCGACTCCTCCAACGAGTCGCTCAATGTGCAATAAGAGATTGGCGCCTTTCTCATAGGCTACCTGACTGTATCCCTCGTCGGCTGAGTTGTTAGTTCCTGCTTCAAGAGCTAAGCGGTGCTACTACTCACGATCCTGTTTGTCAGCTATCGTCTCTCTCGAATTGGTATAAATCACTCACCTCGTGTTTCTTGTACCCAGTGACGAGAGATTGCAATCGTGGCTCTCCAGCTTCCTCGTATCGTTTGAGATCCTCCTTCAATCCCTTTCGGCCAATCAAGAACGACAGTTGCCTAGCAGCCTCTCCTTCCGTTTCTCTGACGAGCAGTCGCTCGAGGTATGTTGTCCAACTCTCATTTAGCCAGAAGTGACACCACGAAGCACACCCGATTCCGTTACCGAACCAAGACTGTTCGTCAGCTATGCTCTCACCTCATCTGTAGACTTACGTGAGAGATTTCGTGAGCGCAAACGTCGACTGCTGATCGGTCTCCTGCAATGACGCTTGGAGTAGCGAATGTCAAACATGCGTTCTCCATCCCTGTCGATCAGCTTATGTCCACGCAGCGTATTGAGAAGTAGGGATAGGCATACCTCCATAAGGGAAAGAGTCGGGCAAGAAGAGGATGTCGTAGACCCCAAATCGGTAATCTGATACTAGTTTCTCGGCTGTAGCGACAAAGCTGTTTATCAGCAGGTATTCGAGTTTGAGAGGCAAAGCTTACTTTGCAGTATCCTTCTTGAATTCCCAGAATGCAGCCTCGATTGTGTCGGGCTACTGATCAGCACAATCTCCCTTCGAACATGATGCCAGACTGACCTCGGCCCAACATCCAGTCTTCCACCCTTTCCCGTCCAAAGCCTCGAACGGTCGGTAGACAACCTCTCCAGAAGCGATGGCAATCAAGTAGCTGGGGATAGCACATGGTTGTTTGAAGCTGTACTCTGTCTCTTGGCCCGGAGCAGGAGTCTGTTCGGGAGGAGGCGAAATTCGGAGACCACTCATCAAGACTGGTAGGATAGATCGAATGGTTGAGCAGTATGACGCTTTGATAGCGGGCGTATCTTGACACGGGAGGAGTGATCGGGCGTGAATCTTTGATGAGCTTGGGTTCGTGATTAGAAGAAGAGCACGTACAGCTTGGGATTGGGAGTAGAGGTAGGGGTATTTCCCACTTTTGGTCTGACTGCTTCATCAGTGGGGCTCAGCTTAGGTGGTAAGCGACCTACACTGGGTTCAGCCATCCTACTGCTGTGCAATCCTTAGTGGTAGAATAAGAGATCTTGATCATGAATGCCTGTGTGATTAGCCTGGTCATTCTTCCATTCATAAGCGACACGACGTACCTGACCCGACTTGATTTGATCCTGCAATTCAATAGTCAAGCCTTCGCCCATGGCTCCAATCCTCTCGCCATGACTCCACTTGACCTCAGCGTCATTGACAGACACCTTTTGGATATCTAGATGACTGCTATCCAAGACAACAGTCTTGAGATCCTTGGTAGCGGTCATCCTCAACTGCGCACCTCCATGGATGACTTGCTTCTTCCAATCGATACTCCAATCAAGGTCGATGTGGTCTGTTCGAACCTCTTGGTAGTTCGACAAAGTCGCTCTGTCTTCGTCATATTGAGTGGCCTCTGATGCGAATGCAGTAGAGAAAGACATGCTGTTGATATATGGATGATATGGTAAACCGTAGTTTGGATGGTGGGTGATGGGTGATCTATCTTCGGTTAATTGGACGAGATCCGGAGAAGACCGATGGTGCAATGTGGCTATTTGTGGCATCGTGGTAATGGGCTAAGGACGGGCTACGGACGCAATAACCAGCAGCAGTGAGCTTGAACAGGCGAAGACCAAGCAGTATGCACACCGAAGATCTAACTGCCTCTGTGCAGATTGAACGGATTGCCTTGAGTGGGATCAAAACCTCCCTCCCGACTCCTTCACGAGCGGGTGTGTCACCTAAGTGTGCATTTGTCTGTTATCCCCCTCCGCATCAGCTATGAATCTGCTAGATTCCCCTCTCATCTCATTCTCGTTGCCCTCACCATCCCGGCTGCCCCCCCACTGAGTAGCCTGGATGACAGCGTACCCCGTACAAGGTTCCCAACCCTCAGCGTTCTCCTCTATCTGCTTTACATTCTCCGGCGGTTCAAGCTCTTTCGTATGTCTCTCGAGTATCTCCCTAGCAGCGCATAGAAACGTTGACGATAGGTGGTTGAATGGTGTTTGGGGGCTTGTGGCATTCTGGGGATTGGTGAGGTCCGCAAGGCCTATGGAGGGTTGGAAGTGTGGTAGTGTGCGAGACACCTCGCATGAATAGAGTCTGCCCAATGTTTGATCCAATTCACCTGATAATTAGCGGTCGTCCGAGTGAAGGAGTTTTGGCGCTCACAGAATAGGTCATTCCACTACGATATCAGCCATTCTCACTTGGAGCATACAAGAAACAAGCACTTACGACTCCAAACTCCCGCTTGAAAAACTCTACATCAACGTCTTCCAGCCTGACAGTGTCCTCCTCCAGAAAGCTCGCATAATATATCAATCGGTTGAAAGCGATTTGCCAAGCATCACAAAGTCCGTTCCTTGACATCTACTATCATCAGGACCCGCTACTCAACTGTAATCTGGACTCACCCGACATGATTGACCGTCTATGTCTGTCCAGTGAAACCCAGTAAAGAAATACGGTAGCCTGATCGGCGGTAATGCGTCGACAGTCTGGCCCTCGTGGATTGGTTTGAGATACGATATGTTGTTTCCTGGTCCCTTCCCATACACGGTTTCTCGAGAGTGATAGGCGTCCGTGGCGAACACGAACGAGAAACCTTTATAGTTCGATCTAGTATCTACTGCTGGCGCTCGAAAGGACCCTGAGCCGGCGCCAGAGCCAGAGCTTCGAGTCGACCGTGTTAATGCACTTGAACCCGAGCCAGATGCCAAAGAAAGTTCGCTTGACTGAACACTTGTTGCAGGTGTCGAGTGGGTATTGGTGTTGATGTTGACGTTCCCAGTTTGGTTCCCAGTACCACTTCCACATCCACTTGCACGTCCACTGCCAGTTCCACTGGCACTACCGCTCGTACCGCTTCCATGCCCACTTGCCCCACTCGCGCTTCCACTACCTCTGTCTGTCCTCTCTGAATTGTAGCTTGCCCCTTGTTGCAAGAATGGGAAGTGGGGTGGCGGCATGATGTTTATATTCGTAGCAGGTGGCGAGTCTACTATATGTTGTGTCCTTTTATCAGTGGAAGTGATTTAATGAGCTGACATGAACATGACTAAAGGTTCACGTCGTCAGGAAGTAAGAAGCGGATGTAGATGTATGTATGTTGAGCCAGTCGACAGCTTGTAGGCAGCTACCGTTAACGTCAGCCATGAACAACAAGAGGGGTGACCCTGAAATGTAATCTTGCTTACTCTGTCTAAGACCAGCTTAGTTCACTCTTCCAAATGATTCATATTCTGCTTCTCTCGCGTCATCCGACTTGCTTATCTTCTGCCAGAGTCTGGTCTGATACTAAAACAAAACACTCTGATTATCGACTCCGAACGGCAGATGTTGGTTGCGGGCGGGCACCAAAACGGCGATCCGTAAATTTGCTCCTCCATCGACCATACATATCATTTCGATCTTCGTTTCGTCCTTGTAATTAACCGCCGGTCTTCACTTTGACCACTGACGGTGGATATTTCCAGACAATCTTCATACGATACACGCTCAACATCCGACCATATATGGACCTGTGTCAAAAAGCGACATTGACCGCATCCTCAATCCCTAAACTTCTTTCTCTGAGTCATTCAGCTTCAAGCGTTTCATCGACCTTCACAGATGACCTCCGCCCACCAGTGTCTCTGTTCGTTGCTCCATCTCGCACTGCCGATCTCGGAAACCTCGTATGATATTCCTCTCCTCCTCGGATGCCCTTCGGCCAAGCTCTCGACTCTGTGTGGGATGCTGGAAGATTCATGGGCGTGATGGGTACCGATAGTCGCAAGAGCGCTTGGAATCGGTAGATCAGTATAATACTGTCAAACCAGAACAGCGACACTTAGGTGTCAGCAGGTCGGACTTGGATAACGTGAAGATTACGTGTTGAGTTAGCAGCTTAGTGTCTGGGCATGTGTCAGTCAATCATCAAGGTTAATCTGGCTGAGTCAGAAATGACGACCCGATTCCTAGTTGTATTCATGGCCGCGAGGGTAATAGGAGGGGAGGATTAGGCATTGACGAGTAATGATTGTTGACTGATGACGTGGGATACCATAAGAGCTGGTGTGATTGTCGTGAGTAATTAGTTCTGTTGCTATTGGACGCCTTTGGAGTATGGATGGGAAGGGGATAGTATTCACGGACGTCGAGGTCGTTGGGAGAGGTGTTTGTGGGACTGAAGAGTGAAGAGTGATGACTGATGACGTGGGATACTATAAGAGCTGGTGCGGTTGTCGTGAGTAATTATTTTTGTCGTTATACGAGACCGTCGGAGTGTGGAGGGGGGAGGTAATGATATTCAAGGACGTCGAGGTTCATTGGAGGGGGAGGATTGGGGATTAATGACTGAAAACTGATGACTGATGGTTGAAGACTGATGACGCGGGACACGCTCCCAGCTGGTGTGGATGTCGTGAGTGATTACTCCTATTTTTATTGAAGCCCATCCGAGTTTGGAGGAGAGGGTGGAGATAAACCTTGGACTATCTAAGTCGTCAGAAGGGACAAGACCGCGCAGGAACGTGATGTAAGGTCAGTGGAGCTGGTAAATCAGCATGATCGTGTACCCCGGAAATTCAGTAAATTCGCCCAGTCGTGGATGCATGTCTTGTGCTCGATGACCCATCTCGAATACAGCGTCGAATGCATTTGCAAGTCTGATTGTCGTCGATATCCATGTGGAACCGGAGGTATGATTTGGATGTTGTAGTGTGAAGTATACTACTTACTGCTCTGCCACGTCGCTATCTCGGGTCGACTGAATCGCGAGATTGCCTTCTGCCTCATAAATTCATCTGCAAACGTAATCTACGCGTATCCTACCTTATACATGGATTTCGATACAGATACACTTCTTGTAGGAGATACGAATGCGGAAGCGAGTGGCTCCGGTACATTCCCTCCTAATCTCGCTGCTCTGCCGTCGCCTGCTAAAGTCGGCAAGAACCCTACAGGTATCAATGGAAAGAGACCTTCTCGTATGTCCCCCTCTTGTCCAGGTTGTAAGATGAGTCTAGAAGAGACTGATCTCAGCCCCACTCAGTCCATGGTTGAAAGGCGTGCTGGAGGGATATTACGCTTCAGGAATGAATGAATGGAAAGATATCAATGCTAGATTAGCTGCTGATCATGGACAAGATTTTAAATTTGGGTGCGTCTTTCCGTATCTAGGTCTGGATCGATGAATTGGAACGGACTGATGATCAGGAGCCGAGCGGCATTCTTTAGAGCTACGAAATCACTTGGAGTAGGAAGTACACGTAAGATGAAGTTGAGTAATGAGGATAAAGCAATCCTGAGACGTACGAGACGTGCAAAGAGGAGACTATTGGTACGTAGTGGGGTGGATGTACCGGCCCGGTATACACCTTTGGAATCTACCGATTACTATCATAATCATAATCAAGACGGTAATCTACCTGAATCTATACTCTACGATAACGAGTACCAGTCCGATACGACATCAATAGCTATGTCGAAACCATCCACTGCATTGGTGTTACTCAAGCTTAGTGAGAAATCACTTGCAACTGTCCGATCAACATTCAATACGGTTCATTATCACCCACCTTCATCATCTGCTCCTTCGAGCTCGATTGTGCAGGATGTCGATATCATCTTCGGACCACCTAAGCAATTGCCCATCAAGTCGTTCACCCAACTGCCAAAGCTAAGGTATATTCAACTAGGATCAGCGGGGGCGGATGCTGCTATTTCGACTTTACAGGGATGGGGTGAAGGACAAGGTAGTGGAGGAGATGTAAAGATGATGACGGCTAGTGGGACTCATGTATTGAGTATCCCACCTTGGGCAGTAGGATGTGTGATCATGCTCTATCACCAAATTCCAAGGATGCTTGGTATTGCAAAGGTACGTCTATCCCATGTCCACCGAAGTTGACCCATCTCCTCGAATTCTGCGAACGGGGCTGATGATAGAATGAACGCAGATGGGCAAGTGAACAGGAATGCGATATCAATGGAGAAACATACGTTGCTCGATCTCTTCGAGGTCGAACGGCTGGCATGTTGGGATACGGAGCATTAGGAAGGGAAACTGCGAGATTGCTCAAAAGCCACGGAATGAGGATTATAGCTGCGAATACTAGTGGGAAAGCGACCACTCAAGATGGTGTGAGTTCTGGTCACCATTCGCAGTGGTTGGAGCTAGAGTCGGAGCAAGGAGTCGGATTGCTGATGGCAGTACATAATCCCTGGTACAGGTGATAAAGAAGGTCAAATCCCCGAATCATATTATTCGACAAAGGATGAATCGTCCTTCAACGATTTCCTCGGTCAGACTGATGTCTTGATTGCTAGTCTACCCAATACCAAGAATACCGCTTATCTCCTTGATGCAAAGAAATTGGGTGAGTCTTATTTTACGCTGTACTCGCCCTCGAGGGAAATCCTGATGAATAGCCCTACTACCACCTAATGCGCTGTTTGTTAATTTCGGAAGAGGAAATCTAGTTAAATCAGGCAAGTTTTGCCATGTACACCTAATGGATGGCCTGGGAGCTAATGTGTAGATGACCTAATAACTGCTCTAGACAAACAAGATGGTCTTTTCGGAGCAGCATTAGATGTCACAGATCCCGAACCATTACCTGATAACCACCCTCTGTGGACACATCCCAAAGTCGTCATTACGCCCCATGTCAGTGGAAATACAGAGGGTGAGATGGATATTGCCGTTGAGATTTTGCTTGAGAATGTTAGGAGGTTGGAAAGCGGGGAGGGAGTTGTTAACGAGGTCGATTTCGGGAGGGGGTATTAGCGAGGTATCGGTCGGAGATTGAACCTATTTGGACTCCATGAAACTATACGGCCTGGGCGTGATTTAATCACTCGTTCAGTCTTTGGCTGTTGTCGTCAGGAGATGCATGTTGATGTGTATGTTTCTCAATCTACTTGGATCTTAACTCAAACCTCCACAAAGCACTATGCCTTGGCGTGCTTGTCGACAAAGTTGAGAATGGGCAAGATGTATTTATCGTATCCCCCCACACTCGAGTCCTACCGATCAGCTCGGACCTGTGATCACAACACGAATGACTCACCGTATACTTGTTATCAAACTCATGCCCCTGACCCGGCTCAAACGATACCCCTGTCTCGACACCCATCTCCACCAATCTATCCCTCATCCTCTCTGCCTGAGCTATGGGCACTACCAGATCGCTATCACCATGCAGGAACCATGTTGGCGGATATCGTTTGCTTTCATCTAGCATATGTAATGGAGATGCCTTTTTGAATATTTCCAATTCTTCCTCTTCATCCTGCAGATCGTCTGTACGGAGTATTACTTTGAATAAAAGCTTGTATGTCCTCATATATCGTTTCACTTCCCAATTAAATCGCTGTTGTTCTGTATATTCAAATTTAGGCGCTGACCATTGATCTCGTACTCGTTGAATTGGGATATCGAAAACATATGGACAGACTGTAATTGCTTTACTTAGATCTCTTGATTTGATCGCTAATCGACAATCCTCTTCTGACCACTTATCCGTAAGCGGTTGTATATCGGTTTTGGAAGCAGGCGTCTTGGGTGAATAATGTGGATCTAGGAAATCGGTAGGTCCATAGATGTTCACTAGGGCTTTTACGGGTAGATAATGAGCGAGTAATGAAACGATTGTTCCCCCTGCTGATTCTCCTATTAAAGTACATGAGTCGATGTTGACTCCAGGTACGATATTGGGTAGATTGGATCGACACCATTCATATGCGTCAATACCATCTTGTTTCATTTCCTCCAATCCGGCATATGGGGCGAATCGGTATGCTATCGAGACGACTGTATATCCCCGTGGTCGGAAAGAGGGGATCACCCAGGCGTTGGGCAGGTAATGTTTCCCACCACAATATGCTCCTCCGTGGACGTATAGGATCCAGGGTGAGGATCCTTTCGAGTTGGCAGTCGGTTCAGAGACCGAAGCGGAGGGGGACGAGGACGACGGGTTGGCAGGCCAAATGCGTAGATCTAGTTCCACTCCATGTTTCGTAGCGAAAGTATGATCCGAGAAATTAGGTGGGCAAGTATGGTTCCACATGACGAGAAGGTGAGTCTGCTTGTACAGAAGCGTTGAATACTACTACTATACCGATAGACATTTGCTTATATAGGTCTTGCAGTCAGACACAATACGGCCGACCGGTCCCGGACCGGCTAGTGCTCCGTATGACGTGTTATATATTTACCAGCGTGCCTGCACGTGGCCTGAATCCAAGATTTTACGCTCCTAGACCTGTCCAACCATTGATATCTAAGTGAATATACATACCTACATCTTTAACAATGGCCAACCCACGACAACGAAACAAGGCGAGATCAGGTCGACAGACTAAACCATCGAGTAATCAGAAGAGGAGATTACAGATGAAATTGAAAAGGGCGCCACCGTTAAAAGGACCGCAAGTGTTGGCTGAAAGTTGGGATAGGAAGAAGACTGTTTTTCAAAAGTGAGTCCTGGTCCAGGTTTAGCGAAGGGGTAGAGCATACGGGGTATCATCTATGGTTGTGGGCGATGACGAGAGTGGTGTGGGCAGATGATAGATTGCCCTTTAGTTTATATGGAAATTGACATGTGTCGTGTGTACTTGAACAATGCTGATAGCAGCTACGCAGCCCTTGGTCTCCTGCCTTCGATCCCCCTCCCAACAGGCGCCTCATCCTCGAAAATGCACCGAGCACCAATCAACCTCCCATCCACCTCCGCCTCAACTTCGAATGAGGGCGAGGAAACACCGAAAGTCAGCTATGGTCGAATTATAAGGGACGATGAAGGGAATGTTATTGATATTATCCTTGATGATGAGGAGGAGGATAATGGTAGTAAAGAAGTTGTTGAGGAGGGGAGGGAAGCTTTGAACCCAGAGAAGGAATGGGTACCAGAGAGAGTTGAGGCAAAGACTGATGTTGTCCGATGTGAGTCTTGTTCTTATTTCTACTTCCTTGTCCTCATCTTTTGTGAATCATCTACCCCTCCTTCATATCAGCCAACAACAACCTGCTACCCTCTCCACCCACCCTGCATTTCAATTGGGACATTCAAATTGACCACCCAGCCCTCGAAAACCTATCTGCAGCTTCTCAACCTGTAAAACGCCACACATCAACATCAGAGAAAGAATGGTTACGTCAATTAGTAGTGAAACACGGTGATGATTATGAGAAAATGTCGAGGGATAAAGGATTGAATGTATGGCAGAAAACACCTGGAGAGATTAAGAGGATGGTTAAGAAAGCTGGGGGTGTGGAGAAGTTTAGTGGGTGAGCGGATTGAGCGATGGGTGTTGCTACATATACGTATTCGCCGAAGACGAGGGGGAGAAATGATGTCGCTTCTTTGGTGATGAGGTAGAAGGCGGATCTTTTGGATGAAACCCTGTGCTGCTTAGATTGGATGTAATGTACGTAGTTATGGTTCTGGTAGATTGCACTATGCTATGATGATGCCACTATGCCCTTTGCCATTATTGTCGTGTGGTGTGTCACATTCATACTTTCTGACATCCTCGTGACCCACTAAGTACTCCAATACCGAAAACTATTGTCGAAACTCTAAAGGTGGTGAGCTCGTCAGTGATTGATCGGTACGCCAGAAGAAAAGGTAGGTGTTATCATCATTATTATATTATTTGCATTGCGATTTCGTGTATCTATAAAACCTCATCCAGCAGAGCTCCTCCCTGATCTGCTTCTCAATTTATACTTGAACTACATCCATATCGTCGA
>Ga0265780_10009636_pt1 | contig 11562 bp, 9 predicted proteins | sample P1T30metagenome_FD_192432 | JGI IMG/M metagenome (GOLD analysis project Ga0265780, IMG submission 192432) | Plant litter microbial communities from East Loma Ridge, Irvine, California - P1 T30 | ecosystem: Environmental > Terrestrial > Plant litter > Unclassified | place: USA: California... | reverse complement strand
CGCCCGATGCCACTTCTTCAAACTTTCCCTCGAGCTGAGAGAGAAGATCTACGACTACGTCGCTTACGACCAGACCAGTGTAGAGCTGTATGTCGACCTGGGAACCGTATCAGAGCCGGAGATATCTGCCTACGACGAAAATCGTGCTCTCAGCCGCACCTGCTCCCAGCTCAGGCTTGAGTACATGACAAGGCTTCGGCAGCGCATCAAGAGACTTGACGTCGATCACAAAGTTCCTGTCGGTAAACGTTGGGTGATGCCTCCTGAGCTTCTCATCGCCGAGCGCAAAGCGTCAAAGAACGTTTGGGTTCAGGACGTCGTTGCTTTACGGTGGATCATCCCCTTCGAGGGAATGTTTGAGGACGAAGAACAACGCATTACCCTCACATTCACGGTCGCCTCGGATGCCATGACAGCTTTCAATCAGAGAATCCGTCTACCGACAATGCGAGAGGACAGAGCACCGAAGAGGGACTTGGTTTCCACCATGACATGTCTACAACGACTCAAGGATGTCGTTGGTAGTGATGCGCGTAAAAACTGGTGGATGTCCTGGTGGAATGACTGTCAGGTTCGTGAGCTGTACTACCCTGACGTGAACCATTGCTTGTGGGGAATGTGCTACTGGATTCCAGGGGAATACAGGGTGGCGTGAAGAGGAACTGCATTTGATCAAGGTCGATGTTCACATTGGGCATACGTATTAAAGTCACTGGCGCCCGTACGCAAATTGTAAGCTATTGCCACTATCTGACCAGCTCTAATTCTCGGCGAACTCACGTCACATCTTTCTTGCTGAGATCACACTTCCTTGTCACCGCGCTCGATGCAGCGACTCTAATATGCCATTGAATCAAAGATTTACTACCATTCTTCTTCACTGATGCACTTGTGAACCAACAACTATGGGCGTCAAGGGCCAGTGGAAGAGACATTGCGGGGAAGAACATACAACATAAGACTGTCGTCGTACACTGAGCCGTCACACAACGCAGACAAGCATTCTACCAAGGTCCATACTAGCCAACACTTCGACGAAGTGTTCTTTCTGCCTCCAACAAATCCGGCAGTCACCAAATTCCACGAACAGTGTGCCTCCGCCAATAGATTCCTTGGGGTTAGATGCGATCGTGCGACATTGACCGCCCACCCCATGGGATGACAACCAGCTCTGGTCAGCTTGTAGACGGAGACGCGCATGATCAGGAAACAGAAACGAAATGACAGCCTTGGAAAGACAAGACAACGATTCTTGAGCAGAGTCGAGAAAGGTAAGACCATATCATCAACGTCAAAGGACCACTGACTACTCACTCGCTCTCTTCACCGCCCGCCACGAACCTCTGCTGCTGAAAGAACAAGGCGAATTGACTCAGGAGAGCCACCATGTTGTCCGGAATCGCTGGAACACTGCTTTCCTTCTTCGGCACGACCTTGCGCGCCTGCTGAGCGGCCTTGGGGCCAATGTGCATGTCACGCTCCTGCTTGTGCAGCTGCTGGACAGCGCAAGACGCGCAACTGCAGGTCTGTTGGTCTTTGATGTCGCGGCGGGCGGGGTCGGCGGGGCCCGGGACGGGCATTCTGTTATGAGGAAGGTTGCTGGTTGGAGGGTAGAGGCTGGCCACGAGACGGGCCTCGAGGAAGCGGATCCTCTGCTGAGCAGCCTCGAGCTCAGCATCGCGGCCCTCCTCAGTCTTGACGGGTCTGCTGCGTCCAGCAGTCTCAGAGTGGGCATCGTGATCGCTCGCAGCCTCGTTAAAATCCTCGACGGAAGAGTAGCGCAGGGGCTGGACGCTACCAATGGGCTCGTTGGTCGCAAAGGTCCTGCGGTACACTTTGATCGCCCTGATAAGGGCAATCGAGGAAGCTTGTTGGCACTTGTGCAAATAGCAGGAGAGGCGGTCCGCCAGGTCGATAGCAATCTCCGCCCAATCCTCCGGATCTAGGGTGTCATCCTCCGCCGATTCGATGAGCTCGCGAAGGGCAGCTTCCCAGTTAGAGCGCTTGACCGGGTTCCAGCAGCCTCTGTCTTGGCTTTTGGCGTATCCGATACAACAACCGTGGCTGGTTTCCAGGATCTTGGTGAAGAAGTCGAATTTCTGTTCGCGACTCAAAGTCGTAACGTGTGGCTTTTGGTGCATGGCTCGGTGGACGTGGGGAGTGAATCTGCGAACCATTTTCAAGGTCTATTGGGGGTGGTGTATGAGATTCTCTGTCAAGGTCTGTTAGATGGTGTCGCTTGGTGATACTTCGGCGTCGTATCGTGCAAAGACGTTCTTACTGGAGGGAAGATTGCGATCGTGTTGTTGGTGGTGAGGCGAAAGAGATCGATGTTTGTGTTGTTGCTGGGTGGTGGTGTTGTCAAGGTTGATTGGGATGAAGAAAGGAAGAGTGAGTACAGTGGGACAGGAAGATGTCCTTATCTCCACCGACCTGGAATTCTCCTTCACTAGAAACGCAAAGTTCTGCGACACGCTGAGGTAGCTGTGGCGCGACAAAAGCAGAATCTGGAGTGAAGCTGGCCATGAGTGAGACGTCAAGCTGCAGGCGTCTTCACGTATCCGAAAGGAAGGCCACTAAATTGAAGATGTGACTGGTGCTGTTTGATCAGTCTCTGCTGCCTGAAAGCTGGCGTGTACACCGCCACCAAATGTGGTTCAAGGGGCGCAGAGACCCGTAAGACCAGGCTTGAAAAAAAGCAGGGAAAGCCGGTGTCCTGCAGATTCCAGAATGTCAGAGAAAAGGAGGAACAAAGCGAAGTTGCGGTCTACAGCTGCACGTTGGTGAAGACGATGGCAAACTGATGGCAGATATAAGTACCGAACTAATCATTTAAGTAGGCGATATGCAGGGTGCCGTAAGACCCTGGCATTTGCTGCCGGTTGGTCGTTACCGTTAATTGCGATTTCCCTGATAAAGAAATGTGAGCAAGTTCATGTGATGCTGGCGTTCAGACAGCGTGAGGTCCGTAGTATGGCTTCGTCAACGGCGCGTTGTCGAGCCACATTATCTGCATCATGCGGAAATGCGCAAGGTCATCTTTGCCAGTTGTTTGTGGTCTGTAGCATTTCAACCGGTTGGAAAAGCCTGAGAAGCCTAGTGGAACGTCAGCAGCCGTGAATGCCTCTTGAAATGAAGAGTCGTTCTCGACATACGTTCCACTATTGATTACGTTGACCAACGCTCGACCCATGCCATTCTGCCTTCATCCCATTCTCTCCCCACCATCTTGGTAGCTCTTAGTAATCATGCCACTAACCGCAAGTAATCTTGATTGCCGCTCTATCCACGAGAACGTGCTATCGGTATCTCGACCAGGTACTCAGGAGTGTCCACATAGTTATGTACCGGCAGTCTGTCCTAGCTTGGCTTCCTCTTCACGCATGGCAGGTCCAGATCGGCGTCGAAGTTCTGAACGCATTTCATTCGTGTTCTCAAAGTGGGCAGGCTTGCGGACCACCGAGTTCCATCTCGAACACTTCCAATGCAGTATGGGGGGCTCTGGTATTCGGCTTGGTCGCAGCTTCTTTCTCAGGCGCGCTGGGCTCTATGTCTGCCTTGTTGGGCCGGCTGAGTTTCCAGGCTTGAAAACGGGCGATTTGCTGTAGTTCATGTTTCGTAGCGCAATCTCACCTGACAAGCCCTCGCAAGTACTAAACGTCCACCATTTCGATGTCGACGTGGTATTCTGCGCGATACAGGGCGAAAAGCCTGAGCCAATAATCTCGAGAAGCATCTTGATCCTGATGCCTGCCGCAGACAAAGTACGCAGCAATCTGATCAATCTCATACTTCAAGGGTTCCGAATGAAAAGCCGGGTTGTTTGCGGCCTCGACCACTTTCCAAACGTCTTCATGCCATTGGCTAAGAGAATTGAGGCATTTGGTGTTGCTGTGAGATGGGATGGCGACACATCGGCCTTCCGAAAGATTGAGGTAATCTTCGATGAAACAGGATCTCGGGTCCTTCCTGTATTGTTCGATCTGTTCTCTTTTGTGTAAGATTGGGCGTATCGTGGGTGCATTGGCGCTGGCCATGTCGACGGGGTTTGCTTTCGGATACTGGTGAAGGGTCTCTGTCCAATGTCAGACGGGCGTTTTTTTGCGGGCTTTTACGTACACGCCCTGTGAGTGTGGTCTTACAAGTGAAGCGCGCCAGCTATCTTTGACGATGAAGCTCAAGGTTTCGACACCAGTAGGCTTTCTGAGTCGTAGCTTGCGTGTCGTTGCGAATTTCCGATGGATTGACGAGTGACAAGTGACAAGTGAAGAAATAACAGGAAGAAAACGAGGTGATTATGTTTTGTCCAGCATCCAGTACCATGGCTTCATGTCAACACAGATGATTTGTTTAAGACACACGGAAGAGCGTATAAATACCTAGTCGAGCGGTACTAAGACAAGGAGGAGGCCAATGGCTGCTGGGAATAGCAACGTCAAACATGCAGCGCAAAGCGGGCCCACACACCGCATGTCTAGGCTTCTGAGACGGCGACAGAATGTTCGAGATATGAGTTCGTGACCATTCATTCGTGCGAGCTGAAAGTCCCCGCAGCCTCGGCGAATCGTCAGCAATCGACTATCCCGTCATTGTTATCTCGAAAATGGCTCGGTCAAACGTCGCATGGGTCAAGCTGTGTGAACTGCACCATAAAGTAGCGCGTATGAAGGTCCATGGCTCCAGGAAACGTATCGAGTTCGATAAAGGGTATCTTTGCAACATCCACAGTCCATACAGCCAGTTTTGGAACTCCTTGACCAGCTCGCGATCCCACCGCCATCCGACATCCTCAACCAACCATCCTCCTCGCGTCGGGCATCCTCTTGATCTCCTTCTGACTCTCCTTCTTGCGCTTCTTGTCGATGGCCTTCTCGCGATCCTTGCCCTTCATATTCTTGTACTTCTCCACCAGCGCTTGCTCCTTCAGCTCGCTCTTCTTCAAGTAGTACGGGTTCTTTCCGCCCTCGACCTTCTGCCGCTCCTCCTTCCTGTGCCTGCGCAAGACTTCCTGCTCGCGTTCCTTGGCGGCCTTGGCCTTGATCCTGTTCTCCATGCTGCCGATCTTGCGCTTCAAGATATCCTTCTGGAATGGGTCGTTGGTTGCCTTCATGGCGGTCTTGAGCTGGGCGATCTCGTCGGCTTGGTAATCCTGCAGGAAACCGTAGGCTTTGTCGACGTTGCCTGTGTGGGCGTTGCGTTGCTGCATTGCATCGAAGCGAGGATCGCGGGATTTCATTTTGGGTACTTCGACAACCTGTCTTTTGCGGCTGACTTGGTATTTGGAGGATTTTGACATGGGAGCGTGCTTTGATGTAGCGCCCACTTCCTCAGGCGCGGAGTCGGAGTCGGAATCGGAGTCGTGTTCGTCGTTGTCGTCGACATCTGCACCCTTCGTATCTGACTTCTTCGACGTTTTTTTCTTGGGCTTGCTTTCTGGTTGCTCGGCAGCCTTTTTTCTCTTGATCTCCCGCAGTCTTTCCCTGATTTTCTCCAGCTTCTCATCTTGTTCTGGGTTGGTCTCGTCGTTACGCTTGCGCTTGCGCGAAAGAGCATCTTGTGCCTGCTTCAGTGCGCCAAAAGACACGTGCTCGAGTTGTGCATCGACAGGACCCTCCTCTTCATCCTCGTCGTCATCGTGACCCTCTGCGTCGTCTTCATCGTCTTCCGATTCCTCGTCGAATCCAGTCTCCGACGGTGCGTCGCTGCCACTCGCGGCTTCCATATCATAGTCGTCTTCATCATCGGGCTGGACCCGTGAAGGGCGGATGTTGCGATTTAATAGTTTGCTGGGAGCCATTGTGGGTGTGTGATAGATTGTTTATGTGTTGGACTGCGATCGATAATTTTGCTAAAGTCCAGTCCAATCCAGCCAGCCCTACCACTGACTCGCTCGGTCGGCTTACCGTTGCCGTTCGAGCTCCACTACTGCCGAGATCAATATCATAAGCATGACGTGTGCGACGACGTGAAGCTTGCTTGCCGATTATGGCATTGAGCCCATCGATCCGTCGTGCTGACGATAACCGCAAGCTTCCGTCATACATCCAACCACTATCACTAATAATCTGTCTGCTATTATTTAGCACTGTTCCTCTCATCTGGATCTCACCTTTCCACCCAAACATCTCTTCTCCAATCGATATCTCTATCTCTACAACTGCCACCACCCTAATTACGCTCATCTGCCTCCGCTCAGCCGATATATCACAAAGATGAAGATTCTGACCAAGGAAGAAGAGCAAGAGCACTACAAGTACGTTTGCCACGCGACCTCTCATAATCAACATACCTCTAATTCTCACCCAGTGCCACACTAAAGGGAGGAGTAATGGGAGGCGCAGCTGGTCTGGCCTTCGGTGCTCTCGGTGTCTATGCCGCCTCGCGGCGATACCCAGCATTTAGAGGCCTGACCCTGCCTTTCCGCGCATTCCTAGTATCTGGCAGCGGTACCTTCGCAGGTAAGCAATATAATATCGCACAGGCACAATATGGACATCTCAACTGACACCCTTCTCCCAGCCATCATCGCCGCCGACACATACTCGCGCAACTTCGAGAGAGCACGCAACCCCGAATACCAATTCCAGGATGAGTCGGAGAACCTGTCGCAAACTCTCGCATCGCAAAAGACTGCCGGCCAGCGCGCCATGAGATGGGCCTCCGACAACCGCTACTCGATCGTCTTCGCCTCGTGGATTGCTTCCATGGGAGGCGCGCTGACGATCGTTGGCCGCAGCCCGTACCTGACCGGTCAACAGAAGCTGGTGCAAGCCCGTGTCTACGCGCAAGGACTTACCATGGCTGTTGTCATTGCGTCACTGGCATTCGAGGGCGTTGACTCGGCGCAAGGCAAAGGTCGATGGGAGACGGTGCGCTACGTGGACCCGAACGACCCGGAGCACAAGAAGGTTATCGAGAAGCAGATCCACCACGAGAAGTACAAGGGCGAGGACCAGTGGATGGACATGGTTGCTGCTGAGGAGGAGCGCATGAAGGAGCGTGAGGAGGCGAGGGAGGAGCATGCGCAGAAGGCTAAGAAGGACAACCACAAAGAGAAGAAGGAGGAGAAGGAGAACCCTGAAGAGGCTAAGAAGCACGAGGTTGAAAAGCAGGTCAGCAAGAGCAAGAAGGCCAACGTGCCTTGAGGATTGAGGCCCGACTCCACCCGTCGAACTGGTGCTTGCATGAGCACTGAACGACGACGACATCACGATGGGAAATGGGTGGTTCTCTTTTAGCTCTTCAAGCGTTCGAAAAAGATATCATGTACATATACGCACATTTAATTGCAACGCATACAAAACATGCCATGTGTCATAACATTCCTATCTCCTACGCTGAACCTTGTATTCTAGAATCCTTCATGTATGTGTAAGTCGTCCTAACAGGTGGTTCCAATTCATCTTGAATCGAACAAGCAGAACCCAGTGTACTAAAACCACCGCGATCTGCCAGCCCGTGTACATGGATCCAGGTGTCAGGCATGCGATTGCTATTCACGAGAGAGCTAAATGTACCCACTTACAGGTATTCGGAGCATCAAGCACGATATGTACGTCTAAGTGAGAAATATGCATTTCAAGCCTGTGACGAGAAGTCTGAGAATACCGATCGTGTTGACGAAATCGGTGAACTTAGAACAGACGATATATTTAATCATGTAGCAGACGCATGTGTATATACGTGCAGGAAGACTCGTTAGTAGGCGAAAAGACTCCAGTGTTTGACCTGAGAGAGAAGAAATCCATGGGGTCGTTCTTATATAAGTATGTTTCAGCCTTCTAAAATAAAAGAAAGGGAGGATTTGAGAGCAGAATCTCACCAGGCGGATGTAGAAACGGAATCGGTGAGGGGAACACAATACCTGGAATCACAGGGCGATACAACACCAAACAAGATACGAGAAGGCGATAATGTTACATTTTATTTCGCTTTCACACTATGCTAAGAGCTCTTTCTGCCTTTCTTTCGTCGCATGTCTATAAGTACAAGTTTTGGATAGGCCGTTTCAGTGATGACAAGGAAATATGCAGGAGGGTGAAGCAATCGCTATGTAAAGTCAGGAATGATCGATCGTGAAAAAGGGGTGAAAGGGAAAGTATCTAGTCGGCCGTTGCAGGGTTTGTGTGCGCAGTAGTCCCGGGACCACCTGCGGTAGAACTTTTCTTTGGCGTGTGTATCCTCCAGGGGGTTGTGTCCTTTGCTCTTCGATGATTTGCTTTCCACCACTGAACAAAACTCGCGCAGTGTCAGTGCTTCCCGGGGATTGTTGGTGGAAGAGCGCAAGCCGGAATATTGCGTTTGTGTTCGAAGTTGGCTGCGCAATGGTCTCGGTATTGAATCCTACCGACTTGGTGGTCGACTCGATTGGTGTGAATGGCTGTCTCCATGCGCCGGGCCGGGCCCATACCCAGGATGACTCCCCGGGTGATTCCCAGAATGACTTCCAGGGTGGCTCCCAGAATGGCTTCCGGGATGGCTTCCAGGATGGCTTCCAGGCAACGGTGTTGGCGGTAATCGCGCTCCAATCGGTATTCCTGGCAGAGGGTCGTCGTAATGTCGCATTCCAGGTCCTCTGGCCGGCGTTTCCTCAGGCTCGATCCTGCTATAAGGACTCTCGTAGTGTGGATATGGATAGGATTGGTGCTGTGGAAGCTGTTGTAGTGCTGGACCTATTGGAATTGGCTCAGAATGGACATCGCGGGCCTCGTCCTGCTCAGATCGCATAGATTTCCTTCGCCGTCTTTTGCCCGATGAAGATCCAGAGTGACTCGACGTTTTCTGTGTGGTTGGTGTGGTGATCATGGCCGAGATTGGAACGCGATTAGTTGGTGGTAATGAAGGTTTGGGTTGAGGTTGTGGTTGTGGTTGAGGCTCGACACTTGGTGATGCTATGGTTGCTGGTGCAGAAGCAGGTCCAAGAGCTGGAGACGGCGCGGCCGAAGGACCTGGATTGGAGATGCGCGGCGTGATGGCAGATTCCCTCCTGACAAGGGCGCCAGATGCTGATGCAGCACTTGATTCTGCTGCTTTGGCTTGGGCCTCTGCTTTCGTCGGTCGACCACGCTTTCGCTTTGCCTGGCCACCAGGTGTTGTTGCAGAGGATTGAGACACGACCATCACACCAGCCTGTCCTTCAGATTTGGTCTTTGGAAGGAGTTGGCGGCCAGGAGGAGCGGACGCGTACGAGTTTGTCGTTTCCAGCTGCCATGGTCGTCGAAGCGGTCCTATAGGAGCGGACAACGGTGTCTGGGGCGCTGTTGATTGCGATAAAGGTGAGTAACCGGAGCTGCGCTTCAAATCTTCGAAGGCAGCGCGGCACGCGTTGACGGATCGACCTAGAAAAGATGTGAGAACGCGTCTTGATCGAATCTCCAGTATTGACTCGAACGTACCTGGCGGAAGGGCCATATCGTCCCATCTTGGCTGGTGAGCACCCAATTGCATTACAAGATTAAGCATTGTGGTGGGAGAAGGGGAAACGCTTTTGATGATCTCGGCCAACATGTAATTCTGGGCATTGTCAGTTGATGACGGCGGATGATGTGGTAAGACTGACGATACCTTTTCATCATTAGTGAAGACAGGCTCGCGTGAGCCGGCCATAACAGGAGCGAAGCGAAAGGAGGGCGGGTTCAGGATTCATGAAAAACATTCGTCCCGGGTCGCGTGGTACAGGAATATATCGAACACTGATTGGGCGCGTAGACTCGTCAATTCGTCAAGGGATCAATGGGCTGGCGCGAGTCTGCAACAAAGGAAAATTCCAAAGGCCTCTCCTCGAACCGGTCGTTCGGGTGGGCGATTTGATGGATCGAATGGGCAGACAGATAGCTAGCTCGGTGCATCAAACGAGTGTGTGAGAAGGCGCCGGAGTATGGAGCTAGCGAAGAAAGAGCATGATGCAGGGAGAGTCGGCGGGTCGAGGACGGAGTGATGTTGGGTTAGGTAGGTGGTGGGTGGGTGATGAAGAGAAGGCTCAGGTCAGGTCGGAGTGTATGTGAAGAGAGGCTCAGTGCGCGCGTCTCAGCGGCGTGCAGAAAACCCACAACTGGAGACTGGCCGGCACAAGGCTTGCTTGCTTCCTCTCCTCTCTCCAGTCTCTCTCACTCACTCTCAGGCTCAGCAGCGCAGCGCAGCCAGGCAGCGCACAGGGTGAAACGGTCGGGCATGCAGGAGATCCTTAGCAGCCTAGGTCGTCGGTCAACTACCTAGTAGGCCACTCAGACCTACCACTTATTAGTTGGACTACCGTAACTCCTAGTACTGTAGTACTACTGTGCAACTGCATGGCCTCATCCGCCAGAATCTTCCCTTCCATTCTCGGAGATTGACGGCGGCGGGCCTGCTAGTACTGCAGCTCCTGCAGAAGCTCTGTTTTGCCTGGTCACGATTATTATCGTGCATATCGTGCATTAGTTCGTGGTGCGCGCGAATCGCCACGCGCCTGGCCTACTTTCCTCCGCAGCACCGTAAGAGTCGACGATGAGACGATGAAGATGAGGTGGAGTGCACCGCCCAATCGCAGCCTTCCACCGCAGCCTCGCCAGCCGGCACCCTGAGCTTTTCTGTCCTTCCCGGCCTTCTTTTCGTCTTCTGCCGCCATGGCCCGTCTTCCGTACCAAACAACAGCACCATCACGAACACTATTCAACTACGCCAGCTGTATAGTCTCCACGTTCGCGCCCTGTGCTCCAACGGCGGCGCCTATCTGCCATTGTTGCCCACGCAGAACAGCGTCACTCGTTGTCGATTTGCGCCCAGCCAGTCCTGTTTTGTACTGCACGCACGCACGAACGCACATACGCAAATCCACGCCCATGACAAAACCCATGCGCTCTGCTATCTATGACACGCCCTGCATTGACTGCCGGCCCGCCCAGCCAGCGACCCTTTCAGTCGGGACTCGCCAATTGTTACGCGCCTTGTCGAGTTGCATTCACGAAGCGCGCACCAGAGTTCGCACCAGACTCAAACCTCAGACCCGCGGGCCTCTGGCGACCAAAGTCAAATCGCTCCTGCGCACAAGCAACAGGCCTTCACCGCCATTTTGTCTTGCTCGACTTCGCGACGAGGCGGAGCCTTGCGGGTCCAGCTTCTGTCATCAAACCGACACAGCAACGTGAACTAAACAAAACTTTAAACTTATAGTCGGCACGGAGTCTTGGCCGCCGTCGATGCGTCCCGTGTGTTTCAGGGCTCCAAGCGCGGCTTTGCTCTGACACATGGTTTTGAACGTGATGACTATCTTACCTCACCTGCTACCTTGGTATTTTCGGTCAATTATTTAAGAGCTTGATCTGCGCATTCGGCATGCCGAAACCAAACTTTGGTACGATTCAGCCGACGATCTTGCAAGCTTGTTCGTTCAACAGGTCTAGTGAAACAAACGAAAGAGAAAAGGGTTGGTGAAGCGACCGACATGCGATAGCGTTTCCCAAAAAAGCACGCCTTGAGTTTGAGTAATGCCGTGCAGAACTCACTTCACCTGCTACGAGCATCTCCGTGGGAATTTTGCACGATCTGTACGTCTAGCGCTTGTTCTGCAGGTACGATAGATGT
>Ga0265780_10009635_pt1 | contig 11562 bp, 10 predicted proteins | sample P1T30metagenome_FD_192432 | JGI IMG/M metagenome (GOLD analysis project Ga0265780, IMG submission 192432) | Plant litter microbial communities from East Loma Ridge, Irvine, California - P1 T30 | ecosystem: Environmental > Terrestrial > Plant litter > Unclassified | place: USA: California... | reverse complement strand
AGGACGACGTCGAGCACGCGCCCGCCGTGGCGCACGAAGCCCGGCAGGTGCACGAACATCGGCAGGCCGGTCTCCCGCTGCAGCCGGCAGGCGGCGCGCAGCGAGCGCTCCTCGCGGGCCGTGAAGCCGGGCGAGACGCCGATCTCGCCGATCACGCCCGAGCGGGGCGTCCCCGTCTCGGCGGGGTCGGCCCGGTACTGCTCCACGAGGCGGGCCGCGAGGGCGTCGACCGGGTCGGAGGCGGTGGCACCGGGGTGGAAGCGCTCCAGGTACCAGCCGCCGCCGGTCACGACGCTCACGCCGCTCCTCCTCGAGATCTCGGCGAGGCGCCGGGGGTCGCGCCCCTGGCCGTCGCTCGTCAGCTCGATCACGGTGCCGCCGCCGAGCGCCCGGAAGGCGACCAGCTCGTCGACCGCGTCGTCGTCGCTGTCGAGCACGCAGTTGTCGCGGCAGGCGAGCGGCCGGTCGCGCAGCAGCCAGGCGATGTCGGGCGTCACGGGCACGTCGAACAGCTCGGGGAACTGCGGGTCGGGCGCGAGCCCGCCCTCCTCGATGCTGTTGATCAGGTGCTCGTGCGGCAGGACGTAGCCGAGGGAGTCGCTGGGCACCGGGCCGAGGACGGTCTGCACGTCGACGACCTCCGTCGGGTCGCTGCCGAAGCCCCCGACCCGGCTCACTGGGTCACCCGGCGGCGCAGCAGCTCGGTCATCGAGCCGCCCCGGAGGTTGATCCAGATGACGATGATCAGCAGGCTGCCCGTGACGATCGGCACGAGGTACGGGCTCAGCCCGAGCAGCGTGAGGCCGTTCGTGATGACGCCGGTCAGCACGGCGCCGATCGCGGTGCCGATCACGCTGCCCTTGCCGCCGAGCAGGTTCGTGCCGCCGATCACGACGGCCGTGATGACGGTCATCGCGAAGTCGACGCCCGAGTTGGCGTCGCCCGAGCCCAGCCGGGCGGCGGTGATGACGCCCGCCGCGCCCGCGGCGGTGCCGGTGAGCACGAGGGCCATCATCTTCACGAAGCGGGTGTCGACGCCGGCCCGGCGCACCGACTCCTCGTTCGACCCGATGCCCGTGACGTACTGGCCGAAGCGCATCCGCTGCAGCGCGACGATGCCGACGACGACCGCGATCAGCGCGAGCCAGGCCGGGTAGCCGATGCCGAGCAGGCGGCCCTGGCCGATCTGCGCGAAGACGAGGCCCGAGCCGATGGCGATCGAGTAGCCCTTCGTCATCAGCAGCGCGATGCCGCGCACGATCGACATCGTCGCGAGCGTCACGATGAACGACGGGATGCCCTGGTAGCTCGAGAACCACCCGTTGACGGCGCCGCAGGCGGCCCCGACCGCGAGGCAGATCACGACGACGAGCATCGACTGCATGCCCGTCCGCAGCAGCGTGGCGCCGACGACCGAGACCAGGGCGAGCGTCGAGCCGACCGAGAGGTCGATCATGCCCGCGGTGATGACGAAGGTCATCGCGACGGCCACGATCGCGGCCGGGGCGACCTGCACCGCGACGTTCCGCAGGTTGGTGCCGGTGAGGAAGGTCGGCGTGCCGATCGAGAACCCGACGATGACCACGAGGGTCACGACGAGCATGAGCAGCGTCGACTTGTTGACGCGCTGGAGCGCCTCCCAGCGACGCTGCCGGTCTGCCTCGGCAGGCGGGGCGGGCGGGGCGGTCTTCGAGGTCGCGGCGGTCATGCGGCGGCGCTCCCTTCTCGCGTGATCATGCCGACCAGCGACTCGATGGTGAGGTCGTCGATGCGGGCGTCGTCGACGCTGCGGCCCTCGTACATGACGGTGATGCGGTCGCAGACCCGGAAGAGGTCCTGCAGGCGGTGGGTGATGAGGATCACGCCGACGCCGCGGGCGGCGACCTCCTTCACGAGCCGGAGCACCGACTCCACCTCGGTCACGGCGAGGGCCGCGGTGGGCTCGTCGAGGATGAGGATGTCGGGGTCGACCGAGGCGGCGCGGGCGATCGCGACCGACTGCCGCTGGCCGCCCGAGAGCTGCGAGATGAGCTGGTGGGTCGAGGTGACCCGCACGCCGAACTCCTTCAGCACGCCGGCCGCCTCGTCGTGCATGCGGCCGGTGCGGAGGAAGGGCCCGACGCGCGGCTCGCGGCCGAGGAAGAGGTTGGCGGCGACGTTGAGGCTGTCGCAGAGCGCGAGGTCCTGGTAGACGATGCCGATGTCGCGGGCCTGGGCGTCGGAGGGCGACTGGAACCGCGCCTCCTCGCCCTTGATGCGGATCGTGCCGCCGTCGTGCTGCACGGAGCCGGCCAGCACCTTCATCAGCGTCGACTTGCCGGCGCCGTTGTCGCCGACGAGGCCGAGCACCTCGCCGCGCGCCAGCGTCAGGTCGACGCCGCGCAGCACGTCGACGGCGCCGTACGACTTGCGGATGCCGCTCAGCTCCACGAGGGGAGCCGAGGAGGCGGGGGTCGCGCCGGCGTCGCGGGTCGCGGCGGGGCGGGTGGCGTCGCTCATCAGCCCTCCAGGTAGTACGAGAAGTCGGCCAGGTTGTCGGGCGTGACGATCGTGATCGGCACGTCGATGGTGCTCGGCACGTCGGCGGTGCCGCAGGCGAGGTCCAGCGCGGCCTTGGCGGCCTCCTGGCCGAAGCCGAAGGTGTCCTGCTGGATCACGTCGGTGACGTAGCCGGCGTTCAGGCCCTCGACGGCGGAGGCGCTGAGGTCCCAGCCGACGATGGTCACGCGGTCCTGCGCGCCCTGGCTCTTGACGGCGGCGACGGCGCCGTTCAGCGCGGGCTCGCCGGTCGCGTAGATGTACTTCAGGTCGGGGCTGCCGGTGAGCAGGTTCTCGGCGGCGGTCTGGGCGTCCTCGTTGACGTTGTGCCCGTCGACGACGGTGCCGATCGTCATGCCGCCGGCCTCGACGGCGTCGGTGAAGCCGTCCTGCCGCTGGATCTGGATCGCGCTGTTCAGCGCCCCGACGACCCCGATCTCGCCCTCGCCGCCGGTGCGCTCCAGGAAGGCCTTCCCGAGCTGGGCCCCGCCCTCGACGTTGGCGGTGCCCACGTAGGCGTCGATCGCCGTGGCGTCGTCGACCGAGCCGTCGGCCGCGACGACCGGGATGCCCGCGGCCTTGGCAGCCTTGAGGGCGGGCACGAGGGCCGTCGCGTCGACCGGGTCGACGATGATCGCGTCGACGCCCGAGGCGACGAGGTTCTCGACCGCGGTGACCTGCGTGGCGCTGTCGTTGTCGCCGCTGACGATCTGCAGGTCGGCGCCCGACGCGTCGGCGACGTCCTGCACGCCCTGGTTCATCTGCGTGAAGAAGGCGGTCTGCTCGTTGATGTCGACCATGCCGAGCTGGAAGGTGCCGCCGTCGTCCGGCGTGCACGCCGTCGGCACGTCGGTGGGCGTGGGGCGGGCGGCCGAGGCGCCGGAGCTGGAGCCCCCGGAGGCGGAGCCGGTGGAGGCGGCGGAGTCGCAGCCGGCGAGGGTGCCGACGACGAGGAGGCCGAGCGCCAGGGCGGCGACGGAGGAGCGGGTGGTGGCCATGAGGAGCCTTCCTGGAGAGGGTCAGGGACGTGCGGGACGAGTGCGGGGAGACTGCGGGGAGGACTGCGGGAGCAGTGCGGAGGAGCAGGTCCGACGGACGGATCGTGTCGGCAATCGATTTCCCTCGTGGGGTGCACCTAGAGTGAACCTGTCGTGTTACAGCTGTCAACACTCCCGTGTTACCGACGTGTAAAAGGCGCAGATGATCGGCAAACGGTTGCCCGGACGCCCCGGGCTACGATGAGCGGACAGACCGTGCCGTCCCGCCCCGTGCCCGGCCGGAGGAGCCCATGAACGCCGTCACCCTCTCCGACGTCGCCGCCCACGCCGGCGTCTCCCCCGCGACGGTCTCCCGCGTGCTCTCGGCCTCCAGGCCCGTCGGCCGCGAGGTGGAGGCGCGGGTGCGGCAGGCCGCGGAGGAGCTCGGCTACGCGGGCAACGGCATCGCCCGGGCCCTCCGCACCCGCCGCACCGACACGGTCGGCATGGTGGTGCCGAGCATCCTCAACCCGTTCTTCACGGCGCTCGTCGACAGCATGGAGAACGCGCTGCACGCCGAGGGCAAGCACCTCTTCCTCTGCGACTCGCGGCACAGCGCGGCCATCGAGGCCGAGCACCTCCGCTCGCTGATCGAGCGCCACGTCGACGGCATCGTCGTCAGCCCGGTCCACGACGCCGACAGCGCGTCCGCCGTCGAGCGCTCGGCCCGCTCGGTGCCGCTCGTGCAGCTCGACCGCCGGGTCGACGTGGCGGGCACCGACTGGATCGGCCTCGACGACACCGAGGCGATGAAGCTCGTGGTCGGCCACCTCGCGGCCCGCGGCGTGCGGAGCGCCGCCTTCGTCACTTCCGAGCTGACCAACTCGTCGACCTCGCTCCGCCTCGAGGGCTTCCGCCGCTGGACCGCCGAGCTCGGCATCCGCGTCGTCGCCGACGGCGTCGTGCTCGGCGACTTCTCGGTCGACAGCGGCGACGCCGCCGGTCGCCGGCTGCTCGACTCCGACGACGTCCCCGACGCCGTCGTCTGCGCCGACGACCTGATCGCCATCGGCGTGCTGCGGGCGGCGCGCGACCGGGGCGTGGCGGTGCCCCGCGACCTGCAGGTGACGGGCGTCGACGACATCGTCTTCGCCTCCTACGTCACCCCGGCGCTCACGACGCTGGCGCAGCCGACCGACCGCATGGCCGCGGAGGCCCTGCGCCTGCTCTCGCAGCGGGTCGACTCGCCGCGCGGCGAGCGGGGCGGAGCCCGGGTGTCGTTCGCGCCCCGCCTGGTGGTGCGGGGCAGCACGCGGGGCCCGGCGGCGAGCTAGGGGGCGCGCCGCTCAGCGCGCGGCCGCCGGACCCTCGACGCTCAGAGCCCGGCCGGGCCGCTCCCCCACGCGGCCCCCGCGGCGCGGAAGAGCGCGACGGCGTCGAGCACGGCCGCCGTCGGCACCGACTCGTCGACGGAGTGCACCGCGGTCGGGTCACCCGGTCCCCACACGACGACCGGCACGTCGGCGGGCAGCGAGCGCACGAGCACGCTGCCGTCGGTGAAGTACGCCGCGGGCCCCTCGGCGACGGGCGCCCCGAGCCCGGCGAGCCAGGGGTGGTCGCGGCGCGTCCACACGGCGCCGAGGTCGAGGTCGACCGCGACGTCGACCACCTCGGGCTGGGCCCGCCACCAGTCGAGGATCGCGCTCACGTCGGTGGAGACGACGCGGTGGTCGATCTGCGCCGAGCACTGGTCGGGCACGATGTTGGGCACCGATCCGCCGGAGACGACGCCGACGTTGACGCTCTCCGTCCCGAGCTCGGGGTGGTCGCGGAGCGGCAGGCCGTCCAGCCGCCCGAGCACCGCGACCATGTCGAGCACCGCGTTGCGGCCCCGCTCGGGCGTGCTGCCGTGCGCCGCGAGGCCGGCCGTCGAGACGGTCAGCCAGAGCGCGCCGCGGTGGCCGAGCACCACCTCGCCCGCGGTCGACTCCGGGATCACCACGGCGCCGACCGTCCGCCCCTCGAGGAGCGTCGCGAGGGCGGGCGCCCCGAGGCAGCCGACCTCCTCGCCGGTCGTCACGGCGAGCGCGACGCCGGCGCCCTCGCGCAGCAGGTCGCGCACGGCGACGACGGCCGCCGCGAGCCCCGACTTCATGTCGGAGCTGCCGCGCCCCACGAGCCGGTCGCCGACCTCGGTCAGCACGAAGGGCGGCGACGACCACGCGGAGGCGCGGGTCGCCGGCACGACGTCGGCGTGCGCCGCGAAGACGAGCAGCGGGGTCTCGGGCGGGAGCGCGGCGGGGACGACGAGGAGCGCCGTCGGACGACCGTCGGGGTCGTGGGCGAGCTCGACCCGCGCCTCCGGCACGATCCCGGCCCGCACGGCGCCGTCGGCGGCACCGGCCCGCGCGCTGCCGTCGAACTCGGCGGCGACGCGCCTCAGCACGTCGGCCTCGCCGGGCGAGCCGGTGGTGGAGTCGATCGCGACCAGGTCGCGGAGCAGGGCCAGGACGTCGGGGTCGGGCTGCGTCATCGGCACAGCGTAGCGAGAGCCGACGAGACGACCGCGTGGGCCGCCCCGAGCGCGTGCCCCGCCCGGGGACGCCGTTCCGGGGGCTCTCGGGACGCCCCCGACCCCTCGGATCGGCGACCCGCCGACCGGCGAGGCGCCGCTGCCCGTCCGACCGGCACGCCCGCACCTGGTAAGCAAGGGGCATGCCCCTCGACGTCGCCGCCCTCCGCTCCGCCTTCCCCTCGCTCCGGTCGGGCATCGCCCACTTCGACGGACCGGGCGGCACCCAGACGCCGCTCGTCGTCGGCGAGGCGATCGCCCGCGCCATGACCGGGCCGACCTCGATCCGCGGCACGAGCACCCTCTCCGAGCGCAACAGCGAGACGACCGTGCAGGCCTTCCGCGCCGCGTACGCCGACCTGCTCGGCGTCCCCGCCGCCGGCGTCGTGCACGGCCGCAGCGCCACGCAGCTCACCTACGACTTCTCGCGGCACCTCTCCGCGGGCTGGGGCCCGGGCGACGAGGTCGTCGTGTGCCGGCTCGACCACGACTCGAACGTGCGGCCGTGGATCCAGGCGGCGGAGGCGGTCGGCGCGACGGTCCGCTGGATCGAGCTCGACGCCTCCACCGGCGAGCTCGACCACGCCTCGGCGGCCGTCGCCATCACCGACCGCACCCGGGTCGTCGCCCTGACCGCCGCCTCCAACCTGCTGGGCACGCAGCCCGCCGTGCGGGCCATCGCCGACCGGGCGCACGCCGTCGGGGCGCTCGTCTGGGTCGACGCCGTGCACTTCGCGGCCCACGAGGTGGTCGACCGCGAGGCCCTGGGCGCCGACTTCGTCGTCTGCTCGCCCTACAAGTTCTACGGCCCGCACTGCGGCGTGCTGGGCGCCGACCCCGAGCTGCTCGAGGGCATCCGCCCGGCGAAGCTGCTGCCCTCGACCGACGTCGTGCCCGAGCGGTTCGAGTTCGGCACGCTCCCCTACGAGCAGCTCGCCGGCGCGACCGCGGCCGTCGACTTCATCGCGGGCATCGCTCCGGGCGACGCCACCACCCGGCGCGAGGCGATCGTGGCGTCGATGTCGGCCTGCCACGCGCACGAGGGCGAGCTGCGCGGGCGGCTGGAGGCGCGCCTCCTGGCGGTGCCCGGGCTCACGCTGCACTCGCGGGCGGCACGTCGCACGCCGACCCTGTACGTGACGATCGCCGGGCGCCGCATGCGCGAGCTGTCGGCGCACCTCGCGACGCGCGACGTGCTGGCGCCGTCGGGGCACTTCTACGCGATCGAGGCCTGGCGGGCGATGGGCCTCGACGACGACACGACGGGCCTGCGCATCGGGCTCGCGGCGTACACCGACGACAGCGACGTCGACCGGCTGCTCGCGGGCATCGAGGAGTTCGTGGCGGCCTGAGGCGCATGCCGCGCGGCGCCGGTTCGGGCGTGCGCGCGGACCCTCGCTCTCGCGCCCGTTGCCGCCTCAGGTCGTAGGCGACGAGGAACACGGCGCCCGTGGCCCCGAGGGCGCCGTGTCCCGCCTCGCCGTCGACGGGCGGCCGGGCCTCAGCGCGAGGCGACGCCGCCCGGCGGGCGCCGGGTGGGGGCGGCGGCAGCGCGGCGCGCATCCACCACCGAGGTGACGAGCGAGCCGAACAGCAGCACGAGGATGCCCAGGGTCACGACGGCGGCCCCCAGGACGATGAGCACGATGATGAACGTCTCCATGCCCCGATCCAACCGGAGGCGCGGCTCCGGGGGCAAGGACCCGCGGCGGATGCCCAGCCCCGCCGGGACGCCCCGGGCCCGCCCCACGGGCCGGGTCGGGTCGGGTCGGGTCGGCTCGCGCCCTACGACGCGCACCCGGAGGTCGCCGAGAGGCTGAGCCCCTCCGCCGTGCCGCGGATCGTGGCGCCCGCGACGCCCGTGTCGCCGCTGCCCTGGGCCGCCCAGATGTCGAGGCCGAGCGCGCGGTCGACCTGGCGGAGGCCCTCGTCCGTCCAGCGGGCGGTCACCGCGTCGAAGGGGCCCTGGGCGCTGTCGTACCGGAGGAAGACGGGTGCCACGACGTGGCCCTGCACGCGCACGGCCGAGGTGCCCGCGCACTGCTCGCGTCCGTCCACCGCGACCTCCGCCTCCACGCCGGTGAGCGCGACGGAGGCCTCCAGGAACGACCGCACCGCCGCCTCCTCGTCCGTGGCGTCGACGGCCATGATCTCCTCGGAGGTCATGACGGGTCCCGCCGGGCCCGGCAGCGACGGCGACGCGGGCGCGGGCACCGAGCGGTCGATGCGCGGCGGCTCCGGCGACCCGAGCGGCAGGCCGAGCCAGCCCTGGGCGGCGCCCGCGGAGCTGTCGCCGGGCGGCGAGACGGAGAACGCCGTGCGGTCGCGGGTGCCCGCGTCGGCCTCCTCGTCCGTGGTGGCAGCGAGCTCCGTGGCGACGGCCAGGAAGTCGATGGCCGTGACGCGCAGCACGGCGCGGCCCTGGGCGGGCGGCGTGGCCTCGTACCAGGTCGTCCCGAGGCGACCGCTCGCGTCGACGGCGTCGAGGCGGTCGAGCAGGGCGGGGCCGGGCAGCGTCGCGCTCAGCTCCACCGACGAGGAGTCGCGGGTCAGCACGGTGCGCCGCCCGCCCACCAGGGGCCGCAGCGTCTCGGCCGCGACCCGCAGGGTCGTGTCGGAGGCGAGCTCGACGCGCACCTCGTACGACGACACGGCCACCGCCTCCGCCATCGGCTCGTGTCGCAGGGCGTCGGCGACGTCGACCGACAGGCGGTCGAGGGCGTCGACGGTCACCTCGGTCGCGGCGTCGCCGGCCTCGGGGTCGTCGGCCTCGGGGTCGACGGCCGGCGCGTGGAGGTCGAGCACCAGGTCGGAGCCGGTGACCCCCGCCGAGGAGGCGTCGCGCAGCTCGCCCGCGACCTCGGCGAGCTGGCCCGGCGACGCGACGGCCGAGCCCGACACGGTGGCGGTCACCCGGGCGATCCAGTGGTGGGGGTCGTCCTTGGCGTCCGCCTGCGAGAGGGACGCCTCGACCCGGTCGACGGCGTCGACGCCGCGGAGGCTGTCGGCGAGCGCGGAGAGGTCGTCCTCGGCTCCCTCCGGAGGCTCGGGCCAGAACGAGCAGGCGCTCAGCACGGACGCGAGCACGGCGGTGGCGATCAGGCCGGCGAGGGCGCGGCGGAGGCGGGAGGAGGGCACCGTCCCAGCGTAGGAAGGCCGCTCGCCCCGGTCGTCGCCCGCGGGGAGGAGGCGCCTCCTCCCCGCGGTGCAGGTGGGGACGGCGCTCCCCCGCGCTGACGGCACGTCCGCGAGGGCGCAGATCGGACCGGGGCGGGGCAGATGCGCTGGCGTCAGAGGCGCCGGGCCGGGGCTCGGGGCGCGGGGTGCGGGGCGCAGGCGGTCAGATGCGGGGAGGGTCGGGCGACCCGAGCGGCAGGCCGAGCCAGCCGCGGACGACGCCCGGCGCACCCGTGGCGAAGGGACCGCCCAGGCCGCCGGAGTCGCCCGAGATCGCGACGGAGAACGCGGTGCGGTCGCTCGTGCCGGCGTCGGCCCCCTCGTCCGGCGTCGCGGCGAGCTCGGCGGCGACCGCATCGACGTCAGCAGCGGTGACCTCCAGCACGGCGGGGCCCGGGGGGCTCTGGATCGCGACGTAGGAGATCGTGTCGACGCGTCCGCTGGACCGGAGGGCGTCCAACCGGTCGAGCAGGGCGGGGCCGGGCGGCGTCGGGGACAGCTCCAGGGAGGTGGCGTCCTGCACCAGGACGGCGTACAGCTGGCCCACCAGGGGCCGCACCGTCGCCGACGCGGCCTGCAGGGTCGCCCCCGGCGCCAGCCTGATGAACACCCGCGGTGCGTCGACGGTCGCTCCCGCCACCGCCGGCTCGAACCGCAGCACGTCGGCCACCTCGACGGACGAGGGGTCGAGGGCGTCGACATGGGTGGACGTCGCCGTGCCGACGGCCGGCACCCGCAGCTCGACGTCCAGCCCGGAGCCCGCGACCCCGGCCGCGGAGGCGTCGCGGATCTCGGCCGCGACCTCGGCGAGCTGACCGGGCGCAGCGACTGCCGAGCTCGACAGGGTGACGGTCATCTCGCCGTTCCAGCGGAACTGCGGGTGCTGGTCCTCCGACTGCGACAGGGACGACACGACCCCGGTGACGCCGTCCACGTCGCGGACGCCCGCGACGATCGCGTCGAAGTCAGTCGTGGCGCCCTCCGGGGGCTGGGGCAGGAAGGCGCAGGCGCTCAGCGCCGAGGCGAGCAGGACGCTGCCCAGCACGCCGACGAGCGAGCGGCGGACGCGGGAGGAGGGCACGGGCCCAGCCTAGGAACCCGGCCCGACGTCGTCGTCCTCCGCGGGGAGGAGGTCTGCCCCTCCCCGCGACGTCGGTCGCCGCGGCCGGACCAGCGCCCCGTCGAGCGGAGGCCGGGCCTCGTCCCGTGCCGCGGCAGCCGCGCGTCGGGGCTCAGCCCTGCCAGAACGCGCGGACGGCCTCCAGCACCTCGTCGGCCTGGCGGCGTCCGGCCTCGGCGGCGGGCCCGCGGGTGGCGCCCGAGAGCGAGTTGGCGCCGAAGGCCGCGAGGGCGGCGTCGTCGGCCTGGATCACCATGACCTCGCGTCCGGCAGCCTGTCGCGTGGCGACGACGCCCGGCAGGGTGGGTCCGAGGGGCGACTGCGGCAGCTCGGGGCCGCACGAGAGCACGAGCACGCGCTCGGCGGCGTCGGCGACGTCGGCGTTGGTGCCGGAGCGCACGCCGCCGTCCATGGTCGGGCGGCCGTCGACCTCGACGGTCGGCCACACGAGCGGCACCGAGCAGCTGGCGGCGACGGCCACGTGCAGGGGGACGCCGGAGTCGCGGGTCAGCACCCGGAACTCGCCGTCGGTCGCGTCGATGGTGCAGACCGCGAGGTCGCCCGCCGGCCACGGGGTGTCGGCACCGAAGCGCTCGCGCATGGTGGTGACGAGCTCGGGCTCGTCGCCGGTGAGGGGCACCTGGCGGGCGAGCGCGCCCAGCCGGGCCCGCGCCTCCTGCTCGGTGGTGGCGCCGGCCACGGCCTGGGTGATGCGCTCGAGGAAGTCGCCGCCCTCGAAGGCGGCCTCGGGGGTCGCGCCGGCGGGCAGGAGGTGCTCCTGGTAGGCGTCGGCGATGCCGCCGAAGCGGAGGGTGGTGCCCACGACGGAGCCGGCCGAGGTGCCGACGACGAGGTCGGCGCCGTCGAGCGGGATGCCCGCCTCGAGGAGACGGGAGAGCAGGCCCACCTCCCACGCGATGCCGGTGATGCCGCCGCCGCCGAGGACGAGGGCGGTGCGGGGGGTCGTGGGGGTCGTGTCCGACACGGGGGCTCCTTGGGGTGCGGGGACGTGGACCCGGCCACGCTACGACCGTCGCCTGGCTGGCGTTCCCAGGGTGCTCGTCGACGTCGCGGCGGGAGCCGTCGTGCCACCATCGACGCATGAGCCGACCGACCGAGACGCCGCGGGCCGTGCGGGCCGTCGCGGTGGTCGCCCCGTCGCGCTGGGGCGGGCGGCC
>Ga0265780_10009634_pt1 | contig 11563 bp, 9 predicted proteins | sample P1T30metagenome_FD_192432 | JGI IMG/M metagenome (GOLD analysis project Ga0265780, IMG submission 192432) | Plant litter microbial communities from East Loma Ridge, Irvine, California - P1 T30 | ecosystem: Environmental > Terrestrial > Plant litter > Unclassified | place: USA: California... | reverse complement strand
CTCGATGCCGTCGAGCACGGCGACGACGTGCACTTCACCTTCAGCCTGGCGGCCAGCGCCGCCGACGCACTGCGCGCCCGGCTCGACGACGCCGGCCATGGCCGCATCGGCTGGCCATCGGCCGAGGACGACGAGCACGCCTGAAGCCATTCCGGCGCCCTATACCCGTCATCACGACATGAAAGCGGACGCGCCCGCCTGCGCCCGGTATAGTGCCAGACCCGGCCGCGCATGACGCTTCGGCTGGCTTTCCTCTCCTATCCCGAACGACAACAATCCCCGTGATCAAGAAAAGCCTACTTCCTCTCGCCCTTGGCGGCTTCGGCATCGGCATGACCGAATTCGTCATGATGGGCATCCTGCCCGACATCGCCAATGGCTTGCACATCACCATCCCGCAAGCCGGCTACCTGATCACCGCCTATGCGCTGGGCGTCGTGGTCGGTGCGCCGACCCTGGTCAGCATGGTCGCCGGCCGTCCGCCGCGCAGCGTGCTGATCTGGTTCATGCTGATGTTTGCCATTTTTAATGCGATGTCGGCCTTTGCGCCGAACTTCGAGATCATGATGGTGTCGCGCTTCCTGGCCGGCCTGCCGCATGGCGCCTTCTTCGGGGTCGGCGCGGTCGTCGCCAGCCGCCTGGCCGACCAGGGCCGCACGGCCGCCGCGGTCGCCACGATGTTTACCGGCCTGACCCTGGCCAATGTGCTGGGCGTGCCGCTCGGCACCTGGATCGGCCATGTGATCGACTGGCGCCTGGTATTCCTGATCGTGGCCGTGATCGGCCTGCTGACCATGCTGAGCCTGCGCCAGTGGGTGCCGCATATCGAACCGGGCAAGCGCACCGGGATCATGCAAGACCTGCGCATCTTCCGCCATCTCGACCTGTGGCTGGCCTTGGGCATCGTCTCGATCGGCACCGGCGGCTTCTTCGCCTGGTTCAGCTATATCGCGCCGCTGCTGACCGACGTCACGCGCTTCGACTCGACCACGATTCCGCTGATCATGACCGCAGTCGGCGTCGGCATGACGGTCGGCGTCCAGTTCGGCGGCCGCCTGGCCGACCGCGTCCACCCGCTGCCCGCCCTGCTGATCCTCATGATGTCGATGACCGCGCTGCTGCTGTGCAATGGCTTCCTCGCGGAATCGAAGCTGGCGATGGTCGTGCTGGCCTTCCTGACCGGCGCCAATGCGCTGGCGATCGGGCCGCCGATCCAGCTGCTGCTGATGGAACATTCGCGCGAAGCGGAGATGCTGGGCTCCTCGCTGGGCCAGTCCGGTTTCAATATCGGCAATGCGCTGGGCGCCTTCCTGGGCGGTATTCCGCTGACCCTGGGCTATGCGTATACCGCGCCGCAGTGGGTGGCGGCAGCCCTGGCGCTGTGCGGCGTGGGCTTGTCGGCGATCATGCTGGCACGCCATCGCATGCAGGCGCGGGTGCTGGCCGGCTGCGCCTGATCGTGAAATGAAAACGGCGGCCCCTGGGCCGCCGGCTTGTCCTGCATTGAAACTGTTTTCAGGTGCGACGCCGCCGCATGGCGATCGCGCCAACCAGACCCGCCATCATCAGCGCCAGGGTACCCGGCTCCGGCACCTCGGCCGGCGGCTCCACCGGTGGATTATCCTTGACCAGCTCGAAGCCAGGCACATCGACCGCCTGGAAATAATTCGCGGCATTGACCTGGATTTTCGAATCCCAGGTATCGACGATGACCTGGCCGTTGACGACGTCATCGGCACCGACAGCGGTCGCGCCCGGCGCCAGCACGGTGCCAAGGATACCTTTCATGCTGACCGTATCCGCCTCGAAGAAGTTGAACAGGACGTTGTAGTCCGCCAGCGGTTGCATCCCGCCCACGAAGCCGCCATGCTTGCCGCTGATATTGAAGATCAGTGTCTGGCCCTTGGTCAGACCTTCGAGCACCCAGTTATTCCCGCCCTTGAGAAAATCGGCCGTGACATCGAATATGTCGACGGCACCCTTGCCGCTGCCGATGACCTTATTGGCACTGTATTCGCGCTCGACACTCCCTGTCGCCTCGACCAGGCTCAATCCGGCGGCAATATCCTTGAACTGCTTTGTCGCTGCAGCGAAATCGACTGGGTTCACCGACGACCTTGGCGGCGTGGCAGCGCTTTCCATGGTGACCGAGCCACCGGCATAGACCGGGCCATGATGAATCGAACCGCTTTTCAGCGAAATATTGCCGCCTGCGACGATCGAATAACCGGCGTAGGCCGCCTTGTCCTTGAGATTGACCGCGTAACTCTGGATCGTGACGTTACCGCCAGAGACGATCGCTCCTTCGACATCGCTCTCCTTCGCCGTGAAATCGCGTGCCGTATAAACGTTCGCGCCACCCATGATGGCGCCCAGGTCGATGACGCCTGCCTGCGTTCCCATGCTGGCCAAGGCCGCCCCTAGAAATACGACAAGCTTGATCATAACAATTCCAATTGGAAATTAATAATGATCAAGAGTATCACTCTAGCACAGCCAATTGGTTGTATTTCAGATACGCTTTCTGGTGATTCTCTCGAATAATCACACCAGAGCGACGTCGCCCATCGCCTTCGACGTTTCGGCCGCTTCGTCCAGGATATCTTGCAGGGTAAATTCATCGAACACGAAATCGAGGGCGCTCTCGCCATGTTCCGGCAGGTTCGGGCGGCGACTGTCGAGCGGCGACGGTACCGGCGCGTATTGATTTGCAAGCAGCAAGGTATCGAGCAGCGTGCCTGGCGGCATGTTCAACCAGCCACCGCGCATGTCGGCGATCGCTTCCGACACCGCCGGTGGAATCGACAGCTTTTTCATCACCTCGGCACTGACCACGTCTTCGCACAGGGCGCCCCAGTTTTCAGGGTCGTCGTCCAGCAGGCCGGGGAACTCGTCGGCCCGCGCCAGCAGGTAAAAGGCGCCGACCTCGTGCACGATGCCGGCGAACAGGGCGGTATCGGGATTGACGCCAGTGACGCGGTGCGCCAGCGAATGGGCGATCGAGGCGACGTGGGTCGTGTGCGCCCACAATTGCTCGGCCTTGGCGCGCAAGCCTGGATCGTTGATGCGGTTGCCGAACTGGCGCACCACCAGGCTCGCCACCAGGGCTTGCAGGCGGCGGTAGCCGATGCGCGCGACGGCTGCGCGGACATTGGTCACTGGCATGGTGCTGCTGCCGCCGAAGGCCGGCGTATTGGCCACCGCGACCGTGCGCGCGGCCAATTGTGGTTCGGCCAGCACCAAGCGGATCGCCTCGTCGATATGGCAATCCGGGTCGTCGAGGGCCAGCTGCAGGCGCAGCACGGCATTGACGCTGGTGGGGAACGTGATTTCACCGCGAACGGCCTGCGCCGCGATGTATCCGAAGGCTTCGAGTTTGTTCACGGGCGTCATTATAGCCCCGGCCGCATGCCGGACCCGACGCCAGGGCGCCCGATGGCCGCCAGTCACGCCAAACTGTGGCGCATCATCCACACCGCATAGGCGCCGAAAGCGCAACGACCCGCGCACCAGGCGGCACGCGGGTCGTCGCAGGAACGCGAAGGTCTTACTTGACCTTGATCGCGCTCTTGACGTTGCTTACGCCTTCGACGCCCTTGGCCACTTGCATGGCCTTGTCGACCTCGGCCTTCGATTCGACGAAGCCGCTCAGCATCACGACGCCGCCTTCGGTATCGACGTTGATCTCCATGCCTTTCAAGGCGGGATCGGACACCAGGCCGGCCTTAACCTTGGCGGTGATGGTGCCGTCCGAGGCTGCGCGGACAGTGCGTTCGCCGGCGCGCTCGGTCGCGTTTTCGGTCTTGCGGGCGGCGTTCGAGGCCATTTCTTTGGTGCGGTCGACGGCGGCGGCGGTCTTTTCCTTCACGGTGGCGACTGCCTCGCGGGTGCGTTCGCCGGCGCCGGCCATGCCGGTCTTCTCGGCCACATTGGACGCCACTTCACGGGTCTTGTCCGCCGCATTACGCGCCGCCTCGCGGGTGTTCTCGGCTGCCTTGGCCGCAGCCTCGCGGGTGTTGGCAGACACGGCCGCGCCAGTAGTGGCGGCCACATTGGTGGCGGTGGTGACGTTGCCGCGCTGGTCGACCACGCAGGCGGTGCGCGCATCGCCGCTCATCTGTTCGCACTTCTGGACGGCGGCCGCTGTTTCCGGATCGGTGGAGTCAATGCGGCTCACCAGTTCGCCGCTGCTGCTGGGGCCGACGGCGCGGTCGATATTGCGGTCGTCCAGGCGGGCCAGCGCGGCGTCGCGGATCGAGCCGGCCGTGGCCTTGCAGCGGTCCTTGTCGCCGGACGCGGTGGCGTCGCACTGGGTGTCGGCCAGCTCGTGCTCGGCGCGGATCACCTTGGTGCGCGCGTCGCGCAGGTTGCCGCCGGTGGTGTCGTACCTGGTATAGGCATTGAGTTCGGCGCGCGCCTGGGCCAGCTTGGCCTCGTCCTCGCACACTTCTTCGGCGTTGCCCTTCATGGCGTCGCACTTGGCCTTGGCGGTGCGGTAGTCGGCGGCGGCCTTGTCCATCGCGGCGCGGTGGGCTTCCTTGTCGACGGGGGCGGCACTGGCGGGAGCAACGACGACAGCCGACACGGCGGTCGCGATCAGGGTAGCGATGAGGGTTTTCATGGTTGGATTCCCTTGCATGCGGTTGTTAGGATGGCATCTATTAAACGCCCCGCTCCCTTCCACATCTGTGCGACAACGTACCTTGATGGGACAAACTCGACCGCAAGACATAGCCGCAATAAACTAATTTGTTAACGCAAAACGTCGTTCCCGCGCACGCGGGAACCCAAGTTTGCCAGCGTCTTCGTAACGCGAGAAACTGAGGTTCCCGCCTGCGCGGGAACGACATTCATACGATCGCTTTACTTGCCGCTGCAGTGAGGTGCAGCAGCGAAGTACTCAGCGCTTACTTGGCCTTGTTTGCATCGCGCGCGGCGTCGCGGGTCGACTTGGCTTGCGCCTCGCACTTGTCCTCGGCGTCGCCTTTCAGCGAATCGCATTTTTCATCGGCCAGTTCATATTCGGCGTCGATCACGTTATCGCGTGCCTTGCGCACATTGTTGCCGGTGTTGTCGTGCTTCGTGGTCGCATCGAGTTCGGCTTTCGCGCGGGCCAGCTTGGCTTCGTCTTCGCAGACGTCTTCGGCGTGGCCGCTCATGGCGTCGCACTTGTCCTTGGCGACGCGGTAGTCTGCCTTGGCCTTGTCCATCGCCGTTTTATGGGCGTCTTTATTGGTCTGGGCAGCGGCGGGAGCGATGCCGATGGCGGCGACGGCGGCAGTGGCGATCAGGGTGGCGATGAACGATTTCATGTTGAGTCCCTCTATTGGTTATTGGTGAGACCATTAAACGCCAGCGCCGCAGAGCACTCTGTGCGGCAGCGAACGCTTATTAAAAAACCAATTAAGCTTATAGGGACGATAGCGCCGACCGTCGATCTACCTCAATCGTCAGTCATTGCTCAACAGGCCTTCGCGCCACAGCGCATCGGCGGCCTCGAATGGCGTAAGGCGGCTGTCGAACTGCTTGCCGTTGCCGGCCAGCTTGACCCAGCTGCGCGTGTCGTGGCCGCTGTTCGGCACCGCCACGGTCGCGCGCACGCCGCTCAGCCAGCCATGCACCCGCGCGTATTCTCCGGGCTGGGTGCGCTGGATCCAGGCCAGCGCCACCAGGTCGGCAAAGCCTTCCTCGCGCCGGGTGTCGCGCATCGTCTTGGCCGCCACCAGCAGCGCCGGATCGTGCGAGGTTTCGGCGCCCGTCTCGACGAAGCCGGCCGGCAGCAGATGCCACTCGCCCTGGGCATAGCGCCAGCAGTGGGCCAGTTCGTGCGCGGTCATGGCCTCGATCAGCAGCGCCTGCTCGGTGGCGGGGACATTCTCCAGCACCTTCTCGGCCGCTGGATTGCCACGCATCGACAGCACCAGCTTGCAGCGTCCGTCCGCGAAACCCATGGCCAGCGGTACCGCGCCGGCCGCCGCCCGCGGCTGGACGATGATGTCCACCGGCAGGTCGATCGACTTCGAGTAAGCGAGCACCGGGGCGGCGGCGCGCAGCCAGCGCGATTCCTGCGCCGTCAGTTGGGCCGCCTGCAAGGGGAGTGCCGAAGATGCCGCGACGCAGAGCGCCGCGAACTGGAGGGGCTTGGACATGGTGCTGCTCCGGGATGAACGAAATTCCTGTTGGAAATTCTAGCCCCGAATCACGCACCACTTTCAGGAAAATATTTCTGTATGTTCAAAAAAACAAGGGCTGCCGCAGCAGCCCTCGTATCCGTCAAGCGGTCAAGGCCGGTCGCTTTTTGCTACTGGCTAACTGGGGCGCCACCGCGCCATCCAGCCTGAAAATGCTGACCAGCTGCGCCAGGCGCTCCGCTTCTTCTTCCAGCGAGGCCGCGGCCTGCGTGGCCTGCTGCACCAGCTCCGCGTTCTGGCGCGTGGCGTCGTCGATCTGGCCGATCGCACTGTTGACCTGCTCGATGCCGGCGTTCTGCTCTTCGGACGCGTGACTGATCTCGCCCATGATGTCGGTGACGCGCTTGACGCCGCTGACGATCTCCTCCATCGTCGCGCCGGCCTGGTCCACCAGGCGCGCGCCGGCGTCGACCCGCTCGACCGAGCTGCCGATCAAGACCTTGATTTCCTTGGCCGCCGCCGCCGAACGCTGCGCCAGGTTGCGCACCTCGGTCGCGACCACGGCAAAGCCGCGGCCCTGCTCGCCCGCGCGCGCTGCTTCCACGGCCGCATTGAGCGCCAGGATATTGGTCTGGAAAGCGATGCCATCGATCACGCCGATGATGTCCACGATCTTCTTCGACGACTCATTGATCGAGGCCATGGTGTGGACGACCTCGGCCACCACCTTGCCGCCGCGCAGCGCTACTTCGGATGCCGATTCGGCCAGCGTATTCGCTTGCCGTGCATTGTCGGCATTCTGGCGCACGGTGCCAGTCAATTGCTCGACCGACGCGGCGGTGGCTTGCAGGGTATCGTTCTGGCGTTCGGTGCGGCCGGCCAGGTCGCGGTTGCCTGCCGCGATCTCGGTCGAGACAGTGCCGATCGCCATGGTGCCGTTGCGCACTTGTGCCACGATGCGCACCAGGCTGTCGCGCATGCCCTGCATCGCGAACAGCAGGCTGCTGCGGTCGCCCGGACGGGTGACGATATCGACGCCCAGGTCGCCACTGGCGATGGCGGTGGCGATCGAGGCCGCGTAATCCGGCTGGCCGCCGAGCTGGCGCAGCAGGCCGCGGCTGATGTACCAGGCCGCCAGCGAACCGGCCGCGATCGCGCCGGCGCACAGCAGCGCCATCCAGCCGAAGAAGCCGTTGGCCATGCGGCGCGCCTCGAGCGCGGCGTCGTTGCTCAGTTTTTCCTCGAGGTCGATCAGGCGGTTGATGCTGGCCAGCCAGGCGGTAAAGGCCGGCGCCGCCTCTTGCGACAGCAGTGCATTCGCTTCAGGGACATTGCCGGCGGCATGCAGCTCGACCACGCGCGCGATCAGCGGCTTGGTGCGGCTTTCCTGGGCCTTGATCGCGGCCAGCGCGTCCTTCTCTTCGGGCAGGATGTCCTTGCGTTCATCGAACAGCGCATCGAGCGGGCCGGCCGAGCGCGCGTAATGGTCGTCCAGCGTGCGGATCAGCGCGAGCGGCGCGCTGGCGCCGGCCCCGTCGGCCGCCAGCACCACGTCGCGCAGGGCGATCGCGCGGTCGTGCACGCTGCCGCGGAAATTAATGGCGTGGCGCTGCTTGACGCTGTTGACCTCGTTGATATGGTTGAGAACACTTTCGATCCGCCCCACGCGGCTGACGGCCAGCGCGACCAGGACAATCATCAATAGAAAAACGGCGCCATAGCCGATTGCGAGCCGGGCGCCGATGGTCAAATTCTTTGTTTTCATTTTTTTGGCAAACGAGTCGGTTAAGTTGAATAAAAATACATAAGTATTTCCTATAGACAACCTAATGACTATAGCATGGCGCTGTGGATTGTGCTTACAGCCACCATGCTACCGTGCGCCCCTATTCCAGCAGGCCGTCCGCCGTGACAAAGGCCGGTCGGATATCGTTCGGCACCGCCTTGAGCTTGTCGAGCGCCTTGCGCACCTCGGGCCGGATGACCACGTAGTTGTCCATCATCGCCTTGGCGCGCGCGTAGTCGCCGGTGGCCTCGATGGTCAGGAATTCGCGGTCCAGGTCGATCACGGCGCCCTTGATCTTCTTGAAGTCGACCGCGAAGGTGCCATCGTCATGGGCGACAAAGCCGCCCTTGTCGAGCAGGTAGTTGACCTGGATCGCCATCCCGCGCGCATGCGACGAGCTCAGGCCGAAATGCAGGGTGCGGAAGCTCGAGGCCAGGAAGGTGTTGTACAGCTTGCGCTCGGCCGCCGCGCCCTGCCCCAGGGTGTCCTTGAGCAGGCCCTTGTCCATCATGTACTGCAGCGCCCACAGGCCGGTGATGTCGGCCTTGGCTTCCTCGATGGTCGAATAGGTCTCTTTCAGGTCCTGGCGCGGGGTCGAGTCCTTGCCGTCCTTCTTCGTGTGGTGTGGTCCCAGGCCATGCATGATCTCGTGCGCGAGGATATGGGTGAAGAAGGAATTGAAGTCCAGGTCGCCCTGGTCGGCCGGCCGCAAGACCTGCTTGCTGATCGGGGTCAGCGTGGATGCAAACTTCGCCTGCTGCACGTTCTTGAGCATGACCCGCTTGGAGCCGCGTTCGCGGATCACGCGTTCGTCGTTGGGCAGGTTGTAGGCCGCGGTCTGCACGCCCATATTGCCGTCGCCGGCGCCATAGACCTGGTTGACCACCACCATCGGTGCGATGGCGCCGACCTTCGGGTTGCGGTACTGCTTGTCGAGCGGCAGATTGTCTTCGAGCTCCTGCAAATGCTTGCCGAAGAAGTCCAGCTTGGCCGTCTCTTGCGGATCGCGGATGCTCACATAGGCTTCGAAGGCCGCCTTGTAGCCGAACAGTTCGTCGTTATAGGTTTCGTATGGTCCGATGGTCACGTCGACCGGCGAGTCGAGGTCCATCCAGGCGAAGTCCGACGCCAGGTAGTCGTTACTCAGGAAAGCGTCGGCGCGCAGCAGCAAAAATTTCTTGAGCGAGGCATTGTCGGTGGCCGCCGCGGCTTCGCGCAGCAGCCTGGCCAGCTGTTCCAGCTCGGGGCGGTATTCATCCGAATACTTCACGGTGCGCAGCTTGCCGTCCGCGCCGGGGCGGATCACGGTGAAGAACCACTGCGCGTCCTTCTTCTGTTCTGGCGCCAGGCCGTTGATCCAGCTTTCCAGCGTCGCCTTGGTGGCGCCTTCGGGATAGAAGTTGGCGCCTTCGGGCTTCTTCGACGGGATCGTGATGCCCGCATACTCGGCCGGCATGAACGAGGCATTGTTGTCGAGATTCGACCATGGGCCCTTGTTGAGCCAGAACGCATCCAGGCGCGCGCGGCCCAGCGGCGTGGTGTCTTTCCTGAGCGCGTTCCACAGCGCTTCGTTATGGGTCCAACGCTGGCGCAATTGCAGCGTGTCGATGATTTTTGCCGCTTCGATCAGCTTGACGATGGCCGCGCGGTCGCCCTTCGACAGATGCGACACGTCGGCGCGCAGCGCGACCGGCGCGAAGCGTTTCGACATGGCCTGGAGCTGGTCGGCGCTGGCGACCGTCGACGCCGTTTGCGCGTGCGCGGCCGGGGCGAAAGCGGCGCCGATGGCGGCGCACAGGACGAGTGGTGCGAGGATGTTTTTCATGGTCTATCGGGTCGTGGATGACAACCGGACCATTATCGCACCGTCGCCAACGGCGCTCCCTGCTCCCACCCGCCACCGAGCGCACGCGCCACCGCCACCGTCGCCAGCAGGCGCTGGGTGCGGATCTGCGCCGCGGCGCGGTCGGCGCCCAGGGTGCTGCGCTGGGCGTCGGTCACGTCGAGATAGGTCGACACGCCGCGCTCGTAGCGCGCCTGCGCCACCAGCAGCGCGCGCGCCGCGGCCTGTTGCGACTGGGCCTGCACCTCGCCCTGCTTCTGGCGTTGCTGCAGGTCGGACAAGGCGTCTTCCACTTCGCGCAGCGCGGTCAGCAATGTCGTCTGGTGATTGGCCACCGCTTCGTCATGGCGCGCCCTGGCCAGCGCCAGGTTGGCGCGGTTGCGGCCGCCGTCGAAGACCGGCAGCGACAGCGCCAGCGGCCCGGCCGAGAATTGGCGCGCGCCACCGCTCGTCAAATCGTTCAGGCTTTGCGAGGCATAACCAAAATTCCCGGTCAGCGACAGCGCCGGATAAAAGGCGCCTTCGGCCACGCCGATCTGCGCATTGGCCGCCTTCAGCTGGGCCACGCTGGCCGCCAGGTCGGGCCGCTGGCCCACCAGGCTGGCCGGCAGGCCGACCGGGATCGCGGGCGGCTGCGGCAGTTGCACCGATGCTGCCTCAGCCAGCAACGGCGCGCTCGGCGTAGCGCCCACCAGCGTCGCCAGCGCGTGTTCGACCAGGTTGCGCTGGCGCTGCACCTCGTGCAGGTCGGCCTCGGCGTTGGCGCGCTCGATGCGGGCGCGCGACACATCCAGCTCGTTCGACAGGCCGCCATTGAAACGGACCTCGACCAGCTCCTGCGACTCGCGCCGCGTGGCCAGGGCGTCACGCAGGATCGCCAGCTCGGCGTCCAGGCCGCGCAACTGCCAGTACGATGACGCCACCTGGCTCGAGAGCAGCAGGATCACGCCGTCGCGGTTGTCCTGCGCCGCCAGCGCCTGCGCGTCGCTGGCCTCGACGATGCGGCGCACGCGGCCCCACAGGTCGAGCTCATACGATAGCGATGCGCCGACGGTGTAGTTGTTGCCCTCGATCGAACGGCCGCCCAGGGCCAGGCCCTGCGACGTTTCGGCCGACGTGCGCGCGTTCGAGACGCCGGCGCCGACCGAGACGCTCGGCAACTGGCCGGCGCGCACCACGCCCAACTGGGCTTGCGCCTGCAGCAGGCGCTGGGCGGCGGCCTGCACGCCGGGGTTGTCGCGCAGCGCGCGCGTTTCCAGGCTGTCGAGGGTCGCGTCGTGGAACACGGTCCACCAGGCGGCCGGCAGGCGCGCATGGTTGGTGTCGGTCGCGGCGCCGGCGTCAATGTGGCGGAACGCCGCCTGCGCCGGCGCTTCCGGCGCCTTGAAATCCGGGCCAAGGGTGGTGCAGCCGGCAAGCAGCGTGCCGATCGCAAGGACGGTGGCGAGAGGTTTGAACATGGTTGGTGTCTTCATTCGATTCAGTATCAATGCGCACATCAATGGGCGCCCGAGCCGCCGCCCGGCGACTTGACCTTGTCGGCCATCCAGATCGCGGCGATGCAGCCGAGCAGGATCATGCCGATGATCCAGAAGCCGTCGTTATAGGCCATCACATAGGCTTCGCGCCGCACCAGGCGGTCGACCACGGCCAGCGCCTGGTTGGCGGCGCTGGCGGGGTCGATGCCGCTGGCGATGAAGCCTTGGGTCAGCGCGTCCAGGCGTTCCTGGGTCGCCGGCGCATAGCTCGACACGGCTTCGCCCAGGCGCGCCGAGTGGAAGTGTTCGCGGTTGGTCAGCGAGG
>Ga0265780_10009633_pt1 | contig 11564 bp, 14 predicted proteins | sample P1T30metagenome_FD_192432 | JGI IMG/M metagenome (GOLD analysis project Ga0265780, IMG submission 192432) | Plant litter microbial communities from East Loma Ridge, Irvine, California - P1 T30 | ecosystem: Environmental > Terrestrial > Plant litter > Unclassified | place: USA: California... | reverse complement strand
TGAGGTTACTGTGGGGCACTCGAAACCGCACGTCCCTCACCATGGCGCCTCATCACAAGAAAATAACCTGACATGGACTTGCCCAAACCCGAGTCAAGCAAAGATCCAGATGAAACAAACCCCCACGTGATACGTCCCAGCAGACACATCCCAAGCTGTCAAACCCCGGCCAGGATCATGCACGCGGCACCGACATCCGAACAAAGTGACGCAAGCAAAGCTCGTATTCCCCAACCGCGCCCCAGGTTCGCTTTCGCATACCGCAGAGTGACCCGCAGCGGCCGCCTCACGTTTCTGAAGGGGTTTTTTTTAATCTCGCCAGTGTGTTCGGGCGTTCTTCGGCGTGTCGCGAGCGGACATCCGGCAGGCTGGATGCTTCGATCTGCAGGCGCGCTCGTTTATCGCGGTTCCAGATATTTTCCTCGAAAAAAGCAAAAAGGGAAGGAAGGAAGGGATCCGGCCGCCCGCCCCTCTTTCCAACGCGCGTGCCCCTTGCGTTGGACACGATTTGTGATTGTGTGTGGGTTTTTTTTTCAATAGTGTAACTAAAGTACTACTCCTAGCTTGCGGTTGGACTTCCCGCGAATCAGCGAGGGGTCGCACAATGGGGAATTGGACCGAGCCACACGCGGTACGACGTGGTTGGAGAGAGGGTGGAGATCCACTCTTTCCATCTTCACTTCCAGGTTCGCCGACGGTGCCAAGCAGATCTCGCACCCCTTCCTGACGGTGCGATCGGATCTAGATGCAACTTGAGCTGCACACCACCAGCTTTCCCGACGATTTGATGCGTCCCGTCTCGTTCCTTGCTTTTTCAGTTGGCTGGCACCCCCCTTCGCAATGCTGTTAGCCATGAACGCTTGCTAGACGAGGTAATGCGCTACGGCGGAGCGCCTTGGTGATACTGCGTGAACATGTACGGGGTACCCCAGCCCACGACACGCATCTCCATATACATCCTGGCCAGTCATGATCTTGAAACACGACTTCCATGGTGACGAACACTGCAGCTGTAGGCCCTTGCATGCTTCTGAGATTCCGGACTCCCAATCTCGATGAGGGAGGCTTGCTGCACACCATGACTTGATGGTGGCGTAGCAGACGTTATACCCCAGATCCCGGCTCTTCGTTCTCGGATCCTTCCCACAAAAAGAAACCTTCAGATGAGGTTACTAGCCCAACCCGAGCTTCACCGCCGTCATGCGATGTCGTTGTCTGTTGCAGATAATCGGGATGTATAGCCAGCCAGTCGGATAAGTGCAATTTGGTATCCACAAGGCGAAACAGCATGAGCCTCCCTTGCAGTTCCTGCCTAAAACAATCAAATCATCCGAAATCGTGTAAGCAGTCGCGCAATTACTGCTGGGTCGACTTCGCCGTGTACATACAGACAATGCATCCGGTAAAAAGAGTCTAGGCTGAATTTCGTGAAACCACGCGATATGAAGCAGGGGGGAAAGGTCGTGACCTCATCTGATGCAACAGAGGGAAGTTTCCGTGGCGGACGCCGGTAGATCATGTCTTAATGTATTCCACCGGTGCTACTGCCTATTTCAGTAATCAAGCGAAAGTGCCGCGATCCGCCAGTTGCGATTGATCCACCGGCGAGTATTTTCGAATCCTACATGATATACTTTTTCTGATTCATGAAGCACTGCTTCAATATGCAAGCAGTGTTTTGTGCTTTACGACTAAGGTGTTGCAATCACATCCCAGTTGATAGCAGTACTTGGTCGCGCGAATTGCCTATTCCGGTATTAGGCCTTTACAGCTGCGTGTCAAGCTGTAGAGAGGTGTGTCATATCCCCAGCATGTTTCGAGCGTGCAACGCAAAGGGAGTCTTGTCGCGGAAGCTGTGTACGACGTAATTGCTACCTTTACAAGCATGTTCGTTTCTATCGCGTGACTTTAAGTTGATGCAGACAGCCGCTAAAGCCTGTCAACGATGCTGACAGCGAGTCAGAATGTTACTGGCGGACAGGGATGATGCAGAGGCCCTGCCGATTATGCACTTTACACAAATGTCGAGTCAGAAATGCGTTCTCCACGAAGGGTCGGGTCGGCGACGCCCCATGGGAAGGAGGGCAACCAAGATTGCCTGTATCGCCAATGCCTTTAGCGGACATCTGACAGGGCGATGGGATCTCGGCATGGACAGCTGAGTCGTGAACACCAGAGCGGCATGGCAATGCCGTCCATGGCATCTTGCCCAATGCCGTTCGAACGCTCTGTCACAATTTTGCCACCTGTCGCAGGCGTGTTGAACACCGTTGAGGGAAACGGTGGGTCGTGGCTAAAGAGCCACATGCAGGCATATCCACCGCCTCGCTTGATAATCGACAATCGCATCCATGTGGCGACTGTTGAAGTGGAATTCGACAGTTTGTAATTTCCGTTGGGGCGGCGGGAACGACGAATTATATTGTAGGAATATTTTCTATCCGGCAGCAAATGACCGCATCGGTACCCTCTAAGCGGCATTGAGTACATGTTGAGAACTCGACAACCCTAGACCCGGGCTTGCTACGTGGCTTCAATCGTAGGGATACTTTGCATCTGTGGAGATGGCTGAAAAGGCGATAGCGCTGACATTTTGTTCCTGAACTCAATTCCACAGTCGCGACTACCCTCGAGTCGGACAATGGTTTGAGCATTCCCGACGAGCCTCATTGGGTATTCACAGCGCGCGCGGCACTTCTCAAAGTCCGTGCTACTCTAAGAGGTGCTCTCGAGACAGAGGCAGGCGTTCCTGCGGCTGAACTTGACCTGCATCCAAATAGCATTGCGATACGGAGATAAGAGGGTTTCGCTAAAGCCAAGGTTGCCAGAACGATCGACGGAAGCATTTCCGCTTCGCGCTGCCCCTTATCCAGCTGCCTGTTCACACAGTGGTTGTGCTTCATGAACTCGTGTCCTCCATAAAGTATCCAAACCACTGGGATACCAGGTGCAGTTCGTGTCGTACTCTGCTCGGGTTTGAGCTGATCTGGAGCGATGTACACTTGAATTTGAAAGCGCCGACTGGGGCACAAAAAGCCTCACAAGCGCGATCGTCACTGCACGATGATGTCATTGTTTCTAGGTTCAAAATGTGGTGTGTTGTCGCAATGGACGAATCCTTACTGCATGGAGGCACAACAATGGCTTCCGCACCCCCGCAGCAATCGACACCTGTGCCGCTGCCAATCACGGTGATGACATCGACATTAACGCATGTTCCACGACTGCAGCTTTGTGGCGGCCACTGTTTTGAAGGTCTTCGACATCGTAGCCGTGTGTGAATTACCGGTATCAAGTGTATCGCACCACCAACCATGCTTGTACAACAGGGACAAACCTAATAATCTTTGGCCTCCCACCGCTCTGTCAACAAGAAGCCGTTCAAAGATCCCATACTGTTGGGACAGGAAAGTCGTGCGAGAGAATTTGATTCGTTGGGTCCACATTTGCGAGAGCGTTGACGACCTCGGGAAGCGCCGCCGCTCGCTGGCCGCCTAGCTGCTGTCGCTACAAGGTCGACGAGAGCTGCAGGTGATCGTGTAGCATCTGCTACAAAGGCTCCGGGCTGTTGTAATTCGCGTTCACACTCGTTGGTGAATAGGCAAGATGTCGGTGGCTTGTCAAAGTTGGAAGTTGAGTTTGTGATGGTGGACAAATTCATCTTTTGCAAGGTTTCCGAGGGGCTCGGGGGAAAACTCTTGGTCCCATACTAGTCACTTTCCTGATTGATCTTGTGCTGCGAACCGAGCCGCTTTGACCCAAGTGTTTGGCGAAAATACCGAGGTGTGCGGTGCACTAACAGCTGTGTTTGGACGGGCCTTGGGATTATTGGAGCAGGCATGAGGGATTTATGTGAAGTATGTTAGCGGCAATGTTTCCTGATGGATGCATAGAAACTTGACTCGATGATAGACTCCAGATCTGTTCGGAGGATGATTGTATTTTGGGTATAGTGATGATGTCGGTGACGAAGAGCATAGAGCGTCGCAGATCATCGTGATAAAATCTATGGGCTAAGAGCCGTATGCGTCTAGAGACCAATGCCACCGACGACATTAACTAACCGAATGCGAGACATTGGCGACATGAATGAGCGCCCCTGGCTCATCAAAGAAAATGCAGTTGTGTCCAACAACAGAGAATACCGAGATTCGAGCACCGAGAATGCATCCAGACATGCTTTTTTCCGATCCTTGAGAAACATCGCAACCATGACACCAATAAGCAAAGAGATCGGAGGGTACATAAATCGCTTTACAGGAGCAAATCAAAGGGGTATCGACTGTGGAAAGGACATGAACCAACACTTGGCTCATGCTGCAAATACAACGTATGGCTGTGATAGGAAGAGGAGTGATGGACGTGTGCGGGAGGCAGCAAACGCACTAGATCGGTGCAGTAGGCCGGACAGGCGGAATACTCGTTGTACTGCTATCAAAAGGAAATCTTCGTGGCCGTGCAGAGTCTTCATGCTGTCGATCGTCTTTGCGCTTATTTGAGGAGCCGTTGGTTGCGCCGTTGTTCGTTAAGGAATTGTAGTCGTGGCCTGCGTCGCTCAGGGCCTTCACTCGACAGTTCGCATGTTTCTGCCTCCAGCGCTCGTGATCGTCCATCATAATCTTATCGTTCTCCTCTTTCCGATGGTAGAATTCAGCAGTTGCCTTGGCATAGTCCATTGCATCTTTGGCTGGTGGTTGTTGAACCCACGTGGGAGGCGATGGTGCAGTGTAGACATCAGAACACCCGGGGCAACGGTCGGCTGGCTGTGTTGATATGTCCGTGTTGGAATGCGGTGGTGGTTCTACACGTCGCTGTCCCTGACCGAGGATCATTGCTCTTGCATCGGGAATCGGCATGCGCTCAACGCGAGATGCTGGCTGCTCTACTCGCGGAGCTGGAGGCTCAATCCGGGACATTGGTGGTGGCTCCACATGTTCTGCGGGGGCAGTTGCTGCTGGTAGAGGAGGGCTTGGTCGGGGCCGCTGAGTGGGAGGCATGTTCGCTGAGGTGTAATTTGCTGCAAACCTGACGTTGTAACGCTGTTGGCGGGTAACGGGGCTAATGTGATCAGGAACTGGAGGTGAGGCGGCGCTTCTCGGAGACGGATCCGATGCAGATCCGATTTGATTAAGGGTCACGTGCTCTTGGACGCTGGGAGAGCTCGCAGGTAGGTGCGCTGACGGGGAAGGAGCTGAGGATTGAGAGAGGAGATGGGACATGAAGCGAGGACTTTCTGGACGATGGGTGTCTTTTGGGCTCCGACGTGAGTAAGAAGCAAAATCAGGCTCTGGGTGGGGAGCAAAGGACGAGCTCTCTTTGGACGCGTCGAGGCGGTAGTGGGAGATGGCAGAATCTTGGCGGCGGGAATTGATTGGTCCGGTGCGTGAGTGAGCAGCGTCGTGCAGGTGATGGTGATTTTCAGATGTCAGTCCTTGCGATGGTGGTAAATGTGGTCTTGGTTGGGGTTGCTGTTGGTGATGATGTTGTTGTTGATTTTGATGTTGCTGCTGCTGGTGGTGGTAGTAATGTTGCTCAGACGGTGTTGTTGATGTGGCTGAGTTGGTAGGGCTGTAAGGGGGGTTAGCACGTGTGTCGCAACTTCCTTCACACAAGACAAAGACTCACCTTGGGCGACTCGCGTGGCGAGCTGCATCAAAGTAGGATTGCTCGACAGGGACTGGAGCGTTTGCTGGAGCAGGCTGGCTGTGCGGGGTGACAGTCCGAATCGGCGGCAGAGGACTGCTGGGGGTGCGGTGGTGGTACGCGGGAATGGTATCGGTCGTGGGCTTTGAAGATGCAATCAGCTCGGCCACGCTGGGAAGGGTCGGGTGGATGGCGGCGGCAGAATGTTCTTGCAGCGGGTGGCGGCGACGAGGCCAGTCGCTCTCCATTATGAAGATGGGAAATCCAGGGCGGCGACGGTGCAGATATGAGGAGAGGCGGAGACGAGGTAGCACGAAGGAGGAGTACAGTTTCACGGGCTGGCGAAGGGTCTACATTCCAGCTTCTGGTGCTCTCCACTTTGCGGCGCGGGCAAGGAGGAACCGCCAGGTCGATGGAGGCGCAAACGGCTGGAGCTCATTCGGTGGGGCGAAGTGGACTTGGGGTGCTAGGGGAAAGACGCTGCAGGCGCGAAATGGCATGCATGGGCGGATGACAGCCGGTCGTCCCCAAGGGCGCTAGCAGGGGGGCAATGTGAAGGTCCAAGGTGGGCCCCCGACTTGGTGTGCTAGTTGTGTTGGCTGTGCGCTGCGGGTTGCTAGAGCCATCGTCGGGGCTGGCGGGAAGTGTCCCAGCTCGTTTCCCCTTGTGGCACCCTACCAGAGACCCATGTGCCAATATTGCGGGCGGCGTAAGACGGCACTGGGAGCAGACTCGATGACAGCGCCGCTGAGGCTGCGGTGAGCCTGCTTGTCGCTGCCTCGCCTGGGCACGACGCAAGGAGGATCCTGTCGTACCGCCCCGGCCCGTCGAGGACATGGCGACGGCGACGGCGACAAGGCATTGTTTGCTGCTCTGACTGATCGGTGCCGCCGCCATCACTCGTCGGTACGCAGCCGTCTGCCGCCCGAGGCTTGCGCAACACCAGCCCCCACCCCGTCATCCTCGCACTCGCACTGACTGGCCCGTCACGTGCGCCCTGCTGACATGTCGCCGCCCGCGGCCACTGCAGCGAAACGGGACAGCCCTGGGCTCTGGGCTCTGGGCCCTGGGCCCTGGCAGCGTCGAGGCCGTTGAGCATCGAGATGGAGAGGAATCTGTCACTGCCTGGTCACTGCCTCGGTCGTCGTCCCAGCAGCAGTCGCGCCCCGCTTTAGGCAAGCGCGCCCCACTCCGCCAACCTCGCCCACTTCACCACCCCCGGCGTCATCAATGATCCATCTCCTTCTCGCTCGCGCATTGCAAACTCCAGCAACATCCGCAACGAGCATGGCCCTGCCAGCCCTGCCCGCCTCTGAAACGCAACCACTCCACTCGCCGCTTCGGCCATCACTCCTGTATCCGACTCCCGGCTCACTGTGCGCGGTTGCAGAGGGAGCACCATCATCACACACCAAGAAAGGGAGCAGCACTTCGACTCATGGCCCCCACGGGAGTTGATGACCAATCCCGCACCTGTGGCGCAGCATCATCTTCTGTGACATTCACCACAGCTCCCACCATGGGCCTCATCATTGCAGCCTACAGCCTACAGCCTACTGCCTACACATGCTCGGACCGAATAGGATCCAGTACCGTGTGCCGCCTTACCACCGTTGTGTTTCGGTTTGCCGACCATATTTCATTGGTTCCCTTGTCGCTTCCCACACCGATGGCCACATGCCCGGAGGACCTCGTCTAGACCGCCCCATCTGCATTGGGAACATGCTCCATCGCGACACTGAACCGTGTGCGACCATCGTGGAATGAGATTGCGCACCAACCGAACTCAACCCATGTCCATGCATCACAGCACATTTCAGCAAGGCACAACTCAGGTCTGGATCACCATGCGTTGACTGTGCTAGCCAAAGCCTGCATGTCTCGATTACTCCTTCAAGCTCTCTGCATTGCAGCATGCAACTACTTGTGGCGTCGACTTTGGCCTCTCTCGCTTAGCACTGCTGCCTATCCATGGTCAGGGGGTGAGGTTCCGAGCGGATATGCATCCGACTCCATTCATCCTCACGTTCCCAAGTACAACTTTGGAAACACCAGGTTCTGACGCCGCGGAGCAGTTCCTGCCTCGACCTATCACAGCTACGTGGCCGTTCACTCGAGTACCAGTCTGCCATGCCGTTGTCTCCACCCCGCTACGTTCTCGTCGCATACGATACTGCAAGTCGCTGTCGTGTAGACTTGCGGGAAGTCTAAAGTACCTTTGTCCCTTTTAGGCAATCCCTTGGTGGTCCTTTATCGTAGTGCATATGAGCTGTCGGCCAGGATGCACTGACAGATTTGTCACTTGCCTAACCGTCGGGTCTCTATCCGTCGTGTCACAGTTTCATTTTGATGCCTTCGTTCTCAAGCTTACAAAATGCTCGCCCAACAATGTCGACGCATTGTGCCACCTCCGCTTAAGGTCGGGTCGACTTGTGTCTCACGGCGTTCTACGGTCCAAGCTCTCAGAGATCGGTGACAGAAGCACGCTCATGTCACTGAAAATTCTAGTTGAGCACAGCAGGCCAACATGAGCTCTGCGCAATCGCCACTCACTGCGCCCTCATGCTTCGCTAGGATCGGATGCGTTTCCCCGCCTCGCTTCTGTGCGACATGCATTAGCCGGAGATGAATGAATAACATTGTGGAAGATCCTTCCATGACCAATCACTAAAAATGTCACTGTTGCAGCCTTGATGTGCTCAAATTCGCCGCCTCCGACGAGCTTGGACCTCAACAGCGTAGTTGCATCGCTTAGGTCTCGTTCTGCATCTGCACAACATCAGACGAGTAGGCTGAACTTTCTAGGATAGGAAAAGTCCAACTGTCGCCATCCACCTATTGACCAACCACGCCTCTCTGATCCACTTTCCTGCCGCTCCGTTGACTGTTCTCCACAGCTACCATTCAATATAAGGCTGTGGCTATAGTCAGGCATGTGCCAAAGGTCTCACCATGTTCAATCATCTGCACATGAACTAAAGTACCATTGTCACATGCAGGGTTGCGGCATTTGTGCGATTAGTCTCTACACTCGCCTGCGGCAGTCACACCACCTTCAATTTTGATGACGAGAGCAAGGAGATTTTCTCGGTTGGTTGGCCCGTTGTTTCCAGATCATGCGGCTTGTCTATGCTGGCATCGGGACTTTGTTGCACGCCAGGGCTCCTTCGCACGATATGCCGTGCTGACCGCTGACATGCAGTCGTCCGACATCAATCCAATGAATAGCAATGATAGACTCCGGGAGTAGTTTCCGGTGGCTGTTCGACTTGTGTTATCAACACCGCCGCAACGGGCCCACGACTACGTGCCTCCAACGCACCAATAGTTGCAAGACATCACTCTTCCTCGATGTTATGCTTAATGCACGTCAAGATCGAAGGCGAAGTCCGTATTATTTCAAGAGAAAGCTCCACCCCCTTACAGATCTGATCGCTACGGTTTTCTTGAGGCTAGGGATGGCGTGAGGTTCGTCGTTGAAGCCAGGCATCTGCCATGTTGATGCCTCCCGCTTGTGGAGTTCCGCCCGACGGGCCGCAGCCGCGGACGTGCTGATGTTTCAGATCGACCAGTCGTGGTGTCCGGAACCCTGGCGCGAAGGAAGAGTCGCTACCATCGTTTCGCAAATATGACTCGTGCAGCATACAATACAACATTGCAAGGACTACGCTGGTTGCGTGGTGGGTATGGTAACCTAGGAGAAACGTGCACTCCGCCAAGCACGAAATTGTACCGCGCTATGCGACTACACCCACTCCGCGGAGTACCATGACGGCGTAGCAAAGAGTAACCACACCTTCAAGCTCGTCGCGAGGTCACAAATCCACGCAGAAGGTACGTGCAGTCAGTATTGGGCATCAATAACCATACTATGCTTGGTCTAGCGTTGCAAGAACGTCAAAGTCCAACCCCAACCTGCCGGTGAACCAACATGCCACGTTATTTCGATCTTCCGCGTCGATCTAGTGGCTTGCTCGGCATTCATGCGGCGGCTCTGCGTAGACTATTGTATTGGCGTCGTCATACTTCCCGTTGCTTGAAGCTCGGGCATGTAGGACCGTTATAGCCCGTGAAGTGATGTGCTTGGGCTCGAGCGCATACCACGCATTGAAAAACGGACGGAAGAACTTTCCAAAACCTCACCCCCCCCTCCACTGTGCATGACGCTCTGGGTTTTGTGAACGGCCCGTCTTCTCTTCGCGACTGGAATACTCCGCCGACATGACAAACGTTTGGAAAGAGCGAGGGATGCGAGTGACGTTGGGCAGAGCTCGAGCGGACCTGTTGGGCTCGTTGAAACAATCCCATTGTGTATCCTTACAGGTAAGCGTCGCCTCACTTTTTGAGTGATGTGCTTGCTCGGCCGGATTTTCACGCCACGGAATGACCTTCGACTGTTTTTTGAGTTTGGGGGTGTAGCGGCATGGACGGCACGAACGGCATGAACGGCATGAGATGAACACGGTGCTGATCGCGGCTCGAACATCTGTGATCTTGTACACTATTCCCCCTTGTATGCAGCTCTTGCAAGAATTTGTGAAAGTCGCAAGAGCTTGTTTGTCATGATAATGGACCAGACTTATGCATGTTTGTTAGTTCAGGTCTTACTTCTTCTTCGCAAATCGATGTTTCGAGTATTCCTAGATAATCGCATGCGCCAGAGATTCCGAGCATGTGAATTGCCGTGAAATGCTGCCAATGTTGCAGGTTCTGGCCGGAAAGAACATCTTTCACTCCGCAGGTATCTGTGTCAAAAAGCCCCGGGCAAAAAAGAGCGCATTGGACTGAGCTCGAAATACCGCACTCTCGAAGATTGGACCTCACTCACCCTTGAAGAAAACAGCAAAAAAACATGGAATTTAGATGAGCCGCTTCCATGGACGGATGGTGATTGCAAAGGTGCATGTCGGCCATGTCGAGTTGCGGTCTACGTCAACACGACTGCCTACTTAACTAGCAACTCAGAAGTGCATGTCGCGGATCATAGGGGAAAATGGACATGTCACTGCTGTGCGTATGTGGCTCTTGTGTATTGCTCATTCAGGTACACTGTCTACTCACTGAAGGCGCCGTAGATAAGGCTGTGTGCGAGGGTATCGTAGCGGCTACAGTAAGAAATGAAGAACTAGATAATACACGATAGTACTAGCTAGTATCATTTGCGGAATTAAAGACAGCAATAAAAGCACTGAGAAGGAGATATAGGTAGCACGTCGCCTTGGGATTTCTAAGATTGCTGACCTTATGTGTCCATTACTTCGAAAACAGCAGCAACAGTTTGTATCGATTGAGACGGCATGTTAAAATTCGCACTCTGAGGCCGCAGCACTTTTATATAGAACTAGAAGTTCACTAAAGCTAACCGCGCAAAGGTAGCATAACGATCGAATTCGCGCTGTTTTGAACATATTCAAGATCGAATCGCGACTTTCAATTTTGGCAAATTTTGTCTTTTCACCTATATCTGCATGATCAAGTCGATTCGCATAGCTATTCTCTGTTGATCCTGGCAACTACAGAATCTTCTGAACTTTGCGTCTAATTTGTGAGATGCGTCTATGAAGCAGACGAAGCGAATTGGGAGCTCATACATGTATGTAATGTTTATATGAACGTCACCAAGCTCGTGCTAAAGCCGATTAGTGCAGTCACTTTACGGCGCGTAAACATCCTATCATCTCCATCCGCCTGCAATTTTATGCTTCTCATTTAAGAAAACAGCCAAGTCCGTGGGCTATGCGAGGGCGTAAAGACCAGTAGACTTTTACGGTGTAGTTAGAGTCCAGACAAGGCCTCTTATTCCGTGAATTTCGGCATCGCTCATGTACGATGGTGGAGGGGTGAAGGGAGTTGGGTATCGTTCCGCTTGGGACGTTGCTGGTATCACTTGGTGTTCAATTCTGCTGGTATCTACATCTAGA
>Ga0265780_10009632_pt1 | contig 11565 bp, 8 predicted proteins | sample P1T30metagenome_FD_192432 | JGI IMG/M metagenome (GOLD analysis project Ga0265780, IMG submission 192432) | Plant litter microbial communities from East Loma Ridge, Irvine, California - P1 T30 | ecosystem: Environmental > Terrestrial > Plant litter > Unclassified | place: USA: California... | reverse complement strand
ACTTTCTGTGGTCTGCTTCCGATATTGTCTGATGGCGTACTCCTCTTCAACGAGTGCTAGTGCAGAAGCGTTGTTATGTGCCCAAGTGCGAAGTTGGCGGCAGTCGTAGCGTTTCAAACAGGCAATGCAGATCTTGTCTGGACAGTGCACCTTCCTCCCAATACCAAGACAGTGACCTTGAGCTATGCAAGACACGATCGGTGGAGGTTTGAAGTCTATGTGAGAAGCTGTAGACATCGGGTAGCACCGAAAGCGTGTCGATCCGGCAGCCCGCTGACCTCCGTCTTACTCGGTCGGCCCTTGGTTTCGTTAGCCTAACGTCCCTGCATTGAGGCTCTGTCCAGTCGGTGGTATCTTGTGAAAGCGATGGATGAAACAGTTGCAGGCCTTGTTCGAGTCGTGATCGTGAACATCCCTAACAACTTGCAAGGTACGTTAAAGAGAAATAAAAGCATTGATGAGGACTGTCTGAACAGTGCACGGATAAGTGACCCACCGTGATTCTGTGAGGCAAGCTGAGTCCATGTGACCGAGCTTCAAAGCGTCTGGCGTATGTAGGGACAACGGCCATGGCCAGCGCTCAAGGGTCCTTGTCAGATGCCCATAGCCTCCGATTCGCCATCTTAAGCGCGGCGGGGCGGTGTAGATGTTCCAAGAAATGCAAGATTGAGTGCACGGAGATCGACGTCACTTAATTGGCAATTCATCAGAGAGTGCTTTCTTGGGTGACTTGAGGTGGTGACGCTGCCCACGCTATGGTCGCTCCGGGGCAGCCCTCAGCAAATCACGGCCCGACAGAATGGCTATGAGGGCCAAAGCGGAGCTGACTTGGTACTTGTTTGGCCATGGACGGGCAACGTTCTTGAATACGTCTAGCTCTGAGATTACCGCTAGCGAGACTGCGCCTATGTCCGTTAGTTGACGTTGTCTAATTTGCAGGCTAACTGGTCGATCAGAAGAACGCTAAGAGCTGTGTGTCGCTGGCTGACTTCACCAGGACGATTTAATGTTCTCGAAGGCTACCGTGCACGCCCACGGTCCCTGGAGAGATCTCCACGTACGCGAATTTCCAAGCCAAGTCCCATGACTCGTCTCGGAGCCCAAAGGCCTTATGTTGTATCGACCTCCGGAGATATCCATAACGTGACGATATTGATGATCGTTCCTCGCTCTTGATACAGGGAGAATACTAAGCCTGCTTTGATGCAGTATCTCATTGGGCAGGAGAAATCCTGTAATCATTACCCTGATTTTACAGGGAAGCCGCTACGAAACGACAGGTCGTTGCGGATGCCTTGTGCGACCCAAGTTTTCTCCCCGGAACCAGCACCCGGCAATCAGATGCCGGGCCATGTGCAACCTCGTATCTGTTAAGTTGGTCAGTTCGCTTGTCCATGTGTCCGCGGCCACGATTATGGCGGATGAGCCGGATTAGCAAGGTCTGTTTGATCCCAGGCTCGGGCTAACGAACGTTCCGTGAGAGATGTCATTGAACATGTTTCATTCTTGAAGGCCTAAGCGTCGCACATCTCCACGTCCGCTGTGTAATTGACGCTAAATTGGATTTGGGCTGCGGCATCATGAACCGAGGACTCGGATGCCATGTCGAACCCACAGTCGCTTGCCAGGACACTCAGGTCGCTTGAATTACACCGCATGAGTAGTGACACCTCATGTTGTAGCTGCCCAAGGCTGTAATCACCTGAGCGGACAAAATCAAAGGTGTGATTGTCGCAGTAGACTCTTAAATGGCCACGGGTTGATTCGGCCTCGGTTGGTCCTAGCAATAGTTGTGGGGGGACACTGTTTGCGGTACGACGATACCTCCAATATCCTATACTGAGTCAGGTTGCGATTGATACAAAGCTCAGTTCCGAGACGTACCCTGGCAGCCAAAGCAGTAGTGCAGCGAGCGGTCATCGGTTGGACCAATCCCTCGGCCATCCACGTACATTGGGTAGAAGTGTGTTATGGGTCGCTTATCAGCGCAGGAGCAACACATCTTCATTAATAGACTGCATGCGCTTGCGTGTTTGTGGATGCAATGCACTGGAACCTCTGCATGCAACATGTGCTGCGCGGGCTTGCGTCTCTGGAACTTTGGCGAAGCTGCCGTGTTGGCATCGCGAGTCAAGATCGTCGAGGGTCTGAAGGATGGATTGCTGCATTTTCTTTTTTGGCTGACGTTTGAGTCTGAATCGCTGGTCGCAGAACGCTTTAAAGACCGCATACTTCGTGGTCGATACCGGTACTTCGGTTCAACTCCATGTCTATGTGATGGGATGGTTACACTTATATACTCATGTGATACAGCCCTGCCTGGATGATGCAGCCGCCGTCTTCGTGCACATTGAGCTGTGTACTGCCATTTTAAGGACTGCAGCCTGGCGCCACGCCTGTACGGCGCCAATCGGTCGCGACCATAGCGAGTTGTGCTAGGCCTCCCATCATGGCAGCCTCGTACAGTCTGACAATGCGCAGCGAAGCTCCGCAATAACGAGTCAAGGAATGTTGTGGCTCAGCTGGCTCTTTGGCGAGATGCAAGCTTCAAAGAAGTTGGGTAACCTCGGGAGCCATTTGGCAAACCCCCACATGTCCTTGCCGAGTTCGTCTTTAGCGCCCCAATGCCTATCATCGGTGAGGACGACACTCCACAAACTCAGGACCTGTACATATTGCTCGATAGCTGTAGTGCAAATCATGAAGAAGCCTGTCTCGTTCCATATCTTATGTTGAACAAGCCTAGAAGGAGTGAAGTTGCTCCAACGAGTTGCTCTAGCTCTACCTTCGCTTCATGGATCTGAGTATAGATCTGCCGATGAGACTGGGCGACCTGCAATGCTTGGTGCACTTGCTTCATCTTCAGTCTCCGTAGTATCTTTTTCTCTCTTCGTAGAAATCGGAAAATTCTGTTCACTAAGTCGTCTTGCTTCGTTTTCGGCTCTCTTGCGATTATGCTCTTCCCCTGGCCTTTCCCACTCCAACTTTGCGTTTTTGTATGCTTCTTCGGTGTTTTCTTCTCGATCTGTCAAGGCCGCATACTCTGCAGGCTCTCTCTCGCCAGCCAGCGTCACCTTGAGTTCAACTTTAAAGTTTCTCGACTCGCGACTTGCCCACGGAGAGCCGATGAGATGCGCGAATTCTTCTGTCCAACCTATCCCTAGCGCGTCGATTCCAAAGCTCCGAATCTTCCTGCTAAGCGCAGCCCGCAAGTCTTTTGTGTCTGTCACCCTCAGCGCCATGTTTTCGTCAGTAGCGAGGCAGCCAGCTAGCGTCCGTCTCCTCGTCTTCCTCGACACGACGTCGTCTCGACACAACGCGGCAAGTTGATGCGGAATTGCTTTGTGGCGATTGACGGGTGTGCATTGGTGCCAGAAGTAATTCTGCAGCTGCTCAATCACGCATTCCATCGGAATGCCTAGCTTCTCGCATGGCTGCACCACATATTCTTGAATGACAAGAGCTTCGTGATTGCCGAGCGTTGACTTCATGGCAATATGAGAGAGGTAAAGTATTTTTTCGCGCTCAAAAGACTTCATGAGGCATGGTCCACCATACGGACTTTGGAAGAATTCGTGCTTGCTTTGCTTGGCAGCGGAGGAGAGGGATGAAGAGGAGAGGGAGTATGTAAAGATGAGGACATCGAGGAGGAAGTGCTGGAGGATGTTGATGCGTTTCGTAGTTGGGGGGTTGACACTAAGGAGAAGGCCGGATGGTGTTGCGGTGTCTTCGGCGGCAATACCGTCTTCGTCGGATGAGTATTCCGACGTACTGTGTTCATCCTCCTCAAGATCCTTGGCCACAACATATATCTCGTCTAATGTTTTGTCGAGTTTTGAGAACGCCGACTCCACTTCACCAACGGGCTCTTCAAGCCACGGAAGTGGTTGCTCTTCTGCCTTTTGCTCTTCTGTCACAGCTAGCACTTCTTTGGAGTCGTGCCACTGACTTGTTGTGTCACTGGAACCATTTTTATCAATAGATCCAGATTCAGCTTCAGATGAGCCAACAGAATAGTAATGTGAAGAAGGTCGTGACGTTAACTCCGTGCTACTTGCGGGGCGAGATGGGATGACCTCCATGTTGGAAAGAGTGACGAGAAAAGATATGTCTGAAAGAAGGATAAGATGAGATGTCTGAAGTAATAATGTAAAGAGAATTGAAGAGTTTTCATCTTTGGCAAAATCATCTTGAGTCAATACTTGGTTCGGCTGTGGTACAATACCCAAAGAAAGCTATTTTGCGTGGCACCTAGTGGTTGGGTTCCATCCTTGAAAGAGTTCCGAGCATAACTCCCGAAAAACTAGTGGTATCGTATATCTGAATCTATGCTACGAATCTTGTGAACTACGACGCAGGACGACTAAGGTGCAGCAGATTGCAGCCGATCTGATAGCCTGAAACTATACACTGGTAAATAATGTCGTTTTCAAAACCTAGCAACACTATTCATAGCTTCAGACAGTTAGTTCATGAGTAGTACTTTTCCTGCTTTCGTTCGTGGTTCACACTAATTGCAAGTCCGTCCAAGGAGTACGAGAGGATGGATCTCGGGCCCACAAGGCGGCCGCGATGTAGAGCAAAATTAATAGACAGTAGCCAGGCTGAGTGAAGCGCGATGGTGAACGGGCTGGCCGACGATATTTTATGTGCATGAATATTACATACAGGGAGAGAGAGTGTCGTCGTGATAGACGATGGAAGAAGTGGAGTCGCTGGCATCAAATTTGGTTAGCCTCGCGAAGCGCTAGCGTGTCGCCCCATGCCGGGCGGTGGCAGAATACCCAAAAAGTTCTGGGTGTCGCGAAGGCACCGCGGCATCGCATGTCGAAACACAATCGCAACTGTTCGCATACACGCGCAAAGCACTAGAGTACTGTTTGATATAGTAGGCTAGAAAAGCCGTCCAGTTGCGCAAACACAGCCGCCAATATGGCCACCGAGCGAGGCTCCAAAGCAGTAGCCACGCAGCCGCGGCGCAAAGCAGCTGCGCCTGTGGACGACGAAGATGCGCGCGCGCTTGCACAGTATGCGGAAAAGGCGACACAGCAATACGGCAGAGGCGAGAAGATCAAGTCGAAATCTGTCAAGGACAGGAAATTACGCTCGAACCTGCGGACACTGGAAGCAAAGAACAAGCAGGCGGCGATAGAAGCAAAGAATGTCGAAATCCTACTGGAGAACAACGCCGGTCTCATTGAGCCTGAGAATGAATTGGAGCGGACCTACCAAGTCCGGCAAGACGATATCAAGCAGGCAGTGGGGGTTGAGACGGCAAAGAAGGGCTTCGAGCTGCGGTTAGACGGACTCGGACCATACGACGTGTGTGAATACAGTAGAAATGGCCGAGATCTGCTCATTGCATCAAGAAAAGGACATGTGGCGACCTTTGACTGGAGAGACGGCAAGCCTGGCTGCGAATTACAACTCAACGAAACCGTACGAGATGCGCGATGGCTACATGTCAGCAACCAGAAGAACTTTGCAGTGGCGCAGAAGAAATGCGTCTACATATACTCTGGGGACGGTGTAGAGCTGCATCAGCTGAAGAACCACTCTGAAGCCACACACCTCGAATACCTCCCATACCACTTCCTCCTCGCATCAGTCTCGACCGCAGGCATATTACGGTATACCGACGTCTCAACGGGTCAATCGCTCGCACAACTCTACACGAAACTTGGGCCACCTACAGCCTTTGCACAAAACCCACACAACGCCATCTTGCACGTAGGGCACCAAAAAGGTCTCGTCACATTATGGTCGCCCAACAGCGCCGCACCCCTCGTCAAACTCCTTCCCCACCATGGCCCAGTGCGGAGCATGGCAGTCGACAAATCCGGCACATATATGGTCAGCACATCACAAGATCGTCGTATGAGCGTCTGGGACATCCGCATGTTCCGCGAAATCCACACCCACCACCTGCGCCTCCCCGGCCAAACCGTCTCCATCTCCGACCGCAACCTCACCTCCGTCGGCTACGGCACCCAACTCAGCATCTTCAAACCCGACATCTTCACCCGCGCCGCCGACGCCAGCTCAACCCAGCCCTACATGAACTGGGGCGGCGACGGCCTCTCCATCTCCCGCGTCCGCTACTGCCCCTTCGAAGACGTCCTCGGCATCGCCCACGAGCGCGGCTTCTCCAGCATCATCGTGCCCGGCGCCGGCGAGCCCAACCCAGACTCCATGGAGCAAGGCCTGAATCCCTACGAAACCTCCAAGCAGCGCCGCGAAACCGAAGTCCACGCGCTCCTCGAAAAACTGCAGCCCGAAATGATCGCGCTCGACCCCAATTTCGTGGGCAACCTCGATCTCGCGTCTGAAGAGCAGCGCAAGCGCGAAAAGGACCTCGATAGGAAGCCGGAGGATAAGATTGCCAAGTTGAAGCAGAGGGGTAGGGGTAGGAATAGTGCGCTCAGGAGGTTCCTCAGGAAGAGCGGGAGCAAGAATGTTATCGACGAGGAGAAGGAGAGGGCGAGGGAGGTCGTGGAGCAGCGCAAGAAGCGGAATGAGGAGAAGAGGGAGAGGCTGAAGAAGGAGTATGGGCCGGCGCTGGAGAGGTTTGCGCGCAAGGGGAATCAGACGTAGACGCTACTGTCTTGGAGGGCGAGGGCGTTGATGAATCGAGCGGGAAAAGTATCAGCATTGTTTGGCGTTTTGTGCAGTGCCTGTGATAGAGGTGAATATACCACGTTTCAAGAGTGAGCATTGAGGATCTTGTATGAGAGTAGTTCAATGCATTCGATACGCCGGTCCTATTTTATCTACCTAAATCCCCACCCAGCCGAATCATGCATCGTAAAAGTCATGTAACCTTACCTTACCTTTCCCTCCACTTCTCCCTACTCATCAGCCCTCCACATACGACTCCCCCGCGGCCACACCCTCTTATACAAACTGACCGCCACCGCATCCATCGGGTTAATCTTGCCATCAAAGTTTGCCTTGAAGTATCCATGCGTACCCAGACTCTCCTTGATGAACCCGCTTCTCCCGCGCTTGGTCCACAGCGGCAAGCTCTTGAACCACCTGACGTCTGTATCGTGGAAGAACATGTATCGCACCGTGACGACGCGCTTGTTGATTTTGTACGGGTGGCCGGTGAGGATGATGCGCTTCGCGATGATGCGGTTGGACGAGGGCGGGAGGGATGTTCCTGTGCCAACTAAGCGCAGGGAGGAGGTTGTTAGATCTTCGGGGTCGGTGCGCTGGAAGAAGAGTAATGGGACGTTGCCCCATGTCAAGGGTCCGATGAAGGATGCGATGGCTGAGTGACCGGGGTGCAGGTAGCGGTCGAATTTGTGCACGTTGTTGGGCGTGTTGCCGGCTTGGGAGAAGAGCGGGTTGATGACCATGCGCCGGGGGCCGCACTGTACGATGAGCTCGGTTTTGGAGCGGATGGGCGCTTCGTGCTCGGAGGATACGAGCATGCTGTAGTTGCATGCTACGCGCTTGTGTTCGTGGCGGAGGAGAGAAAAGGCGGCGAGCGGGCGAGGGGAGTTTTGGAATGAGAGAGGAACGGCGCGAAGGTGAATGTTGACTCTGGTGCCGGGCGCAACACCACCAGCCCACGCTTCACGCATAAACTTTGTTGCAGTGCGCTTGTAGTCTGAGATTTCGAGGAGGCGCTGCCACTCTGTGGGCTCGTATGGTCGGTCCTCTTCGGTTTCCCAGACACTAGATCTGAGACTCTTCAGTCCGCGGTACTTGATCAATCGCTCCCGAGCGTTGACATTTGGATGCAACTCAATCTCGTCGGGGAATTCGAGATCTTCGTCTTGCTCCGTTTTCCTGGTCTTGCGGTACGCCTCGATCTGCTCGGCCTCGTCTTCTGGTGCAGGATCCATGAACATTTCTGACTGAGGATATTCTGAAGGCCCGCCCTCAGTCATGGCTTTTCCGTCAACATCCATGCCCTCCTCGCCGTCTGCAGGGTGTGCTGCGGGCTCCTGTGCAGTCTCGGGTATGTCCTCCATGTCGAAGTCCTCGAGGTCAGAGCCCGAATCAGATACATCGTCGAGGTACCATGCGCTCTGGTATTTACTGGTTCCCTTCGGTAGTCGCTTGGGCTTTGTTGGTGCGTTTTCCTCTTCTTCGTCTGAAAAGTAGTGGTGGTCGTCCAGCAGGACTCCTTTGCGCTCCGACGGCGCTATCGAGGCTGCGTAGTTTGTGACATCGTCCATGATGGTTTCCTCAGGCGCAAGGTCAGCCAAGTCGTCCTGCTCTTCCGTTGGCTGTTCCAGGATGCCATCATTTTCTCCGTCGACCAGCATGTCTTCTACTTTGCCCCTCTTTTTTACTTCTAGAGGTGCCGCAACGATCTTGTCAATCTGAAAGTCACCCCAATCGCCGACTTGGACCAGCCTGTCGGCCTTTAAACCAAGACCTCGGACAACACCAGTAAGGACGACCTCGCCAGTCCCATTTTCGCTGACTGCAGACTTGCCTCCTTCCCATGCAATGTCTTCAATGAACATGTAGCTCCTCTGATCTCTCCATCTCACGCCCTTGGTCGTGGTTGTGCAGAGCGATCGGACCAGATTTGATGCTTCCTGTCGGTTGTCGAGGGAGTAGACGCGCTCAGTGGCTGGCAGCCAGTGTGTGATGTATGACTTGAGCGAGGAGATGACTTGTGGTTTCGCCTTCGCTGGTTCGACCTTGTCGAGAGACTGCACCACAGTGAATGTGTTCGAGATGCCCTGGCTCTCCACTGACTTCAGGATGAGCTCGCCCTCGGCATCCACCTCTTCTGATGCAGACAGTATGAAGACCACAAAGTCGGCGATGCGGCAGGCATCCAAACACTCCAGCAAGTCTCGCTTGAAGATCAGGTACTGTATCTTCTGCTTGAAACGGTCGACATTCGTCCTTGTCCATCCCGCTTCGGGCACCTCTTCTTGAATATCAAGGGCGGCGTTGAGGCTGCGTGCGGCGGCGGCGGTGGAGATGTCGGAGCACAACGGGACGAGAGCAACAATGCGTGGCGCGCCGTCCTTGCCAGCGAAGACGTTGGTGTTCTTCGCATGCTCGCTGTCCTTGTTCAGGCGCATCTGCTTTGCGCGGTTGCGACGGTCGAACTTGGACATGACTTGTTGGTGTGGCGTTCTGCGGACGCCCCGTTCGAATGACAATCCTTCCACTTTGCCTGTGGGGCCTGTCAGTAAAATGCAGCGCAAAGAGAAGAGTGAATGTACCCTTGCTAATTTCCTTCAATGCGCCTTTGGTGGCATGTCGCGCCTTGAAGCCCTTCTTGTTCTGCTTGGTAGTGCTGCGGTGGTGGTGCGACTGCACTGCGACGGGTCCCATATTGCCGCTGCCGCCTGCTTTGAATCTGAAGGGAATAGACGCCACTTTGAGGATGTTCTCGCGAAAATACTGGGGTGGTGTCGTGTAAGTGCGGGACACGAGATAATTTTGGCCGCCGCTTATCGATAGGAATTTCACTGCCCTCGGCTGTGGCGTCATCCCAGCTTAGCGCCGTTGACATGCATGCTACGACGACCTCCTTTTCATTCCTTCACACACACAAGTATAGTTGTGTCTCGTTTGCCTGGGAACAAAAGTCGCTGTAGATCAGGGCCAAGGTCTCGATATCAAGATGAAGGAAGATTCGCTGCGTTAGAATTCCGTAGTATCTTAGGCTTCTGTTTCATCAAATACTTCCCCTTCGCTGCATGTCATTACCCACGCGCGTTGGGTTGGTTCTCAATGGTCCGCATGCGGACCTCTAGAAATGCGTTCTATGATGTACGGAACCTGAAAGACGAGATCGATAAATTGTATTTCACGTATCTTTCCGCACCGAGTTTCAAAGAGCGGGATACCAACGCTCTCTCACCGGCTTTCCAATAGCATGGAGTCACCGCCCGTACTTGCCTTCACCTTCCCGGAGTGCACAAAGAAACGGCAGCTGCAGTAGCCCCACCCGTGGACGGCACGCTGCAACACCGAGTCTCAACCCGCGTCTTCTCACCGATATAAGACTTCCCATCTATCCTCCTCCTTCTCTTCTTAATGCACCACCACTCTCCTTCTTCATCTTCTTCATACACCACAGCACTCTCTTCTGAATTAATTGCATCCAACTCTCGCCATCATGCCGGCCCGCACCCGCCAGGCCCGCACCCGCCAGGCCCACGCTTACAGCCAGAGCGACATTGACAGGTAAAGCGCACGCGGTCACGTTGCTAGCTTGCGAGCCAGAGTATCACTGAATGATGCTAACAGCCACCTAGTCTCATGGGCGTTGCTATTCCCGACAGGATCAAGTGCGGCCGCTGCGAGAAGAACCTCCCGCAAGCCAGATACTCTACCAAACAGCTCACAGATCTCCGCTGGCAGATCAAGACTAATGGCCGCTGCACACAGCCCATCATCTGTCGCAGGTGCACTGGCGAACCACTAGTCGAGATCGAGTGCTTCATGTGCCATAAGACCAAAGGCCTAGAGGAGTTCGCCAAGAGCCAGCGCTGCAGGCCCGATCACGCTGTATGTGAGACACTTATTCATGGTTGCATCGGGACTGACGCAATGATAGCAATGCTTCAGTTGCACCGATGAATTGGTCAATCGGCCTCCACCCGAGCACAGGGGCGGCATAGGATTCGTAACCCCCGACACCTCCAACGGCCACACGCCCGACTACTGGACGTCGGCTCCATCCGACTTTGCGTCCTCTGGTGTAAGTCTCCGATCCCCTTTAATAACCGAATACCGCTAGGACATAAACGTGCTGACAGACACAGTGGAGTATCGATGGCGACGCCAACACTCCTCAAGATGGTGTTGTAGCATTGTCTCAGGACTTCCAACGCGGCATGTCCATCAGTGGCTCGACCTCGGGCCCGCTTATCGAGACCGATAGCGAGGTTTCGTACCAGGGACGCAACGGCATCAACGATGGCAGGAGCGAGTCTCGATCTCAGCATACCGGTTCGTGGCACACAGGTACTAGGTCAACGGCGGCAGGCAGCGGAAGCAACAGCAATGGATTCAACCCTACTGCCTATGGTCGTCCGTCAGCGACGTCCAATGCTGGCACACAGCGCAGTTACCCGTCCAGTATCGCTGAGCACTCTGAAACCTCGGGCTCCCGCCAATTTCCCCGAATCCGAGCACATAGGCCTAGCGACTCTTCGGGTGTCCCTGCTGGCCCGGTTCGTAGCCCCTTCGTGGTGAGCGAACCTTGATGTACTTTGTCCTGGATGGTAGCTAACTATATTGCAGAGGCCTGCTGGAGATACGACGCGTGAGCTTGACCAAGCCTGGCAGTCTGACTCCGAGGAAGAGGATGACGACGACGACGATGATGACAGCGACGGCGACAACACCACTATCTGAGTACGCTATGGCGCATGCTATAGCTGACTGTCGAATGACCCCGGATACTTATCACGACAACTGAGCAGGGCTGGAAGGCGATAAAGGTGTCTATGTGAAATCAAGTCTACTGGGGAAAGGAGTTTGAGGGTATTAATGGATTCAAACGGCTGAGGGATCGCGTGATCAAGTGAGGTGTGCATTGCATGCATGCAAAATTCCTTTCCAGCGGCAGAAAGG
>Ga0265780_10009631_pt1 | contig 11565 bp, 11 predicted proteins | sample P1T30metagenome_FD_192432 | JGI IMG/M metagenome (GOLD analysis project Ga0265780, IMG submission 192432) | Plant litter microbial communities from East Loma Ridge, Irvine, California - P1 T30 | ecosystem: Environmental > Terrestrial > Plant litter > Unclassified | place: USA: California... | reverse complement strand
GCTGGCTACGAGAAGGCACTCGGGCCTAACCACACGTCGACGCTCGACACAGTCAACAACCTAGGACTTCTATACCGCGATCAAGGAAAGCTAGACGAAGCAGAGCGGATGCTCCAACGTGCTCTGGCTGGCAAGGAGAAGGCACTCGGGCCTGACCACACGTCGACGCTCGACACAGTCAACAACCTGGGCAATCTATACCGCGCTCAGGGAAAGCCAGACGAAGCAGAGCGGATGCTCCAGCGTGCTCTAGCTGGTAGGGAGAAAGCACTCGGGCCTGACCACACGTCGACGCTCGACACAGTCAACAACCTGGGCAATCTATACCGCGATCAGGGAAAGCTGGATGAAGCAGAGCGGATGTATCAACGAACTTTACTAGGTTATCAGCGTATGCATGAGCCTTCCCACGACAGAGTCATACCTATATCCGAGAAGCTTGTATCGACACGCTCAAAGAAAGGCAAGCTTCCTCACCTGTTACTATGTCATCTTGACGTTCCCGCTAATAACATTTGGAAGCTTCTCGAGACATAGAGTCACCATCTGCCGCAGCATCTCAGCCCACTGAGCATGCCATCATTGGCGGAAAGTCCCTTGCAACCGGACGACGGAAGAGGTTAAAAGATATTGCTCGGTCTATGTTCAGATGACAGTTCAGCAGGCGATGTGCGACGACGATCTTGAAGGGATTTTGGTCGTCGCTTTCACCGTTACACCTGTTTCACGTGATCGTACCCTACCTTTTGTCCAAAGTCGTGGGAGGTCACCCCAGCAGCATGCGGCACGGAAGCAGTCCCGCACTCCCGTACGGCGCAGGACAAACGGGTTAGTGCGGCTTGGCCGTGTAGCGAGCCTTCAGCGAATCAAGCGGGACTTTGGGCGCGATATCGGTCCCCGCAGCATGAAGCCTCAGTCAGCGGAGGCGCGCAGGCGTGCTCCTCGCAAAACCCTGTTCAGCGCTTACATAGCGGCATCAGGTTCGGCAACAGTGATCGACAGCCTAAAAATGTATGCATGATGTGATGCGCATCTCGACAAACCTGAGGAATATACTCTTGACCTCATCAGTCTGGGTTCTCGTTCTCTAGCCCAGGCGGAGTGATAATAGAAAGATGGACAGCAGCTATGGATTTCGAGACTACGGCGCTCACATCGAGGGTAAAGTTACTAAGTAGCTTCAGTCTGACGGAGAAACAACTCGAGAATAACAGGAAGCGATTATACGTCAAGTGCTTCGCGATAAGGAAAGATATATGAATGTTACCACGCAACTGTTCCGTGTCACCTGGTGTTTCCCCACATGTGGACGGACGTTACTCTCTAGGAGGTACAATGACGTGTCAGCCGTTGGTGGCTCGGGCAGATGTTGTACCGTGGGGTGTAGCTACGCCAGTACCATCGTTCAAGTTGGTAAACAAGTCACAGAGGATTTCAAGGAAGGGGACAATATTGAAGTTTTCACCCGTAAGGCGGCTTCGGCAGGCAGAAAAACTGGCTGCTTACATGAGCACTGTGTTGGGAACGGCGCTGGGTACTACAACGAGTGGCAAAGGGTGGAGGACATTTGGCCTTCCAGGACTCCTTAACGGTGGTGTTCAACCACACGAAGAAAGAGTTCGAGGTGACATGTCTCGATGCTAGTCTAATTATCCTTATATTGGCCGTCCATGGATACAGTACTTTGTCTCTTTGAACAAGTGTAGGCATTCTCGATGCTACGATACCCGGAAACTCGCAGTTCTTCGATCTCAGGGACGATGTTGACAAGTGTACGGATGCTAAGGATGTTTGAAGCCTTCAAACTCTACTACGAGGTCCTGGGATGATGAACATCGTACTGTAAGTTAGTGTTCTAAGTGTATTGTTCGAATTCATGAGTCCGCATCAGAGTAGATCTCCATACGCTGGCTGTTGATACGGATCAGATGCGCTGCGCCTTCTGCTTCAATGGGACGTCTCTTTGCCAGATGGCATACAAAAAAAAGTAACTCTGGAATCAGGACGCCGTTTGAGATCTGACTTGGATCCCCAGCAGCAGGTGACTGTTAATAGGACTTAGTTGACCGAGGCTGTGTACTGTCCACAGATCTAGGGAGTCATAGCCCTTTGCTAATGTAACTTGCTATTTTTTTTCGCACCAACACCTTGGTCCTTGGATGATCCGGCGCCCACCTCAGCTCTCAAAAACAGCAAGACCTTGTATGCAAGGGTTCCCAGGAACGCAAGGTGCGAGGCAAAAGTAGAAAATGCCACCCCGTTCGCTAAGGAAGTGCCAACAAAATCCCAATTCTGTGGTACGTTGTGGTACCGCCATGCGAAAACACTCCACGCTACCCAGGTGCTCCAGAATTGAACGACCCTAGTACAAGACTCTGTTAGATAGTCAGATACATGGACAGGGAGGCGCTTCACTAACCACGAGCCGACCATAGAATCCCTCTCAGCTGTCCATTTCCATTCCAGAGCTGCAGAAGCCCAGCCTATGATGCACTGGAAAAGCAACCATGGCAGAAACGTTTGTACTTGTGCGCTCTGGTTGTAACAGAAACAGTAGAGTAAACAGAGATTTGTGACGAGCGATGAAGTGGACAGGATGTCTGCGTAACTGTGTTGGCGTCAGTCCCCCAAATATCATAGGATGCCTGGGACACGAGGTAGAACTACGTGTACATTTGACAGGACTAGAGATTGGGATGCATGGAACGGGATATTTTCTCTGTCCTCCATCTGTGCTCACGCGTTGAAGTTCTACTCTCGACCCTGCCATTCCGCCTTACTCAAGGCGCCACGGCTTTTGAACTCAGCGCCCTCGCTCTTGCTTGTCGTCGAAACTACAGTACTCACCCTGAACCTCCCCTCTCCTTTCCACATCTCACAAGCTGGTTACCTTGAGCAGCCTTCCGTACTTGCATTGTACTCGTGATCGCAGCGTAGGTTGTGCAAGGCTTGTCCTTTTGAGCTCATATGCGAGCGTGAGCCCCCGCCTTCATCACCATGGAGTTGCCTGCCCTGATTGCCGCATCTTCTTCTTGTGCATTCCCTTGTAGTCCACCTCTGTCTCACGTGCGAGCTGGTCTGCGAACTTATTTGCGACTACGTGCTACTGTCGCGCTGTACGTGTGGGGTTCGTGACAGATGTTCCCTCAGGTGTGGCTCATCCCATTCCAATGAGCACTTCCATGAGTCTTCCTGCGAGAGCCGGGATGCTCGTCACGCTCTTATCCGTTCTCTACTCGTTGCCCGACTCTTGCTCATCTCCAACGTCAAGTCAGGATTTGCGACCTCGTGGGTCATGATGCGTGGCCCCTGTTGATGCGTGGTGCGCACAGGCTGTGTCGTGTCGTGTCAGAGTCTCGTCGGTGGCTGGCTAGTAAGGCAATCGATCATGCTAGCCAGGTTGGGCGTTACTAACAGGAAAGGAGTTGTCAGACTGTGAGAGCTGTCTTTCATGTCGCTGGTGTGAGCGGCGTTTCGCGCATTGCCTGTTAGCACGTGGTGCGCGCAAGCTTCTTCGCGTGCGGGTTTCTCGATGGCAGTGCGGCGTCGTAGGCGGCTACTTCGCCCGTATAAAGCTCCATCGACGACCAGGTAATGGTGGAGTATTATACTTGAAGAGACTGCCGCGTGGGCTCATTGCCATTCCGGTGTTCTGTAGCGCACTTGGTATGACTGCGTGTGTGGCAGACATCTCGTAAGGACTTCCACTCTCCTTCCCGGCTGTAACGGGATCGTGGGGAGGACGCGCTTCGAGATGGGATGCTGCTTTTGATGGTCATCCAGATTTCCCGGTCTCCGTAACGTACAGTACAATATAGAAATGCTTTCTAGTTAGGTGCGAGAACGTGCCAACGCAACCCCCAATGGGCGCGCAGTGCGAACGCTATCAAGCGTTCGGCAAACAACATTACGGAGATCCTGGGGAAGATTAGGCGTGAATCCTGTGCAGCCGCACCCTGGTACAACGGCGGGTACCCTTAGAGTGCCCAGAGCTTCTAGCAGGCTACTTAGGTTGGAATTTTGGATCGCGCTCTCAAACGGCCATAGTCCAAGACTTTCAAGTTGTGTCTGCCAAAATGCTAGATGACCTTCACTGCACTTTGGCGACACGTGGTACATGTCCAGGGAACAGTTTCGAAGCGCTGCGACAGCTTTCAGCATTAGCTGTATCTTTTGGTAATGGTGGCCACCTGCGTTCATCTGTTAGTTTTGCAGAAAAGATGGGCAACGTATAGAGCAGCCGAGTCACACCTGCAAAATTTTGATCCATAATGCCGAGGAGTCTGTAAGTGTAAGACCGATGTGTGTCGTGTTTGACGAGGGTCGAGGGAACCCCAAGGTCCACGGCAATCGCGACAACGGTGTACACTTCATTTCCCACCGCTTTGCTCGACGCATGATCAAGCCACTTCGGAGTCCATGCCAAAAGGGCACTTGCCAGCTGGTATCTATTGCACACCGAAGCAATGTCTTTCAGCGCATCCAGAGAAAGTGCAATTGGAACTTCTTGATGGCGACCATGGAGGATGTTGCAGATCGTTAGTAATGCATCCCCGTCATCGTCGAAAAATCTGAGCTCGTTCATGAGGGACGTGAAAGCAAACGGCTGAGTCATGGGACGACGACGCAACTGCAGCAATCTGGAGAAATCCCCGGATGCTTTGACCAGTACCTGGGAAGAAACGAGCAGTAGGTTCTCGTTACCTTTTCGAGTGACTCGAAGCAAAAGATCGCCTTCCGGGCAGATGATGTTGACTGGTTGGGCAGTAGGAGTCGGCATTTTAGCTCGAGTCACAACAATATGTCAAGCACGTAGAGAGGATAGGGTTTTGCCGCACCAGTCTCGATGGTATTGCTAGTTCTATATACAAGAGGCCGTTCCAAGCCTAGGATCGTGGTGAGGATGGGGGGCCGAGGATGGAGTTGGGAAGGATCCCATCATCGGCATGCCCTCGCTGACATCAGACAGGTCCCCGTTGGCTCTCGCTTGTCAGGTTGTTGCGACTGGTAGATCAATACAGTGCCAGGTCTCGTAGACTGCGGCATGTTGTGAGAGCTGAAATTTTGACCCGCTTTCCCTACAATGAGTTGTTCTACCGCACGAGCGGTAGTTGTAGGTCGGTGAAGTCCGAATAATCAAGGGGGAGAGAAGATCCATGAAGTGTTTGATCTGTCGTACGATATCAAATGCCCGTACTTCGAAAGTCATGAAAGGGGGGTAAGAACCTTGGACAGTCGAATCCGTACGTCACCTGAACTACTTCTCCTAGACTACTTCTCCTAAAGTTCATAAGGCGTCTGCTTTCTGGTATGGTGCCCAATGCCACAACCTTTAAGACTTTTTTGCATATTCTCAGTCAAGTACACAACCTACCATGGACCTATACAGCGCTTTTGCGACGGGCTTTCTCGGCGCGTTCTGTGCTATACTATTGATCAGTATAGTGATAAGAGCTTTCAAAAGAGCAGTTCCACAAGTCTCGAGATGGTTGACACGGCACATAGTGATGTCACGGGTATTCGACCGCCGACACACTATCAACCCGACACGCGCACAGATCATATGTGTCATCGCTCATTGGGGAATCACAGCATTCTACAACATCTTCAGAGTTCAGACCATATCGCAAGCTTCTACAAGGGCGGGTCAGCTTGGGCTACTTCACGTGATTCCCCTATTATCTCCCATGCAGATTGTGTTTTCGTCACACGCCCTGGACATATCTCTTATCAATGCCGAGTACACACATATCACCCTCGGCAGCATGGCTGTCATTCAAGGCTGTCTACATTGCATCCTAAATTATGCGCAGGAAACTCGGCCACAAAAGATAAGCGCATTCGAAATAATGGTACGTGAAACAAAATCCCCACGCCCAACCGTGTCTCTGACTCGAAACGACAGGCAATTGCATCACTTGCCACTCTCTTGATATCGCCGTTGGCAAGACGCCGTGTTTATGAGCTGTTCCTTTATGTACACCAAATAGCAACCATAACGCTCGTCGTCGCACTTTGGATGCACATTGATGCGAAAGGATCTGAAAGCCGCGCATTCTTAGTTGCAGGGCTTGGCCTATATCTATTCACTTGGCTCTTCCAACTCGGTAGGGCTTTGTACATCAACATTGGCGTCCGCAAAAACACAAAGCGAAGCAACAACCTCAGCAAAAGCGGCGATCTGGATGACACACATATTGGCAGTTTCTCCAGTCGGCTACGCATCAACTATCTCGATAAGATTGCATTTGACGAAAACTTCTGGGTTATTCGCATACGGCTTGCGCGAAACACAAGCATACAACCGGGAGCTTACGTCTTTCTCACCCTCTGGACTTTTTCAAACGCTTCTATTCTTCAGAGACACCCATACGTAGTCATATGGCGAGAAGATCTTACTCTTGGGGAGTCAAACATCTACCTTTTGATTAAATCTCAGAAGGGATGGTCCAAAACATATTTTAGATCACTATTGAAGAGGCAAAAGAGGGAGATTGAGGTAAAAGGTACTGGAGAAAACACCCGTGGAGGGCACATCGAAATGGGAAACATGAAAGTCTGGCTTAGTGGACCTTATGGAAGGTCATACGAATCCGGATCGTGCGACCTCAGTAACTACGATCATGTACTGTTACTCGCGCAAGACTTGGGAATATCATCCCTTTTGCCGCTGATGAAAAATCTTGTAGACAGATGGAACTCCTCCGTCATCAGAACTCGCCGGGTAAAACTCGTGTGGGATACCAAAGGCATCTATCTTAACCAAGTGATGAAGTGGGTGAATGACTTGCTTGCACAGGAAATAATCTCCGAGTACGAAAGAGTACCTTCAAACGACAGATCGGGCTCGGCACCACGACACGTACCATTCTTGGAGATCTGCATGCATGTTCCAAAGATCCAGCTCCCGAATGATAGCAAGTCTGAGGAATATAAAAAGTCGCGGTTGTCTTGGTCGGATCAGCCAATTGCTGTGGAGAACTACATTCAGGAGGAAGCTGGAGGACGACCTAAGAAGGTCGCTGTTGTTGGTAAGAGAGCTAAATCTACTGGCAATCACTGCAAATGCTGATCAGGGAAGTTTCCGCGTTTCCCCAAATGCGCCACGAGACGAGAGCGCAAGTTTTTCGACACGATAGTGTGGAATTCCGCATTTTTGAGCATGACTTCCAGCCCCAACCTGATCCCCATGATCGTTGAGGACCAGAGCATCTCGACAGCGTTTCTAGCTCTAGGAGAAAAATTATTGCACCACAGTTTTTCTTGCGAGACCGTATAGGATAGAGTCGTGCGTAGATATTGTAACATGTGCCGCATTGTCGACCTCTCGTACGACATTGTCCAATCGTTCCACAATCTCATGACACGAAACAACGCCTTTGAAGTCAACACGAGTAGATTGATAGTGACTTATCAGATATGTAGCCTGCGACGATAACCTTGTATAGTGCAATCCTTGACCATGCTGGAGTCCGTTACTGCGATTAGGTTAACGTCAATACGCAATGATATCTCATGCCATATAAGTTTTTTTTAGGAATTAGTGGATTAATGTAACGTTACTTCATCAACTCACTGCATACCTAGCGTTATACTGGGATCAAAGTGACTCGTACGTCCCCGTACTCTCTATCTTCCGGGGCTTATATTTTATTTGGCCCCTATCATCTGGGGTCCTCGAACGTTTTCCCAACGTCGTCCCCGGTGCCCCATTATTGAACCTTGGTGTTCCACTATCGTTGTTGGAATCAAGCAGCATGGCACCTTCAGGTTTAAGAGGCAGCTGAGTGATTCTATTTCGGTTCTCTTTCAATGGGTATTTCACTCCGTTCAAAGCATTGGTGAGTTCCATATTTTTTTTCCTTTTACCGCTAGAGTTCAGCTCCGGCAACTCGTCTTCGTCACGATTTTGATGCACGGGTTTGATGGTCGTGTCGTGCTCGTAGCGCAACTTTTGCAGCCCATCACTATCTCGAACGGCTGAACTCTTGTTGATAGGCTCTCGGCGACTTTTATCCCCACTAGTGCTATCGTTCAGGGACGAAACATTTCCATGTGGCTTCAACGACCGGTCCGGACTTAGATCATCAGTGGGATCGTCAAGTGTCGAAACCTTGACTGATGATGGATCGTCAAACAGCTCAGCTTCTGAATCGATATGGCGTCCCGCGCTGCCCTTAGGAGTTGCCGGCGCGCTCATCGTTTCAAGACTAGATTTGGTCATAGTCTGAATATCGGGTTCTTCGTGGATGGCCTCAATGGGTTGGTCTTGCGAGGAAGTGTGCACTGCGTTCTCTAGTTCACGCTTAGTGTGTTGGAGGAGGATTCTTTCTCTTGATCCGTCTGTGTCACGCTGAGTCTCGTGCAGGTGTTGATATGATGCTTGGACGTTTGAGGCACTATCATCTACCCGCACCTGTGCTGCATCTTGAGAATTTCCATCATTCAAATCATCATATAAAGAGTATATGGATGATGCCCTGGTTGTATCGTTGGGCGGCAGTGATAAGAACGTGCGGTCGTTAGACTTATCATCTTTGCCGTCTAGTCCCCGTCTGATGGCCACATTCAATGGTCTTACGTTCAGGCTCGGGCTGTGCACAGTCGTGATCTCATCGTCACATTCTTGACTTGCGTGATTCTCGTTCGGCAGATCCATGTCCATTGGATCATCGCATCCGTCTTTGTTGTCAAGGACGTTTCGCGGACCAAGGGAGGCTCCAGTCGCCTCATCCGAACCAGATTTGGAGTTTTCAAGTAACTGTAACGCCTCAGCAACATGATCAAACTTTTGATCTGCTCTAGCCTCCTGATGTTCAGCTGTTTGTAACGTAGTGATTTTGTCTTTCATGCCCTGCGTCTCCACAAAGGCGTTGAAAAACTTCATTTTCGTTGGGACAGAATCATCTTCGGGATTTGCTATGAGTTTCTGATAGCTGTTAGTGTACAGAGCGCGTTGGAAAGAATCCATGTTGAATGATCTTCGTTGAGGGGGCTTTGTTGTCGGTGGCTTGGCAACTTTCGAACCGCTCCCCACGTGTCTCGTCAGCTCATTAGTGCTTATCGAGATTGGGAATCGGCGGTTTTGCGACCGCCGGGGCGAGGCGATCCACCTCTCTGTGTCTGTCCAGCAACACTGTACGATGTCCTTTGTGACAGCAATCCTGGTTGCGTATCTCTTCTTTCGAGCTGGACTCGCATGGATCATGTAGATAGGATGTATGTAGTCCTTATCTTTTTGGTAATTATCTACTGATGGCCTGTTCGATCGGGCTGTCTGTGGTAGAGGGCGATCATCACAAGAGTATTCGGGCGGAAGCCGATTTGGACCAACTTGTTGAATCCCACTCGGATGCATACGCTTGATGCTCTCAATCTCACAGGTGTCGAAGCCAAGAAGGGACGCGTTGTAAGCAAATTCAACCTCTTTTTTCGAGACAGTAAGTCGAGGTCTGATCAGCTTGTTCGTCCACGCTTTGTCCTGCAACGGCATACTCGTTTTACTGCTAGAGAGAGATGGAAATTCCCTCATGGCGAAAAGCCACAGTTCGATATAACAGCGCAGAAAGTCGTGCTTTCCATTATCATGCTGTGTGTTCCGGGTCCAGTTATGTTCGAATACTTGTTGGAACGACTTATTTTTTCTCCACGATCTCTCTGGTAGTAGTATGCTCAAGCTCTCGAAGCAGGGCCTGATGTATCTAAAGTCGTCGAAAAATGATCGAAATGACAAGATGCGCTTGCAGTTTAGCACACGTTCGCTGAGGCTCTTTCGTCGATGCTGATCTTTGACAAGAGGAAACACCTTGTTGTTGTCGAAGAGCCTGCAGATAGCGTCACAATCATCTGTAGATGAGTCAGGCATCTGCATCTGCAATGCAACAACCGTCGACTCGTCAAGCTGATCGGGTCTGATATCTGTCCCAAGGATGTACTTCCATGTCCGCTCAATTGCGCTTAAGTAAGCATAGACTTCCTAAAGTCGTATCAGCATCGATTCTTGGAACATCAAAAAGTTGTATCTACCTCGAAGCAGTGCATCTCAAGGATGGGTGCCCAGTTTCCCCCAGCGCTTTCTTGGAGTCCTCGGTAACATAGAAGATTTTTGACGACACCATGGAAACGCTGTTCGTCAGCATCGCGAAGACGCTTGAACGTGGTCTTCTGGTGTTTCTCTAATTTCCAGGAGTCGAGCAGCACCCTATCTCTGACGTTCAGCATGGCCGCTAGAACACGGCCATTGGGAGCCTGTGAAGTTTTCTGCATAACTCTCGCACGATCCTCTGCAGAGATTCCTACTCGTGTATTAGTATCGATCCATATGTGCCAGGGCAATAGACCAACCCGAGTCGAAGACGTGCACAGTCCACCAACGATCCTTAGCAGGAAGATGTTTCTGGGCAGCAAGCACCCGATGGTCGCCATAGAGAAGGGTAAGTTTCACCGTTTCTGGAAGATCCAGCAGCAGACTGCTTTTTTTGTTATAATCTGTCAATCTTGGGAAACCGGCTGCAGCAAGCAGATGTTGTGATTTTTCGAAATCTATGAGGACCGCGAGAGACGACTCCCCAAGATCATCATGATAACAACCAGCTGCCTCGAATCTTCTCACTAATTTCGCCACCTTCATTTGATCGATGTATCTCATTCGATCAAGTTCCAGGTTCTTGAGAAACACTCGTGCAGAGCCTTTGTAGGAGACGCTGTTCTGGAACATGGCAATGGTTGTAATCGTTAGAGAGCGTGAAAACGGGATCTATACCGGACTATATCAGGAAGTAGAGGTCATCATTATCACTGGCTCTTTACCAGGCTCGTTAGCGTCAATGTCCCCCCCTGACCCCTATCCTGTTATCCTCGCTGACCTCGCGTCCTCGCTGACCTGGTGTCCTCGCTGACCTGGTGTCGCCACTGATTCACTATCGTCACTGACCTGTTATCGTCACTGACCTGTTATCCTCGCTGACCTCGCATCCTCGCTGTCTCACTATCGTCACTGACCTGTTATCCTCGCTGACCTGTTATACTCGCTGACCTGTTATCGTCACTGACCTGTTATCGTCACTGACCTGTTATCGTCACTGACCTGTTATCCTCGCTGACCTCGCATCCTCGCTGACTCACTATCGTCGCTGACCTGTTATCCTCGCTGACCTGTTATCCTCGCTGATCTGCTGTCTTCGCTGACCTGATAGCGTCACTGACCTGTTATCCTCGCTGATCTGCTGTCTTCGCTGACCTGATAGCGTCACTGACCTGTTATCCTCGCTGATCTGCTGTCCTCGCTGACCTCGCATCCTCGCTGACTCACTATCGTCGCTGACCTGTTATCCTCGCTGACCTGTTATCCTCGCTGATCTGCTGTCTTCGCTGACCTGTTATCCTCGCTGACCTGTTATCCTCGCTGACCTGTTATACTCGCTGACCTGTTATCGTCACTGACCTGTTATCGTCACTGACCTGTTATCCTCGCTGACCTCGCGTCCTCGCTGACCTGTTATCCTCGCTGACCTGTTATACTCGCTGACCTGTTATCGTCACTGACCTGTTATCGTCACTGACCTG
>Ga0265780_10009630_pt1 | contig 11565 bp, 10 predicted proteins | sample P1T30metagenome_FD_192432 | JGI IMG/M metagenome (GOLD analysis project Ga0265780, IMG submission 192432) | Plant litter microbial communities from East Loma Ridge, Irvine, California - P1 T30 | ecosystem: Environmental > Terrestrial > Plant litter > Unclassified | place: USA: California... | reverse complement strand
AATGTTGCTGATTTAAAATCAAACCAAATGATTCTCAATCTGTTTAATGATAAACTAAATTTGAATAATATGAAAAAATATCTTCTAGGTTTAGCCATTACTGGCATTACATTTTTAAGTGCTTGCGAAAACAGTGATAAGCAAATAGCCCAGGCCAACCTGGCCGAAACCGCAGATCCGGCTAAAAGTATTGGCACAGCAAAATTTTACGAGTTAAGTGATGGAAAAATCAAAATGGATCTTGAACTGAAATTTGCTTCAAGAGCAGATAGCAATGTGGCAGTGCATTTTCATGAGCATGGCGATTGTGGCGATATGGGCGAGAATACGCATGGGCATTGGAATCCAACTAAAGAAAATCATGGTAAATGGGGTTCAGAGGCCTATCATAGCGGTGATATTGGCAACATCATGCTGGACGCCAAAGGAGAAGGAAAGATTTCAATTACCACAGATAGATGGAGTATCAAAGATGGCGATATGAAAAATATTATCGGAAGAGGAATAATAGTACATGGCGGAACAGATGATTATAAAACGCAGCCTACAGGAAACTCTGGCCCAAGGGTTGGTTGTGGAGTTATAGAAGCTTCTAAATAATAATATTGACTAATTTAAAAGGCGATTAAAATTTAATCGCTTTTTTTTATGCAATTTGGATCAGGTTGTCATCTTGTTTAAAAACCTAAAACTTATGGCAACTTTAAACGAATCTTCAAGCGGCAAGGCCGTTAAGGGAAGAACCAGAAGAACCGCACCACGTGTTGATCTGACCGCGATGGTCGACCTGATGTTTTTACTGACGACATTTTTTATGCTTACCACATCTTTAGGTACTTTAAATGCCGCCGATGTTGCCAAGCCAGATCAGTGTGATGATTGTACAATGGATTATCCAGCATCCAGAACGATGACGGTTTTGTTAGCAAAGGATGAGCAAGTAATAAGTTATTTAGGCACTCCAGAAAATGCTGATATGAAAGTAATAGCATTAAAAGACATCCAGTCAGAAATTGCATCAAATAAAAGGAGGGTTGCCGAAGCAAACAATAATAATACCGCGAAGTATATGATCGTAATCTTAAAGCCGACAAAGACAGCAAGATTTAAGGATTTTGTTGATGCGGTGGATGAGATGAAGATAGGCGATATAAAATCTTACACCATTGATGATAAGAACATCTCGGCTATTGAAACCGATTTTATGAAATCGAAGGGGTTATGACCAACATGATTGAAATAAAAAAGCTTCCCGCTTTTTAAGTCGGGAAGCTTTTTCTAATAATATAGTATTGTTTTATTAGATTCCGAAGGCCGATTTCACCTGGTCTACGTAATCTAATTTTTCCCATGTAAATAATTCTACGTTAACTGTTTTTTCTTCACCGTAAGGGTTTTTGAAAGTTTTGGTTACGGTTTCAGGAGTTCTGCCCATGTGGCCGTAAGCAGCAGTTTCGCTATAAATTGGATTTCTTAACTTTAAGCGTTGCTCGATGAAATACGGACGCATGTCAAAAATAGATTCCACCTTTTTGCTGATTTCGCCATCAGTTAGCGCTACTTTAGAAGTTCCATAAGTAACTACGTTAATGGATGTCGGTTTTGCCACACCGATAGCATAAGATACCTGAACTAAAACTTCATCGCAAAGACCAGCAGCAACAAGATTTTTAGCAATATGGCGAGTGGCGTAAGCAGCGCTTCTATCTACTTTACTTGGATCTTTACCAGAGAAAGCTCCACCACCATGTGCACCTTTACCGCCATAAGTATCAACAATAATTTTTCTACCCGTTAAACCAGTATCGCCATGAGGACCACCAATTACAAAAACGCCTGTCGGGTTAATGTGGTAGGTAATATCATCATTAAATAAATGCGCATATTGAGGGTATTTGGCTTTAACTCTTGGAATAAGTATTGAAACTAAATCACTCTTAATTTTAGTTAACATCTCTTCGTTCGCAGCGTCTTTGTCTTCTTTTAAATCAGAAGCTGGCTTAACAAAATCATCATGTTGAGTAGAAATTACGATTGCATCAATGCGTTGAGGTTGGTTATCATCAGAATATTCCAATGTTACCTGCGATTTTGCATCCGGTCGTAAATAACTGATTTCCTCGTTCTCTCTTCTTAAAGTAGCCAATTCTCTTAATAACGCATGAGATAAATCAAGAGCCAAAGGCATATAATTTTCAGTTTCGTTTGTAGCGTAACCAAACATCATACCCTGATCTCCAGCGCCTTGTTCTTCTTTACTGCTTCTATCTACGCCTTGGTTAATGTCTTGCGACTGTTCGTGGATAGCTGATAAAATTCCGCAAGAATTCGCCTCGAACATATATTCACTCTTAGTATAACCGATTTTTTTGATCACATCACGAGCAATCTGTTGAACATCTAAATAGGTTTTAGACTTCACTTCTCCAGCTAAAATCACCTGTCCGGTGGTTACTAAAGTTTCACAAGCAACTTTCGATTCTGCATCAAATGCTAAAAAGTTATCAATTAAAGCATCCGAAATTTGATCGGCAATTTTATCTGGGTGGCCTTCAGATACAGATTCTGATGTAAATAAATACGACATCTATTAATTATTATTAGTGATTTATAAAAAATTTAATAATTGCCAAAACCCCTTGAAAACAGGTTTGTTATGATTGGAAGGAGGCATTAGCAATTTTTTTAAGTGGTTGCAATCCGGTCCCGATAGTCGGGATAGCAAATCAATCCACTTTTAATGCCTGCAAAATTAGCATATTTTCTTTATTTCAAAAATTATAGATTATTTTGTGCACTCATTCTTACACTTTGCACACAAAGAAGAACATACTTTTTATTATTAATCCCATTTCTGGTGGAAAGGGAAAGCGGCGTATTCCTGATTTTATAGACCGATACCTGGATAAAGAAAAGTTTAATGCGAACTTTGTGTTTACAGAATACATTGGACATGCCGCTGAATTGGCAGACGAAGCCGCAAGCAAAAACTTCGATATTATTGTTGCTGCCGGGGGCGATGGTACCATTAATGAGGTGGCCACCAAAGTTTTAAAGCACAATATTGTTTTAGGGGTGCTGCCTTTGGGCTCTGGGAACGGTTTAGCCAGATTCCTAAATATTCCCAAAAATCTCAGACATGCTATTTTAACCATCAATGCGTTTAAGATCGATCAAATTGATACGGCAGCTTTTAATGGCAAATGTTTTTTTAATCTTGCAGGGATGGGCTTTGATGCCCACTTGAGTTCTGCTTTTTCCAAAGATAAAAAAAGGGGGCTGGCAGGATATGTAAAATTAGGTTTCCAGGAGGTTTTCAATTATTCGGCAGAACAATATTTACTCAATATTGATGGTGTAGAATATAACAGAAAAGCTTTTGCTATTAGTATTGCGAATTCTTCCCAATATGGTAACGATGTTTTCATTTCGCCTAATGCATCTGTAAAAGATGGATTACTTGATATCTGCATCATCAAACCTTTTTCTATTTTGAAATTGCCTGTTTTAAGTTATGTGATGCTAAAAGGTACAGCAGAAACATCTGATATGATTGAAATTATTCGGGGTCAAAATATCAAAATTACCAGAGAGCATGCGGGCCCTGTTCATGTTGATGGAGAACCACTGCAAATGAGCGCTGACATTGAAGTGAACATTAACCCACTGTCTTTAAAAGTCATTATCCCCTAAATTCTACAACTTTCTCTTTACCGATTATCTTTGTAAGATGAAACCGAAAAAAAATAGCTTAAGCGATCTAGGTGGAATTATGTATTCTACAAATCCGGAATTTGAATACAACGAAGAAGTTGATGATACTGTTACTTCACCAAACAATCAGCAAGACTTACGCGTAATGCTCGATAAAAAAAATAGGGGAGGCAAAGCAGTCACACTCATCACTGGTTTTAGGGGAAAAACAGATGATCTTGAGGTGCTCGGCAAAATGCTTAAAACAAAGTGTGGCGTTGGAGGCTCTGTTAAAGATGGGGAAATTATGATTCAGGGCGATGTGAGAGATAAGGTGATGGGAATCCTCCAAAAAGATGGCTATAAAGTTAAAAAAGCAGGCGGATAAGGTAAAGCTAAAGATCAACCGCATGTTGTCTATAATTCATTAGCGTCCAATCAGCTTATCTTAGTGTATTTTTCTGCATTTTTAATTGATTAAAAATAAGATGTAATCACCTGTATAATAATAGTTTATGCGTTAGTGTAATTGGTACAATATGTAAATTTTTATAATTAAACACTAGTTTATTTCATCAATTACTCTTTACCTTTGCCTCACTAACTAACTTATTGTTATGAGCAAAAAGAAACTGCATGCACCAGATTTAGGCTATCTAAATCTAGGTGAAAACAATGCCGTAAAGTACCAATTATCCCCAATGGAATTAATTGATGAAGCCTTATTAAATAAAGAAGGCACATTGGCATCATCTGGCGCACTAGCTGTTGATACTGGTAAATTTACAGGGCGTTCTCCAAAAGATAGGTTTATCGTTAATGACGATATCACTGCCGACACAGTTTGGTGGGGCGATGTGAACATCAAAATTAGTCCATTGCATTTTGATCAGTTGTTCGAGAAAATGACAAACTATTTGAAGGATAAAAAAATTTACGTTCGGGATGCCACCGCTTGCGCAGATACAGATTACGCTATTTCGATTAGGGTAATCACAGAAACGGCTTACCAAAATCTTTTCGCTAACAATCTTTTTATTAGGCCAGAAAAGGATGCTTTGGGTCCTATTCCTGAATGGACAATAATTGCAGCGCCAGGTTTTGTATCTAACCCTTTAATAGATGGAACCCGCCAGGAAAACTTTTCGGTAATTAACTTTACTAAAAAAATGATTTTAGTCGGTGGAACAGGTTATACAGGGGAAATAAAAAAAGGCATTTTCTCTGTGTTGAACTTCGTTTTACCAGTTTTTAAGAATACGCTTTCCATGCATTGTTCTGCCAATGTTGGCAAAAATGGAGATACGGCTATTTTCTTTGGCTTATCAGGAACGGGTAAAACTACGCTTTCGGCTGATCCGGAAAGAGGGTTGATTGGCGATGACGAACATGGTTGGGGAAACGATTCTGTATTTAATTTTGAAGGCGGCTGTTATGCCAAATGCGTGGATTTAACCGCAGAAAAAGAACCTCAAATCTACAAGGCGATTAAATTTGGTGCGTTACTTGAAAATATCAACTTTTACGAAGGCACAAAAGATGTTGACTACACAAACATCTCAAAAACAGAAAATACCAGGGTAGCTTACCCGATTGAATATATTGATAATGCAATTTTGCCATCAATTGCGTCTGTTCCAAAAAATATATTTTTCCTTACTGCTGATGCATTTGGCGTATTACCGCCTATTTCCAAACTTAGTGTAGAACAAGCTATGTTTCATTTTATGAGCGGATATACAGCTAAGGTTGCCGGAACGGAAGCGGGCATAACAGAACCTCAATTAACTTTCTCCGCTTGTTTTGGTAAGGCTTTTCTTCCCTTGCATCCCTCCAGGTATGCTGCTTTGTTGGGCGAAAAAATGAAGGCCCACCAGGTAAACGTATGGCTGGTAAACACCGGTTGGAGTGGCGGGCCTTATGGCGTAGGAAAGCGAATGAAATTGAGTTATACCAGGGCAATAATTAGCGCAGCATTGAATGGAAATCTGGATCATAATTACTATAAAATGCACCATGTTTTTAAATTAATGATTCCTTTACATTGTCCTAACGTACCTGATGAAATTTTGGATCCCTCAAAAACGTGGAGTAACCAGGAGGAGTATTTTATTAAGGCTTATGAATTAGCGAACGCCTTTGCAGATAACTTCAAGCAATTTGAGCAAGTCAAAGTGTCAAAATCACACCAAGAAGCGGTAAAATTGTGCTAAATGCAGCTTAAAATGCATTTTTTAGGGAAAAAATTTGCAATTAGATTTTTTTTTAGTTTTTATTGTGAAAGAATTGCCTCCAGCTGAGGCAATTCTTTTGTTATACACCCATCGGGTTACCGTAAACTAAATCTTAAGTAACGATTTAATTGTTTATTGATTTATTAATTTGTAATTTAAAATCAATTTATAAATTTGTTTTTCGCAACAAAATCAGATAACAATCGTTGTGTGTAGTACAAAAGTAAAAACAGCTAAAAATTAAAAACAAGAACTAAAACTAAAAATTAAAAAAAATGGCAAACGCACCAAAACCAACAACTGTTAAAAAAGAGAGCTCTTCAAGTGCTTCAAATGTTTTTGCAACATTAGTAATTCCTATTTGTATTGTAATCGGCTTTATCATTTGGAGATTTGTATTAGGAGATCCATCAAACTTTATTGACAACAACAACGAAAATTTACCATTACCAAACAACTATCCAGGTACAGCTTATAAAGGTGGTCCAATCGTAGCAATCTTAATCGGTTTGTTATTAACTACAATCGTTTTCTCTATCGAACGTTTAATCGTTATTGGTAAAGCAAGCGGTAAATCAAGTTTAGATACTTTCATTATCAAGGTAAAAGGTCTATTAAACGCTGGTAACATCGAAGCTGCAAAAGCAGAATGCGATAAACAACAAGGATCAGTTGCTAACGTAATTAAATCTGGTTTGAAAAAATATAGCGAAGTTGAAGCTGACACTAATTTAGATGTTGAGCAATCAATTGTTGCCATCCAAAAAGAAGTTGAAGAAGCTACTGCTTTAGAAATGCCAATGTTAGAGCAAAACTTAACCATCATTGCTACTTTGGTATCAATCGGTACTTTGATCGGTTTATTAGGTACAGTAACAGGTATGATCCGTGCATTCGCCGGTTTAGCAAACTCTGGTGCTCCAGATCAATCAGCGTTAGCGGTAGGTATCTCTGAGGCACTAATTAACACAATGACTGGTATCGGTGTATCTACATTAGCGATTATCATGTACAACGTGTTAACTTCAAAAATTGATAAGTTAACGTATGCTATTGATGAGGCTGGTTTCAGCATTGTTCAAACTTACGCTAGCTCGCATAAATAATATTTTGAAAATATTTTTACCGGCTTTATGGAAAACCGGAAAAAAGATCATCATTATTAAAAAGTAAAAATATTATGCCTAGAATTAAAGTTAAAAGAACCAGTACAGTAACAGATATGACCGCTATGTGCGACGTAGCTGCACTGTTGCTTACGTTCTTCATATTAACTGCTACGGCGAAACAACCTGAACCATTAGCGGTATCCACTCCTTCATCAACGTATGAATTTAAGGTGCCCGCTGAGAACAATGCAATTTTAACCATTGGTCAGGGTAAGGTTTTTTTCGAGGTTGCAGGTCAGAAAGTTAAGGCAAGAACCTTAGAGTTGATAGGTCAACAGTATAACATCACGTTTTCTCCTGAAGAAATTAAAAAGTTTTCTTTAGTTGCATCATTCGGTGTTCCTGTATCAAGTCTAAAATCGTTTCTTGCACTTGATGGAGGTGAGCGTATGAAGCCGGGAGTACAAACTGGAATTCCAACAGATTCAACTGATAACCAGTTAAATTCATGGGTACTACAAGCCCGTACTGCAACTGCAGAGGTTAATTCTCAACCAATGCGTGTAAGTATCAAAGGAGATTCAAAAGAAGAGTATCCGGTAGTTAAAAAAATTGTGGATGTATTGCAAAAGCAAAAAGTAAACAAGTTCTTATTGGTTACTAACGCTGAAGCTAGAAGAAAATAAGAAATGGCAGAATTAAACACAGGCGGGAAGAAAGCCACGCCAAGAGTCGATATGACGCCGATGGTAGATTTGATGTTCCTTTTGGTAACATTCTTTATCTTAACAACCTCAATTTCTACGCCTCAGGCAATGGATATTGTGAAGCCAGATAAAGATGACAACAATAAGGACAATAGATTGGAACTGAAAGCTTCTAAAACCATGACTATTTTATTAGGTAAAAATGATAAGGTAGCCTGGTATATGGGAGAGGCTGGTGCAACAGCTCCAACTTTTGAAAATTTATCACAAGTTGAAAAATCGATTATCGACAATAGAAAAACAGCAGATGCATCTGGTGTGAAAGGTGAATTTGTTGTGTTGGTTAAACCAACTAGCGGTTCTAACTTCAAAAACTTTGTTGATATCATGGATGAATTAGAAATATTGAAGGTAAAAGTTCGTCAGATTGATGATGACAATATCTTAGATAACGAAAAAGAAGCTATGAAAGCTCAAGGTATTTTATAATTTGTTAAATCAGTAACCATGTCAAAGTTAGATATTTTAAGAAGTCAGTGGATTGAAGTGGTTTTTGAAGGTAAAAACAAAAACTACGGCGCTTACCAGTTGCGTAAAACCAACGGGTCCAATACCACTCGGGCATTGATTATTGGTTCAATAGTATTTCTTGCACTATTCTTCGCTCCTAAAATCTATGGCCTTATCAAAGGTTCAATGGATACGGAAGAGAAAGTTGAAAAAGCAAAAGAAGTAATTATTGCTCCACCGCCCCCAGTAAATCCAGAAACACCACCACCGCCACCGGTAGAGCCACCACCACCAAAAGTGGACCAGGTGAAGATGCCACCTCCAATCGTAAAGCCAGATGAGCAAGTACGTGATGAGGAGCCACCAACGGTTGAGAAATTAAAAGAAGCTGATCCAGGTCAGCGTGATATCAAAGGTGATCCAACCGCCGATATCGTAATTGCCGAACCAGTAGGTGAGGGCCCTAAAAGAGAAGCTGCTGTTGCTGTTGATGATAACAAAGTTTATGACTTCGTTAGTATCGAGAAACAACCAGAATTCCCGGGAGGTATTTCTAAGTTTTACAGTTATTTAGGTAAAGCGATTAAATACCCGCCAATGGCACAAGAAAACAACGTTCAAGGTAAAGTATTCTTATCTTTCGTTGTTGAAAAGGATGGTAAATTAACTGATATCACAGTTACCCGCGGTTTGGGTAGCGGTACAGATGAAGAAGCTATCCGTGTATTAAAGGCTAGTCCACGTTGGAACCCAGGTATCCAAAATGGTAAACCGGTAAGGGTAAAATATAACATCAACGTTAACTTTACATTGAACTAGTAGTAAATGTTAAATTTTGATATTTTCAAGCAAAAATCGCCTAAACAGCGGTTTTTGCTCATTTTAGGCCTAGTCACCTTTGTGCTTTATGTGGTGATGGGACTTGCATTTATTTTCTGGGCACCCTTGGCAATCAGGTTTAATTTTATTCCTGCCTGGGGAAGAATCGCCATCGGAGTCTTTTTAATTTTTTATGCTTTTATCAGACTTTTAAGTTTGGGAAGACGAGAATAACACACATGAAATACATTCTTTATCTATTTATTGTACTTGGTTTAGCTTCTTGCAAAAGAAAGGATAAATCTGCCGAAGTAAAGGAAACACGTACAAGCGGTACATTAAGAATTTTGGTTGATGAGAGTGTAAGCCCTATCGTTAATGAGCAGATCAGCATTTTTAGTTTGGATTATCCAGACGCTAAATTTGAGGTTACTGTTAAACCGGAGGAAAAAATTATTCCGGCTTTTTTAAATGATAGTGTTCGCGTAATTGTGATGCCAAGGCTGCTTACTAAGGCAGAGGAAAAGTATTACACACAACGTGGCATAAGAATAAACTCTACCAGGTTTGCAGTTGATGGAATAGCATTAATTACAAATAAAGATAATATTGATAGCACTATTACCGTTAAAGAAGTTGTTGATATTTTACAAGGGAAAAGTTCTGGAAAAAAATTGGTCTTTGATAACGCTTACTCAAGTACCTTTCAATACCTTAAGCAATTGGCAAATGTGAGCCAATTTCCTGCTCAAGGTGTTTATTCAAAAAATTCGAGTGCAGATGTAATCAAACTTATTGCAGCAGATAAAACTTTTATAGGCGTTCTAGGTATAGATTGGGTTTCAGATAAAAACACAAAACTTGCTGAACATCTTGCCAAAGTGAAGACTTTAGGCGTAAAAAACCTCAAAGGTAAAGTGGGCGACGATAAATTTTATCAGCCAACACAAGATAATCTTATCAATGGAGTCTATCCATTCTTAAGAAATGTTAATATAATAGATTGCGAGGGAAGAGATGGTTTAGGCACAGGATTTGCAACATGGTTAAGAAGTCAGAGGGGTCAATTGATTGTACTTAAATCAGGACTGGGACCACATAAATTAATGCCAAGAGAAATTAATCTGACAAAAAAGTAAATAAAATTAATAAATTGAACCACGAAGTAATAAAAGCACTTCATTTTAATTAAAAAAGAATATCAAATGTACAAGAGGCATTAATAATCTCGTACGTTACTATTAAAAACAATAAAGAACTATGAAAATTTCAAAGAAAGCAATAACCTTAAATCTAGGTTTGGTGTTGATGGGTTCTGCAGTTTTTGCTCAAAATTTAAATGACGCGAAAAAAGCCATTGACGCTGAACAGTATCAGAAAGCATCATCAATGTTAAAATCATTGGTGAGTTCACAAGCATCAAACGGCGATAATTATTATAATCTCGGTTTGGTTTACTTAAAAACTGGATACATTGATTCGGCTCGTGCTGTATTTACCAAGGGTGTTACAGCTGATCCAAAAAATAATTTAAACTTAATTGGTTTAGGCGAAGCGGATATGTTATCTAACAATCCTAGCTCAGCTAAAACTAATTTTGATAAAGCAGTTGCATTAGCAGCTAAAGATTACAAAACTTACTTGTATATCGGTAAAGCTTATTTAGCACAAGACAAACCAAGTGATGATGTATCTAAACCTGATTTTACAAATGCATTGGCTAATATCAACAAAGCAGATGAATTGGATTCAAAAGATAAAGATGCAGAAATCTTTTTAGCACAAGGTGATGCTTATGCCTTGCAGAAAAAAAATTCAGAAGCTTTAGGTCCATACTTTCGTGTAAATGATATCGATCCAACTAACCGTAGGGCGAAAACTCAAATCGGTAAAATGTACAAGGAATCTAGAGCGTTTCCAGAAGGCGAAAAAGAGTTACAAGATGTAATTGCTGCTGATCCTAATTATGGTCCTGCTTACCGTGAATTAGGCGAGCTTTATTTACAGTGGAGTAGCTTTGGTACTGATCAGGAAAAAGCCAAAAAAGGAATTGAGAACTATAAAAAATACATGGATTTAACTGATAAATCTTTGGAATCTCAATTACGTTATGCTCAATTTCTGTTTTATGCAAAAGATTTCCAAACATTAGAGCAAGTTGCTTCATCTATTCAAGCACCTGCTAATGATCCAAAAAATGCAGTTGTAGCGAGGATGAAAGGTTGGGCTGCTTATGAGAATAAGAACTTTCCAGTTGCATTAGCAAGTATGACTGATTTCTTTGCCAAAGAAAAGGATACTACCAAAATTTTGGGTAATGATTATCTTTACTTAGGAAAAGCGCAACTACAAGCTGGACAGGATAGTTTATCATTAAACAACATCATTAAAGCTACAAGAGTAGATTCATCTAATGCAGATGCATTATCAGAAGCTGCTGCAGCTTTATATAAGGCAAAAAAATACGCTAAATCAGCTGATGTATACGAATTA
>Ga0265780_10009629_pt1 | contig 11566 bp, 13 predicted proteins | sample P1T30metagenome_FD_192432 | JGI IMG/M metagenome (GOLD analysis project Ga0265780, IMG submission 192432) | Plant litter microbial communities from East Loma Ridge, Irvine, California - P1 T30 | ecosystem: Environmental > Terrestrial > Plant litter > Unclassified | place: USA: California... | reverse complement strand
AAATTAATGCTAGAGTATCAAAAGTAACTACATTCATTCAAAAATCATTAATTAACCACTTTGTTAAGGAAGATAAAGAATATTCTGCATTCTTTATTGATATTCAAAATAAAGCTCAAAAATCTTCTGGTTGGTTATCTTCACTAGTAGGCTCAAAATAACAACAAAAACAATAAAGGGTAGGAAATGACAATAGAACTTATTAAAGGTGGTAATATAAATATTAATAAAGAATTTGGACAAATAGAACGATTAAAAGTTCAAATTTCTTGGGATATTAATACTAAAGATAAAAAATTTGATCTTGATGTGGGAGCATTCCTTCTAACAGAAGATGGAAAAGTTCGTAATGATTTAGATTTTATCTTTTACAATAGTTTAAAAAAAGATGCTTGTGTTCTTCATGAATGGAATGATATTAAAGAAGTAGTCGTAAAAGAAACATTTATTGTTAACTTCCCAAAAATTCCGAAAGAAATAGTAAAAATTCCTTTTAGTCTAACTATCTATAACGGAGCTAAAAGAAAACAAAATTTTAGTGCGCTTAAAAATGCAACAATTACTTTAATAGATACATATTCAGGAAAAGAATTAGTTAAATATAAGTTCACTGATTCTGAAGAAAAAATTGCATCACTTATTTTCGCAGAATTATATCGTCATAATGGTGATTGGAAATTTAAATCTATAGGACAAGGCTTTAAAGAAGGTATGCTAGGCTTGGAAAAGCTTTATGGTGTAGATTAAGTTTTTCTTGTCAAAAATGTATTCAAGGATTAAAATAATCTTAATCTAATAAGGAGTTAATTATGCTAGAGCAACTGTATCAGTTAGAAAAAGAATTACCAATTCATCTTGCAGATGAATCGTCTTGGAATAGCTTATATGTTGACTACCACAAGCCTTATGTCAAAAGACTGTGGAAACCAGTTGGTGATTATCGTCTTTTTCTTCATCAGATTTTTCCTTGTGAAAAACAGGAAAGTCTTTTGCATCCTCACCCTTGGCCTTCAGCTATGAAAGTAGTTGGTGGCATTTATGAAATGGGAGTGGGGTACTCAGCTACCAATGAACTACCCATTATTGCCAGCACCTTAATTCTTCCTGTAAACAGCTATTACGAAATGGTTGATATCAATGCATGGCACTATGTTCGGCCATTAAATAAGCCAAGTTTCTCACTTATGATTACAGGTAAAACTTGGAAAAGAGAGTCTCCAAAAAGTGACTATAAAATGCGGGAGCTTCATGAGGATGAAAAAAAAGTAATCTTTGACGAATTCCGCAAGCTATATCTAGCTAAATAAATCTTAACCTATAAATCCTATATTAAAGTCCCCTATGGGGATTTTTTATTTTCCAATTCATCCTTTATACCGCCAAAATTTGAAAAGTTATTTTAGGTTGCTATACTTAATAACAATATTAATAACTAAGGAAATAGAAATGAGAACTACATCACAGCATGACTATTCAATATCTCAATTAGCACCTACAATTGAAGCATTATCTAAGAATAAGGAATCAGTTAATCCAACTGATGCACAACAAGCACTATTAGATAACACTAAAGCTTCATTAGTAGAGAAGATGAAAATTGGTAGGCAATTCCATTCGGTAGAAATTCGCAGCTATACAGAAGTAATTCATGATGGCGTTCAAAATCCAAATTTAAAAAAAACTAGAACACCTGATCCAGAACCTTTACTAGCTAGAGGAGTCATGGTTAAAAATCTAACTAAAGATGAATTGGCATTAGCTAAAGAAGTTTTTGGTGTCGTAATACAAAGCTCTGATGGTATTTTCTTTCCAGTAGACTTAGCAAAGAAAGATAAAGCAGAAATTGTTCTAGAAAATGTAAGTGCAACATTCTCTAATTTATTAAATGATAATAATTTGGCTAAAAAAATTGCCCCTTATGCTGTTGGTGCAGGAGGCTCAATTGCAATGGTTAATGAAATAGGCATGAAAGCTGTTATATCAAATTCAATCGCAAAATATGCTGGTGGCGTAATTGTCTCACCAGGTATTCTTCCTATATTGGGTGGTGCAGCAATCGCTGGTGCTGTAGTAGGTTCTGCTTTCGCAGTTGCCCCATTAGCAGAGAAGATTAAAACAATAAGACAAACTGCTAAAGATAAAAAAGATGGTGATGAAATGGAAATAGCAATAAATGCTGTTTCAAAAATTGATTACCAAACTATCCTTTCCACAGAAAGATCAAACTTACTTCCTACACTAGCTCCTGAAGTTGACCAAAAAGTTGTAGACCATGATAGGAAGTTTGAGAAGAAGAATAAGTTAAGATAATGACCTACAAATAATTAATAAAAAATCTCATTTAATTATGGGATTTTTCTTTTATTTGTGCTACCATTATAAACATTGCACCACTTAACAAAGATGAGAACTTCTTTCCCATAAGGAATAGAACAAATTGACTTAAAGCAAGTGATGCAAAAATACAACACTATTAAAAGATTTAAAAATTTTTTAAAATAGTGTTGACATGCAAAAAAATTCGGTGCATAATAATCAAACTGAAACACAAAAACAAATTTATATTATTTAAAGAAAATTAAGGATTAACCAAAATGTCATTCGTCATCGTAAACAATAAGATTAAAACTGTGAAGATTAATAATAAATCTTCAGCGGTGTCTTATGTTTGCGAAAAAGTTGAGTTAGGCGGAAAAGAGTAAGCCCTAAACAACAAAACGAAACAAACCTAAAGACACTGCCTAAAAAACAGTGTCTTTTTTTATTATTGCTGTAGTTATCAAAGTATTAAGTCTTATGTTCACAACGCAACTAAGACAGATTTAAAAAACGATCTTTAAAAATTTGGAAAAGTTTTATAGCTCCATAGTTCAATGGTAGAACGGTTCCGTGACATGGAACAGACCTTGGTTCAATTCCGAGTGGAGCTACCAAATCAATATAGTTGTTTTTACCTTGGAATGTTTCTATTCCACAGTATTAGCAACATTCGGGACTATAGCTCAATTGGTAGAGCACCGGACTTTTAATCCGTAGGTTGTGGGTTCGATTCCCACTGGTCCCACCACTTATTGATAAATTGAATGAAATAATAAAAAAGCAACTATATCAGAACATATTACTAGGTAATAAACTAATGTGATGTTTTCTAATATAGTTGATTTAAAGAAGTAAAAAAACACGGAAGTATAGCTCAATTGGTAGAGCACCGGACTTTTAATCCGTAGGTTTTGGGTTCGATTCCCAATGCTTCCACCACGATTTTGTAGTAAATATGGGACTATAGCTCAGCCGGTAGAGCAGCGGACTTTTAATCCGTTGGTCGAGAGTTCGAATCTCTCTGGTCCTACCAATTAAATATATAGAAAGCACCAATTATTCTATATGAAGTATAATGTAAGCATTACAATTTTTCGGAGTGCTTGCATGAAAAATGAAAGTAAAGCTATCGGTGGAAAAGCAAGAGCTTTAAGGCTGACATCGGATAGAAGAAAAGAGATTGCTCAAAAAGCTGCTGAAATTAGATGGAAAAATCATAACAAAGCAGAAAAAGAATCTCCTAAAAAGATAAAAGGAATTTCTAATAAAAAATTTCTAGAAATTTGTGTTCTTATTAGAAATAAAAACATAGCTGATATTGAAATAATAGAAAATGAAAAAGTTATTCGTAAGTTTAATGAAAGTTCACTTGAACAAGCACATGCAAAAATTGAAGGCTATGTTAGTGCCTTACAAGACCTTGGAATACAAGTGCAAATTAATGTAAAAAATATGGAACTATAGCTCAACTGGCAGAGCAACGGACTCTTAATCCGAAGGTTGTGGGTGGGTTCAACTCCCACTGGTTTCACCAGAATTTAAGTAGTAAAGATCAATTCCTCAGTAGCTCAGTTGGTAGAGTACCGGACTGTTAATCCGTGGGTCCCTGGTTCGAGTCCAGGTTGAGGAGCCAGAATCAGTAGTAAATTTGATATTTTTATGCAATACGAATTAATATCAAAATAAATGAATTAAAATGCTGTACAAAATAATTATTTTAAGATATAATGCATGCATTGAGTGATTTATGGGACTATAGCTCAGCCGGTAGAGCAGCGGACTTTTAATCCGTTGGTCGAGAGTTCGAATCTCTCTGGTCCTACCAAGTTTCAAAATTAGGGTAAAAAAATGAATAATAAAGTTCAATTAAATAAAAGTGAATTAGAAACTATCCTGAAACTCTTGGAGGAGAAGAGTGCAAGTAAAGTAGAAATTGAAACATCCAGCGGTTCAGGTATCGGAATTACAGTAATCGCCAAGATTGATAATGAAGACCACGATGTAACAGATTACGGTTGTTGGTAAAGAATTCGGGTTCTTAGCTCAGCGGTAGTAGCGTTTGCCTTACACGCAAAATGTCACAGGTTCAATCCCTGTAGAACCCACCAGTTTTGCATCTGTGGTATCTAAGCGGCGTATGTCGGTGCCTTCGGGCTGAAAGGGAGGACGGTTCGATTCCGTTAAAGATGCAAGGAATTTAGTAGTAGATATAAAAAGTTTTATGGATCGGTAGCTCAGTTGGTAGAGCAACGGACTGAAAATCCGTGTGTCGGCAGTTCAATTCTGCCCCGATCCACCACATAATCCATTAGGAAGAAAAATGAAACGGTATCTTATTGTTTTAAATGGTTCTAATGAAGCTTTATTTAAGTTGGTTGATGTCAATGTTTGGGAATGGATGATGAATGGTAGATGTGATGAAGATGTCCCTAACTTTATTTCAAACCATCCAGATATGGGATTAGATAACGAAGAATTTGAAAATATGCACTTTGGAACAGTTAATGACCGTGCCAATGGAGTGCCAGGACAATTTTTCACAACAAATAAAGAGTTGCAAGATTACATAAATAAAAATTATGTAGAAATTATAGATAGATATATAGGTGTTTTAGAATAAGTATAAAGTTTAAAGAAAAATATTAAAGGAAAAAAATATGAAACCAGCTACATTCATTACTAAACGCACAATTGTTTGTCCTGAATGTAGTAATGATACTGGTTCATCAATTGAACATTTAATTAATCCTAATAGAGATACTACATTCGGACCTTGGTATTGCGATGAATGTGGCTCATCTTTTATAGGTTTGGTTGATAAATCAGGTCAGGTATTCCTTGAATTAAATCCTAATGATAAACAACACGAAGCCATGACATTGGTTTCATTACCTCCGCAGACAGAACCATTTTATTTCTTACTAAAGAGAAAAGTTTGGACTAGAGATGGAAAAGTTGATCTGGATTTAGATTATTATATTAATGAACATTCTTGTCCAACAAACTGGTTGCGTGATATTGAAGTAGTAATGATTAATGATGATTCTGATCCACATGGAGTAATTAGACATGTGCGAACTATGGAAATGAAAGATTTTAATGAAGCTGTAAGACAAGTTAAAATCGAAGGAAGTATTATTGGTGCTAACCATGAAGATGATGGTGATTTCTCTAACTTAGAATATGAAGTTATGAGAAAAGCATTCCCTGAAGTTATAAAAGATTCAGAATAACTTCAAATAGATTGTTGTAGTAAAAAATTCAGGCTATGTTTTAACTTCCTTCTAAAAATTCACTTTTAATGAAACCAAAAAGTTAAAGCGATTTCCTGATCTATTCCCCGATAGCTCAGCCGGTAGAGCACCGGACTGTTAATCCGTTTGTCCCAGGTTCGAGCCCTGGTCGGGGAGCCAAGTTTCAATTACCATAGGGTGTTAGCTGCGAAGCACGCCGTGGCTTAAAGCTTCGGAGGTGCGGGTTGAATTCCCGCCGTGGTAATGATATTAAACGGTGTAACGGCCGTGCGAAAGCACATAAAAAGGTGTTACATCACAGTTGGGGTTTATATTAAAAAGGTGGCTGACCCTTCCCAACACAGCATAGTTGTTTGTTTTAATAATAGGTCTTATTGCTTATTTCTCCTAGTAAGACCATATTATTTAAAGTATTAAATATATTATCGCCTAAGTGCTCCATCGGGTGTGAGGAAAGCGGTGGATGACGACGAGGAATATATGTGGCCTCATCACATAATACTTTAAATAATATCGGAGACTTTAAATGAAATTTGAGTTGTGGCAAGATAAATTAGAAGATAGCTACACTTTGCTTGAGGCTTTACCTAAAAATCCTTCAGGAGATGAACAAAGAAGATATAAATTTATGACCGCTGATTCAAAATTTATCATTGGATTTAATTGTGAAAGTTTTGAAGATGCAATGGTTATGAGAAATAGGTATCTAGGTTGGAAGTAAAGATTATGCCGGAAGACTCCTGATCCGAGTTAGCATCGAAAAGAAAAGAAGCTAGAGTTCTAGACCTAGTTGGCATTCAGGGTGATGAGGGTGCGTGAAAACCATTCCTTGTCGGTTCAATTCCGACTACCGGCACCAAATTTGAAAATTATGAAGAGCTACTAAAAGGAAAATATGAAGAAAATTATTCTTGCAGCTTTATTGGTAATGAGTGCTTCAGCATCTGCTCAAGTTGTTGTAGCAGGAAAAAAGACTGAAAATGTTACATTAAGCTTTAAAAGTGATGTAAGTGTACGAGAAGTAGAAGTTGCAGCATCAACAGTTTGTATTGAAGGAAAACTTTTTGCAGTAGCTGTGCAAAGAGATAGTTCAGGAAAAACTTCTGGTGTAACTATGACTCAAATTTTTGAGAGTAATGCAACAGGTACTATGTATCATGTAGATTGTAAGAGTAAAAAAGAAGTGGTTGGTAGTAAGTAGTAAATGTAAGTGTAGTAGAGATGCCTCTATAGTTTAATGGTCAAACATTTCCCTGATAAGGAAAAGAGTCCGAGGTTCGATTCCCGGTGGAGGTACCATATTAAAGCATATTAGTAAAAAAAATTAGTATTTTTTAATATGTAAAGATTCAATGGCTCTATAGGTTAATGTCAAACCGTTCGCCTGATAAGCGAAAATCAAAAGTTAGATTCTTTTTAGAGCTACCATATTTCGTTGTAAAAATTTTTGCCTCTATAGTTTAATGGTCAAACATTTCCCTGATAAGGAAAAGAGTCCGAGGTTCGATTCCCGGTAGAGGTACCAAAATTCAGGCTATGTTTTAACTTCCTTCTAAATTCACTTTTATGATAATCAGTTAAAGCGATTTCCTGATCTATTCCCTAGTAGCTCAGTTGGTAGAGTGCCGGACTGTTAATCCGTTTGCCGCTGGTTCGAGTCCAGCCTGGGGAGCCAGAATCTCAAAATACAGTAGCTTTTCTTCAAGCTGTATTTCTCAATATGCCGTTGTAGCTCAATTGGTAGAGCGCTTTCTTGGTAAGAAAGAGGTAGTGGGGTCGTAGCCCACCAATGGCTCCATATTAAAAAGCAGATCAGAAATGGTCTGCTTTTTTTATTTCTATATTGACTTATTTTAAGTTTGATTTATTAAGAAGAAAACTACTTGCTAGATTAAATGATTTTAAAGGTGATTAAATTTGATTTTGTCATGTTGGATTATGAAATTTCAGAAGAAGATAATATTAAAAAATTTCTAAATAGGATAAGCAGCAATGATGATGAAACACTTAAAATTAAAAAACTAATGTTATCTTATTATAGTAAATTGGAAAACCAAATAATAAAAAAAGAAAATATTATTAATTTATTTTTAAAATATATTAGAGCAACAGATATATTTGAAGAGGACAAAAATATATTTATGAAAAATGATGTTTTTAATAATTTAGAGAAATATAAAAAAGAAAAGTTTAACCTAATAATTGGTTGTACCATGATAGCATAATTTTAACTAATTAAATATTAGTATTGATTTATATGGTTATTTTAATAGAGTATGTCCCTAAACATAAATAATTATATGAGTTCATTAAAAGATAAAACATTACTATCATTTAAAGTGTATGACGAAAATCGTGAGATTACTTTAGATCTAGATACTGCTACTAAAAATATTTGTATATTTGGAGGTACAGGTTCGGGTAAAACAACAACAATTTGTTATCCTGCTCTTTTCACACTTTATAGTTATGGATGTCCTGGGTTAATATTGGATGTTAAAGGAGGATATTCTAATTTAGCTAGATTAATTAATAAGAAAAATCCAGATAAATGTGATATTTTAGGTGTTAATTCACATTGTAGGAAAATCAACCTCATAGCAGGAATCACTCCTTATAAACTAAGAGAATTTCTACAAGAAATAATATCAAGCCAACATAGAGATAAATATTGGGGCAGTAATGGTATTGAAGATATGGTCTTATTATATGAATTATTAAAATCCTTAGATAAAGATAAGAATCCAACTTTAGCTGATTTATACTATTTATTTAATAACCAATATTTAATTAAGCCTTTATTAGAAAGAGCACCTACAAGTGTCTTGGAAAAGGTAAACAATAGAAGGAATATAGATAATTTTAGTATCTTTAGTTTAAGTACTTACCGTGACTCCACAACTAGAGAACAACAAACTTGGCAATCTTCAGCTATTTTAATGTATTTAAGACCATTTTATGAAGACGATTATTTAAGAAGTTACTTTTGTAATTCAGAAGCAATAGATTTTAAAGATTTAATTTATAATAAGAATAAAATTATTGTTCTTGATTTACCCAATTCTATATATGGTGATACCTCTGTTTTAATTTCTCAATTATTAAGAGCAATGTTTAAAGATGCAATAAAGACACAAGGAGAAGCATGGTTACAAGCTAATGGATATGGTAAAGAAAAGTTCACATTTATGCTGGTAGATGAATATCAACAATTTATTAATGAAAATTCATCATCTTCGATGGATGATAATAATTGGTTTGATACTTCAAGGGGTTATGGGCATATAAATATTATCAGCACTCAATCAATTGATTCACTTATTAATAAAACAAATGAATATTATACAAATCAATTAATAGGAAACTGTAGAAATATTATCCACTTAGGTACACATGCAAAATACTCTTTACAGCATATAGAATTATTGTTGGACAAGGAAAGTGCAGAAAAGTTAAAAAAACAAAATAACAATGTAAGTTTAATTTATATAGGACAAAATCAAGAAAGATTGGGTGAGACATCATTAATGCAAACTTGTAAATCAGAAATAAAAACAATGAATTTCTTTATTTCTGATGAAAGTAAAAACGAGTTATTTAAATTTAAAAATGAGAAAGAAGAACTGCAAGATGTTCCAGTATTTAATTATTTAAAGTATACATTTTTTGATAGTATTGAAAATATATGGATACCTACAAAAAATCCTGAATTTATTATTGATAAAAAGCTATATATTGTAACAACTACTGCAAAGTCATCAGGTTTTTTAGATTTTAATCATATATGTAATAAAAAAGGATTAGAGTTTAAAGATGTAAAAGTTTTTTCATCAATTTACAATAATTATCTACCAATTTCTTTTTTTGAAGAACAAAAATTTGATTCAAATACTTTAGTTTTATTTATAAGAGGCGGTGGAAACTTTAAAAATTGTTTCTTTGAGATGGAAGAACATATAAAAATAATTAAAAATTTAATAACAGAAGGTGTGGAATTTGGTATAGGATATGGACATATTGATGATAATTTTCAAAATATAGAATATTTTGATTATCAAGGAATAACTCCAACTGATTTAGCTTACAATATTTATGAGCGACATAAAGAACTGATGAAATTTAATGATGATGAAGATGATTTTTTAGAAGATTTCAAAGATTTATTAAAAGATTAGTTAATAATGTGCAGTTAAATGCATATTAATAATACCAATAGTGTTATGGATTAAATTATAAAATTTAGCTCTCATCTAATATAAAGGTTCAAATCCTATAGTTGGGCACCATTCATTATGGCTTTGTCTGTATAAAGCTATCTAATAAATATCTTGATTAAAATCATAATTTTATCATATAATTCCTTTAATTATTAGGAATTATAATGAAAGAATCTACAAGACAAAATGTTGAGCAAGCATTATCTTTATTCAAACAAAAATTAAGTTACAAAGAAATTTCGATTCAAATGAATCGTCCAGAAAGTACTATTAGACGATGGTTATCTCCATACAATCTTTTTGGAGACATAAGAGAAGCATTAAAAGGTTTCGGAAAAAAAGGAAGTCAAAGAAATTATGAAATAGCTAAAGAAAAAAGAGAATATGCTTATAATTATGCTCAAAAAAATGCAAAAATTGATTTGAAAAACCAATTATTAAGGGATTTCATTAATATGTATATTGGGGAAGGCTCTAAAAGAGACAGAAATAAAATTTATATAGTAAATTCTGATCCAAAAATAATATTATTATCTTTAGTTATAATGAAAACATACTTTCTCAAAGAAGGTAAGCATATATCTTTAGGAATTAGATATTATAAAGAAAATAATAATGAAAAAGAATTATTGAATTATTGGCAGAAACTCCTAAACAATGATAATTTTATTAAAATTAAAACATATCTTCAGCCAACAGTAAAAGCACTTGGTCATAATAATTCTAATAAATTTGGATTAGTATTTGCATATATTAATGATACCTATGCTAAACAGCGATTAGATGCCTATATGGACTACCTAAAAGATGAATGGACTCAAGAGTTTGAAAATACATTCAATACTAAGGTCGACCGTTCTATTACTGAAGTGACAGCAGAAACTACCGCACCTGTTGAAATAGTCCCAATAAAAAGAATTAAAAAATCTGTCATCTACCCTGCTATGCCAATCCTCAAAAAAATGGTTGCTGAAAAAGGTTATGCAGGAGTTGCTAGAGAATTAGGTTGTAATTTGGAATCAGTTAGAAAGCATATCTTTAGAAATGATACTGAGCCTAGAATACAAAGGGAAAAAATAGTCTATCCTAGTGTTCAAGCATTAATTTCTATGGTAGAAGAAAAAGGATACCTTCAAGTTAGTAAAGAATTGGGCTGTTCTGATAATGCTATTAGGAAACATTTAAAGAGTAATAACATAGATTTAACTACAATCACTAGAACTAAATCGGCTAATTAATATGAACCCTACAATTATAGCTAGAGATAGAAATCATTTAATGGATTTGGCTGAAAAAGAAATTGAATTATATGGTTTAGAGTGTGACTTAAACCATATAGATGTTAGTTTAATTAATGATATGTCCGATTTATTTCAAAGCTCAAATTTTAACGGGGATATAAGTAGGTGGGATGTGAGTAATGTGCAATGCATGTTTAGAATGTTTTGGAAATCTAAATTCAATGGAAATATTTCAAAATGGGATACATCTAATGTAGAAGATATGTCTTATATGTTTTGTGGCTCGCATTTTAATGGAGATATTAGTAATTGGGATACATCTAAAGTAATAAATATGTCTGGTATGTTTAGTAATTCTGTATTTAATGGAAATATCAGTAAATGGAATGTATCAAAAGTTAAAGGTATGATTGAAACCTTTTATGAATCCAATTTTGATGGCGACATTTCAAATTGGAATGTATGTAGTCTAGAAGGTATTAATAGAATGTTTTTAAAATCTAAGTTTAGTAAAGATTTAACTAAGTGGGAGCCA
>Ga0265780_10009628_pt1 | contig 11567 bp, 9 predicted proteins | sample P1T30metagenome_FD_192432 | JGI IMG/M metagenome (GOLD analysis project Ga0265780, IMG submission 192432) | Plant litter microbial communities from East Loma Ridge, Irvine, California - P1 T30 | ecosystem: Environmental > Terrestrial > Plant litter > Unclassified | place: USA: California... | reverse complement strand
TTACCTAAGACGCCGCTGATTGTTCGTGAGGTTACTCTAGAGTACTTGGATAGAATATGCGGGGTAATTGTCGAGCAAAACAATGGTGTTGACTGTAATTCATTGGGCACTGTCGTTGGCTTGTCCGATAAGGGCCCCTCCCGGTCAGGTTTGGTTGTCCGTCATGATACTGCGGTGTAGCTGCCAAGTCCTATTCCTACAACTGCCCCGTGCAATCCTTCCTGACGCTCCAAGTATACTAGCGCCAGCCTTTCCCTAGAGTGATCACTCTTACTCTATCCCCAGGAACCAAGCCTAGATCTGTTAGCTTTTCCAAGGGAAGCTCTCGGTCCTCCAAGTTTAGCGACTTTAGCGAATTGGCTGTTTGCGCGCCGTTTTAGCTAGGAACCGGCAATCAGCGATGCCAGCCTATAATCGATTTCTCCTAGCCCTATTGTCTGGCTATACTTGGGTCCCGCTTGTAGAACAAACTACTGACGGCTTTCGAAGCCGAGGATGCTCCACTTCCACCGTATCTAATAATAACACAGGCGTTAGCGGAGTTTCAGTATACCATGCTTCGGTGTGTTTTCCTACATTTGATAATGCCGAGACATGAAAACAAAGCGATCGGTGCCGGCTGCCGATACCGCCGGGAACGCTTGCGCGAATCGGTGCAGGCGTACCCGCTGAAGAGCCCAATGTGTCCGTTTAACCGACCTTGTTCCCCCGGTGGGGACAAGGAGACTGGGAGCACCGTTTCTGTGATATCTAGGTGTTGCGTGGAGTGCTTGGCATCTGCTGCTGTTCTGTGTACAAACTCAAAGCTGGTTCCTTGCATATAGCCAATCTCACCCTTCACGAGCAAGCGTACTCGTGTCGAGCCAGCCAAGCTAGGCGAGGTGAGCTATTATTAGGCTTGATCGCCGCTGTTTTCTGCGCCTTGCAGCTTGAGTACCGCATGAGGCTCTGGATGTTTGCCACAGCCTCGCGCTCGTTCAATGGATAACCCCTGACAACTAGACCCTCGGAAAACGTGATCAAGTACTGATCCAAACATCACCGGTCAAAGATTATCAACATGAGTGCCGGTGCCCTTGGACCACACAACAACGATGCGTTGGTCCGTGATATCCTCCCAGCAGCACACACCGTCCCATTCTTCTTCCTGTATTCTGAATTTATCCCATCATGTCATTTTTTACCAGAATACAAAAAAAGAAACATTACATTCAATGCAACATCACGAAGCACAACCAGCATACATGAAACCCTATGTCTTGAGTGGGGCTGATCAGCACCCCTTTATGCATATTGGAAACTAGGTGCTTACATAGCGGCCAACGGTTGAATTGTTTAAATGGAGCTTCCCTGTCTTTACGTCAGCTTCGTCGGGGCACGCCAGGCTAGGGCGGATATCATTGCTCCAACGCAGCCCATGCTGGGCTGGATTGACGAGTTATGACCGCATCTGTGGTTTTTTAGCCATGATGATCTTTTCAACAAGGTCTTGACTGAACGATCATAATCTAACGTGTTATAATTTAAACACTGGTATAAGTACAACAGAAGGAACGCGTCTTTAAGTTACTTACCCACCAGCCTCATCCAAATCCTCTCCTCACCACCACAAATCCCCAAATCCCAAACCACCACCACCACTACCATCACAATGCAGTTCATCACTCTCGCCGCTCTTGCTGGTGCTGCCATGGCCGCGCCCGCTCCTCAAGCCGCCTCAAGCGACTACGAGGTCCTCAAGATCCGCAGCTTCATGAGCATCACCCTGAACGGCAAGATCACTGATGTCGAATTCCGCCTCACCGGCGACGACGCCACAAACCTTCTCTGCGTGGGCGCGCCAATCGACCCGATTCCCCAGCCCCAGCCCATCAAGTGCGGAGGCGTCGACGGCGGCCTCGACACCCCCTACAGCTTCAACGTTGTTCGCGACGAGAAGGAGGCCAGCGGCTATGCCATCCAGTTCTTCCACGCTCTCGAATCTGGGTAAGTTTGTGTTTCCTGTCCATCTGGAACCGGTGAAAACAGCAACTAACGAATAGCAAAGTGTCACTTACTCGGGCCAGTATGCCATCACTACTACCTGTGTCGTCGGCCAGGCCACCACCTGCAAGCAAGTCAACGATGTCGTCACCCTCAGCATTGAGCCCACCGCATAGAAAGCTCGTTGAAGCGCACCCGCACCCCCTATATTCGCTCAAAATCTCTTGTAAAATATTACACTTGGGTCTAATCTTATATAACTACTCTTCATACTAGATGTAAATACAAACTTTCAGCAACCCAGTCAGCTTTTGCCAAGGTTTACCATTATGCTCTCCGTCGAAATATATATCATGATTGTTTACAAGTGATGTCAATCCTTAACAGTAGATGTCCACAATGCGGTATTATTGTAGCAGCAAAAATACACCATGATAATTTCACAAAAGTAACCAAGTCACAAGCCACAATTGAGAGCGATTGTAACAATGGATGGTATTCTAAGCGAGCTAAGTACGGCACATGCGTCCGCCTTCACTGATATTCCAGGCATCACTACCAACGCCCTTGAGAATATAGAATACGTCCTTGGGATCGTACTTCTTCTTGATCGCCTTGAGCTTCTCATAGTTCTCACCGAAGAATGTGCTCTTCCAGTTCTTTTGCTGGAAATCTGCCTCGTTCAGGTATGAGCCACTACCCGGTGTGATGGCTTCAAACTTGGGCATGAACTCATTGGTCATCTTCTGCTGGGCGGCCTCCATGTCAGCCCAAGGCGCGGTGGAATTCCAGTTCGTGATGAGCTGCTGCTGAATCATTGCACCTCTCCATGCGGGTAGCACGCTATTGTCGGCGGCTCTGGCAGGCTTTCCGTAGTTGGCAGAACTACCAGCTAGCATGACGCCTTCGGCGGCGAGCTCTTGGTAGACCTTGACAAGCTCTGCAGTGTTGTTTTCCACCACAGTTCGGGGGATCAGACGACCCCCAAATTGGTATCGGTTGACCTCATATGCGCCACGTGGAAGAGGTCCCATATAGCGATCGAAGTGGTCGCGGTAAGATAGCTCGCTGTAGACAATCGGTGGCGTAATACCAAGATCTGTAAGTGCTTTTGCAAAAGGCGCAAGCACGACGTCCTTGACATAGGCGGCTGATGAGTCCCATACAGTTACAGGCTTAAGCACGATATACTGAGCGCTGATCAAAAAGACAACCATAGCACCGGCGTCAATCATTCCCGGTAGGAGCTCGATAAGCTTGGAAGTTACTGCGGCGTACTTTTCGGGAGTGGTGGAAGACGCAAGAAGCTGCATGGCAGCGCCTCCGACCTGCTTGGCTGGGTGTGCTCGCACAGTCATTGAGAGGACGACCGCATATGTGCCACCACCACCGCCACTAAGAGCCCAGTACAGGTCAGCGTTCTCGGTTGCTGAGGCAGTGAGTATGTTGCCCTCGGCAGTCACGACCTACAAAGACAGGGTCAGTGGTGGTCTCCGGTCCTTGTCACATATAGCGTCTTACCTGAAAGGATAAAGTTTGGTCAGCACCAAGTCCAAACGCAGTGCTGAGTACGGAGTGTCCGCCACCTTGGGTAAATCCACCTGCTAGACCAACAGTCGCACATTCGCCAGATACAACAGTCATGCCCTGTTTATGTGCTGCCTCGAGTAACTCATTGCCCATTACTCCTGCGCCAACAGTTACTGATGGGCCAGTATAATATTTGTCCGACCAGTCGCCGAAGGTGATGTTCTTGAGACTTTGTGTCCAGATGGCAAGAGCGCCGGCTCCAGTAGACCGTCCAAGGAAGTCATGCCCAGTGTTGCGAACAAGAAGACGGATTTTCTCGGTTTTGGCGAACTTGATGGCAGAGACCACATGCTCGGCCTTGGTGGCTTTGACAGAGTATGAAACGTAGTTGCCAAGCGTGCAAGGAATGCTTCTATCCGAGTATGGATCGCAGCTTCGGTTGGCAAAGTAGGATTGCATGATTGAGTGGGAGGATTGGGTGCTGGGAAGAGCGTTAGAGTTTTTCGGAATGATATGAAGGGCGCTTTTGCACTTACTGTGTGAGTGGATTAAGCCATTGTGCCTTGAGTGTGTTGCAAGCTTCAGCATCGTACGTCGGGTCGTGACATGGCGAACCAATGGGAACTGTAGCTACGAGGTTCCCGTTTACAGTCGAATTCAGTGTTGACCATGCCTTGTCCGATGGCCAGTCGGAATCTCCTGGCAGACGGTAACACTCCTGAGCACATGCAAAGCGAGAGAAAAGCAATGCCCCAAGGAGCGGTGCGTTAGCGGAGAGCCTCATCTTGCCAGAAAAGTAGTCGACGATAGTGACAGACACCTAGAGGCCGGTCCAGGGACATGATATATACCCATTGTTCCCCTTTCCCTTCTTTTCGCATTGCCACGAACCATATTCTCATCTCGGAGACCAACTCGAAGGAGAAGCCTAGGGAAACGACTGCTCCCTCTGATAGGATGCAGCGCCGATGGTGCCCACTTGAGACTGTGCCACACCCGATACCATTGGGAGGCATGGCCCTGCACTGGGCTGGAAGCCGGCGAACGCCTCGTGCGGCGACCGACGAATCCACTGCAGGGCAGAGTGGGCCAATCGAACAATGGGGGATTAACCGGGTGGCCTAACGCTCGGGTGTGGATCCTGGGCCACGGGTTTCTGCCTACTGTAGGCTTGGGCGTTGTGAAGCCACGGGATTCGCATGTGCGCGGAGCCATGTGGCGTCAGGAACCGAAAGGGCTGACAGATCTTGGCGAGCGTTCGTCGTCTTGGGCCATTCGGGATAGACGCTCCTTTGGGCAATTGTCGAACGAACAACTCCACACGCTCTCCAGCCAGCCTCTCTTGTTATCCCATGCTCATCCTGTCCTGTTTGATCGCATCTCTGCAAGCTTTGAGCTTCTTCTCCGTTGAGCGGGTGTACTTGGTCGAGGTCGTCAATCGGATGCCGTGGTGGTTTTCGGTTGGCGTCCACGGCGTTAGCTTCAAGTGATATGCCGGTCCGCTCCCGACATCTCGCTAGGACGACTTGAACCCTACAGAATCCTTTGCTGAATAACTTGCCGCCAATCCTGATGGAAGCTTACTCTGGGAAATTCTGGGCCGGCAATTCATACCAACGAAGACAGTTGCCTTGATAGCCACGACTCTTGAGTTTCAATCCTGGGCGAGGAACAAATGGCTCACCGCCACAGCAACTCTGTCTCATTATCGCCGTTGATATGAACACCCAACTTTTGCTTCGTCGGTCAAGCCGTGGAAGGGTAGTGCAGATCACCGGAATATCACCGAGACCCTCGTGGAAGATCACACTAGTGTAGATGTGTAGATCCAAGTGTCGGCCATCTCTGCATTCCCATATTGCAAACGAAGAACAGAGCATCCATTCCCATCACAGCGAGAATCCTAGTATCCGTTAAGCAGCCATGTTCAGTGCTTTCGCTTCAAGCGCACGATTCGTCGTATTCTGACCGTAATGACCAGCAACACAGCCGAACCAGCACTGGATATTACTAATCTATACAATGACTAATGTCGCACGTAGCTTCTACGGCTCGTCTTGCGCTGTGCTGTCTTGATTGGTTTTATATACGTGTACCAAGGCGAGCTGTTGATCTCTCTACAACTTGCCCCTTCTACTATCGACAGCCTCTCTTAGCTTCTTGATCACATCGCCAGGGTCGGACGCGCCGAAGACAGCGCTGCCCGCAACAATGACATTTGCACCAGCGTCAGCAGCTTGGTCTATAGTCTTCTCGCTTAGGCCTCCATCGACCTCGATGTGCATGTCAGGATACTTTTGTCGAAGGGCGGTAACTTTGGGCAGCTCCGACGCCATGAAAGACTGGCCGCCAAAGCCCGGCTCGACGGTCATGACTAATACCATCTGGGCAAGTCAGCAGGTGGCAGCGCGACCTTGGGGACGCTCCGTTGCAGAAGGACGACTGGAGACAAGCTTGTATAGTCAGCCGACACGTGGTCGGCTTCTGGAAGGGACTGAATGGGAGCCAGATGGCTAGTTGACAATGTGGGCATTTGGGCCGGTTCGCATGCTTAAGCGCCGCCACAGCGTGCCGCCCACGCCTCAACCAGGTCCGCATTACAAGCCTCGGCCAAGTGGACCATTTTCGGGGCCTTTGTAAGCACTACGTGGCGGGTACGAGCCGTTTGTGATATCGATTGTGATGGTGGTACAGGAGACACAAACTTACATCAGGAACTTCTTCCTTGTTTGGGTTCTCCAGAATGTCCCAGAGCACATCGACCGGGGTGCTTGGTTTTATGGCAATGCCAGCCTGCATGCCTTCACTGTGGATAAAGCGAACAAGTTCTTTTGGGGACGTCTGCTTGTCCGATTTGCCGCTGGGCGAGTCTGCAGCAGTTGAGGAGATGGCGGCTTCATAGTGGAAACAGTACAGATCACAACCGGCCTTTTTGAAGTCGCGTACCCACCTCTTGGGCTCAGCGATCATCATATGGCAGTCAAAAGTGCCCTTGCCGTGTGCGGCAGTCGGGCGGTCAACGTGAGAGCGGATCTTGGTGACGACGGGTGCGCCAAAGGTCATGTTGGGCACAAAGTGGCCGTCCATGATGTCGACCTGGCCGAGTCAGCCGCGAGCCGCAATGGTTGTGACTACGCATGACATACATGAAGCCAGTCGGCGCCTTGGGAGATTGTATCGGAGCAGGCCTTGCCCAGGGCCCCAAAGTCTGCCGAGAGAATCGAGGGCGCAATGATGGCGGGGGGCGACATGGCGGACGGACGGAGGCGCCAATGGTGAGAACTGGGGGAGAGGGAAGCGGTGAGGAAGCGGGAAATTGACTGTGTGACGAATGCTCGCGATAGCTTTTTGGGTGTTGACAGGCATCAGCGTCACGCCTGCCCCTCGATTTGCTGCCCCACCGTGTGCTTGGCGTGCCTCACCTCCCGCGCCCACCTCCCTCTCCCTCTCTCTCCAGAGCAGCGAGAGTTTCTGTTTCCATCGGTTTCGAATCAATTGTGCCCAAATATGGCATCTCGCAATTCTATATCCGGCCGTTGGCACCTTGGCCTGGACGACCGGTAGTACCCGGGATGAATGACCGCATCGCAGCTCGAGGGAGCCCCCAAGCCAGCCGCCACAACCTCCACCCTTCCGTAGCACTCACAGCCTTGCCACTGCCATTGCCATTGTCCACACCACAGGGCTCGCAATCGATAATCGAATTCGACGAGGCACTATTGGGCGACTATACCGTACAAGACGATGCAGCCTCGTCATTGGGCTGGCGTGCACAAAGGCGAGCGCTGCAAATAGCACAGCCCGGCGCTTACAAGGCGAACACCCAACCACGCCGTGCAGCGCAACGCTCGTCTAGCCCCATGCATGTAGCGCATGGTAGACACCTGGTCCACCACTGCTCTCCATAAACACGTCTCGGCCAATGGCATGCTCTTTCTCTTCGTCGTCGCCATGTCGTGGCCGTGCTTGAGCCGCTATCGTCTCTGCACCCACACCCGGCACTCGATGCGAGTGGACGGCCAGCTGGCAGTGTAGCTCGGACGAATGCCACAGTAACACTAGCTCACCGTGAGTCGACGAGAAGGCGTCTACGCGCGATATATCCTTTCGCTGTTGCGCTCGCGCCGCATCTGCCCTCTTCTGCCATTCACTTCTAGTCCCGTTCCGAGCCCCTTCCTCGCCCAGAGTCTTCGTTGATCGAAGCAGTTCCAAATTTACCAGTAAGCTGTTGACCAGCGCATTTCCGGGCCATCGCCCATCTTAATACTCCTACTATTCACGCCCCGCTACTTTCTGCATTTGGACCAAACCCACCCCCGCCGCACTCCCGCATACTCGGACTTTGAAAAAGTATCTTTAGTAATATTAGCAAGAGGCAGTGCTCACGTCACCCAATATACCAATATGCCAGAGATGCTGGGACGTGCAGTATACCAGCCCACAACCCTGGCCAACATGGCCGACTCTCATCACGCCCTGTCTCCGCTGGACCAGAGACAGGCACTTAATGCCACTGACGACAACGACGACTCGTCAATCCCCACTTACTACTTCGCCGCCAGGTATTCTACCTCGTCAGCATACCTACCCAACCCGGTGTCGCCTGCCAGTATCGACGACTTCCCTACACCCAAGGCACGCTTGTTCGACATGACCCCGCAGGTCTCGCCACGCTTTCCCATTCACTCGGCTACCTATCCCCCAGTAAATCGGTCGAGTCGTGCAGAAAGCGACTTCGACTCGCTCTATGATATCACCGACGATGAAGCAGAGGTACCTCTTCATGCATCAGCATCAGTCAAGAAACAGTTTGCATCACAGCCAAAGCAGAGACGCTACCCATCAATCATCATTCCCTCGCCGTCCGCATGGCCGACAATTGAGAAATTGAAGAGCGCAAACTCAGCGATGCCTGTCACCCCCTCGCTGCTGCTCACACCCTCTCGTCGTTTCCTTGAGATGATTGATTCGCATAATCTGCATGTACCAGAGCGCTCAGCTGCACCTTCATTGGACGGCAGCCTCACTTCAGAAGAGATGGATAAGCTCAGCTGCCCAGCTACCCCAATCTCGCAACAGAGACGCGTATCATCCTCGAGCATTGACTCCTGGGGCCCTGTGCAACTGGATCTCCAGGCCATGGAGACACTTCAACACCTGGGAAACTCGCCAACAGAGCAGTACGCGGACACAGCTCCCCAACAACCTCAGCCAGCGGAGCCCAGAGGTGAGATGCAGGAAGTCGCTCGGCCAAGTCTTGGCCTGAGCATCCCTTCGACAATCTTCGGGCGTGGGTCCTCTGGTAGTACACCCATCTCTGCCCTCTCGGTCCCATCACCAGGCGGCTTCTTCTCGTCGCTTCAAGCAAACGCTCGCCACACATGGAGTATCCCGAAGCGTCAAGAGTCGATCCCAAACACTTCCACTGCTGAGAAATTTTACAACTTGCCATGGGAAAGGGAGAACCGAAGGAACACTTCTCCGCACCCAAGGCCAGCTGTGCCAGCTGTTCCACGACGCACTTCCACTTTGGCTGGATCCACCCTCGACGGCTACGACGAGCCTCTGCCCACCTCGCGACCAGTAATCCTCAGTCCCACTGATGAGAATGTAGAGATCAAGGAAATCAACCCCAGCAACACCATTTTCCAATACAATGAAAACTACATTGCTGAGCTCCAGAAGACATCTTCTGCTAATCTCGAGATGACTGGTCGATGGCTGGAGGAGCAAGACGAGTTGCAGGCTGCCCTTCGTGACATGAACGACATCGCCTCGCCCAGCCTCTCCAACGGAACTCACAGCCGCGACAACTCTGTCGAGAAGCCGGTGCTCAAGAAGTCTGTCAAGTTCGCCGATGAGCCTGTCAAGACCGCAGTCGAAGATTCGACCGATAAGCCCGTTCTAACCTACGTGCAAGGTCTCGAGTACCTCCGATCTCGGTGCCAAAAAAAGGACACCTTCATCCACCGCCAGACTCGTGCCGAGGCTATGCATGTACAGCGCCGCTGCAGCCCTTTGGCCCATCGCGACCAACTACTGGGCAAGTTTGAGCTCAGCCAGCCGGACAGGCCAGCGCCACCACGCCCAGTATCCGAGTTCTTCGTCAATGATCCGACCATCTTGAAGGAGAGGATCGCACGTGCACAGATGGAGCGTCAAGCGCTTGACCAGATGCTACCGATTCACTGGGTCTTGCAGGCACAGAAGCAGCTCAACGGCGGAAAGCTATTAAGCAAGCCCGCTGTACGATGCATTACGCGCGCAAGTGCACCACGCATTCTCGATGTCGGCGGTGTTGCAACCAGCGATTGGGCGTGGGATGTTGCATACGACTACCCATACGCTACAGTGACGACCGTCTACACTGCGGGTAACAACATGTGCTCAAACGTCGAGGGTCCAGACAACCACAAGCACCTCACTGTACCCAACCTGTGGACCCTACCCTTCCCCTCGGGTCATTTCGATGTTGTCTCCGCGCGCACACTCTACGAGCTCCTCAAGACAAGCAAGCCCGTAGGTAAATCATCCGACGAGTACGATCTCTGCTTGAAAGAGTGCTACCGCTGCCTGAAGCCCGGCGGCATTCTAGACTTCTCCTTGATGGATGCTGACGTTGTCCACGCTGGTCGCCACGCTCAAGCCATGGGTGTCGAGTTTGGATTCAACCTCAAGACACGGGGGTACGACGCCCAACCTACCAAGACATTTCTCCCTCGTATCTCCAAAGCAGGGTTCAAGGATGTTCAAAGGGCTTGGATGCTATTGCCCATGGGCAAGACGGCGGCCAACTGGCGCGAAACCCTCGCTGTAGGCGCCGGACCAAAGCACCAAGAGAGACGGATCACGGCAAACGGCGAGGTAGAAGTTGAGGATGTGCCAGTTTTCGGAACTACTGCAGATGCAGCGATGATGACAGGTATTGTCGGCAGTTGGGCCTGGGAGAGGTGGTTGTTGAGATTACAGATGGAGATGGGCAAGGATGAGGAGAAGCTATTGGAAGGAGTTCTCAATGTGTTGGAGGAGGGTTCACAGAGTAATGCAGGATGGAGGACGTTGACTGGTTGGGCTAGGAAGTAATGAGGGAATTTGGCCGAGGTTTATGAGATATGGAATTATAGATGGCAGGGGAATTTTGGTGTTGGGAGGACTAGACTGGTCGGGTCTGGTGTTGGACGATGCAAACTTGATACCACATGACAAACTTTCTTATGTACAGCGAATGATTATAGTGTCGATCACAATCTCAGTCTGATGGTATTCGATTTGTGTCTGGAACAATCATTGTTGTGGTGTTGCTGGAATCCGTCATGTGTTCAAGTAAAAGACGGCCAGCACCTGCCTTTGATGAGGCGGCGGCGGCGGCGCGAAACCCCACATGGACCATGCGCAACCCCGTCACTTCCAACATCAACAACCAAGTCCCCAACCAGACACAGTCAGATCAACGGTCTTGCAACGCCCTGAAAGCTGCCCACAGCGCCTTATTTTCTATTTTTTTTTGACGGGCAATCCTCGCTCAATATGCTCTTCTTCAGGTATGTGCTAACGTATCCGCACACACATGTACGACCGCTCGCGCGCTAACGAAAGAGCAACAGCTTCTTCAAAACGCTTGTCGAGCACGAAATCACGGTCGAACTCAAGAACGAAGTCCAAATCCGCGGCACGCTAAAGAGCGTCGATCAGTATCTGAATATCAAGCTGGACAATGCAGAGGCGGTGGATGAGCTGAGATGGCCGCATCTGGTACGTTGGACCCAGTTGTCTTTTATGTTTCTCGCTTTCTTTTCCAAGCTGCTGCAGAGATTCAATTGACAAGGACTGGGTCTGGGTCTGGACATCTGGGCTAATGTAAAATCGGCAGTGCTCGACAAAAGACATGTTCATTCGCGGGTCCGTTGTTCGATATGTACACCTCCCTTCTGGCGCCGTGGACACTGCTTTGCTGGAGGATGCGACGAGGAGAGAAGCCGAGGCAGCGAAGAACAAGGCGAAATGAGGATTTGGCGGGACGGTTTTGCACATGATGCGCGCGATGGAAAGTTACG
>Ga0265780_10009626_pt1 | contig 11568 bp, 8 predicted proteins | sample P1T30metagenome_FD_192432 | JGI IMG/M metagenome (GOLD analysis project Ga0265780, IMG submission 192432) | Plant litter microbial communities from East Loma Ridge, Irvine, California - P1 T30 | ecosystem: Environmental > Terrestrial > Plant litter > Unclassified | place: USA: California... | reverse complement strand
GCCCTCGGCCAGCACCTGCTCGCCCATCACCAGCAACGGCTCGAGCTCGGCTTCGAGCGAGGCTTCCTCGCTCTCGATCGGCAATTGCTTGAGGATCTGGTCGAGCATCGTGCGGAGCTGCGATTCGGTGCGTGCTGGCGTCAGGTCGGCAACGAGCTGGCCCTGGAACATCGCATAGACGGTCGGGATCGACTTGATCTGGAATTGCGCGGCGATGAACTGGTTCTTGTCGGTATCGACCTTGGCGAGCACGACACCCTTGTCGGCATAGGCCGCCGACACTTTCTCGAGGATCGGCGTGAGCGCCTTGCAGGGGCCGCACCATTCCGCCCAGAAATCGATGATGACGAGCTTGGTCATCGACGGTTCGACCACGTCGCGGCGGAAGCTCTCGACGGCTTCGCGTTCTGCGGCGCTCATTCCCAGGGTGGCCAAAATGCGCTCCAATGTCTGAAAGTCGGTGAGGCGACGGTGTGTGGCGCCTTATGTGGGCGCTCGGGCGCACAAGCCAAGGCTTTTCGCGCGGCCACGTCTTTTCAAAGGGCCATGTCTTTTACGGGGAATGCGAAAAGCATGAAGAAGGGGCTTGCCAGCTTGGCACCGCCTCGGTATCAGCCGCGCCTCACCCGCCTTCCGGTTCACATCGGAAGGCAGTCGCCAGAGCGGGCGTAGCTCAGGGGTAGAGCACAACCTTGCCAAGGTTGGGGTCGAGGGTTCGAATCCCTTCGCCCGCTCCAGTCTTTTTTAAGACTTGCAGGCTGTCGTTAGGGTGGCGAGGGAAAGCACCCTACCATCCCCACTTAGATCGCGGACTTCGTAGCCTGATCGCTGTGATTGACGACTGCTGATGTCGTCGGTTTCCTCAACAGCACAGTCCGCCTGACCAGATGCAGCACGCGTGGATCGATGATCCGGCGCGCCATAGATTTCATCAGTTCGAGATGAGGAATGCGGCCGAAGTCCGGATTTCGGCGAGATCGGCGTCCACGACATGCGGCGACTGTGGAAGTTGCTCCTCCGTCTCGATCACACCCGCTGGGCATCGCGCCCAGCCGTCGTCGCCGGCGTGTCACTCACGTGTCGCATTGCTGATGCAAATGGCGTGTCGGAGAAACTTGCAAACGTGACACCCTGCCCACCTCACATCATCCGCTGGGTCTCCCTCCATGTCGTGCCGCAGGAGCGGAAGGTCAGGGCCGCTCTCCTGCGGCTCGGCGTTCCCGGCAGCGACGTCGATGATCTGATCCAGGACGCATATTGTCGACTGGCGACACTGCGCAGCGTGGACATGATCGAGCGGCCGGGTGCCTATTTCATGCAGATCGTGAAGAATGCCTGGCGTGACAGCCTGCGGCATTCCCGCGTGGTCCGTATGGAAGCTTTTACGGAAAATGCCGCGCTGATCGTCGAGGATGAAACTCCGGGAGTCGAAGCTACGGTTTTTGCGCGCGAAGAGCTGAACTATGTGGAGAAACTCATCGGAACGCTACCAGAGCGTTGCCGAACCATCTTCACGATGAAGCGGGTGGAAGGACTTTCGCAGCGAGAGATTGCGCGGCACCTGGGTGTCAGCGAGAATGTGGTGGAAAACGACGTGCAGAGGGCACTCCGCGTTATCCAGCGGGGCTTGCGGCAGGTGGCGACAGAAGATCGGGAAGAGCAGCAGATTGGCGACGAGCGGCACAAGGTCGGTTGAAGACGTGGAGGCGGAGGCGGCAGCCTGGGCCGCCAGGCTCGATGCCGCACCGGACCAACATCACACCGGACTCGATGACTGGTTCGCGCGCGATCCCAAGAACGCGGGCGCGCTGCTGCGCGCGCAAGCTGCCCTTGCCCTGTTCGAACCCGAATCGACGTCGCCGGCGACGACCGAAACGCCGGAACGGAAGTCCCCGAAGAGACGGCGGATTGCCATATGGGGTGGCGCATTCGCCCTCGCCGCGTCGGGCGCAGCCTTATTCCTCACCGGCTTGCCGCGCGAAACCTACGCGACCCACACCGGCGAGTTCAGGTCACTGGCGCTGAGCGACGGCTCCTCGGTCGCGATCGATGCGCAGAGCCGAATCGACATCGCATTTACGCAAAACAGCCGCGACGTGCATCTTGCGGCCGGAAGAGTGCTGTTCCGTGCGGCGCATAGCCCGACGCGCCCGTTTCGCGTGATCGTCGACGACATCGTCGTCACCGATATCGGCACCGCCTTTCAGGTGGAGCGCGCGGAACGCTCGGGTGCCGTCGATGTCCTCGTCACCGAAGGCGCGGTTCGGGTCGACACGCCGTCCAGCCACCTCGAACTCAAGGCAGGCGAGCGAGCGAGCTTCCCGCAGCTCCCTGGAAAATTCCGCCCGCAAGCGGTTCGCCTGACTCCGGCCGGTGTCGAACGGCAGTTGTCCTGGCGCGAGGGACGTCTGGAGCTCGACGGCGAGACGCTCGACACTGCGATTGCGGAGATGAACCGGCATAGCGGCGTCCAGTTGCGCGTCAATAATCCAGCGCTGGGACGGGCAAGCCTCTACGGATCGTTCCGAATGGATGATTCGGCGGGCTTCGCACGTGCCGTCGCAGTCAGCCTTGGCACCAAAGCGCACCCCGATGCCAAAGAGATTGTCATAGGCGACGAAAAAACGCGGCATCCCGAATAAGGAAACCCGCGCGCCGGACGTCGTGATTGCGAACCAACAATCCGACGACATTCGGGGGAACCATGACCGCTCTACTTTTTCGCCTAACCGCAGGCGCGGCCGGGCTCGCCTTGGCGGCGTCCGCAACGCCAGCCGCGGCACAAACGTTCACCTTCAGCGTGCCTGCTCAAGATCTGCCGAGCGCCGTTCATCAAATGGCGCGGCAGGCTCGCATCCAGATCGTGGTTTCAGGCAGCGTCGCGCGAGGCCGCCGCACCCAGGCCGTGTCCGGCGAAATGACCGTAGAGCAGGCGCTCAAGCGCCTGCTGGGCAACACCGGCCTCAGCGCTCGTATGACGGACAGCCGAACCTACGTCATCGTCGCCGATCAAGGCGCCACCGCGTCGGCGCCGATCGCCGCGTCTGCCGCAGTCGCTGAGCAGACCGACGGAGCGGCGGCTCCAGAGGATATCGTCGTCACGGGCCGCGGTGAGACTCGCCAAACCCAGACTCTGACCAAGCGGGATCTTCAGATCGCGGTTCCGGGCGCGAGCCCGTTGCAAGCGCTGCGGAGTCTGCCCAGCGTGAAGTTCACGTCAGCCGATGCTCTGGGTGCCTATGAATGGTCCGTGCGCATTTCGGTGCGAGGCTTCAGCCAAAGCCAGCTCGGTTTCACGCTCGACGGCATTCCGCTCGGCGACATGTCATACGGAACCCTCCAAGGGTTACCGATTTCCCGAGCCATCACCACGGAAAATTTGGGCTCGACCACGCTTCGGCAAGGTGCCGGCACTGTCGATACGCCGACAAGCCAGAACATCGGCGGCACCATCGAGTTCAAGTCGATCGATCCGGCCAAGGACTTTGGAGCGGACGTTGTTGGAATGCTTGGTTCGAGCAACACGCGACGGGCGTTCGTGAGGCTGAACACCGGAGAGACTTTCACCGGCGGTCGCGGCTTCATCAGCTATGACAACACCTATGCCGACAAATGGCGAGGCTACGGTCAGCAGAAATCGACCCAAATAAACGTGAAATACGTTCAGCCGATCGGCGATTCGACGACGATTACCGGCTTCTTCGATTATGTCGATCGCCGCGACAACGATTACCAGGATCTCTCGCTCGCCCTTATTAAGAAGTTCGGCTACAAGCTCGACAATATATCCGATAACTATCCACTGGCCGTTGCGATCGCGAATGCCTACCATAATGGCACGCAATATCCCGCACCCTATACCTCTCCTGATGATGTCTATCTCAACGCCGCCGGGCTGCGGAGGGATTATCTTGGCAGCTTGGCGCTCCAGTCCAAGATCACCGACAACCTGACGCTGGACCTGCTTGGCTATTACCATCACGATAAAGGCGCCGGGTTGTGGTGGACTCCCTACACGCCGTCGCCGGGAGGCCTGTCTCCCATTTCGATTCGCGGCGGCATCTACGAGATTCAGCGCAAGGGTGTCACAGCCACTCTGCGATATCAGCTTGGCGATCATTCGCTTGAGGCGGGTGGCTGGTATGAGAAGAACGACTCCAATCTCACCCGCCAGTTTTACCCCGTCGACGGCACGCCGGCCACCGTCAACGGCCTGACCTATTTCAATACCTCGTTTCAAAGTGACTGGCGATATTTCTACGGGTACGAAACGCGACAATTCTTCGTTGCCGATACATGGCACGTCACTGATAAATTGAAATTGAGCGGCGGCTTCAAATCGCTGAACGCTCGAAACAGCTCACGGACGATCTACGGCTCACCGATCATAAACGGCTCGATCACAGCGAAAAACGATTTCCTGCCGCAGATTGGTGCGAATTACACGGTGAGCAATGCGGTGGAGGTGTTCGCCGATTACTCGAAAAACATGCGCGCGTTCACGAATGCTCCGTTCAGTGCGAGCCAAGCCACGTTCGAATACGTCAAGGATACCCTCAAACCCGAGACGACGAATACATACGAGGCAGGAACCCGGCTCCACCTCGGACGGTTCGAAGCCTCGGTCGCCGGGTACATCGCGAAGTTCAACAACCGGCAACTCACCGCCCCTGTGGGACCACCGATCCTCGGACTTCCTTCGATTCTGGCCAACGTTGGCGGCGTCACGAGCCAAGGCGTCGAGATCACCGGCTTCTACAAGCCGGCGCGCTTCTGGGCGATCCGCGGGTCCTACTCGTTCAACGACGTCCACTACGATAGCGACGTTATCGACGCCACTGGCGCGGTGCTTGCCTCGACCAAGGGCAGACAAATCACCGATACTCCCAAGCACTTGGCCAGCGGCGAGGTCGCTTACGACGACGGACGGATATACGGCTCGATCAACGGCGATTATATGAGCCGCCGCTATTACACTTACGACGGCACCAGCCCTGTTGCCGGTCGCTTCGTTGCGAATGCGGCGCTGGGTTACCGGTTCGAGCAGGAAGCGCTGAAAGGCTTCGAGATCCAGGCCAACGTCTACAATCTGTTCAACAAGAGCTACATCGCAACGGTGGGGTCCAACGGCTTTACGAATACCGACCCCAACGGAACCTACCAGACGCTGTTGCCCGGTGCCCCACGGCAGTTTTTCGTTAGCGTGAAGAAGCACTTTTGAGGTCGAGCCGCGCGCGGGTAGCCAGGGAGAACATCATGAAACCGCTTGGTGCTTTCATGCGCGAACTGTTTCCCCGACGCGCGCGGCCTGCTCATCGCGGGAACAGGGGTGCGGCGCTGTTGATCGCGGCGATCGCATGTGCGCCGCCATCGACGGCCTTTGCGGCTCCAAGCGACAACGACCGTCTCCCGAAATGGTCGAAGGGCTACCTCTACATCCATCACATCAGCACCGGGCGCGGCAATTCGACCTATTTCGTCTTGCCCGACGGTACGACCATGTTGATCGATGCCGGCGACTCCGATCCGGAATTCGCCAAGAGCGTGCGACCGCTCAAGCCGTTTCCGCCCCGCCCGGACGGCGCGCATTCGGCCGCCTATTGGATTGCCGATTATATCCGCCAGTTCGCGCCCGCCGACCGCCCGGTGAGGCTCGACTATGCACTCATCACGCACTTCCATACCGACCATATGGGCGCGATCACCCCGGACAGCCCGACCTCCCGTACCGGCGCCTTTCGCCTGTCCGGCATCACGGAACTGGCCGATCTGATACCCATCACCACCCTCATCGACCGCGCGGCGCCGTCCTACGATTATCCGGTCGACCTTCATACATGTGCGGCAACCCTGCCAGGCTCCGACGGTCTCTCCCTCGCGAACTATCTCAGCTTCGTGGAATACCGGAGGCAACACGGCCAAGCCGTCGCAGGACTGAAGCCCGGAGCGCTGGATCAGATCAAACTCGCCCGCGCCGATACCTATCCGAACTTCCATATTCGCAATATCGCCTCGAGCGGCATCATCTGGACCGGCGCACGGAACGAGGTTCAATATTATATCCCGAAGGGGTCGGTGACAAATTGCGAATTCGACGAGAATCCGTTCAGCATCGTTCTCAGCATGTCTTACGGTCGCTTCAAATATTACTCCGGCGGAGACATTCCCGGCATTCCAAGCTATACCCAGCCTTGGTGGCGCGATGTCGAGACGCCCGTATCCGCAGTCGTCGGTCCAGTGGATGTCATGCTGCTCGACCACCACGGCAACGGCGATACGGTGAATGAAAACATCCTCCGCAACCTGGCTCCCCGCGTCATGGTGCAGGAAAATTGGCTTTCGGCGCAGCCGAGCGGAGATGTCGTCAACAGGATGGCCTCGCAGGGGCTCTACCCCGGGCCAAGAGACGTTTTTTCCACCGGAATGGCGCCAGAAACCCGGGCCGCTATCGGCCCGATCATGGACAAAATCTACAAGGGTTACGGCGGAAACATCGTAATTCGAGTCGCGCCCGACGGTAACCATTATGAAGTTTACATCCTAAACGATATCGGCACGCAACGCGATGTCGTGAAGCGGTTCGGGCCTTATGAATCGAAGTGAGGCTCACGCATTTTAGTGGGGGCTCATACCAAGCCCCGCGGATCGCGACGCATGCGCCCATTTGCGGGTGCCGATCGACATAATGCGCAGGGTCGGCCGACACGGCGGTTCCAAACGAAGCAGCAGTGGTCGAGTATGTCGTCGTCGTTTACAACCGGACGCTTGGCGAGTTCGCCGGCCACTATGGCTTCCTGCCGAAAGCCTGCGCGCGTATCGGCCCGAGACGAAGGGCAAGGTCGAGCGGCCGTTCCGCTACTTCTGTGGGGACGTCTTCCTGGGCGGCACGTTCCGCGATTTCGACGATCTCAACCGCCAGTTCGGGAAACTGGCTCAGCGGCGTCGCCAAGCCGAACTTGGCCTTATGTGCCTGACGTACCCCAAGCTCGCGGCGTGCCGAGCATTGATCGGCCGACCGCGCACTACCTCATTTGAAATCGCGTCAGCAGGATGCCGACGCGGTATCCACCTTTAAATCCGCCGAGCCAGCGCCTTCTTCAATCGGTCGTGCGCCGACTTCTTGATCTGGCATACCCGCGCTGCCCCCACGCCGAGCACCTGCCCGATTTCGTCAAGGTTCAACTCCTCGACGTAATAGAGCTGGATCACCTGCGCCTCGCGCTCGGGCAGCGTACCGATCGCGGCGACCAGCGCCTTGCGCAGATCCTCCTCGGCGAGTTGTTCGAACGCATCCGGGTCTTCGCTCGCGAACCACGGGCCTTCGTCCGAATAGACTTCGTCGATCGGCTCGAAGCGCACCGCTTCGGCGGCGGCATATTCGGTGCGCAGCTTGTCCGGCGTCACACCGAGCCGTTCGGCGACGCGCGCCGCGTCGGGGGCCTTGCCCAGTTCGCGGGTGAGCGTCGCCACGGTCTGCTGGTAGAGCCGCCGCCGCTGCATCGCGCCGCGCGTCATCGTCGCCTGCCGCCTGAGCGCGTCGATCATCGAACCGCGCACGCGCGTGACGAGATATTGCTCGAACGTCACCTGTCCGCGCTCCTCGAACGCACCGGCCGCCTCGACCAGCGCGACGAGACCGATCTGAACGAGATCCTCGACCTCGACGACGCTGCTCATGCTGCCGTGGATGTGCCAGGCGATCCGCCGGACCAGCGGCATGTGCTTGCGCGCCAGCACGGCGACATCGGCTGCGCCGTCGCGCGCATAGGTCAGCGGCATTGCGCCATCGAAGGCGGTGCGAAGCGGGAGCGCGCTCATGCCGCCAACGCTCCCGGCGCGCCGATCACCGCGACCACTTCGACGGCTTTCTCCTCGGGCACCTCGAAGAAGCTCATCACCGGCGTGTCGGGCAGGCAGGTCCGCACCAGCTTGCGGATGGCGACGCGGATCGAGGGCTGCACGACGAGCGCGAACGGCTTGGCCTCGGCGATCAGCGGCTGCGCGGCGCGTTGCAGCGCCTCGACGATGCGGCGGCCGAGATCGGGCTCGATCGTGTGGCGGCGCGAGGTGTCGGCGCGCATCGCCTGGCCGAGCAGCCCTTCGAGCTGGCCTTCCAGCGTCATCACGCGGAGCGGCTCGCGCACGCCGCACAATTTGCCGATGATGAGCCCGCCCAGCTCGGGGCGGATCAGCTCGATGATATCGTCCGCGTCGAGCGACTTCTGCGCCGCGACGGCGATCGCGGCGGCGATCCGGCGGAATTCCTTCAAGGGTATGTTCTCCGCAAGCAGGCCGCGCAGGACCTGGGTGAGCGTGGTGAGCGGCAACGGATTGGGCGAGAGCGCGGCGACGAGGTTGGCGGCGCGGTCCTTCAGCCCGTCGAGCAGCGCCTGAACCTCATCGGGGCCGAGCAGTTCGGACGCGTGGCTGCCGAGCTGGTGGTTGAGGTGAGTCGCGACGACGGTGCCGGGATCGACGACGAGATAGCCCGCGCCGGTCGCGGCATCGGCATCGCCTTGCGCGATCCAAACGGCATCGAGCCCGAACGTCGGGTCTTTTGCCGTCTTGCCGCGCAACTCGCCGACCGCCTGGCCGGTATCAAGCGCCAGCATCTCGTCGGGCGAGACCACGTCCTCGCCGACGACGACACCGCCGACGACGATGCGGTAGGTGTAAGGCGCGAGGTTGATGTCGTCGCGAACGCGCACCTGCGGCACGACGAAGCCGAGTTCCTTCGACAGTTGGCGGCGCACGCCGGTGATCCGCGCCATCAGTGGCGAGCCGCGCCGCTCGTCGACCAGCGGCACGAGGCCGTAGCCGACATCGAGGTTGACCTGCATCGCATCGGTGACTTCCTCCCAGCCGATCTTGGACAGATCGGCGGGGGCGGGCAGGGGGGCTGCCTCGACCGGGGCGGGGCGGCGCGCGATCTGGCGGATCTTCCAGGCGGCGAAGCCAGCGGCGGCGGCGGCGGGGAGGATGACGAGGTGCGGCATCCCCGGCAGCACGCCGAGCAGCGCGAGGATGATCGCGACCGGGGTCCATGTCCGCGCCGAGCCGAACTGGCTACCGATCTGGCCGGCGAGATCCATGCTCGATTTGACACGGGTCACGATCGCGGCGGCGGCGATCGACAGCATCAGCGACGGGATCTGCGCGACCAGCGCATCGCCGACCGCGAGCAGCACGTAATTATGCGCGGCGTTGGCGATCGTCATGCCGTGGCTTACGGGGCCGAGGATCAGCCCGCCGACGATGTTCGCGGCGAGGATCAGCAGGCCGGCGACGGCATCGCCCTTCACGAACTTGGACGAACCATCCATCGAGCCGTAGAAATCGGCCTCGGTCGCCACGTCGATGCGGCGCTGCTTGGCTTCCTCCGGCGTAATGAGACCGGCGTTGAGATCGGCGTCGATCGCCATCTGCTTGCCCGGCAACGCATCGAGCGTGAAGCGCGCCGACACTTCGGAAACGCGGCCTGCGCCCTTCGTCACCACGATCATGTTGATGATGACGAGGATCGAGAAGACGAAAAGCCCGACGACGTAATCGCCGCCGATCAGGAAGGTGCCGAACGCCTCGATGACATGGCCCGCCGCCGCCTCGCCCTCATGGCCGTGGACGAGCACGACGCGAGTCGAGGCGACGTTGAGGCTCAGGCGGAACAGCGTCGCGAACAGCAGCACGGTCGGGAAGGCGGAGAAGTCGAGCGGCTTCTGGGCGTTCAGGGACACCATTAGCACGGCGAGGCTGATCGTGATGTTCATGATGAAGAACACGTCGAGCAGCGCGGACGGGATCGGCACCACCATCAGCACGACGAGCATCAGGATCGCGACCGGTAGCGCCGCAGTCCGCGCGAACGACGCGAGATCGCCGGATTTGAGAGCGAGCGCCATCGATCAGCCTCCCAGCCGCGCGAGCATCATATAGGCGAGCCGCGCGGTATCGGGGGTGGGCCGCAGCAGGCTGGCGGTCTGCGCGTGCGCGCCGCTCAGCCGGTCGATCGTCGCGCGTGCCCAGCCGGCGGCGTCGCTGGTGCTGGTCTCGGAAGTGCCCGGGATCACCTCGGCACCGTCGCCCAACGTGGTCGCGGCGAGCTGGATCGGCGGGATCGTGATGTCGGCGCCCCGACTTAGCTTGGCGGTGAAACGATCGTAGATCTGCGAGAGCGACCGCGGCTGGCCGCCCGACGTATAGAAGATCGACCGGTTGGCGCGCGCGGCGGCGGGGAACATCGCCGCGCCGCTCGCCTGCGGGCTGCGCGCCATAGTGCGCAGGAACGAGCGTGCGCCGCCGAGCCCGAGGAAATGCGCCATGTAGAGATCGGTGCTGGTCGCATCGCGGCCCAGCGAGCTTTCGATCACGGTCTTGTTGTCGCTGGCATGTTCCGCCGCCATCAGCGAGGCGGTCTGCGGATCGTTGCGCAGATCGAGGATCGCGCGCTTCAGCGCTGGATCGTTGACGGTCATGCGGCCCGCGCTGTTGGTCGAGATCGCGCCGGCCGCCCAGTCGAGGCCGTGGTCGGCGCCGTGCTGCTTGACGACCTTGAGCCAGCTCTGTTCGATGAACTGGTAAAGGCCCGAGGCGCTCGACGTGCCGGCGTGCGCATCGGCACGCATCCCGCTTTCAAGCTGCGCCTGCCCCATCAGATAGCGGAAGTCGACGCCGGTCTTCTGGCTGGCGAACGCGATCGCCGACTGGATCGACCCCGTCGCGCTGCTGCCTGTCGTCGTCGAGAGCGGATTGAACGGCATTCTTCCCCGGCTGATGGCCCCTGTACGGGAGCATCACAGCAAAGGGCGTGCCAGTTTACATCGCGCCGTTCGTCCCGAGCGAAGTCGAGGGGCATGCCGACGCGCAGGTGTCTCGACTTCGCTCGACACGAACGGGTTGTGGAGGAGAACCGACTGTAACTCAGAGACTTACGCGTACGCGGCAATCCCTCCGCCGCGTCGGTAGCCGCCACCGGCATCGCCGGTCAGATTCTGCAGGCGGCGGCGGACATTTGCCGCCATCAGGTTGACGTAGATCCGGCAAGTCTCGTTGAGGCGGTTCGCCTCTTCGGCGAGGTCGCGCAGCTCGTCACCCGCAGGGCCGTTGCCGAGCCGGGCGAGCGCTTCGATCCCGGTCAGCTTCTCCGCGGTCGCGCGTTCGAGCGCGGCGACATCGTTCGCCTTCAAGGCGGCGATCTCGGCATGGAGCGATTCGATCACGCGGATCAGGGCGTCGCGACGGATCATTTCGACGTCCACTCCTGCTTCATTGCCAGCATCCGGTCGGCGATTGCGTCCGGGTCGATCGTGTACGTGCCGCTCTGGATCTGCGCGCGCAACGCGGCGACGCGGGCGGTATCGACCGGGGGGCGGGCGGCCGCTTCGGCGGCGACGCCCGAGAGCAACGGCGTGGCGGCGAGATCATCACCGCGCGCCACCGTCTTCGTCGCCGGCGCGATCCGCGTCACCGAAGCGAGCGGACGGTCGCTTGACGACGCCGGCCTTGCTGCGCCGGGCTTGGGGCCGATCGACTGAACCACGCTTACACCCTTGGTTGCACCACAAGAGGTAT
>Ga0265780_10009625_pt1 | contig 11568 bp, 8 predicted proteins | sample P1T30metagenome_FD_192432 | JGI IMG/M metagenome (GOLD analysis project Ga0265780, IMG submission 192432) | Plant litter microbial communities from East Loma Ridge, Irvine, California - P1 T30 | ecosystem: Environmental > Terrestrial > Plant litter > Unclassified | place: USA: California... | reverse complement strand
GCTACGGAGGTGTACATGACCTGAGACGAGTAGAGCCGAAGTAGGATCGAGTCGGCTCGTTGGGCAGCGTCAAGCTGCCGACGTCCTTACTGATACTCATGATCCGACAAAGACATTAATTACCTAAATTGTGTCAGCGGCTTGTATCTATCTGCACGATTAATAATCATGGAGAATTTTGGCACATATCTGTCAGGGCAATATTAGCAGCAACATAATTAGTGGTGTTTAGAGCAGGTGCTTATAAGCTAAATACTTCTAGTTCGCCACTGCCAGCAGGGAGGGTGGCCGAGCCGCACCGACCACACCCTTGTGAGCTTTCCAGCGATTGAGGAGTATCGTATGACAGATACTAGCGGGAGCTAGACGGCTTAGATTGATCTAAAGCGTATAAGGTATAACGTGCCCGTGCGCGGAACGATCGGATTCGCGCAACGATCGCCGAACACCATATCCACTACTTCAAAAGTGAGGCTATTGAGCCACGTACAATAGCTATTATCATAAGATTTTGTAGATGAGTTGTAATTAGATGCTTACGATCAATCTGAACTAATTATATTTACTCGGGAGCTTAATGTTGCGGCCACGTGATGTGACTTTGGATGGTGCAGCAGATGGCTCATCTCGAGCTTGAACACTAGCGTGAGCAGCGCCAGCGCGTTTTTGACGCTTTTTACTTAGTGAGGGGCCTTTTAAGGCTCTCTTCTTTCTCTTTTGGGATGATTGTAGAGCTTTACACTCACATGCACTTGCAGTTTCCGCTTTTTGCACGCGGCTTAGCTGTCATCCCACGCTTATCCCTGTCTCGCTTAACATGGACTTTACTGTGTTTGCTCTAGCTTCAGCCAGCACAACGCGCTGATGCCTGTGAGCATTTTACTCATTAGCATTAGTATTGAGAGTATCTTATGTATCTGTGAATGAGCTGAACCGACGCTAGTTCCAGAGAGGTACGTACGTCCCCTCGGACACATGTATGCGCGCTCCGCAGGACGAATTTCAAAGGCAAAAACAGTCGGATTACAGGTGTATGTCGCAGTCGCGTCGCTGCCACGTCGGCTACTGATACCCAATAGACCGCCTCGATCCTACTTCGGCCTGACTTGTACCAGCTTTGAATGTATCTTCATAGCACCTTGGGAACAGAACGATACAACTAACATCGAACAAAATGCAGTTATGGTTATTACCTTTCAACAGTAGCTTAGTGCTGCAGGCCTATCCAACACTGTTGGGAATCGAGCCACCGTACGTGGCAGAGCAGGTAGCCAACCACGTGATCACATGGCCTGTGCGCAAGCTCGCACAATCCGTGTGCGAGCTGCAGCCTTGCCTTCAGAATCAATCAATCACGAACCACCACCGTTGCAACGACTGTTACTTGATTCAACCCCTCCCTTTGCCGTATCAACAAACACAAATACTCAAACACCCCAAAGAATACAAACGATCGAGAAAATACAGGTTGGACAGCGACTTATGGCTTCTTGCGCTCTAGCGTGAACAGCCGTCGGGACTTTCGCTTTGGAAGTGGAACTGTACTTGCACAGCTGCTTTGTTTTAGACTGATTGTACTTGGAGTTACTGCATTCGATGGCGTGGTTGAATGCCAGACTGCTCGACGTTGCGCTTCTGCTGACCGTGCTTCGGCTTGTTGGGCAAAGGGGAGGTCAGCGATGCGATCCTCTTCCTCGCCTCTGCGCACGTCCTCTCTAAGCCGTGCGGTCGCTTCTGATGAGTATGTTTGGTCTGTTACGTAGATATTAATGCTTGGGTCCTGGGTGATCGGAATAGTACAGTAGGCGGTACGCACCTTGGGGGTAGTAGTTGGTATCGACATTAATACCAAAGAAGTATGCTTCTTCGTCCTCATCATCTTCATCGACGAGGTAGCAGTCGAATTCCGAAAAGGCGTTCGTCTGGAAGAGAAACGTGTCGTTCAAGATGACGGGGGCTGGTGCATCTCTCAGTATGTAGAAGTCCAATGGGTGTTTTTCGCTATCTTTTTCAGGCCCAAATTGCCAATCGACTCCGCACGTCATACCTGATGTCATGGCCGTAGACCCGTCAGCAAATCGGAGTTTAATGCGGTGGTGTGCATCGTTGACGATTGCCAGCCCTACAGATCGGGCATAACACTCATCCATTATGAGAATTTTGCAACCGGAATCTGCAAGTGCTTCCTGCGTTTGGCCTTTGAGCAAGCCAGTAAATCTGGGCGCGGCATCTCCTAGGTAAAGACAATCGCGGGGAGTCAGCCCGTGGACAATGCGCTTTACTACGCGCCGGGCTCGGTTGGCAAGCGAAGAGAATGTCTGCGTTGCTTTCAAAAACCGCTTTCCCAGTATGACGTCGTGTATGCAATCTGGGATAAGATGGAAAACCAATGAATATATCCCAGGTTCGTCTCTGAAGCGGAAGGATGTCTCCACCATGCCACTAGTTTTGATCTGCTTGCCGCTTCCGATTGACACTGTAAAGATACTTCCTCGATTGATCTCTAGCCCCAAGCGTTCTGCATAGGCTGTCTTCATGAAATTTTTCTTCGCGCATAAATCTCCAAGTACATTTGCCATGTGCCTTGATGCAATTACGCTTGGGATCTCAAATACTTCAGTAGGATTTTCCAGTCTACTGAGAACGGGTGGCTCAATCATGTCAGCAGTCTTGAGTGCTGGCGCATCGTTGGTATCGTTACCCGTGACGGCGACCGTCTCGCCAAGCTCTTTCAGACGCTTGGCTAGTCGGCCATTTTCCTTGGGAAAGGAACGGTCGAGTATACCAAAATGCTTGGCCATAGCCTTAGCAGTTTTACCGAGGAGTATCTCAGAAGCTCCATTAACGTATAGGCGGTAGCGACCATCGTTGAGTTTCGCCACCGCTCCGGAGCATTTGATTGCTGAGTCGAAGGGAATGACCTGAACGGTGTTGGCATTGGAGCGTGCTTGTGCAACATTGCCCATGCCTAGGTGGTCACGCGCAAAGGCGAGCAGCGCGGTCTCCGTCTTGGAACCGATAAATGGATCAGGTCCTCCGGTTTCGTCCTCGAAAGCTGTCGTGGTCTGGATGATCGATTGCTCGAGAAGGTCTTTGACATCTTTGTTGATTGCATTGACAAATTCTGTTGCTGAGACATCATCAAGGCCCTCAACTGGAGACTCCACCGATTTGCCCTTGGCACCGTAATCGATCGGCGTCTTGTCAGAAGCTTTCAGGTTCTGATCATCGAAGCGCACAGCTGTACCAAGAGAACCAGCAACGACTGATATCTTGCTCTGTGTTAAAGTGCCAGTTTTGTCGGAACAGATAGTGGTTGCATTTCCCATCGTCTTGTAAGATCGAAGCAGACAGACAAGTTTGTTGTCTTTCAACATGCGAGTAGTAGCGAAAGCCAGGGGGAGTGTTACGGCAAGAGGTAGACCTTCAGGAACAGCCACGACGATGACTGTGATGGCGACGATGAGAATGTTGAGAAAAGTCTGTGCCTTCTCCGGAGCGCTTACGTTAGTTCCCTTGAGACCAATGAGAAACTCCATGAAGAGCAACACGAAGAGAGGTAGGATACCACCAAATTTAGCGATATAGGGGGCAGCCAATGAGGTCGAAATGTATTCTTCGTACCACAGCTCCCATGCGGCTATAGCCCACGCGAAATCTTAGCTAGTGTGTCAGTACAAGTCCTTGGTCACGGTAGAGATCAGCGTCATTGTAGGGTTTCATACAGAAAGATCCATGGTTGGCGCTGTCACTAGGCATTCAATCAGCTGGGGCGTAATGTTTATTCACACGAGAAAAACGCACTTATATTCAAACGGCGATTGTGAGAAAGTATAATCATTGAGAGACGATGGTAGGGTGGGCGCAGCCATGAGGACTGACCGTCGTTATGTTTCACTTATTGCTGGGCAGAAAGACAATTGTCCATGCACGGCAAATTGTGTAAAGTTGATCTGGACTGAGTGGAAGTGAAGGGAGTGGGTGGGCGAGGAATTGAGAAGATTAATGCCAGTGAGCGACTGGGGACCTCGTATTGGACAACACTGCGGGCGCAGCTACATACAGTTGCTAGCGATTCCGGCTTTGTCCCTGCAAACAATTGCTCAGCCCCACCTCCCGCGCATAGTTTGGCGCTACTCAATAATACGTGTCAGACCCTTGCTAGGAGATCGGCTTTGCTACCTGCAAGGTGAAGCCGCAGTCGCTAGTGACTGTACCTACGTGGCAACCTGCCGTGGCTTAGAAAACCTACCGGTATATGCGCTGGCGGCGATCTCAGTGGCTCAAGTTTGAAAAGAGGCAGTGAGGCAGATACAGCCTTCCCATCCATCCTGGTCATCGACCTTAACATCAATATTGATAGTAGGTATTACGACTAAGAGGAAAATAAGATAGACTTTTCGCATTGTTATTGAAATGCCAGACGCATCAGGACAGTCTGATGCGGAGCTTGGTCAATTTCGCGATGGGTATCCTGCGCTCGCAAGCTGGATGGCGCGCGACCCTGACAACGAAACTGTCGGATCGTGAGTATCGGTAGGAACGTCAGCTGTTCAACGCTGCCCAACGGGCCGATCCGATCCTACTTCGGCCCTACTCGTTTCATAGTATATACCCCTCTACAGCTCCCTCACGAGAACAACCAAGTCAACCAACATCGTACAGAATGCATTCGTAGCTATCGTTATTTCCTTTCACTAGTGAGCCTTCCAACAGAAACCTTCATTTTCCGGAAATTCGACAGGCTTGCTGCGAGAAACATACTTCATCTACAAGCTCAGCTCGTCGCGCTCGAGCATAAAATCGATGACTTGGATGAAGAAGCACGAAGAAGCGAAGACTTTGAGGCTAGACAGGCCTCACGGCGTTGGGAAACGCTTATGAAATATGCCGATGACGCAGCAAGATCAGAGAAGAAGCGTGTAGAAAAGCTCGATAAGCTGAAAGGCGTGTTTAAAGAGTACTGTAAGTTAATTCTAGGCATCTGAACTGTCGTGGTGAAGCAATCGCTTACGTCCATTTTAGATAAAATCATAGTTCTGCAATCGCAGGTTGCAGCGATGCGAAAACCAAATAAACGACCTGTGAACGCCTTCCGTGACTTCCTCAGAGGAAGCGCATTTCTAAGTAAATCTGAAAATGCTATGCCTCTCATCAGTGGGCGTGCAAAAGCGTTTCTGGATGACGAGAACGATTTGGTGGCACTCAATAAGCTAGATGAAGAGGATTACCTTTCTAGGTTCCTACAAGATCACTGGTTCTTCCGAAAGCGGAGAACTCCCGACCTTTTCGATCGCACAGCAATCCACAACAATTCGCACGTCGTGCGCATTGTAGCAGCTCTCGACGTGGTCATCGCGGCAACTCTACTCATCGGCGCAATCGTAAACTTGTATCTCGTTCCGAACCCAAAAGCGAAGCTAGGATTTGTTGCAATGTACACAGTGCTTTTCGCATTGAGTGTCGCGCTGTGTACGAATGCGAGAAGAGCGGAGGTATTTGCCGCGACGGCGGCGTATGCCGCAGTACTGGTGGTCTTTGTCAGTGGTGATCTGGGCGGTACCAAGAGTGAGCAATGTCTCATTCAGCTTGAAAGCGCCATTTGGAAGACTATCAAGTGTCCCGATTGAAGCCATCTTGGAAACGTGGTTATGTTTGCTGCATAGGAAAAAGTATCGCTCTTGCCTGAGGAGGAACGTGAATGGGCGCGGGTGCAGTCGAATAAGGAGATGTTTTACGCCAAAGGGATCGAGCACTCTTCTGTAAGGTGGTCTTCATCATCCTCTGGGAGTTAGACGGCCTTCGCCGCATGCGAACCCAATTAAGAGCTCTACTGGATCTCCCAGCAGCTATAACAGGTGCATAGCATACGTTTCGGCAAAAGCCAGCTTAAATGAATTAACTTTGTGCGGAGTCAGCCTAGTCACATCATCTCGACTTAGCCCGTTACGGTACCAAGGTCCTATACAACCTACGTATGTAAAGAGTTTCCTTCCTGTTACTATTGGAATCTCTGTACTTCATTTGCTCCTCCTAACGTCCATCCCTGGACCATAAGAAACCCTGCGCGAGAATCAGTCTGTGTTTTCTGTTGTAGCATTCTTCACTACGTCGCGGGACAACCTGCGTAGCTCTGACGGTGCTGACATTAGGTTCTGATACTGCCAGCATAACCCGAGTTCACCCCAAGCATGAAAGGCTCGAGTTCGAATCCTCAACCACCTTATGACTAAATTCTGTTCCTACCTGGCGGAAAACCCAGTGTGCCGGAAAATTGGACATATTTCAACATCCACAAGTTGCTATGACTGTAACCAAACAGGCGATTGATATTCTAGAGGTGTATTGGAACAAGGTCTCTCTAGTAGTATGACCACCATGGATAACCGAGTATGGAGAGGGACAGGGCGGGGTGGCTGCAACGTATTGTATTGACTGTCGTGTTGTGTATCATCTCGTGCAAACAGTAACGAGGACGTTACAGTGGGGCTATACCTTTACGTACAGCAAGTACTACGAGCCTACCTTCCACCAACCTGGACTGAACCCATCTATTCTCAACAAGGTGAATATCTTGATATATGTTGTCGCTTCCAATAAGTTATGCATTAAGTTAAGCTTGTGTAATTAACTACTTAACATAAGCTATTGCTAACTTTAAGCCTAATTATTAAAAGTTAGGGCTGATCTAAAGAGACCATTGCAGCAATAAATTCGCGATCTTGTGATCTCACTGTTCATTTCCGGCACACCAGGTTTTCCGCCACGCATGGACAGACATAAATGTTACAATCTATCTCTCACGCATCATCGTTAGGAAGTAGGGGTTTGTTTGTTTGTAAAGTTTGGTTTGGGAGCGTAAGCTCGGGGCGGCTCTCGTACTCCAATCTCGTGCGAGAGCTCTCATGGCCTAGTCTCGTGCGAACGATGAGATTGCCTGCGAGGGTCCTAAGCGTTCTGAGGACTCAAGGGCCTACTGAGATCAGAGCGCACGTAGTACGTAATACTCCGTGCGGGAGCTGGCCACCCGGCCGTGACTATATACAGAAAACCGACCACCAATAGACAAGTTATTACATAAAAACAACATTTCGATAAGTGTAGTTTGACAGCGTCTCAAATGTGGGGATAGTGTGAGGAGAAGAAAAGCGGTCCACGTCCGCCTGTTGGACGTCCAATGAGGCTGTTGATGATGGATGAGAGGAGAGAAGGATGGCCAAGAGATGCGCTCTTGGGCTGCCTAAGGTGCTAAGGCCTGTGCGAGGCTGAGCATCAACACGTGAGATAGAATCAACCATATGATATTAGAGATCCAAAACAATTCCAACATATACGCTAAGACAACTCGTAGTACTGTATGCGGTGTAGCATACTCTCAATACTAATCAGTAAAATGCTTACAGGCATCTGCGGACAAGTGTAGCGTTGTGCTGGCTGAAGCTAGAGCAGACACAGTAAAGTCCATGTTAAGCGAGACAGGGATAAGCGTGGGATGGCAGCTAAGCCGCGTGCAAAAAGCGGAAACTGCAAGTGCATGTGAGTGTAGCACAGTCTTTCTCATCCTTCTGGCGTTGGCGTTCAGCTGCTTTCTCGGCTCTCTCCTTCTCCCTCATCTCCTTGAGCCTCTGCCTCTCTACACGCTTCTCCTCAAGCTCAACTTGACGCTGTAGTTGAGCCTCCTCGCGCTGCTTCTTAGCCCGTGCTTTTTGGAGTTTCTCCTCTATCTCATCTTGCTCCCGTACTGCTTCTCTAGCTCGAGCCTCACGTAACTTGCGAGGAGACCAGTGGATAGCGCCACCGTGATACTCCTGGCGCTGTTGAAGGTCAAGATCTTTAACTTACCCTTCTTCTTATGCTTCTGCTTGTGCTGAAGAGCCTCTTTTAAGCCTTCTTTCTCATGCTTTAAAAGCTCATACTGCATAGAGATGTGGTGAATACTCAAGCGCAGCTTTCTTGCCTCATCCTGATGGCTATCAGTAACAGTAGCTCGAACTAATCGATCTATCTTTCTCTAATCATGATCAGAGAGCCCTGATGATGAGCTCCTCTCAGCTTCTGGCGTGCTAGCAAATCTACGAAGGATAACGTTGGCATTCATTGGCCAGATCCCAGTAGCTTCGAAGGCCTTTAATATAAGGCTCTCTGTAAAGGAAGATATCCAGGCGCTCCAGAAGAGTAGGAAGAAGTCTCCTTTTTTGATTGGAATGAGGCCTTGAGCCTTATGGAGATGGTTGGTGAGCTCGTTGGAGTAGGCTTGAGAGAGTGGCTTGAACAACACTACATCGAGCGGCTGGAGCGTATGAGTTGAATGTGGAGGAAGGATCATGAGGAGGATCCTGTGGTGATCACAGTAGTTGATAAACTCCGTCGTGACATGAGATCCATGGCCATCAAGGATAAGTAATCGCTATCTCCCTGATCGCTGCTTTGTATAGCGATCAAATACCTGCTCAAGCTAGGCTAGGCCTACGTCATTGTTTGACCAGCCTGTTGGAGATGATGAGATAAAGACCTTATGCTCTCCTGCCTTAATATCCTCCACCTAACTTGATTGTATAGCTCCGTTTTTAGCTGCGTAGATAAGGCTTGGAGGCAGCGAGCTCCTATCAGCGCAGCAGCAGGCCATGACTGTTAAAAACTCGCGTGATCTATCCTGGAGAGATGCTCGAACCTCCTTCTTCTGCCATTGACGCCTGCTAAGGATCCTCTTGCTTCTGCCTATTAAGCTAATTAAGAAGCCCTTCTCATCCATATTGTATATATCTCGAGCCTCAAGCTGGTATTCAGTGATCGTTTGGTGCAGTAGCTCGAAGTAGAGTCTATACTTTGACTTAGGATCAGCTAGGTGGCGCGTACGATCCATAGTGCTGGTCCACTTTGAGATAAGATCGATCTCGTGTCTGTTGATGAAGCGAGTAACCCAGCTCTCGCTAAGCTGCTGATGGGCTACTTCTGATGAGAGATTCCTGATCATCTCTCGCGTAGGAGGAAGGCCTCGCTTGGTAAGGCCTTCAATATATTGTACAAGCTCTAGCTCCTGCTGTGGGCTGAGTTTGAGCTGCTGAGTTGTCTGGGTGTCTCGAGGAGCCTGAAGACCCTGGTGCCTTCGGGATAGCGTAACTCTGTGTACACCATACTTGTTAGCTATTGCTTGGTACGAAAACTTTTCTCCTGGCTCCAAGGATTCGATTTCTTCAAACGCCTCCTCGATTGCTCCCATTTTGACAGAGTTACGACGCGTCGAAGTTGGTGGCTGATTCGTTGTTTTGGTGTTCGGCGATCGTTGCGCGAATCCGATCGTTCCGCGCACGGGCACGTTAGCTCCCGCTAAGCGAGGCTGACCCCCCTGCTGTGAGAAAGGGCGTGAAGTGTAGATACCGGAAGCCGATTCTGCAAACGAGTGTAAGATCGATAATGAGTTGCGGCTCACCTGATGAAAGTTCTACCACGGCGTCTGCTTGCGAGTCATGGCCCTGGAGCATGGCTGCGCAGGAAAATTGGCCGTACTTTGCACGTCCAAACAGTCGATGCATCGAGAGCAACAATTCCTGTGCCTGACATGACAGCATCGTTCATCGTGTAATGTAGGCTTTCCATGGAAAGATCGTCTCGCTCTCAGGTCTCCGCCCAGCACAACAGTTCAATAAAACCTTGGAAGGCCCTCTCACCCCACGTGTGATTTGATGCTGGCAACCCCGCCGAGCAACAGTCGCTTCGCTTTTGAAAGCTTGCCCAGTCGTGGAGGTAGCCGGATCCCTTCAACGGCACATTCACAGAGAGAACGAGCGCATCATGTGCGTGGTATGGCGGCGGTTGGGTCCCGATATGGTCGCCTTATGGTTGATGAGGGTGTCAGCCCGGCAGCCTCGTCCGAACAGTGGGAATACGCCCCCAGTAGCGTAAGCGAGTAAGCGAGCGACGTGACGTCACTGGCGAAACCGAAATTCCACGACCGGTCGTAGAAAATGCGCGTGATTCAGCTACGGATCAAGCTTTCAGTCATCGATGAATGTCGACCAGGCTAGAGGGGATCTGGTGGTGTGATGTGGAGGCTACTTCGACAGAAATTCCGTTATGGTCATTGTACTGCAGCTTTCAACGCCTAGATTTTGCCTATGTTCACTTTGTCAATCTTCAGGCTACACTAATCACTTGATTTAGTCACTCGAAAGTTTCCTTGTGGAAGTGACGCATCAAACAGTCCGTGCGCGGTCGTCAAAGTTCGGTTGGAGCAACGTTTTCGTCACCCATCCCTTCTTCACTACCCCTCACAGACTCCACGCTAGGAAGAAAATACACCTGCATCAAACGGTCGCACTATCGAGAATGGCGACATCAAACTTCCTCGGTCTCCCCCTCGAACTACGAGACATGATCTACAGTTACATCCACCACGAAGTTGCATTCCCACAGTGTATTCTGTGGTATTGGAACCGAGGATGTGGAAACCGCGTCTGTGGAGATGTACTGTTCTCCCGGGTTCCCAATCTCAGTGTTCTGCTTGTGAGCTCACAGGTGCAACATGAGTATCTTCGATCACCCAGCTTCGATGCTATGGCTGTTTCTTTTCAAATTATAAGTGTAGACACTTTTGCAGAGGAGCCAAGAGAGGATCCTATAATCTCAGACAAGGTGGCTTGTCTCATGTCACGGGCGTGCCATCTCACGGCTACATCTCTCGGAGACTGCTTTGATATCCTCCGCCAAGGCATGGAACTGTGGTCAGGCATCACAGTACTCGCCGAATACCTTGCGACGATACATTTACGGGTCCGTACCGTGGCGGTCATCTTACAACAGCGGGACTATTGCGATCCGATCCACCATTCACATGTAGATACGGTACTGTGCGAATGGATGCTCCTGGTCAAAGACGAACACAATCGACCCGGAACGTTTGCAGGATTACAACTCAAGCAGTGTCACCTTGGGCTCTTGACTGACTTCCACCACTGCCACCCGTCGAGCGACCTTGCTTTGTCGGGCCTTATCTTGCCTCAGGGTCATACCGCTGTGGTTCCCGGCGAGCAACACGAGATTTTTCATAACATTTCAGCATTCGGTGTGTGTACATTTGGAGATGAACCATCGTCGAGGACTGGCGAGGACTATTTGCTGTCTCTGCTGGACGTTTGCGAGGTTTATAGTTATCCTGATGATCTTCTGCAAGTCATGAGCGAGGAGCAGAAGGCAAATGTCGCGAGGTGGTCGAGAGTTGATTCGGATTGAGCCACTGAGGTGCTCGCACGATTAAAATGGCACGCGCGTGATAGCGCAAAGGCCCTCCCTCTGTATTCTGGCCAGCGAAGCCGACAGATGAGAGGTAAAGTGTCCTCGTATTCGTATCACGTGAAGGGCGAAGAGACGAATTCCTGAACCTCGAAGTTGGCGACTCTAGTGAGGATTAGGTCCGTAGAAGGGCAATAAATGAAATCGTTCTCTGGCATTGAGGCTGGGGTCTGCCATGGATTCCGCCGAGAAAGGACACATGGGAGAGTTCGGATGCGACCGACTTTGAGACCGTGCTCTAATGACGTCATCTTTAAACGCCTCCAGGCAGCCGTTTCC
>Ga0265780_10009623_pt1 | contig 11570 bp, 16 predicted proteins | sample P1T30metagenome_FD_192432 | JGI IMG/M metagenome (GOLD analysis project Ga0265780, IMG submission 192432) | Plant litter microbial communities from East Loma Ridge, Irvine, California - P1 T30 | ecosystem: Environmental > Terrestrial > Plant litter > Unclassified | place: USA: California... | reverse complement strand
TTCACCGGCCGAATGTTCGCAGCGGTCAACGCTATGATGTTGGACGTACTCGCCGCGGTTGCCCGTAAGGACTATGACAATCGCCGTCGTCGACAAGCCGAAGGCACTGCAAAAGCCAAGGCTGTGTTCAGGCAGACTCTAGACCCTCATAATGAGGTGTCCGATTTCTCTGCTACCGACCCTGTTTGAACGGGTTTTGTGTACCTAAGCCCATGCCCACTCAGGGTATACCCTCGTTGACGGTGCTTGAGTGGGGCTATCGGTGAGAATACCCTAATCGCCTTAAGGGGGTCATCGTGTCGCGAAAGTGTTTCGAACCGCATGCATTTCGCGAACGACATTCGCGACAGCCTGACCCTCGGCTTGGTGGTGGTAGTGGGGCTGTCGCGAAACTCAGGACTGCAGCGACAAACTCGGGCTACGTCATAGTCCGACCCTTTGTTCCATTAAGAACGCGTTCGACGGTGCCGCCTTTCACGATCACCGGGAACGGTACGACGATGTAGACGGCAGCCAGCGCGATCGACCGCGCCAAACATAGTTATGTCTTACAAATTTCATAATAAATCATTTGATAAAACCAAAATCGAGTTCTTGAAAAATGTTAACCTGTTGAAGCGCAGGACGCAGATATGTCGAATCCAAGCGTCCTGAACGCGATCCGCGAAAACGATCGGCTCGAGAAACTCCGAAGCTTTGCGCTTTTAGATACAACGCCGGAACGTGAGTTCGACGCGATCGTGTTGCTAGCCCAGCGTTTGTTCGAGGCTCCTATCGCCCTTGTCTCGTTAATCGATGAACATAGGCAGTGGTTCAAGGCGAAATGCGGTCTGTCGATGTCTGAGAGCGATCGTAGCGATGCATTCTGTGCCCATGCCATCCTTGTCGATGACATAATGGTCGTCGAGGATACGACGCTTGATGAGCGTTTCGTCGGGAATTCCTTCGTCACTGGAGAGGCAGGAATTCGCTTTTACGCCGGTGTTCCCTTGCGACCGGTAGCCAAGACATTCCCGTCAGACTTCCCCGGTGTCGGTACACTTTGTATTCTGGACACGAGGCCGAGGTCGTTTTCCGTCGAAGATCGCCAAGCCTTGCGCGAGTTAGCTCAGCTCATCACCAGTCTGATTGAAGCGCGATCGGCCGCGGCCTCGTTGCATACCTTGTCGAGGCAACTTCAGGAGCACGCTTCAGTGCTAGAAGCTCAGCATCTGCAACTTCGTCAAGCCGAACGCATGGTAGGCATTGGCTCGTGGAGATACGATATCTCCAGTGAGCGCCTTGACTGGTCGGACCAGGTTTATGTGATCTACGGACTTCCTCATGGAGAAATGCCGTCGGTTGAAGAAGGTCTAAGTTTTTATCCGCCGAAAGATCGAGCACAGCTTGCGCTGCTTTTGGAACGAGCTGAGAAAAACGCAGAATCATTCGACTTTGAAAGTGATTTCATAACCGCTGACGGCAGATACAGACGTGTCCGCAGTATGTGCGAGGTTCAAATCGTAAATGGACAGCCTGCGGCGCTGACCGGTGTTTTTCAAGACATCACTGATCGATACGCCCGCGAGAAAATCCTTCAGCTCTCCGCAGATACTGATGCTTTGAGCGGCCTTGCAAACCGTGCCTGTTTTGAACGATACCTTTCATCCGTTCTCACTGATCGCTCTTCATCCGACGGTCCAATTTGTCTCATTTTGCTCGACCTTGATGGCTTCAAGGCTGTCAACGATTGCTTTGGCCACGCAGCAGGTGATGATATTTTACGAATGATGGCCGACCGTTTGCGACGCATTGCACCGCCGATGAGCTTTCTTGCCCGTCTTGGTGGGGATGAATTTATTATGGTGCTGACCCGGCCACGTGATTGCGCCAGCCTTAAGGGACACATCATCTCAATTCTCAAAAATCTCCGCCATACTGTGGAGCAAGAAGGGGAGCATCGTCGCGTCTCCGTCACTGTTGGAGCCGCTTTCTTTGACGAAGCGTCAACAACGCCAGCCGAACTGACACACAAAGCTGATTTAGCGCTCTACGAAGCTAAGCGGCGTGATCGGGGCACTGGGCAGATATTTGGCGCCGCGGACCTTATCCGTGCCCCGCTGGACTGAATAACTGCGCTGATTGACAGGACCCGGTCGGTCCGTTCTGGGCGGCCTGCAGCCGCCTTCGCCGACGGCGTATGAACCGAATAGTGGGCAAAGTGCAGCGTCTATCACCTGGTGGCATGGCGCTGTCGCGAAAGTGGCCACATTCGAGACGTTCGAAACTTAGGACTTGCGCAACATTGCCCCGCAAGCCTTGTGCGATACGGGCTTCAAGCGCTTCGATCAGATGATGGTCTGGCTCTCATTGGTATGCATGCTCGAATGGCCCGACTGGTTCAACCATTGTCGGCACCAAGCCCATCGGCAACATCTTGCCTGACTAAGCCGATAACCAATGGTATAGCGCCACGGGCAACGCCAATATGTAAGCATGTTTCACAGCTAAAGGTTGTCGGCCTGGGCCGATCATAGCCGAGATCACTCCCTAGCCTTAGAATTTTCATATTTATGAATGGCATCTCTGCCTTTATCTGTCAGCTCATAAAGCTCGCGAGACGGAGTTCGGCAAAGATACCCATCACTAATGAGCTTTCTGTAGGACATATCAATTTCATGAAAAGGGCCTCCAGCCGGCGGATTTTTAAGCATCGCCACCTGCTCATCTCTCAGGTTAGTATTCATGTCACTAGACATTAAATTGTCCTTCGGAATATCTCAATGGGTGACAAATATACTGAGTTTTTAATCTCCTCGCGTACCCAAGCGTCAGCGTACCATACTGTGGAATCCCTTAACGCCCGATCATCTGCGCATCGAAAGTCAGAGTCGCATCTCAGACCTGCTCCTCGTCGACATCCTAAGCAGTCGCCCTTGGCGGTCTTGGCAATACCGTCAATCGCCGGGCAGTTCGTCTCAGAATATTTCAGCGCCGTGCTGGTTGAAAACCTGTTCAAGGTGGAAACGCCGGTTCTGTATCTCGACGAGACGTTGCTCGGAACCTGCCCCTAGATCGCGTTTGTGTCGATCATCTAGGGTAGCGTTTAGGCAATCTGGCGTTCAGCAGACTATATAGTCTTGAGCCCGTGAACGATCAGATCGTCACGCGTGTTTATTATTGCCAGAAGACTCATGATACAAACCTAGTAATGATAGAAATGCCATATAAGGTAACGGAATGAACGCTTAAATAAGGCTGACGTTGCTAGAATTGCGCCTGATCGAGTGTCAGGCCGGGTAAAACGAATTTATAATTACCTAGGTTTATGTATTCTTCGGAGCCATATTTTTGATAAACACAGATTAATATTCGATTCTATTTCAATCGGTAAGACGATTCCGAGGATTTCAAACAGCATGTGGTGGCATGATGAGGAATCCAGGGCGCCTGTAGCAAAGGACGTACCCGTCCGCATCGTCGCTTGACGAAATTGTCAGGGGGCCGACGGCTAATGCTCGCATCGTCAGCTTGGCAACCTGGATCGAGAGGTGACGCTGAAATGAGTAACGCCCGCCAAGATGCGATAGTCTGGTATGCTTGAGGATGACGTCGAATTCTACCGTCGTCGCGTACGCGAGGAGTTAGCCGCTGCCGAAGCGAGCTCGAGTGCCGAAGCTGCATCCGCTCACCGCCTGCTGGCCATCCAGTATGCAGCAGAGGTACGTGAACTGATCTCAAACTTACCCGTCAATCACAGAACGGAACTCTGAGTACGATTAAATTGGAGACCGATATGCCTCAAGGTGACAAAGACAAATATACCGGGAAGCAAAAGCGCAAAGCCGAGCATATTGAAGAGAGCTACGAAGATCGTGGTACTTCTAAAGATGAAGCCGAGCGCCGCGCATGGGCGACCGTAAACAAGGAAAGCGGGGGCGGCAACAAGTCAGGCGCTGGCCGCGGCAAGCCCGATACGCATGAATCATCAGAAGCGGGGGGTAAGAAGGGTGGTGAAGCATCTGCTCAGCGGTCAGCAGCAGATCGCTCCGCTTCAGCGAAGAAGGCGGCGGAAACCCGAAAGCGGAATACGTCTACAGGCTAAACGATGATGGCTGACAACGCGCAGCGCCACATCACATGGGTTGAGCGGTCGCTGACATTGATTCCAGCCTTGGGGTTTGCATCGGAAGGACCAACAGATGACTATGCTATACGAAAAGCACAAGAAGCTACATTTCGATATCACGAACGTAGGCCTTCGAGCCCAGGCAACAGCAGTCGGCCTGGTGCAGCTATGCGTGGAGCTACGGCGTGCAAACGTGCTCGAAGACGCTGCCGTTGAACGGATTAAGGACGCCATTGCTGATGAAGTATCTGTGGCCGCGCCGCGGCCGCTGGCGTCGCGGGAATACCGACATGAGGTAAGGACCCGGCTGGATCGATTGTTTGCCGGCGAGCAGGAAGTTGGCTCCGCAGAAGCGCTGTCTTTTGGTGCAACGCCGGATAACTTGAACGAGGTCTAGACAGGCTGTTTCATAAGGTTTGGAATGACGAGGCATACGAGCACGTCGGCAGCGGTTCAGCCTTACTTTGCTCTAACCGAGATATTGCCGCCTGAATAATTCCAAGCAGGGCGGCGAAAGTGTTCTGGTGGCCGCTGGATGAAAGGCGGGGGTCACGAGACCCCCGCATTACTTTCGGATACTCCAGTTCCGCTTGCCCTCACAACGCTCGCCCTCTTCGTGGCAAGGCATAGGCAAGCGTGTAATCACCATAACGCGTCCCCAGAGCACCATGGCCGCCTGCAGTGATGACGACATACTGACGTCCATCCTTCCCGCGGTACGCCATTGGCGTCGCTTGTGCGCCTGCAGGAAGACGCGCTTTCCACAATACCTTACCTGTATTGAGGTCATATGCGCGCAGATACTGATCGGTCGTGGCGCCGATAAAGGCCAGCCCTCCCGCAGTGATGATCGAGCCGCCCAGGTTGGGCACGCCGGTCTTTAGCGGTACACCCAGATGCGAGCCGAACAGCCCGGTGTCACGCGCAGTACCCAGCACTTTCTTCCACAGGATCTTGCGCGTCCCCAGATCTACTGCCGTCAGATGCCCCCATGGCGGAGCGACGCAGGGCGCGCCGAAGATGCCGACCCACGCTTTCACCACCGCCACGTACGGCGTGTTGTACTGGGTCTGTAGCTGCGCCTGCTTGGCGTTCTCACCGCCCTGCTTCTGCTTCATCAGTGTCGCTACGCGTGGATCGTCGCGACGCATCAACCACAGTTTGAACGGCATCTCCATCGTGTTGACGGTCATTACCCCGCGCACCGGATCAACGGCCGCGCCGCCCCAGTCGGTCACACCGTCAAAGGCGGGGTGGCCGATGATCGGCTTCAGTCCCATCGGCTGATAAATGCCGGTGCCCTGCGCACGGCGGATATCGATGCGGCAGAACAACTGGTCAATCGGCGTTGCCCCCCATGTCGCTACTTCGCTCGGCGCTGGTGGAGTGAAGCTCGGCATCCCGGTCGAGAAAGGCTGTGTCGGTGACACCCGAACGCCCGGCGTTGCACCATCGGTGCGCACCCGACGCTCGGTTATGGCCGCCAGCGGAGCACCGGTCAGGCGGTTGAGAAAGAACACCTGTCCCATCTTCGTCGTCTGGATCAGCGCCGGGATGGTGCGACCGTCAGGGGCACGATAGTCGAACAGTGATGGTCCGATCGCCAGATCCATGTCCCACATGTCGCGGTGGACAAGCTGGCGCGTCCAGCGCAGCTTGCCAGTCGCGACGTCAAGCGCGACGATCGAAGAACCGAACCGATCATCGAAAGGGCGACGATAGCCAATCCAGTAATCGGGCGCCGCATTGCCGGTCCCAAGATAGACAATCCCGTTGGCAGCATCAGCGGTGATCGCTCCCCAGACGTTGGGGGTGCCGCGGGTGTAGACCTGTCCTGCGGGAAGCGGCTTTATCGCATCCTGCGAACGGCCGACATCCCATGCCCAAATTGCCGCACCTGATATGGGGTCATAGGCACGCACGACCCCTGAAGGGATGTCGCGGTTGACGTTGTCGATGATGCGCTCACCAATGACCAAGCGGTTGTTGACGACAACTGGCGGCGTAGTTCCGATCTGATCAGACGGCTTGGAGGTGCCCATGTTGGTGCGCAGGTCGATTGCGCCGGCGTTGCCGAAGCTTGGGCACGGACGTCCGGTGTCGGCGTCGAGTGCAACCAGCCGCGCGTTGAAGGTGGGGGCAAATATGCGATGCGGGCACGGCGTGCCGGCGGGTGCCTCGAAATACGTGACGCCGCGGCACACCAGATAGTTGTTACCCTGAACTCGTGCGTCCTCGTGCCAACTCCACTTGGTCTTGCCGGTCGTCGCATCGATCGCCTGAACAAACGAGTGCGGTGTGCAGGTGTAGAGCGTGTCACCGATGTGGATCGGCGTCGCTTCGGAGTGATACTCGCGTTTGTGCTCTTGCGTCTCTGCCGGCATTGGCAAGTCGCCGGTCTGCTGGGTCCAGGCGAGTTCGAGCCTTCCGACATTCTCTGGCGTGATGTCGGTGAGTGCCGAATAGCGTCGACCCGACAGCGTTCCGCCGTAATCGCGCCAGTCAGCATCGGCCTCGCCGGTTGGAGCAGCGGAAAGCGCGACTGCGCCAGCTTCCTGTGCCCTAACGCCGTTACCCTGGACTGCCAGTACGCCTACGCATAACACGACCATCGCAGCGGCAACTGCGGGCGCCGCATGCATGCCCTGTCGCCGCGATCGGCCGCGTAATCCCGTCAACAAAACCAGCATCAACAACACCGTTGGTGCAACAATGCGTGGAATCAACTGAAGCCAGTCGAGCCCCACCTCCCAAAATGCCCAGATCAGGGTTCCAACCCAGACTGTGACGAACAGCCAGCGCCCGAGCGGACTATCGCGACCGATCAGAGCCCCACTCGCCACCATCGCGATACCCGCTATCAGGTAATATGGTGAGCCGCCGAGAAACACGAGCACGCCGCCTGCTACCGCGAAGACGCCGCCGAGGACGGCGACGATCCAAGCCAAGGCCTTCACCAAAATTTGCGACATCGAACCGTCCTTGCTGACGCTCAAATATGAAGCTGAAATCTTCAACGCAGAAACAGCAAAAAAGTGACGTTACATCTGTGCGGTGAGGAGCCACGCCATGTCGCATAAGTGACGATATTTGAGACACTGGAAACCGAAGATATCAGCGACAAGCTTGCCTGCTTACGCAGGCGGCACGTGGCGGATCATACTGATAAGCGATTGGCTGGGGTGCCAGCATTAGTGAAGTATCAGAGGTTGATGTAAGATAAGACAATATATTGGGCTCCGCCCACCTCCATCGCGCGTTATCAATATTGCACAAAGGAGCGGACGATGAGCGACAGCAACCCGAACTCCGACGAGGGCGCTAGCCCCGCCGACGACGTGAAGAAGCAGAACCCCACTGGAACGACGACCGGCGACCAGACAGGTGAAGCTGGCGGCGATCATAAGGTTGAAGATCTCGCGAAGGCGGGCCGCGAGGATATGGATACCGATGATAGTGCCGAATAGTCCTTGGTTCGAAACCTAACCACCGCGAAGGAGAAGGTCATGATTGACCATAAACCGGCCGCTTCACGCCCAGGTGATTTTCAGGAAGCCGCTGAAAAGAGTCTTGATGCAGGCATCGCAGATGAGAACGCCGCCTACAAAAATGCGATCGACACTGACACCGATACTAGCTCCAATGACGAGGTCGCAGAGGGTAAATGGAAGTCGACTGACGACGGTAGCGGTACGAGCGAAACCGACTAACTAGCTAACGGACATGGAAAAGCCGGCCAATTGCTTGACCGGCTTTTCCTCCAATGAAGGTAAGTTAACGTGGAGGAATGCTACCTGTGGTAGCTCCGGTGGTAGGGCTACCCACTGTACCGGTGCCGATAGTGCCGCCCGCTGTTCCCGACGTCGTCGAATCAGGCATCGTAGAACCCGATGTCGAGCCCCGCGTACGACCCCGTGTCTTGGATACACTCTGCGGATCCATCGATGTGGTCGACCCAGTCGTACTCGTCGGCGGATTTGCCTGATCTACGGTGCCAGTCGACATGTCACCTGGGGTCGTTCCACCATTTGTTGTTCCGCCCCTGGTTGTTCCACCAGTCGTCGTTCCACCGCCCGTTGTCTGCGCCATTACGACGCCCGGGACTAACAAAGCTGCGGCAGCTATTGATGTCAGAATACGCATTGTGCTCTCCTGTCTAATAGAAGCCTAAGCGTTTCTCAGTAGAGCATGTTCCAATGAGTTCGGCGAAACTAGCTAATCTGAATTAATATCAATCTTCAAACCCTGTAACCATCTTATTGGTAAAATTATGAATTTCATAGATTGACGTATAATAGAGCCGCCTCGATCTATTATCATCTTAACATAAATGAACATATCTGCCGACCACCGCTCTTTTAGGTCTTCTTGCCGCGCAGCCTGCGGCCCGAAACGGTGCAAGTCGTTAAGCCTCATGCCCGTTAGTGGCTTCCTATTTGCCCCAGGAGAGCATCATGAGCTTATTCGGTAGCAGCACGCACACGCTCGACGATCTGTTCGTCCATGGCCTCAAGACTATCTACTATGCCGAACGGCAGATTGCCGAGACGCTGCCTAAAATGATCGCCATGGCGACGAACCGCGACTTACGTGCGGGCTTCGAGCAACATCTCGGGGAAACAGAAAACCAGCGGGTTCGTCTCGAGCAAGTGTTTCGTCAGCATGGCGTCGAGGCTGCGGAGACGACCTGTCCCGCAATCGACGGGATTATCAAGGCCGCCAAGGCGACCGCCTCCGATATCGACGACAAACACGTGCTGGATGCGGCGTTGACGTTCAGTGCGCAGATGGTCGAGCATTATGAGATTGCCCAGTACGGCACGTTGATCGCATGGGCGCGGGAGTTGGGCCGTGAAGACTGCGCAGCCTTGCTCGCCGAGACGCTGGCCGAGGAGAAGGCCACCGATGACAAGCTGACGCAGATTGCCGAAGCGCGCATCAACCGTACGGCAGAAACGCAGACCGGGTAATCAAGAGTGTGGTGTGCTGCCAATGGCGGCACGCCACCGGGCGTGCTCTTCCCAGCACGGTCGTCATTGACCCCTCAGGCGCTTAACGAGTGCCTCGGGCAAACCATCGTCTATCTTCACCAACGCGATGACTTCATCCTGATCGTTGGCAATAAGGAAATTGCCCATCCCGATATCTCGGCCGGTCAGCATAGCGGCAGCCCATAGCTGACGCGCTGCGCCGAGCGCTTCGTCTCGCGCTGCGGTTAGATCAGGAAGCTCGCTGCCCTCCTCATCTTCGATCCGCTGGGTCCCGTCATCGATATGCAGGAAAAAACGGGGCATGCTCTCGGTATCCGTAGGCTCGATCAGAGCTGGACTGATGGTTCAGCGTAGCAGTCCGATCAAGCGTTCATATTCGGCCTCGGGTACGCCGTAGCCAGCGCCAGCGAACTCCTCGAGCTCTTCGCGCTTACGCACCAGGATCAGCCCACGGGTTGCCTTGATGAAGCCAAGGCCTTCGAGCGAGTGCAAGGCGATCGTGACACTGGGGCGACGGACCCCGAGCATCAGCGCCAGGAAGTCGTGGGTCAGAGGTATCTCATCGTCATTCTGACGATCGTGGCTCATCAGAAGCCAGCGTGCCAGTCGCTCTTCAACGGTATGCATGCCGTTGGATAGTGCGGTGTAGGTGGTCTGCGTTGAATAGGCCTGAACGTAGCGCAGAAGAAGTTTTCGAATGCCAGCATGGTCATCAAGCAGTGTTCGAAAACGATCACCGTCGATGCTGTAAGCCGCGCCGCTAACCTGCATGAAAATGCGGTGTGGGGTGCGGTCGGCGTCGAGCAGGAGCGGCATGCCGACCAGGCCATCACGACCAGCCAGGCCGACTTCGATCCCCTGATCGCTGCCCGCCATGGCAATGATCGAAGTCAGGCCGCTTTCGGGGAACCAGACGTGCGTAATGGGCTCGTTCGGCGACACGAGGACTGTGCCGCGTTCCAACTCCGACCACCGTAGATGGGGGCGCAGAACATCCTGATCGGCGGGCGACAGGGCACGAAGGAGTCGGTTGTTGAAATCCATGGTGCCCTTGCGACGTCCTTTAGTCTGATGGTCTGCGACGACGCCGACCCCCTGTTGTGATTGAGGCAGGTTGGTAGAAGCCGATCGGAGCTTGGGCGAGCGCTCCGCTCTTTTTGGTTCGATACCGTACCAAACGCCCGTCAGTCGCTCTTGGTGAATTGGGGCGGTAAAGCGTCACGGAACGGTACTTCCAAGAGGACCTGTCCGCCTTCATCAGTGATCTGAAAGGCCGTGCCGAGCGGCGCAACACCTGCCAAAATGGCGTTTGCCAGGAGCTGCCGCGCAGCCAGTATGGCCTCGTGTCTTGCCGCGGTCAGGTCGACGGCTTCGGTACCGTCCGGGTCTTCGATGATGCCATTTGCGATTTGTTGATGGAAATAGAAGCGGCTCAAGCGAACGGACCGATCAGACGGCGATACTCGGCCTCAGGCGTACCGTACATGCCATCGGCAAAGTCGATGAGCGCGTCTCGGTCCACGATCGTGATGTTACTGCGCCGTGCCTTGATGAACCCGTAGCCCTCGATCATGTGCAGCGCGGTCGTGACGCTGGGTCGTTGTACCGCCAGCATGATCGACAGGAACTCGTGGGTGAGCGCTATGTCGTCGCCGATCACCCGATCATGACACATCAGCAGCCAGCGTGCGAGCCGGCCTTCGACCGACTGGCTGACGTTGGACAGCGACGTGTAGCTCGTCTGCGCAATGAACACGTGGACATAGCGCAGGAGCGTCTCGCGCAGTGAGTCTGACTGCCGGCAAGCGGTGCGTAACGCCTCGATGCTGACACGGTAGCCTTCGCCCTCAACCTGTACCATCGTGGTCTGCGGACACTGATCGACCCCCAATAGGCTGCCAAAGCCTGATAGGCCGTCGCGACCGAAGATCCCCGCCTCGACGCGCTGACTGTCGGGCGTACTGACCACGATCGAGCCGATACCGCTGTTGAAGAAGTGTGCATGCGTGAACGGCTCACCCGCCTCGATCAACACGGTGCCCTTGGGTAGGTCGACGGGTTCGAGATGCGGTCCGATTACGGCGTAGGCCGCTGCATCGATGACCGACAGCAGACCATTGCGAACGAAGGATTGGGTCGGATGCGGCATGCGCCCCTCGTTTATTCGAAGGGCGAAAGCAGCGAGCTCCCAGCCATCTACGCCCGGGGCAGCCCGTAGATGATGCAGCATTTGATACATGACGCTGACATCACCGTCAGTAACAAACTTGGTCATCTACCATACCAAACTCGTCGGAACGCTTGGCACTCGCGGTAACATATGTATCTTTTCTTAACATCAGCAGGAGAGATTCGATGTCTGATGAAGATTATGGCTACCTAGCAAGACGCTTGGTGGCAGAGCAAAATTGTGCCCGTACTGCAAAATGTCCCGAAGCTGCGACCGCGCATCGTAAATTAGCTGACGCGTA
>Ga0265780_10009622_pt1 | contig 11570 bp, 5 predicted proteins | sample P1T30metagenome_FD_192432 | JGI IMG/M metagenome (GOLD analysis project Ga0265780, IMG submission 192432) | Plant litter microbial communities from East Loma Ridge, Irvine, California - P1 T30 | ecosystem: Environmental > Terrestrial > Plant litter > Unclassified | place: USA: California... | reverse complement strand
ATGCTTTACCAGCAGGGTGCTGTATTGCTTCTGAACCTGGCAAGCGGCACTCATGGCACTGTTTTTACGACCGCCGGACCATCTTATAAGGTAGATGCGAAACCAACCCTGGCTCAAATCGATGTATCCTCGGAAGATTATCTCAGAATGGTCAGGCTGCTGAAGGCCGGTATCAAGGTGGAAAGTGAAGCAGAGGTGAGTACCGTGTTTTATGATGATCCCAAAGCATATAATGTAATAGCCGAGATACCTGGCAGCGATCCTAAGCTTAAAGATGAAGTGGTAATGCTAGGTGCCCATCTCGATTCCTGGCATGGAGCTACAGGTGCTACCGATAATGCATCCGGATGTGCAATAATGATGGAAGCCTTCCGCATTATCAAAGAGCAGGGCTTGAAGCCTCGCCGCACCATCCGCCTTGCCCTCTGGAGCTCTGAAGAACAGGGGCTTCACGGTTCGAAAAATTATGTTCTTGAACATTTCGGCGATCCGGCTACGATGAAACTTAAACCCGGACAGAAAAAGATCTCCGCCTACTATAACCTGGATAACGGTGCCGGTAAGATAAGAGGCATTTATACGCAGCAGAATACCGGAGTAGAGAAGATTTTCGCAGAATGGCTGGCTCCTTTTAAAGATCTGGGAGCAACTAAGGTAGCCAAACGTAACACCGGGTCGACAGATCATATTGCTTTTGACGCTGTTGGTATACCGGGTTTCCAGTTTATACAAGACAGGCTGGAATACTTTACAAGAACACATCATTCGAGTGCTGATACATACGATCGTTTGATCGGTGATGATCTGAAACAGGCGTCTGTTATCGTAGCGTCTTTTGTTTACAATACGGCCCAGCTGAATGACAAACTGCCCAGGAAGGAACTGCCGGCTGCAAAAAATAAATAAGAACCTGATTTAGAATACAGAGGAATAAATTTCATGAAAAAGAATAACATATTGTTTTTTGCTGTTTCACTGCTTATTATGCCCTGCTTCGGACAGCAGGCAGAGCAGCAAAAATATTATCAGAACGGAGTAGTAGTTTCGGCACATCCTGAGGCTTCGCAGGTGGGTTTGGAAATACTTAAAAAAGGCGGCAACGCCATTGATGCTGCAGTGGCAGTACAGTTTGCCCTGGCGGTAGTTTATCCTAATGCCGGAAATATAGGCGGAGGTGGTTTCCTGGTTTACCGTTCGGCAAAAGGAGAAATTGCTTCTATTGATTATCGTGAAAAGGCTCCCGGGAAAGCGAGCCGTGATATGTATCTCGACGACAAAGGAAACCCGATAGTTGATAAGAGTATTTACGGACATCTTTCTGCCGGGGTACCGGGTACCGTGGACGGTATGTTCAAGGCACATGCTAAATACGGAAAATTAAGCTGGAAAGCTGTTGTGCAGCCTTCGGTTGATCTTGCTGCAAAGGGCTTTCCGGTAACTGTAAAACAGGCTGGCGAGCTGAACAGGCAGAAGGCAAAGTTCATACAATATAATCCCTCTGGTACGGCTCTTGTAAAGGAGCAGCCATGGAAAGCAGGCGATCTGCTGGTGCAGGCTGAGTTGGCTCATACCTTTGAGCTGATCAGAGATAAAGGACGTGCCGGATTTTATGAGGGAGAAGTTGCCGCTCATATTGTAAAAGAGATGCAAAGAGGGGCAGGGCTGATTTCGGCTAAAGACCTTAAAGATTACGATGCGAAATGGAGAACACCTGTGACCGGCAAATATAAAAGTTATAAGCTGATCACGATGCCGCCGCCATCATCAGGCGGTATTGCCCTTATGCAGTTACTGCAGTCGGTAGAACCTTATCCGCTTGCTTCATGGGGACATAACCAGGATTCGACCGTTCGCCTGATCGTCGAAGCGGAACGCCGGGTATACGCGGACCGTGCAACCCACCTGGGAGATCCTGACTTTTATAAAGTTCCGCAGGAGCAGCTCCTGAAACCGGAATACCAGAAAGAAAGGATGAAGACCATGAACTGGAATCGTGCAACGCCAAGTGCGGAACTGCAGGCTGGAACATTTAATGTTAAAGAGAGTGAGGAAACTACCCATTATTCTATAGTCGATAAAGAGGGAAATGCAGTTTCGGTAACTACTACGCTAAACGGTGCCTATGGTTCTTTTGTAGTGGTTAAAGGTGCCGGTTTTATTCTTAATGATGAAATGGACGATTTTTCGGTTAAACCGGGAAGTCCGAATAAATATGGTCTTGTAGGCGGGGAAGCTAATGCCATTGCTCCGGGGAAACGTATGCTGAGTTCGATGACGCCAACTATTCTTGAGCGCGACGGAAAGTTATATATGGTTGTAGGGACTCCCGGAGGTTCAACGATCATCACATCAGTGTTCCAGACCATCCTGAACGTGCTTGAATTCGGCCAGTCCATGCAGGAGGCAGTTAGTTCGAAACGTTTCCATCATCAGTGGCTGCCGGATGAAGTGTATACTGAAAAAGATGTTTTCAGCAGTGCCACTGAAGCCGCTCTAAAAGCAAAAGGGTATAATCTTATACCCAGAGCATCTATAGGCAGGGTAGATGCTATTCTGAAAACACCTAAGGGATATGAAGGTGGTGCGGATCCGAGAGGTGATGATACTACCAGGGGTTGGTAGTGATACCCTTAATTCTGATCTCGCAGTAATTTATGCCCCCAGGCAGGGAGAGCTCTTTTTAGGATTTTCTCTGCCTGTATTTACACCTTAACCGATTAGAATAAAGCCGCCTTATGAATATCGGCATTAGTCTTTCTATTTAGCTGTTCTAACATGTTCCGCAGGGCATGTCGAACTTGTCTGATGAAGTGGATTTCCAATCCTCGCTTGTTATATAAATAAGCGATTATTATCACTCTCAATTAATGAATAGCACAGATTATAAGCTATGGAAGTAATTGTTAATTACGGAGTATGAGTTAGATCGTGTTTGCGGAGATTATAAATCTCCGTTTATTGCCGGTTCGACATGCCTTTCAGAACATGTCGAAAAGCGGGTACCACACACGGAGAGAAAGGTAAATCGAACCCACATAAGCACACTTATCAAAAGGACGGAAGAAGAACTCCTGAACGAAAAAGAACTGATGAAGATAAATAGTTAGTTTACAACATGAAAGAAGAAGCCTTAAGTCTTAAATCCTACAAAATAGAGCAAGAAATTAAAAGCTTAAATTTTTTAACTCCATTTATCGAATTATTCGATACATATATTTATGGTGATTTAGAAATAGATCCTTTTAGCAAATTTACAACAGAGTTTCAAAGTAATTATTGGTATATACAGTATCATTTGTTAAAGGACAAAAAGGTGTATGTAGATGATACCTTACAATCTTTCTTTAAAGAAGAAAATATAAATATAATTTGGTTTCAAATAACTGATGAAAATACATTTAAAATAAGGTGTGTTGATGGTATTTGGTTTGTGGAAGTATTGAAATTGACTAATCAGCTTGTATGTATAATCTCAAGTTTGGATTTAAAAATATAATCAGTACTAACAGTAAGACTTAGAAACAAAATTTGCTGTTCTGACATGTTCCGCAGGGCATGTCGAACTTGTCTGATGAAGTGGATTTCCAATCCACGCTTGTTATATAAATAACCGATTATTATCACTCTCAATTAAGAATAACACAAATTATAAGCTATCGAGGTAATTGTTAATTACGGAGTATGAGTTCGATTCGTGTTTGCGGAGATTATAAATGTCCGTTTATTGCCGGTTCGACATGCCTTTCAGAACATGTCGAAAAGTGTGACATGTCGAAAAGCATGATATTGGGATATAAGAGGGGATGATTCAGGAGATTTTTCCAAAGAACCGGAGCTATCTGTCGGTTCATTAAGTGACGACTTGCATTATCTAAAACAAAGTTTACAAAAAAAGGGAATGATATCTTTTTCTGGTTAGCTGTTCTGACATGTTCAGCAGGGCATGTCGAACTGTCTGATGAAGTGGATTTCCAATCCAGAAGATCGGTTTCCAGACGTAGAAAATCTCCATGCAAAGCTTTCTCTGCTTATATTTACGGCCAGACCCTTTACAATACGCTTCCCCATGGTGAAATACTTATCCGGTATCAGTTTTCTAATCTTACTATTTGTACTTCTGCAGGATGTGCATGCCCAGGGCATAAGAGGTTCTGTTAAAAATACGTCCGGGGAGACCCTTCCCGGGGCTTCTGTTTTTGTCCAGGAGGTACAGGCAGGGTCTTCGTCTAACAGCAACGGCGAGTTTTCCGTAAAACTTCCGGACGGAGAATATACCGTTTTTGTTCGTTATATCGGGTTCCAGGCTGTGCAGTTCAGTTTTACAGTGAAAGGCGACTGGATAGAAAAAGAGTTTGTACTCAAAGAACAAAACGTGGTATTAAAGGAGGTGGCTGTAGGTAAGACTAAAAAAGAAGACTTTGCCTATACTATAATGCGTAAGACTATCGCGAAGAAAAAATTCCACCTGCTGCAGTATGATAGTTATGAAATGAATGCTTACATAAAAGGAACCGGCGAGCTGAGCAATGCTCCCTTTTTCCTGAAGAAGAAGCTGCAGAAGGAAGGGCTGAAGCTCGGGGAAGCTTATACCATGGAATCGGTAAGCCATATAAAGTTCAGTCAGCCGAATAAAGTCGACGAAAAGGTAATTTCCGTAAGAACAAAAGGAGAGAATAAGAACGCCTATGCTTCTCCCGCAATGTTCATTAACCAGAGTTTCTATAATGACAAGGTTGCTGGAATGATATCGCCGCTGTCGCGGTCGGCATTTGCCTATTATAAATTCCAGTACCAGGGCAGTTTTACAGAAGGCGACCTGATCGTGTATAAGATCAAGGTTACGCCAAGATCGCCAGGCGACCAGGTTTTTGATGGCTCCATTTATATTATAGATGAACACTGGGCCATTCATAGCCTCGACTTCAGCACCAGCCTGATGGGATTCCCTATTAAGATCAAACAGAATTATGCGCAGGTGGCAAAAGCGGTATGGATGCCAGTTACGCATCAGTATAACTTTTCGGGTAAAGTGCTGGGCTTTGCCGGATATTTCAAATATCTTGTTTCCTGCAACAATTATAAGGTACAGCTGAACAAGGATCTTCTTGCCCGGACGCAAATACTGGATGAAAAGGCGGATGAGATTCCTGCAGATGTTAACACTATGGTTCCGGCCACCAAGCAGGACGTAGAAACAGCCCTCTCTTCCAGCAAACCTATGACGAGGAAACAATACGTCAAGTTACTGGATAAATATGAAAAGGAGACGTTGAAGGAACAACAAGAACCGGAAGTAACAGGCGACCGCAGCTTTAAGATCGATTCGCTGGCCGGAAAAAGAGATTCTTCGTACTGGGACAGCATCCGGCCAGTTCCTCTTACTGTAAAAGAAGAACAAGGTTATTACCGTGATGATTCTTTAGCAAAAGCCGATGATCAGAAGAAAAAGGAAAGGGATTCTTCCGGAGTTAAGATCAGGGCTAAGTTCAGTCCGACGGATCTTCTGTTCAACGGTGGCTCATACCGCCTCTCTTCAAGGAGCCGTTTTATCCTTAATCCGGCAATCACCCAAACGAATTATAATACTGTCGAGGGACTGAATGTTTCGCTGAGCGGAAGGCTAAGAGTGCGGCCCGACAGTACGGGCAGATCTTTCGAGTTTGCTCCCACCGTAAGATATGGATTTAAAAGCCATGATTTTTATTCCAAAGCTAGTTTGGTATGGAGAAAGTCGCGTGCAGGGAATTCCGGGTCATTTTCTCTTGAAGGCGGTAATTTTATAGAACAGTTCAATCCTGAAGATCCGATCCATCCTTATGTCAATACAGCCAGTTCCCTGTTTTTCCGGAGGAATTATATGAAGCTTTATGAAAAACTATATGGATCAGGTTCTTATGAGTATAAGCCGTCTCCTTTCTTTAAAATGAATGCGGGACTGGAATGGGCGAGGCGTTCTTCTTTGTTTAACCAGACAGATTACAGCTTTTTTTACCGCGATTCCCGGAGCTTTACACCCAATGCTCCCCTTAATATAGAACAGGCGAACACCTCGTTCGCAAGGAATGAGGCGCTGACTTTTTCATTGAATGTAAACTATTTTCCTGTTCAGAAGTACCGGAAGTATAACGGTAGAAAGATCCCGCTTACGGATGATTCTCCTGAGTTACTTCTTTCCTATAAAAAGGGGATCCATAACGTGTTAGGAAGTGATGTGGATTATGATCATCTGCAGTTGGGGCTTAACCATTCATTCAGTATAGGCGTCGCAGATAAACTCGAGTTCGAGCTAAGAGGCGGTTCTTTTCTGAATAACAAGCGTACCTTCTTTATGGACTACCATCATTTTGACGGTAATCAAACTATTCTTGGCAGTTTAAAGCCTGCAGGATCTTTCAGGCTGCTGGATTATTATCTGTACAGTACAGACAATAATTACTTTTCGGGCCATACCCATTATCACTTCCGGAAGTTTCTTCTGACGCGTATCCCGGAAGTGCGGTATATGGGCCTGAAGGAAAACCTGTTCTTTAATTACCTGAAGACATCGGCTTCGCCACATTATTATGAGGCGGGTTATTCGCTCGATAACATTTTCCGGATCTTCCGGCTGGAGGCCGCCGCCGCATTTGTTAACGGTGAATACCAGGAGTTTAATATCAGGATAGGCATAGCCACGATGTTCAGGATAAGCAGCGGAAACGGAGATTGATAATATGCTGCCGGCGATCTTCATTTTTTCCTGAAATCCATTATGCTTTTAATTAATTTTGCGGCTCTGGTATAATACAGCCGGGTATTTAAGCAATTACGGTATCCCGGTCTGGTAATCTAATCAGCCGAATGGCTTGGATCAAATGAACAACCCCCAAAAAGCGCGAAAGTCGATCGCATTATTTTTCTTTATTTCAGGATTTGGTTTTGCAACCTGGGCATCGCGGATCCCGGCCATACAGGCCAGGCTACATCTTAGCGAGGCCGAACTGGGGACGGTGCTTTTTGCGCTGCCGCTTGGGCTGATGCTCACCCTGCCAGTCACCGGATTTCTTTTACAGCGTTTCAGCAGCCGTTCTATCATGCTGACCGGTGCGATTGCTTTTAACCTTATGTTAAGCCTGTTGGGTTTTGCATCTGCAACATGGCAGCTGGTTATCGTATTGTTCTGTTTCGGATCGTCGCGAAACCTGCTTAATATTTCCATGAACGGGCAGTCTGTAGGCGTTCAGGCCCTGTACTCGAAATCTATCATCACCACATTTCATGGAATATGGAGTATTGCCGGTTTTGGCGGCGCAGCGCTCGGATCGCTGATGGTATGGGCAGAGATCCTTCCTGCCTGGCATTTCCTGGTTACGGGATCGCTGCTGATCGTACTCAGTCTTTTTGCTTTTCCGGACACTTTGCAGCAGCCTCCCGCTACGCGTAAGAGCGGCGCCAGTTTTATACTTCCAGATAAAAAGATGCTGAAGTTCGGGCTTATATCTTTTGCTGTTATGGCTTGCGAGGGCACTATGTACGACTGGAGCGGGATCTATTTTCAGAAGGCCGTTAACGCGCCTAAAGATGTAGTTACTGCGGGTTTTGTAGTTTATATGATTGCTATGACCTGCGGACGGTTTGCGGGGGATAAACTGGTAAATAAACTGAGTGCAGAGTTTATTATTAAAACAAGTGGTATGCTCTTATTCGCAGGGCTGCTCCTGGCGGCGCTGTTTCCCTACCCGCTTACTGCGGGATTAGGTTTTATGATGACCGGACTTGGCGTTTCATGCGTGGTTCCGCTTGTTTTTTCCATGGCGGGACGGCAGACCAGCATGGGAAGCGGTGCGGCGGTAGCCGCAGTATCTACTGTTGGGTATTTTGGCTTCCTGATGGTGCCGCCCCTGGTAGGTTTCTTAGCAGAAGCGGCCAGCCTGCGCTGGGCGTTTGCCCTTATCGCCTGCCTGGGAGCTATGGTTACTTATCTTACTTCGCAGTTAAAGGTGCCTGCTTCTGTTGAAGTTGATAAAGAAATTTCTTAATGAAGTAAGATTTTCGTCTTTTATGGCAAGCCGGCATGTTTTTTTTACATGGCTGGTTTTTTTTTGCGCCTTATTGTGCTTTTTTTATGTAAAAGTGCAACTAATTAGTTAGTGTACTGGTGTTTAATTTTATGTCCTGATTACTGCTGTTTAATCTGATTTATTTTTTTCCTTTTTTTTATTTATTTATCGTTTTGTTTAAGGATTTTGACGGAAAAACTGCAAAAATTGCTCGTTTATGGTAATATATTGCTGCATTCAATCAAAATACTTGTAGGTGTGCTGCTTCATTGTGGCTAAGTTTACTTCTATCAACTCAGAAAACGTATTAATAAATCAACCAGGAAAAAATGAACATGAAAAAAGTATGTTCCTTATGGAACGAATGGTGTGTGTCGCCAGAATCACCTCCCAAAGAATGCCGTACATTCTTGAATTTACAATGTTCCACCAAGTTATTACGTAACGAATTATGAAAGAAAGCTTACTAAAGATCTTAAAAAAGAGCGCATGCATTTTTACTTTTCTGGGGATGATCCTTGTTGGCGAAAGTGTAAACGCGCAGGAGGTTAATGTTCTGGGGGTGGTGAGAGACAGTGTAGGCGGGCTTCCGGGGGTGTCTGTAAAGGTATCGGGAACAAACCAGGGGGTACAGACCGATCAGGTGGGACGGTTCCGGATCAAGGCCGACAAAAATGCAGTTCTTGTATTTTCATTTATAGGATTTAAAAACCAGCAGATACAGCTGAGCCGGCAGAAGGCATCAGCCAGCGGAGATATAAACCTGGAAGTAAAGATGGTCAATGACGATGCGGCGCTTGAAGAAGTTACCGTTGTTGGATTTGGCACTCAGAAGAAAACCAGTATAGTTAGTTCCATTACCACGATCAGCCCTAAAGAGCTGAAAGGGCCGACCAGCAATCTAACATCGATGCTTCAGGGGCGGGTTGCCGGGATGATCGCTTTTCAGCGTAGCGGCGAGCCGGGAGCGGATAATGCCCAGTTCTTTATCCGTGGTTTAGGCAGTTTCGGAAGCGGAAAAGTTGACCCTTTGATCCTGATAGACGGTATGGAATCCACCCAGAACGATATGGCCAGGCTTCAGCCTGATGACATTGCCTCTTTTTCGGTATTAAAAGATGCCACAGCAGCGGCCGTATATGGAGCCAGGGGAGCTAATGGCGTGGTGCTGGTGTCTACCAAATCGGGAGAAGCCGGCAAGACCAAATTCAATTTCAGGGCTGAAAATTCCGTGTCATCGAATACCCGGAACTTTCAGTTTGCCGATAATATAACGTATATGCAGCTGGCTAATGAGGCCGTACTTACCCGGCCATCCACAAGCCAGACCCTGCCTTACTGGCAGACAAAAATAGATCATACTGCTGCGGGCGATGATCCGCTCTTATATCCGAACAATAACTGGATAGATCAGCTAATAAAAGACTATACCATGAACCAGCGTTATAATTTGAGTGTGTCTGGAGGAGGTGTCAAAGCCCGTTATTATGTTGCCGGTACTTATAACCTCGACAACGGGATATTAAAAGTTGATCCTGTAAACAATTTCAACAGCAATGTAAGGCTGAAAAATTATTCGGTTAGATCAAACGTTAACCTGAATTTTACGCCTACTACGGAAGCAATTATCAGGGTATATGCCCAGTTTGATGACTACACCGGACCTGTAGGAGGGTATGATTCCAATGGTAACCGGATCAACGGGGGGCAGAAAGTATTTAATATGGCTATCTGGTCTAACCCTGTGATGTTTGCACCGGTATATCCCTCGTCTTATTCCCAATTTTCGACCCATCCTTTATTTGGCAATGCCATGAGCCGTAACAGGGGGCTGCTGACCAATCCTTATGCAGAAATGGTAAGGGGATACCAGGAATATAACAATTCAACGATTCTGCCGCAGATCGAATTAAAGCAGGATCTGAATACGGTTGTCACAGGACTTTCTGCCAGGGTGATGGCGAATATCAGGAGATATTCTTATTTTGATGTAGCCAGGCAGTACAACCCATTTTATTATACTGCATCTGTATCTCCGGCAGAGAGCGGACTGCTGTTAACGCCGCTGAATGACGGCGGGGCGAGTTCGATAGGTACAGTGGGTACCGAATATCTTGGCTATTCGGAAGGAAATAAAGAGCTTAGCTCGTCATTTTACGTAGAGGCTGCCACCAACTACAACCGTACGTTCGGCGAAAAACATGCTGTAACAGGGATGATTATCGGCCTGATGCAAAACAGGCTGAACGGTAATGCGGGTTCACTGCAGCTTTCCTTACCGGCCAGGAACCTGGGTGTGTCGGGACGTTTTACCTATGGCTTTGATAACCGTTATATGGCTGAGTTTAATTTCGGCTACAACGGGACTGAGCGGTTTGCAAAAGATAACCGGATGGGCTTTTTCCCTTCGTTCGGACTGGCCTATAATGTTTCAAATGAGAAATTTTTTGAAGGCATTAAAGGGACTGTCAATAACCTGAAATTACGCGCTACTTACGGACTTGTAGGAAATGATCAGATCGGAAATGCTGCCGACCGTTTTTTTTATATGTCTGAAGTAAATATGAATGACGGGCTCTTCTCCTCTTCTTTTGGAGAGAATAATACGTATACCCGGAACGGGATCTCCATATCAAGATATGCTAACCCGCTTATTACCTGGGAAACATCCAGGCAGATCAACCTTGGCGCTGATATAAGGATGTTTAACGCACTGGATATTAATATCGACGTGTATAAACAGACGCGTTCCAATATTCTTACAGCCAGAACCTATATTCCTACAAGTATGGGTCTGCAGGCATCAATCGTTGCCAACACCAATAAAGCCCGGAGTGAGGGATTTGATCTTGCGCTGGCTTATAATAAGTCGCTCGGCAATGATTTTTATGTACAAAGCCGGGGAAACTTAACCTATGCCAGGAGTAAAAAACTGATCGTTGACGAGCCTGCTTATGCCCAGGCATATTCGTACAGCGCCGGTACACCGGTAGGCCAGACCTTCGGATATATCGCAGAGCGTTTGTTTGTGGACGATGAAGAAACTCTCAATTCGCCGGTACAATTTGGTACTCCCGGAGTGGATTATCTGGGCGGAGATATTAAATATAAGGATGTTAATAACGATGGCGTGATCAATACGGACGATATGGTTCCGCTTGGTTTGCCTACCACTCCCGAGATCACTTACGGCTTTGGCGGTACTATCGGTTATAAGAACTTTGATATCAGCGCCTTTTTACAAGGCTCGGCCCGTTCTTCGTTTTTCATCAACCCCAATAATATTTCACCATTTTACCTGAACGGAGGTGCTCAGAACGGATTGCTCAATGTGATCGCAGAGAGTCACTGGTCTGAAGAAAACCGTAACAGTTATGCTTTCTGGCCCCGTTTAAGTGAAAATCTGAATACGAACAATAACCAGACATCAAGCTGGTGGATGCGGAACGGTTCGTTTCTGCGCCTTAAGAATGTTGAGCTGGGGTATACGCCGGGCGATAAGTTCAGGAAGCGGTTTGGCCTGGGCAACAT
>Ga0265780_10009621_pt1 | contig 11570 bp, 15 predicted proteins | sample P1T30metagenome_FD_192432 | JGI IMG/M metagenome (GOLD analysis project Ga0265780, IMG submission 192432) | Plant litter microbial communities from East Loma Ridge, Irvine, California - P1 T30 | ecosystem: Environmental > Terrestrial > Plant litter > Unclassified | place: USA: California... | reverse complement strand
TCGGTAACGTTGTCGAGATGGAGACAGTAAAGTCTCATAGTTTCGCACTTCCAGCTTTAGGCCGTTCGCTTTGCGTATCCAGCTTCACAACCTCGATCCACTCATCCGACAACTCCTTTCCCCCATTCTTACTCCTCTTTGTATCCACCGTATCCCAGAACTGCTTCTCCCTCTTCCACCTAGCCATCTCATCGCCCAGCCACCCAGCTACGCTCTTTGCAATAACGCCAGGTTTCTCAAAAACACATAAATGCCCACAGTCCTTGAACTCCTCATACTTCATACCGCCTTCCTTCGCCCCACCATTCCCGCCGCGTCCGCTGCCCGTCGTGGAATTGTAATATTGCTGAACCTCTTCGTGACATATATTCGAGTACTCGCCATACACAAAGAACGTGCGAGGCCGTAAATGCGGCAGCGCATCGTTAATAGGAATCAACTCGCCCCTCGACGTCAGTAACCTGCAGGCATGAGACCCAGGCTCAAAGTCAGGATTTAGCATCCTCTCCATCTCCCTGTCCTCGCTCAGCAGCAGGAAATTCGAGCGCGCGTATGACCACGCTTCCTGCGCTTTGGGCGTGGCAAGCACGACGCCGCCGTCTGGTGTGTCTCGCAAGCCGAATGTCAAGAAGAGGTCAAGCGCACGAGGGTCCATGGCCGCAAAGAACGGACTACGGCGCATTTGGGCTTCGGCTTGGGCGCGAGAGTCCCATTTGTCGCGGCGGATGGTTGGGAAGAGGGCCGGGTGTGGGCCGGGTGGGTGTTCTGGTAGCATTACTGGGTCGATGAGGATGAGTGAGTGGAAGAGCCGTGGGTGGATGGATGCGAGGTGGACGATCTGAGCGCAGCCCATACTATGTCCGATACCGATGAAGGGGGGCTTCATCTTATCTCGAAATCGGTTGATCATGAGGAACAGGTCGAGCGCGTGGTCTTGCCAATTGACGTCGTCGCCGAGCTCAGCGGCGTTGAGCGCATAGCTGGCGCCTTGGGTGGCTACGTCGGCGATCCAGATGGAGTCGACGGAGAAGGATTTTGGTGCAGTGTGGATGTCGTTGAAGAGTGGTTCGTACATTTCCTGTGCGTCGTTAGATGGGATGCCTTGAAGACGAATCGGATTTGTGGACCTTTGGGAAGCCGATACCACTGGCTGCTATGATTGTGACACTCTCATCACTAGACGTAAATGGCTCAGAAGGCCGGTACTCTTTTATCGCGAGATGAAGGAGAGAATCGTCACGTTTGGCGCCATGAGGATACTGGCGTAAATACGAGCATGGTGAGGTATGTTCTGTAATGACAAAGTTCGCGGTAGACATGTTTGATACGTTCACCAGAAAACGCGGTTAGCGCTGAATGATGTTTTTGAAGCAAAGGTTATGTAGTGATGGTTATACGTATCTCAGGCTGTGAGATTTTGTACGACCCGGATGATGAAGGTGGCGGGCCTGAGAAGATCATTACTGCTTACGCTGCGCATCCCAATGAGATATTCCGAACGCTCTGAATCGAATCCAGCATCATTCTACTGTAAAAAGATCTGAACAACGTCAGCTTGAGAGTTCAAAGACAATGTTGGAATGGGGTGAGAGGACGCAGCCCACAATTTTGGTAGCAAGCTAGTCCCCGCTCACCCTCCCGCAAGCTTCACCAAGCCACGACTCGCACCTTCCTCCCTCACACAATTAGCTCCTGCATGAGCATTCCTCCATAGATACACCTACCATGGCAACCATACGCCCCATGCGCCCGGCCGATCTCCTACGCATTTCCTCGACCAACCTCGACCACCTCACAGAAACCTACAACATCGGCTTCTACATGGAGTACCTAACGAAATGGCCGGAGCTGTGCCAGGTTATAGAGGGCATGGACGGTAATATTGAGGGATACAGTACGCGCTACTATACTCAAGTTACATGACGGTGGTGGTGTATGCTGACAACAATACAAGTCCTAGGCAAACTCGAAGCATCGCCCTACTCCCCACCCATCGCGCCCTACTCCCCCACCACCACGGGCGTCAAATACCCAAACTACCTCCCCTGGCACGGCCACATCACCGCGCTGACGGTCGCGCCTTCCGCTCGCCGCCTGGGCCACGCAAGCGCGCTGTCATCTGCGCTCGAGCGCTCTTCGGATGCCGCGAACGCGTGGTTCGTCGACCTGTTTGTGCGCGCGAGCAATGAGATTGCAAAGGAGCTGTATAGGAAGATGGGGTATAGTGTGTATCGGAGAGTGAAGGATTACTATAATGATGGCGAGGACGCGTTTGATATGAGAAAGCCATTGGGGAGGGATAAGGGGAGGGGCACGATTAGGGAGGATGGGGAGAATGTGGATGTTACGGCGGAGGATGTGTGGTGAGGGGGTGGTATAAGGCAGGAAGACACATGAAGGATGCTGCTTGAGAGGACATTTGGGCGCAAACATCAGAAGATTCATGAGAAGTGTAAGTCCTTTGTAGATTCCAGATTGCGTAGATACTAACAGCGCAACAGATGCTATATATATACCGAGCGACTTTGCTCTATATGTTCCTCATACATTAAGGGTATCCAAACCAACCAAAATACTATATAAACCTACCACCCACCCCGAATGCGCTCCCGAACGTCACAAACCCACCACACACCACATCAGATATTAAACGTATCCACACTCCCATCCCGCCCATTCGTCGCATAGCTCCGAATCGACGAGCTCCCCGACCGCAACGTCACCCGCTGCTCGCCCAAGCTCCTCGGACTCGCGTCCCCCTTCCTCAACGCATCGACCGCAATATGCCTCGCAGCAGGGTTCTGCGAATTGACCAGCGACGACGTCCGGGGCGGCCCGCTCGGCGCATCGCCATCAAAGTCGTCGAAGTAATTCGGCGACAACGGCACCTTTCTGCTGCGCACGTCGTTCGCCACAGGAGGCGCTTGTCTGAACCTGCGCACGGGGGCGCTGTGCTTTTCTTCGTCGACGAGCACGACCATCCACACGCCCACGGCGCCGGATGCGCCGAGCAGAGGTGTGCAGTGTATCCAGCGCGGCCGGCCCTCTTCGTGCGACTCGTTGAGGTCGGTGACGGCACGCGAGAGCCACCTGATTTTGGCGGTGACACCGCGCGAGCCATCTGCTAGAGCAGCGCCGACAGATTCGCGCACGCGCGTGTTGCCGCCGATGCGGTCGAGGAATTGGGATTGCAGGATGCCTGGAACGCGGAGGGAAGGCGATGTGAAGAGGACACGGAGGGAGGGGGCTGGGCGGATGAGGAGGTACTGTCGTGCGTTAGCATCGCTCACGTCAAGCATGACGGTACAACTCACATGTTTGTACGGTCCGCTCAATCGGCCTTCAGGTCTGAGACTCGGCGATTCCGGCGCGTGCATGTTCGACATGTCGTGGTCCTGTATCAGCACTCTGGGCTTGCTCCCCCTGCTGCGCGTGCTCTTGTCGTCGCCTTCCTCAACCTGCTCGCGGTGCATGCTCCCTCCGTGCTTCCTGACAATGTCGAGCTCGACGTGGTTGAACATCCCGCTGAGCTCCTTGAATTCGTCTTTATGCTCTTCTTCCTGGGGCGGATTCTCTTGGCGCTCGCGCATGCGTGCAAAGGCTTCGAGATCGGTGCCGTCCTTGACGAGGCCTGAAATGTCGATTTGCGCGCCGATGAAGTAGCGTATGTTACCGCGAGAGTCGAGTAGGGGCGCGGTCATGAGGAGGTTCATGAATGGGGAGCCGTCGCGGCGACTGCCCGGGTGTCAGAGGATATTTACTTTCGTGCTCAGAAGAAACTTACTAGTTTAGGAACACTTCACTGTGCTCCCTACCTCCCATAACCGTCTCCTTGAAACGTGCAACGCTGCTCCGATTCGTCTTCGGGCCCTGAAGAAAGCGACAGTTCTTGCCAATCGCATAGTTGACTCCATACTGAGTGGTGCGGTGGAACTCTGTGATAAGTCAGCCGTGAAGTGCTCGAGTGGCTGCACTTGCATACCTTCGGATGCAAAAATGATTGGATTGTCTGTCCTCGAGGGATCAGTCAAGCAGAAAACTTCAGCCAGACCCTCGCTGGCTTCTCGTAGCATGAGCGGCATATTGCCCGTAACGCGCCTGTTGATGTTGACGCTGACAACTTGTGTATACACATGCGTGATAAAAGCGGGCAAGTCGTCTCTGACCAACACATCAAAAGCCTGGTTCGCTTTCTCCTCCAGAGACGCGTTGACCGTCGAGCGTGCATGATTCTGCGAAAACTCCAGTCCGTCAATAGGCTCCAGTGCTTCCGCTATGGCATTCGCATAGTTAATCGCGCGTATAGCCTTCTGCGCATCGAGGTAGTAGATCAGTCTCGGCACCGACTTCGGCCTCGCTGTGCTTAGGAACGACGTAAAGCGGAGCAAAGACGGCGTGTCGTCGAAAATTGCCTGCAAGTGCTGTTTCGAGAAGAGTTGCTCGGACTCATATTCGAGCGAGAATTGCTTCGTCTCGCCCTCACCTACTGGCGCAACGAGATCCCAGGACTGCGGGTCATCTTCCAGTAACGGAGACAGCCGGTCGTCGTCGTCAAGATTGGTTCTTTGCTGAAGAGGCGCAAGTGCATGAGTTGCGATTGATGGCGCAGGAGAGTCGTAGGAATACACCGAATCTCCTGAACTTTTCACAGGCGTCGGCTCCATATTCCGGGGATTTGAAAGCGTCCGCGGTGTTGAGCTAACATTATTAAATGAGTATGCTCTCGACGAGCTCCGTAAATGCGGCTGTTGATCAGGCGTGCCAGACATATTCTCCGACGAGACTTCTGAGCTCAAGCGTCTTTGGAGGGAAAGCCGCTTCTTATTTGCTGCTGGAGTGCTCGAGCTAGGTCTTGTTAGCTCGTATCCGTGGAAGTTTGTTTTCTGAAATGCTCACGATGTTCTTGAGGGTATGTGTATCCCGCGCCTCGTGAAGTCTGGAGGTGCTGGTGCAGCAGGAGTGTCTTGATCCGCATCAGCGAACCAGTTGTCTGGGTCTTGACTTGCGTTTTGGCTCGGAGGTGGTGTCAGCGGAGGATTTTGATGTTTAGTCTGGTGTCCATCATGCATAGTCGCAAAGTCCAACACGAGGGGTTCATGGACTGCTCCTCCATCTGTTTGATCGTTTATGACGCTATCATTCGCTCGGGCCTCATCGCCTGTGCTCCCCATCCCGGCTGAAGTCGTGGCTTTGCAAGGTTTGGAAGTGCTTCCGTCCTGTGTAGTATCGATGCCACGAGCCAATCTTTTCCTAAATTTGAACATAAGTATCAAGGATCAGAATAGTTGGGCCGTGCTGTGGATAAAAAGTAGTGAAGCGCGCCAGATGGTGACCTACTGGCGGCGCATCGAAGCAGAATCGGGATCATGACGAAAGGTACAGATTGACAAAAACGTACCAAGATCTTGGTCCACCACTTAGAGACGTCCAGTAGGTACTTTTGCAGAATCGCGCGGCGCGCTGCTAGTCCTGGAAAAGGTTACGTCTGGATGCACCCTTGATTCGCCGACGTGCTTTTGGCTCTAGCACAAGGGTGACAGATAATTACTCGCAGAACGTCCACTATCGCGATGCTATTGCTGGGATAGGTATTGGTAAAGAACGACACATCGGCAAGATCGAGTTATGCAGGTTGAGATGCGATGCGATACGATCGGGTAATCGTACCTGATCGAAGATCGACGTTGAGAAATGGAGGGCCACAGCTAAGGCACTGTCTTAGCTACGCAATGCGTCGGTATGATCAAGAGGGTGTGTGTCTGGAAGTCTTCAATCTATCGTGCTTCCTGTACAGCCAAAGCACATCAGTCACTTCGACAGCGAAGCATGGAACTGACAACTCAGGAGGTTGCGTCAGCCGTGTTCGCGCCAATTGTAAGCGAGCGGGACCTGACAGCTTAGAGGAGCGGCATCCCTGCAGCGATCTCTCAAAGGAGGATCAGCTCACGATGATCTTCCAAAACAGTCCTTGCGCTGGCTGTCATGCTCGATAGCATACACAAGAACGGTTAATGGCACATAACGCTCGCATGGACGCTATATAATTGGCGGGTCAATTACCGTGAGATAGCTCCATGTGGAGGGCCGGAGACAAGTCCTGACTCCTTCGATCGTCGATTGCCGACTTCGAAAGCCTTAATGGTGTAGGCTCGGCATGCCTGCCGAAGTGAAATGGTTGCCCCACTGCAAGTCTTCACGACAGGAGTAAGAAGTACCTACAGACTCGACCTCATGGCATTTTATCGGTCGTGGTCAGTACAGCGTAGGAAGCGACTATCAAGCTTCGAAAGACAATCGGCTTGAAAACGCTATCGATCTTCATGCATCATGCTGGTGGGTCTGAAGCAGGCCATCTTCGCGGAACGTGACTAGGTCCCGGCAACATGTATTCCCGAGTTCAGCTACATCACGCATGCCAAGCTCAAACTAGATGTGGACTTCCCGACCTACAGAAAACGCTCCTGTGGCGCTAAAACAACCGAGCAGCTAAAAGTTGCGAGAATGTTGGACGTGGACGCATGTTCATATTCGGCTCGAGAGGAGTATGGTGCCCGACGTAGGTATGTCGATTGCGGCTGCAGCGCGCCGCTCAGTCGTCATGGTACCGCCTACGATTCCTCGTGGCTTGTTCTAAGACATATCGAAAGACCATCCAAGCATGGTGTACCAAATTCGCTTTTGCGGGGAAGTCGCATGCAGCTCCGCTGTAGTGTATTGGATATCTCGTGCTAGCGAACAAGTTCTGTGTCGTCCTCTGCGACAAGACGTTCCCGCTCAGGAACCCATTCTCCGTCGTCTACCTCGTCGTCGACGCGCTGCGTCTTCGAGTCGCGGTAGAACACGTAATGCTGAAGGAAAAAGATGACATCGAAAACAATAGTGATGTTACCCAGCCCAAACTTGACGGGATTGCCCGTGAGGCCGGTCCAGTCATTCTGCAACGCCGAGTCTATAACCAATTGTGCCAGAGACAGCCACCCTCCGGAAAAGTCCAGCAAGATGGGATAAATGCTCCAGCCCACCGTTGACTTGCGTTTGTAGTTGACCCAAGCTTGTGGAATGTACTTCAGGAACACGGTCGTGAGCTTGACGTAGCCAAGTGCGTATATCTGCGGCACGTTAGCCCATGATGCTAACACATCTGCAGGGCCACTTACGACATCGATCCAGGCCCACCCACTGGCATCGTCTGCGCCGTTCTCGCCTAGCCACAAAACCAGGAGAACTACGGTCATGACGCTCACGACGAGGCCCCAGAATATGCCCAAAACAGCTCGACTGATCCTCTGGGTCCTTCCTACCTTGAAACCCCACACAGATGGGAAGAACTGCGAGTATATGATGGTGCACATCAACGCACCGTGTGCTGCGAATAGGAAGTCATTGAATCGCATGGTCGTCTCAGGCGCGTCTGGATGTCGGTGTGCGTACTGCGCGCGTATCGTAGGGGAGTAGAGGAAGCATGTCGTCGATATGGCGTAGCAGTAGAAGCCCAGAATGTTTAGTGTGGGGAAGTCGATGGCGAGACCCAGTGTAGACTTGCGGAAGTAGTTGGAGACAGGTTGCGGGTAGAAAGACGCGCTCCTGCAAAGTCACAATCAGCACAAGAAAGGCGCCCTGCTCGCACAATAAATACTGACCATGTGAGAAAGTACGACCAGCCCAGCACACGCGAGATCGCTTTGGCAAAGGCTTCAAGCTCGCTATCGGTCATAGTCGCTGGCGCAGCTCATACGATGCTGTCTGTACGTGAGGATGTCGATGCGATGAGCCTTCGGAGCGTTGTAAGCGCCGGGCGCAAGTGACATCGGGCAAATAAGCAGCGGCGAGGGTCAAGATCATGGGGGTTTGAAGTATCTGTAGTTTTCTAGTATTGTTACGGAGTTCACGACGCCTGACGTGGAAGCGTGCTACATGGCTGCGATGATTTCATACGCGAAGTCGCGGGATGTCGCGACGTCGCAACGCTCGTGCTCCCGCGGCATGACTCGATGTCTTACCGAACCGAACACATGGAATTCCGATCGGTATTACAGCGCACATTGAGCACCAAGCCTCCATCGGCATTCACGACACTTCTCGCTCACATCAGTCGGCACTCGTGTGTAGCACGTCGTAGGAAAATTTTTGTGCGTCGGAGTCGGACCCGCCAGTGTGCATTTGTTGCTCTTAATCTTTCAGTTTCTCAAATCCACGACTCTGGAGCAGTTCCCAGACCTTTGAGGGGCGTCTTTCCCTAGGATGGGATTCAAGATTTGTTGCTGGTCTCTCACACTCTGCATGTAGCTCATGCCTTCGCAGCCCACGCGTTCCCAGCCTTGACATACAGACCCGCCAACAGAATCGTCGACGCGATCCACGTCAAAGACCTCAACCTGGACGTCTTCTGCCTCGTACACCTCATGTACAGTACTGTGTACAGCACCCTCATGGCCAGATAGCTTCCGGTGACTGCATTCATCGTCCCTGGAAATCTCATGAGCGCCCCACTCCAGCACGTCAAGAAATGACAGAATCTCATACCTGAGTTTACTCCAGCCATATTACCCGCCAACACAGCTCCGATGAAAAACGGCGCGTTCTCCAGTCCATTCTTGTGTGCCGCTTCGGCCTTCTCAAACTTGGCATAGCAGTCTGCTGGTACGTACTTCTGGTAGGACGCGTTGGTGTCGATACCGCGCGGGTTGAGATTATCCCAGTTCCTGTTGTTGGCCTTCTTAATGAGAGCGACCTTTCATGCGTTAGTCGTGCGGTCAGCCAAAAGATATGTGTAAGTTGACACTAGATGACTGACAGCGTGGGCGTGCGGATACAACGTGATGAACCAGTAAATTGGAATGGTATAGAGGGAGTAGTTCGTCATCATTGGCAGTGCTGAGAGTGTCTGAGTACGATCGTGTTTGCTATCTATGGACAAGAGAAGGTTTTCAACCCAATAGCTTTAGAAAATTCCGAGGCTGGTCTTTATGCCTGATGCAGGTACACCCTGCATTGATCAGTAATCTTCTGGAGGAAGCTACAGCCTGAACAAACGGCAGCTCGCAAGCTTCACCTCGTCTGTGGAAAGTACGACTAGCCCAGTTAGATTCGAGATTTCCGTCTAGACTTCCAAGCACAAGTAAGGTGACAGGTGGCCGTACTATAAGTTGAAGGGAATATAGCTGTCGAATCATGTTCCACCACCGCTAATCACATATACACACATCCTCCAGTTCTCGCCGTCGCCACCAGACTACAAAAACATGCCTCGCTGCTCGTCTTCCTCTGCCATCATAGCCAGCATAATCTCAATGTTGGCAATCGAAAGCGCTTTCTTGTCCTCGACAGCGACAGAAATAGCACAAGCCATAGCTTTCTTGATTTGCCGACCATTAAGTCTCAGCTTCGCGAGCTTTTCCAGATCCTGGTCATTGATCTTGGCGACCGACAGATCCTTGGGGATGTTGTTTAGGCAGTTTTTCCAGATCTTGAAGCGCATGTCAGGCGACAAGTCGCCATAGTGCAGCTTGAAGTGGATACGGCTGTCGAACGCGTTATCGATGTTACGTTGACGGTTCGTAGTCATGATGAGGACGCCCTGGAAGTATTCGAGGCGGCGTAGGAAGACGCTCGATACTAATGTCGTCGCGCTCCGAGAGGAACACGTCGGCTTCGTCGATGAGCAGAACACAGCCCCATTGCTTGGTCACATCTAGGACCATGTCGAGATTCTGCTCCATGGTGGATACGCTTGTGCCGAGCTCGCCAGCAGAGAGCATGTACAAGGGTCGCTCGGTGACTTCTGCGATGACTTCTGCGGTCAAGGTCTTGCCGACACCGGGGTTGCCACTGAAGAGGCCGACCAAGCCTTTGCCTTTGCCGCTCACTACGTCGTCAAAGGTCTCAGTGCCGTTGCGGTGGGACTTGACGAGGGAGTGGATGAGGTCGCGCTTGACCGTGTCCATGACGAGCTTCGAGAAAGCGTTGTGATCCCAGACCACAGGCTCGAAGCGGGTAACGGCGAAGAGACACCACTTCTTCTGCCGAAAACCGAAGCCACCGATGCAGTGATTGCAGAAGATGAGATCCTCCTCGCTCACGTCGGACGGCTCTAGCTCCAGCTGGACTGGGGGCTTGAGGAGATCAGTGTACTCGTTCTGCTGTAAGAACATCTTGGTATCGAGCATAATTCGGCTAGAGATATAAACAATGACCTTCTTGTACTCGCCCTCCACTATGACCTGTCGGTTTTCCTAAGATACACACACGAAGTTAGCTTTTGTCTTAGATACAAATCGCACATGAAACTTGACCTACCGTGATGGCAGCACCAAGGTACTCCTTGCAGGTTCCACGAGGCGCTCCCAGCAGCTCCATTTATGCCTTGCCGCGCGCTTTGAGCGCTGCACAAACCGCGTCCTTCTCTGGGAGACGTTCGAGCGGCACCATAGAAAGGCTAGGCACTTTCCGACCGCCGTCGAACTGTTTGATGTGGGCGTGCTCCGCGCCCCATCCGAACTGCTCCCCGTCATGAGAGAGATATTGAAGATCGAGGCAGAAAACCTTCTTACCACGGGTAACGGGAGCCTCCTCGTACCGGCAACCTTGCATCTTGAGAATCTGGTCTTCGCGAAGGAGATTGCTCTGTAGAGGGTTTAGGTACGATGTCAGTGTTCGTCTCACGTTCAGCTTGTATATGCAGCTCTGACCTTAGTGTAGACAGTGGCGCCTGGAGGAAAGATGGCCCAGAGCAGGTCGAAAGTGAGCTTGTCGTGTTCTGACAAGGAATACAACGTAGCCTGAGTTGCAGCGTGATCTTCCGCGATGTATTGAAGGACAACATTAAGTTCGTCAATCAGTGCCACCTCCGGCGTTTCCTTTGCCTGCTCGGTCTTGACTCGCTCCGCAAGGCGCAGTCGGGCGTGAAAAAGATGTTCGGGGGTAATGACGGGAGGCGACTGATTCAGTTCCATGCCCGAGATGCCCGCAAACATCTCGGCTAGCGTGTTTCGCAGTAATTTGCTCTTGATTTCGATTTCGGTCTTGTGTGGACGGCCATTATCGTCGATGATTCGCCGCACTTTGAGAACCACGTGAGAAGTCTGGCCAGCCTTGTCGTCATCCGACGGTGCAAGGGGCTTGTAGCGGTACTTGCGCTGCTTCTGTATAGGTTAAGGTTCGAAGTTAGTGTTTGTCTCACGAGCAGATCGTACATAGAACACTTGCCTTGCTGTAGATCTGATCGAGCCGCTGGATACGCTCCTTGCTCCGTGGTTCCTTCTCATTGCTGCGCTTAGCCTTGCCGTCGCCCTCCTTGGTCACAGCATCGGAGGCATTGCTATCAGAGTCACTGCTGGACACAAGATTCGCATCGCTGTCTTCGGAACCTGCCTCATCCACGGTAGCCTGGTCTAGCGACGTCGTTATGGTCGCGACGTCTCGCCACGGCAATCTGTTCGGACTCATCAGTCGTGGTCGAGACATCTTGTCCACCGAGAAAAACGTGCTTCGCGGAATGTTTGGAAAATGTTGCCATTGTTGTAAAGTGATGTACTTTGTCGTTTGAAATGGATGTCCAAGTTGCTAGGATA
>Ga0265780_10009620_pt1 | contig 11571 bp, 10 predicted proteins | sample P1T30metagenome_FD_192432 | JGI IMG/M metagenome (GOLD analysis project Ga0265780, IMG submission 192432) | Plant litter microbial communities from East Loma Ridge, Irvine, California - P1 T30 | ecosystem: Environmental > Terrestrial > Plant litter > Unclassified | place: USA: California... | reverse complement strand
GTTATCAACATATGAGGATGAGATTGAGGAAGTAGTTGGTTGATTTTCTACCTATGGACGTGTAAGGGTTTATATACATGGAGTGGAGTATCTAGAAGATTCCTGATCAGCAGGATCAGGAGATCATATGACGACATAGAACATTCTCGAGCATAGATGCTGACAATGGTGATTGCAAAGACCCTCGCTCTATCCATTTTGCGCCTTGTACTTGGGCCTGCCACTGATGCCCTTAATTCTTAGGACATAGCGCGTGCGAAACACCGTCGAGTTGGCCTGAGCGTGGCTGTAACCTAGATTGCTTTGCGTCCAGAAAATCAACTGCAGGTTTCTCGAGTGTGTTTCGATTTTGCCCTCATATGTGGATCGGAGCGTCATTGTGTAGCATGTCTCATGCAACACGTCAAGAATGGTGCACCGTCGCTAAAGCCTAACAACTGCTCCATAAAATGCAAATGTTCTAGACTGAACAGCTACAAACACGTACAGTTGACGATGTGTAAAATTTCGGGAAATCTGTTGTCGCCAAAGTGTCTCTAAGTGGTATACAGTCGTCCAACGAAGCTTTACGGTCCAACGCCCCGGTCCAAAGTGCTGGAACTACAGTCGGACAGCATTCCTGCAGGTGTCCGTCTCGTGGGCGTCACTCTGGCGCCCGAGTGGAGACTGGACATTGCAATGGTGGTGTACAAAAGGCGTTTGGCACAGTCGTTCTACGCCCGGACCCAGGTCGCTGGATTCGAAGTCGTGCAGAGATGCTGCACCTTTCCGTCTCGTGGGCGTCGGGTTTGCCGCGTGGTGAGGTCGTTGTGTTCACTCAAGGCTGTTGATTATGGGCTTGGGAACGGGCGTGACGTTGTAGCACTTGCGGCTCTGGATGTTGGGCTTCTGATGAGGGAGGGGTCGGGCTGCAAGGCCGTCATTCGTGTAGTGTTGCCGTGAAGGATTGCGCGGGGATGAATTAGATTCGCTGGAGGGCCTGATTGTTTTGCCGGGCAATGAGAGCACGATACGTCTTCGAAGTGTTTTTTTTCCAGAGTGTACTACGTCAATACGTCGGTTGCAAGTATTCTGAGACTTTACTACCAGCGCAGGCGCATGTCGCTGAGCCTGCCCCATTTGGCAATGGTCATACTCTAGTAGAGCAATGTTTCGAAATGTTTCACAGTCAACTCTCTCCTGCCTTTGATCGTTACTCGACACAGCCCCTGATCTTCAGTTTCGTACCGATCTGCGCCTACAAGCCAACATCTGGATGCAGATGGGCTGCCTGACGCCGACTGGCCCGGAACATTACCTCATGTGGCTGTAGCCCGGCACGTCTACGTGGCGTAGGTACAAGATCTGGACACTGTCGGTTGCACTGCAACACCAACTACATCAAGATATCGCCATGCCATCACGAATAGCTCTGACAGTGAAGATTGGGCTACCACTCCGATTGGCATCGGCGACGCCGTTGTACTACCATTGACACGGCAGGATCAATAGACTCATTTCTCACGCTCATGTCTCGCGTGGGATGTGCTGATCTCCACGATACTGTACGACACTCTAGCAGGCTCTCTCACGCACCTAGCGTGAGCCTATGACCAAACATCCTGCCCAAGCAACATGTTGGTAGATCCTTGTTTGCGCGGCTCCAACACGAGCGTTTTCCATTACTAGCGTAGGCAAGCCATAATCCAGTCTAAGTCGTCGCCGAGCATGTCCGGAAGATGAGGCAGAAAGTTATAGACCCAACGGTCAGGCAATAACTAATCAGCAGGAACGGGCTGAACTCCTCTTTCGGCAAGTGCACTGCTGTCCAGCGCTTATGCGCGTCGCTTTACTACACTGCATTCTCTTGGTCGCGATAAGCGCGTAGACGGATGGGTTTGAATTGCGAAGACCCGGTGGACATCGTAGGATGAGAAGAGGGCGATAGAGAACAGTGGGGATACGGGAGCACGATCGTAGCAATGTCAACTAGGTAGATTGTTGCATACAAAAAAGAAACTCGTGCATTTGCCTAAGCGCCGTGTGACCCGTCATAGTGGGTGAGTGGCTTAGATCCACGATTACCGAGAAGAATCAATCCCTGCTTGTGCGCCCCGTAACACAGACATCCGCCAGAACATTAGCCGGTCATGCGGACACCACCAAGTATCACAGAGGATACGTAAACCTCGCCACAGACGTGAATCAAGATCTGCTGGTCTCCACCAATCGTATGGTAAAGGAAGCATGGCTCTAGTACTTGTGAATGTCAGCATGGGTCTGGACGGAAGGATGGGTATATCGTACCCTGTACATGTCCGAACCAACTATCAGCGGCGGTCCCGCTTGCCCAATTGCCGTTGTCTCCTTATCCATGCGAACGCTTAGTGTCATGCCCATGTGCTTTACACCATGAAGGTAGCGAGCAGCGTGCTGGGCCTGTTCCTGCGTTCCGAAGACAGCAGTCGCTGCGCCTTTGAACACACCGGTGCGAGTGTCCTTGATGAGCTTCTGATCGACTGGCTGGCCGACCGTGAGGAGCAGCTGGTATAGGTCCGACGGCGTACATTTGAAGCTCAAGTTTTGGAGGAAAATACCGCGCGCTTCGGTCATCACAGCCCCATTACGGATGTTTACGGGCATACCGTATGAATTGACAGAGTACATGGGTTGTTGTACGGGCATTGCGTAGTTGCCATATACGGCTGGGGTAGCGTAGGCCGGTACGGTGGGGTACTCATATCCATAGGTTGCTCGTGGCGGCATGTACTGCGGAACTGGTGTTGGGTACGTTCCGCTGTCTCCGACTCTGAGCTGGCTGATCCTCCCAAGATCGATGCCGCATCGGCTTATGGAATGTGTGCCCTCAGCTACTTCTGGGAACAGCGACGAGCAATTGCACTTCAGCATCCGGAAACCCTCGTTACTGCGGCAGGTCTCCCAAACGTGCACGAGCATCCCTTTGTATCTGGAGTAGGTTTCTGAATAGCATGTTAGTCGTGGATGTCAGCTTAGCTACAGAAGCACACTTACTGTAAGTGGCATCTGCATCTACCCGCAGCTTGAGCCTAGCCCATCCCTGCATCTCTCCTCGCCGTTGGCTCTGGCTAGAGTAGACGTCGGCCCAGCCAGGTTGCTCTTTGACAACGTTGCGGATGTGGTCTTTGAATTGCTGCCATCCTGCGAGGAATGGTGCATGTCGCGTGGTTCCGGAAATGACTAAGAGAAAGTCACCATCTCCATCTTTCCAGGTGCTAGAGTTCGGCATTTCGGCTAGTACCGTAGCGTCCTAACGTTCGATTGGTATAGCAGGAAGGCGAAGGTCGTAATGGAGAGGATCCAGATGTTTGAAGTCACACGATGTGTGGAAGTAAAGTACAGAAAGTGATGAGGTTGTCTACCGTTTGAGGGCATCACGACCGGGCTCATACTTATAGCCGCTGTTCATGGCTCGGTATGGAACATGCATCATAGCAAAAGCGGAAGAGAAAGAAGAATACACACTAAGGTCAAACATCATAAGCTCACTTGTACGGGGAAGCACTGCCGCGTGCCAGGCGGGAGTAAAGGAACAGCCCGTCAAGGAACGAGGGCTAGCTCGGATCGTAGAACAGTGTGGAGTAAGTTTCTCGGGCGTCATGGCTCTAGTGCCCTGGTCGTGCTGTCAGATTGCACGACCCTGGTGCGTAATTTTTCGGGCCTAGCGTTTTTCATCATCTAACGCCACAAAAAAAAAGGAAAGGCAACCACACGAAGCCAAGAGACAAGGAAATATCGACCGAAAAAGGCATTTCGCGTGTCATAACGGAAACAGACTTACTAACACATATTCCATGGTAGACAGGCTTCTCGTCGCCCCGCTCTGCCCGCCACCATCTAAGACCTAGAATGTGACATGAACTGGCGTAAGATAGACCAAATCGCCACGAATGATTCGAGTATTGAGAATAACAGCGCCTGTGCATCACTATGCCGATGGCGTGTGACATAATGAATATACCGAAATGTTTCACCGCAACTATCTGCTGGTGCGAACGCCCGGGAGAGCAATTCATATATGCCAAATGATCAATCTCTGGTCAAATCCACCACTGATGAGGCACTCGTATGGCTCCGCGCCGGGGCTCCCTGGATTGGCGTCGAAGCGACCTGACCATAAGCAACGGAGCTTCGAGCCAGGTTCGTGCCCTTTCAGGGTCGCCATGAGTTTCCCAGTGACTGTCTCGATACCGCGGACTACACCATCATCGGAACTGACGTAAACACCAGAGCCATCAGGTCGCCAGACAAGCCGTGGGGTTGAGTACTGTGTCTGAGGCGCGAGTGTGGAGACATTGACCAGTATTGCTGCCTCTTCCCTATCTTGAATCACCAGCTCAGCGCGCGCCTGTGAAGCCTGCGTCGCCGGCTCAGTGTCTAGACCGGAAAGGAAAGAAGACTCCTCGGCTGGTATCAAAAGTTTCAATATAAGCAACTTCATGTGAGGCGTCGTTGAAGTTGCAACAGCAATTATAGAGGGGTCTACGGGTATGTCGCGCTTGCAGTTAGTGGCCGCCTCATATGAACTCCGTGTGAAGATGCTCACCTGTTGGACATATCTGCACGTCAGAAGGTGTGAAGGAGATCCATGCGTTCGAGTGCGGCGCCAAATTCTGTCTTCCTAGTAAGGACAAGGTGTCGGATCCTCGATCGGGCATGGAGTAATAGTGCAGGCATGTTGAGTCTCGTCGAGCCACTAGGAGTACTGGCTTCGTCCCGTCAGGCGAAGGCACGAATGCGAGCGTCTCGGGGATGCTTGGTAAGGTCAGGGTTGCAGCCGGCTGTCCGATTCGCACACCGCTGCCGCTCATCCTGTAGACGATCACCTTGGAATCCCATCCTGCACTCGCTACCCATAGACTATCCTCTTCGGAGCGGCTCACAATTTTGACAACATACTTGGAATGGTCTTTTCGTTCGTCGATGATCTTGTCATGGACAGTGTTATACAAAGTGAGCTTTCCGGACATAGATGCGACTAGAATGTGCTGTTGATCAATGGCCAGTATGTCTAAGATGGGAGAGTCTTGAAAAGTCGACAATGTATGAACTAGATCGCACGTCGGCGACGAAGGGTCCAGAAGGTGCAGCTTTCGGTCGGCTGTAGTAACTACGACATACTTCCTAGCCGAGTTTGCTGAAGCCACAGAAAGCTCTAGAATAGAGATGCTCAGGATGTTTGACCGACTCGGTATTGAAGCTAAAACAGTTGGCTTGTAGGGTGCGGGCGCCGACCATCCGCGGTCCTGGTCCTCCAAGCCAAGCTTTTCGAAGTTGAGACTGGTGTCAAAGGCTTGCTTCTCCTGGAGTATCGTCTCAATTGTGACAGTGCCTGTGGCGTCAGCGCCGATATCCGAAGGTAGGCCAGCCTCTGCAACAAAGCTGTTCAAAGTCTAACCCATTGTAAGTCGAATGTGATAGGCTGCTTTGAAACACTGTGGGTACCTCTGTATACCCGCTACTTCTCAAGAATCTCGCGACCAGTTCTGCCGCAGTTGGAAGCATAGTGACCGCTTCAGAGATGACAACCTTTTTTTGCTTGTAGCAGATGAATTGATGTAGGAAAATCACCTAGGGACCCGCAACGTGATGGCAATGATGTACCGTAACTCGCGATATCTGGGCAGCCTAAATTAGCGGTGTGGCTGACAAAACAGGCGGAGGAAGTTGGCAGAATATTCAACGCGGCTTTGCGATTGGCTCAGAATTAGGAAGCCGCCAAAACTTTCTCACGTGTTGTGACACCACCTGCACCGGCACCACCTACTTGCAGGTGCTTCAGAATGGAGGTGAGAAGGTCCCAAAGCAGCTGCAGTTGAACTGGTGAAGCTAACGAAGGAAAGCAGCGTTACACGACGCACCAGCATCTTGTCCATGATCTTGTCGCCATACAAGAAGTTACTCCAGAACGACCATATAGTATCAAACACCGCCTCGTCCTTGCCGAAGCGTATAGGTTACTAGGGTACCCAGATCTCGCTGCTGGTGACGCATACAAAGCGCTACTGCTGATCGATGAGGTTGCAGAAGAGGGCGAGTATCACGAAGAAGCACTCGAAGCAGCGGAAGACGACTTCATTGCAGAAAAGCTTGTGGCATTGAATGTTGACGATGAAGATGAGTATGGATCTAGAGCAGTAGATGGCGCTCTGACATGGGCGAAGCTCGTTTGCTCAAATATCGCGTATGTAAGCAACGGTACTACCAAACCCCAGGAGGCTTCATAGCTGATTGTCTAAGACACAAACTTCTCATTCGTTCCCTGCTGGATTGCGACAACCTTCGCAGCGCTTTCGATTACATCATTCGCGCACGCAAAGCCTTTCCTGATGATCCAGTCTTCCAAGAATACGAGGGGAACTTGTCAACGAAGTTGAAGAGTCATTGCGAGGCTAAAGGTTTGCAGTCGGACGAGCTTGACATCGATGACTACCCAGACAAAGGATTTGTTCGTCGCGAGCAGTATCCATGGAACAGACACGAACCAGAACGCACTTCGGATGAATGCTTGCGATTTCTCAACGACGAACTCGCAAATGTTGCACCGAAACTTGAAGTCAGGGTGTCCAGGCTACCGCTCCTGTCGGCGGATGGAACAAAGGCACTGTCGCCGCATGAGAACAAGTATGTCGAACAACTCGGGGTGTTTGCAAAAGAAGACATATCTCCTGGTGAGCAGATTCTCCAAGAGAAGTCTTTGTTGACCGCGATATCACGAATGCACGACACGTACTGCGATGCCTGCAGTCTTGCACTGCCGAATGCGCAGAACGACAAGACGGGAGAGAATGGCAGTACGATCATTTCATGCGAAGAGTGTGACGAAGTGTTCTTCTGCAGCGAGGAGTGTCATGACCTAGCTCAAGACAATTACCACCCCTCGCTATGTGGTGTCACTGTTGATCAGGGCAAAGTCCCGGCCAGTGAGGCTGCAGATGCGCTTTACACGTCACTCTTGATCCGCGCGTTGGCGCTGGCTGAGAGGCGAGATCTCCATCCGTTGGATATGAGGGAATTTCGCTATATTTGGGGAGACTACCGTGGCCAGGACGTAGAGGAGTTATGGACTGGTGATGATCAAGATCCGGCCACCGATTCATTCGGTTCTGTTCCACGGACCCTACCGTTCAGCTTCAAGAGTAACATCCTCGCACCGCTGCATATGTTGGAGAAAATGGAAGTGAACATCTTCACGCAGAGCCCCCGATACGATACGTGGGTGTTCAACACCATATTCGCCAAACTCCGAGGCACCGCATCCGCGCAACAGGGACTCGACGGGAGGCCTGAGATAGGCGCAGTCCACCCTATATGGTGTCTTGCAAACCACAGCTGTGACCCCAACGTCTCTTGGGAATGGAAAGGCAGCATGAGGTTCTGGACTCGCGAGACCTTGGTGGAGTGGCAAGGGCGGGACCCTGAGGTAACGCCTGGCATCAAGCAAGGAGAAGAGGTGTTTTCACACTACTGCGATGTTCGACTGCCAGTCAAAGAACGACGCGAATGGGCTGTCGGAGCTCTAGGCGGAGAGTGTGTGTGCCCTCGATGCATGTGGGAGGAGGGGGAGGAACATCGCCAGGCTCAAGTCACACAGTAGCAAGAGGCTATCACTCGGAGCAGCCAACAGCAGTGCCAGTGATGCTGCAAGCACATTGTGCTTGCGGCAATTCAGCATGCACCTACTGCCGACCAACGAAACACTAGCTCGATATAACTGCGGACGTCTCGTATAACGACAAGATGCAGGGAAAGCTCAGAAGCTAATACCCATGTATCCTCGCATATGGTATGTCGCGATCGCACTCCTGCTTAGACAAAGTCTACTGCAATGTTGCCAAGCTTGACAGCGATACCACCTACCGCCATGGGAACCATGCCGATGACCTGCAGCCCGTCACACATTTCTCATTTCATCGTGTGACGATCGCGCTACGTGCCTCACAACCAGCGTTGCACCAGATCTCCGGGACATCAACCGCAAGATTGCCCCGCCACCAATAGTGCATTTGCCATGTTCCTTTTAACAAGGCAGGTCGGGGGTGGTATACACGCTAGAGACCAGAAGTTACAAGGATTCACTCAGATCCTGCAATATGCACCACATCCAATCAAGATTGCGTTACTCGAGAACCATGCAAGCCCGAGTGTCACATATCGGGTTACACTGCGCGATTCGCGAATCTAGCATTTCCTGCTTATTACACAAGCGCTTTCTCATAGATATATCATCGGTGAGCGAGCTGCATCTTTTTACCACTTCATAACCAGGCTGTCCCAACATACACCAAGCGTGCCGTCCCTCTGCCGCTCCCGCCACACTGAATCGCGCTCTCCCATGACCCCCGTCAGCCAAACCCCTGGATCTCCGATTCCTCCTCGCTAATCGGAAGCCACGCTCACCGGTGACCCATCCTCTTGGGGATCGCGCTCCGAATATCTGGGTCCTTCGTGCCACGCGGCTTGACGGCTGAATCTCGTGTTGTTGGTTTCGAGAGGGGCGCAAAAGCAATTGTATACCTGGACATTGGCCTTTCTGTCTCGGCACGCGGAACGGAGGCCGCAGAAGGAAGTACATGCCGCTATATATTGTAGCGGCAATGGCGTCTCTCGGGGACTCGCTTCACTCTATTATTGTGCCTTGTCATGTCTACCGGTCAGATCGGTGTGCGGTGCCGAATATATGAATTCCAAATCTCCTCTGAGGCTCGCGAGCCAACCAAGCTGATTGCTATGAACGATCAGTAATCGATTGCCCGCGTCAATGTGCCTTGTGCAGTCAGCACTTGCAGCGTCACGGTAAAAGAAACACTCGAGACATGCTCGAGGCCTGGACGACCGACCTTCACCGCCAGCTCGTCATCGGTGTTGGCGGGCGTCGATATAGCAGTACGTATCACATATACCTGCGAGAAGCCGGGATTCGAATCTCACTTGCATCGATTTACGTCCATCATGGCAAGAGCCGACCCGCTGTGACTGACTGCATGCGAGGCCGCTCCCGCTTCACACTTCTGTCCCTTGGAACTTTCGAATGCTGGGCTACCGTCCCGCCTTAGCACAGGCCGTGGACATGGAGATGTTCGGTAGATTCGTCATGCATGTTTCCGTGGCCGTACATGCTACTGCACGTACTCGCATGTTGCCGAAAGGTGCAAGGTTGGACGGCGCAAGACATGTCCCATCTAAACAACCAGATGAATGACACTAGATGCAATGTCTAGCTAATGACATGCTTGCCGTACTCCACCAAACAAACTTGGGGTCGAGCACGAGTAAAAGAGACAAAGAAAGTGCCTGCTCATTCCCTGCTCATGAGCAGCAGCCAGCCTTGAGACAGCCGCTATCAGAACCCTTGCCTTAGTGGAGTCTACTTCGTACCCTATCTTCAATGTCCTTCTTAATCAAGCAGGCTACAAGTCGTTGTGAGCGTGAACCTTTCTGGGTGCCATAAGATGCTGTGTAAGGCGTGGAATATGTCGCAACAACCACAGAGGACGTGAAATCGCACATGCCACGGAACTTGAGACACGGCAAGCAGCGTGGCACCATGTGAAGAGGTGATAGTATTCGAGTTCAAATAAAGATAAAGTCGAGATAGATCCCAATCCCAAATGCGCCGACGAGACTAATACCACAGTCCCGACATATAACAAGATAACGAAACAACGACAACAACAACAACGAAAACTGGGGTATATCTAATCCATCACACCTCTTCACCAAAAGCACACCAACCTCTTACTCCCCCAACCCACCCGTAACCCACGCCCACCACCCCCCCTGCGCCCCCAACCCCATCTCACCACCACACACCCTCACAATACCCACGACCACCGCACCCAACACACTCACACCGCCCAGCACCTTGACAAGCACAAAGCCCGTCTGCCTTACCCGATCGCTGAAATTGCACAAGCCGAGCGGATCACGCGAGTCCACACCAGCAGTCCCATACCGCTGCCCGCCCTTCTCGCCCATCTCATCTCCACGCCGCACAACCGCCCACTCCGCGCGCGGCGATCCCCCAGGCGACGCAACAATGCCACCGCGCGACACTTCTTCGCCGACGCGCTCGAGGAGCCATTTCGCGCGGTCGCTACGCTGCAGGTCTTCGAAGCGGTCGCGTTCGTTGCGCAGGCTGCGCTGGAGATCGGTGGCCCATTTCGCTATTCTAATCTCGGATAGGGGCTGCTCGGTCGGGCCGAAGCTGTTGTAGCGTGTGAGGGAGAAGTTGGTGGGGTTCTCGAGGTCCGAGTGTACGAGGGAGGAGGGGGAGCCTGCGAAGGGGGACTGCAGGTTGAGGGTGTAGAAGGGGGATGTCGAGCGTGGGACGAGGACGCCTGAGGGGGAGGCGGCGGAGAAGAGGGAGGAGTTTGTGGAGGCTGTAGTGTGGATTAGTGGATATCTCAAGAGCTGTTGAGGTGTCTTACTGTTCATTCCAGTGCCGTTCAGCCCTACGGAACCCATTGTGGGACTCCGTGGTTGCTGTAGGCTCTGCAGAATGAAGGAGTCACCCGGAAGCTTCGTCCTTCGCCGCCACGCCAGGAATTTCTTCGCTGCTGAGTGTCGCAGCCAGGCGATGGAGTCTGGATCGAACACCTGGTTGACTAGTGCGAGAAGTTCCGAGGGGAGGAGCGGCTGGACATAGTCTGGAGACATCAACAATGACGCATCCATGGTCTCGTTGTCCGGACCTGGTGTGGATGAGACAACATAGGGGTAAGTTGGAGAAGTAAAGGGATACTGCTCGAGTTCCGCCGTGAGTACCTGCGGGTGGATTACCGAGAGGCTCTGCACGGCCAACAGAGCATCCTCCAAAGCTTTGCCAAACAAGAACGGCTTGACAGGCGTCGTTTGCAATCGTGCAAGAATCGAGGTCTTCAGGGCTATTGCTTCCTGTGCCGACAGCGTGTCAGACTTGGCGATGATAGGCACCACGTTGGTCAAGGCAGAGAGTCGCTGCATGAAGGCGATGTCGTTTGTGATGTCAGAGGCTATAGCCATGTTAGTCAGGTCCATACGAAGATATGCTTTAATCTTACTTGGAGGCAGGAGATAGAGTATTACGTCTATCGAGACACCTCCACTACCACTGATGACACCGAGCACATCGTTGTCGTCCATGGTTGTTACAGATGACGTCTGATACATTAGAGACTCGACATAGTCGACCACCATGTCCATGTCATCCTTCTCCGTCGCTCCTCTTGTGAAGCCTGGAGTGTCCACGAAGCAGATATTCCTTTCCAGCACGGCATCAAGACTGCTCTTCCTTCTTCGCAGCGCGCGGCTATCTTCTACATCTGTCCACCAGTGGGGATATGGTTTGGTGCTGGCATGGATCTCTGTGACGCGGCTCGTCCCTGTATGCTCTGACTTCCGTCTGCGGGACTTGGACTTGGGTGGCGGCTGGGAGAACGAATTCGACGGTGACAGAGGATCGACGTGCACAATGTCTTCACAGACCTGCACGATAGAACGGATGAGGGAGGACTTGCCCATGCCTGGATGATGTCATTAGTCACGATGTCAGCATGTCTGAACATGCATACA
>Ga0265780_10009619_pt1 | contig 11572 bp, 15 predicted proteins | sample P1T30metagenome_FD_192432 | JGI IMG/M metagenome (GOLD analysis project Ga0265780, IMG submission 192432) | Plant litter microbial communities from East Loma Ridge, Irvine, California - P1 T30 | ecosystem: Environmental > Terrestrial > Plant litter > Unclassified | place: USA: California... | reverse complement strand
TTAGTTGGACAACAGTTTGTAGCCAGGCGTTTTTACGGGCGGTTGACAAAGATGCATTAGCATCAAAGGGCTTGATTGAGTGCTTCTAAAGGGTACCCTGGCTTCATTATTTGTGGCGGACTCAACCATAGGTGCTGGTGGACAGAGGACGCAATCAGCGTCCTGTGCTTGGATCGTTTGCTACATATTAGATCCTCAATAAGAGGCAGCTGTAATGATACGGTCTTGACGGAATTAAGCATGACTCTCATCCGCTGTCCTTCGCAGAATGTACAGAATATATCTCGTCTTGATGTGTCCGCTCGTTGGTGGTACATAGTGTGAATTGGTTCCGATTGTTCCGACGTAGCGCCTGCAGCTTGGACCCTGCATGACGTTAGCCCTCATACCGTGCAAGCCGATCCATGCGACACGCGGAGCCCTCATATCCAGCTCTCGAGTACCAACCCACAGCTATGAGACACCACCATGGCACATCTTCTACGCGGCAAACAAGCCGGCATACACAACGATCTTTCCGCCGGCCTTGGACCTGATCTCTTCGTACTCGACCATGTATGCGCCCGCTTTCTTGCACCCCACTGTTGCCCTTGTTGGTATGCGCGCATACAAGCTGACTGTTTAAGATCCGCAACTATGGCATAAACTCGAAAATCACACAAGTCGCCTATGATCCTGTGCAGTCCCTGATAGCCGTCGGCACAAGCGAGAGCAAATACGGAAATGGTCAGATCTACATCTTCGGGCAGAACAGAGTCGAGGTAGTCCTACCACTACCGCGCCAGGCCTCAGTAAAGATACTCCAGTTCTGCGCAGAGAAGCTGCTATGCGTCGACTCGAAGAATGACCTCTCCGTATTTTCCTTGGAGGCAAAAAAGCTCATCAACGCGCACTCCCCACCAGCGAAGATCACGGCACTGCATAGCGACCCAACGCTCGACTATGCGCTCCTAGGCACACAACATGGTGAGGTCATTGCATATGACCTGGACCGCGAGTGTCTCACACCATTGAAGATACCGAACCTCTGGAAGGCGCAGTTTCCTCGAGCGCGGTTGACGTCAATCGTGACGCTGGCACTACACCCACGCGACATTGGATCTCTCTTGATTGGCTACAACTCTGGTGCAGTCGTATACTCGTTCAAACAGAACAAAGCTCTGCAATTTTTCAACTACATACTTCCGAAAGGTGCCCCAGGTGGTGACTCGGACCCCGTTATGATCTCCAGAGAACGTGAACCGCCTCTGACACAGGCTGTCTGGCATCCAACTGGGACTTTTGTCCTCACCGGCCATGAAGATAGTAGCATTGTGATATGGGATACCAAAGACGGCAGGATTGTGCAGGCCCGGACCTTGCAAGACACCAACATCGACAAGCCCGGGCCTGGGAGTTTTAGTCCTGGGGCTGTAGAAGGGTCCTTCGCGCTTAAATCACCCATCTTCAAGATTGCTTGGTGTGCGAATCAGGATCCAGACGATACTGCAATACTGATTGCCGGTGGACAACCATCCAACATCATCCCAAAGAGTCTGACCCTCTTCGAGATGGGCCGGACGCCCATGTACAACACATCCTCGTGGCAAGTACTCTCAGAGCACTTTGAGAACCCCAAGAGACAGCGTATCCTACCTTGTCCACCTGGCTCCGAAGTGGTCGATCTATTTTTGATTCCTCGGTCGTCTCCACATTTTGCTGGTTGTCATGACCCACTCGCCATTATTGCACTGCTTGCATCCGGAGAGCTCCTTACACTTTCGTTCCCGAGCGGCATGCCAATCACCCCTACCAATCAACTACATCTCTCGATGACGTTTGTTCATCCGTATACCAGCCACTTAAATCTTGCCCCTGTGGAGCGGACGAGGTGGCTTGGCATGACCGAGAAGCGTTCACATGGCCCTAAACTCCTCCAAGGCGGCGCGGGCGCTGTGAGTCCACTGAAGCGATTTGAACACCGAAATGTTGTTCAAACTGCACATGCAGACGGAACCGTCCGATTGTGGGATGCGGGCCACGCTGATGAGCTTGAGAACGATACACTATTGCAAGTCGACGTAGCTCGGGCAGTCGGCCGCCAATATGCCGCTATCACAAAGACATCATTCGCAGGCGCAGCTTCAGAGTTGTCTGTGGGCTTGAAATCTGGTGAAGTCGTTGTCTTCAGGTGGAATACCAACAAGCATGCCGGCCAAGAGTTTCCACACGGTGAGAACACACCCAAGGAACTCACCAACATCACACACAGAACCGAGGCGGCACTCAAGGAGGGATTGTTGCCTTTCACGCTCCTAGACGAAGCTAATGGCCCGGTCACTGCGTTAAAACACTCCGACGTAGGTTTTGTGGTGGCCGGTTTCGAAGGAGGCAGTATGGCCATCATCGACCTGCGAGGACCGGCAGTCATATACAGAGGTGCGATCAGCGATCTTGTTAAACCCGACAAGCGTGGAAGCTTCCGACGGAGCTCTAATGAGTCAACAACCAAAGCTGAGTGGCCGACATGCATCGAGCTGAGTGTGATGACACTTGAAGGAGACGACTTCTCAAGCATTGCAGTACATGTTGGGACTAATCTTGGTCATCTTGCTACATTCAAGCTCCTTCCAGAATCCAGTGGGCGGTACACGGCGAAGTTTGCAGGAGTCTGTTCCCTGGATGACAAGATCGTCAGTATCTGCCCCATGTATGCCGAAACTGGACGGTCAGCATACGCAACACAGTCGGCGGTTGCAAATCTTCGCACCGGATCGAAGATCAATGGTGTACTTCTTGCAGTCACCGCTTCAGGGGCGAGACTGTTCAAACCAGCTACACACAAGGGCGCACATAAGAGCTTTGATCAATTCTTGTGCGATTCTGCGGCTGTTGTGCGATTTGAGGAAGTGAGCTATGCGCTACTGGGCCTGTATGGCGATGGATGTGCACGAGCATACTCCTTGCCTGCATTGAAGGAAATTGGTTCAGTCAAAGTTAGTGACTACATAGACATACGACGTTTCTCCGAAGCCGTGATTACGAGCACGGGAGACATTCTCGGATGGAAAGGACCTGCAGAGATGACTTTGATCAACGTGTTTGGTCGCGGTCTGCAGCTGTAAGTGAAGTCTTACGCATTCCTGGACACAGACTAATAGGCCATTCAGCGACCGAACAAAGGATATTCTCATGAATCCTGACCTGCTCATTCCTCCTCGCCCAACCATCAGCAACATCCAATGGATATCTGGTACGCAATATGTAACGCCAGCCGACATGGATCTCCTAAGTAAGTTGACATCTGCCACCACATGCACCGAGACGATCTCCTTTGAAAGCACCGCTAACACAACTTCCAGTCGGAGGCCCAGACCGCCCACCATCAAAACGCATGCTCGCCCAAGCCCGCTCCGAAGCCGAACAAGCCCGGCGCTCAGCCGCCCGTGCAAACCCACTACCAGGCTCCTCGTCCAGCTCAGCATATCCATCTTACCCGACCAACGCTGCCCCAGCGAACGAAGGCTGGAGCGCATGGGCGACGCGCCAATTCAACGAGCGCACCGAGGGATTGAATCAAGTGAGCGAAGGCATGAACAACTTGTCCAATAATAGTGCGGGCTGGGCGGATGATGTGAACAAGTTTGTGGGCAAGCAGAAGAGGGGACTGGTTATGGGGGCGATGAAGAGTAAGTTTGGGTTTTAGGGTGAACTTGAAGTAGAGGTGTCTAAGGTGAAGGGTTTGAAAACTCCAGCTTTGGCGAATGATTGAGTGTGTTATATTGATTCTACAAGGCCTGATGTGAAGTAATGTGCTTAAACACCTAAAGGATTTGGATTCCCTTGTCGAAAGGCACAGACTTGCTAGCCATTCAAGGGTTTTGGTCTGTTGTTTCTCCACCTCGTTGTATGCGTCCTTTGCTTATATCACGACATTCTTTTTTTGCAGGATTGATCTTCAACGCTTCTCTGGGAGACTTGGTACCTGCCTGATTAGGAAGTCAGAATCCAGGTGTTGATAGCTGTCAAAATTCGAGTGAACGTATTGTTCTGTGCAGTCACAGGGAGAGCCCGCATTCTTGAGATATTGCAAGACTTGGTATTTCCTCGATTAGGCAAGTACTGGTATCCGTTGAACACAGCAAAATTCTATTGAAAGCCCGTTTTCTGGTTGCGACGCGAAATGTCACTGAGGAAAGTCGTGAGGCTAGTGTGGCTGTGCCATGTGGCTCGTGCATCGTCGCTGCCCGCACTGTGGGCTCAAATTGACAAAGCTTTCAACACCCTCGAAACCCCGCGCGTCCACCACACATCATGGGAGCACCATACGACTTCGCGCCCGAGCGGCCGGATCACATTCAGCAGATCCTCGATGGCCTCGACCGATACAACCCAGAGACGACGGGCGTCTTCCAGGACTATGTCATGCAACAGTGCGAGAGCCAAACATACGACTGCTACGCCAACCTCGCACTCCTGAAGCTGTACGTCAGTCGCCTTATCTTTATCTCCTACATGTCTTGCATGATGAACAAAGAACCACAACGTTTCCTATTACCCGAGGGATGGGGCTTGAATCACTCCGCCCACTGAAGTTCAATTATTAGCTCTATCTGAAAGCCATCTACTGCCAACTGTCAACACTGCACGGATTGGGAGTCTACTACTGACACCACCATCACAGTTACCAGTTCAACCCGCACCTCTCCCGCGATGAGACCGTCACCAACATCCTCGTCAAGGCTCTCACCATGTTCCCCAGCCCCGACTTTGCTCTCGGTCTTTCGCTTCTGCCCAGCCACCTCCTTGCACCTCTCAACTCCTCAGCACACAACCCTGCGGCCGGCGATGCGCCGCTGTCAGAAGCAGTCCAGAAGCTCAATGAGCTGAGGAACTTGCTCGAGGGTGCTGACTACGCCACCTTCTGGTCTACCCTGGACTCTGACGACCTCTACGCCGACTTGATTGCTGATGTATCGGGTTTCGAGGAGCTGATGCGCGTCCGTATTGCGGCCACAGTCAGCCAGGCGGTACGAGAAGTCGACAAGAGCATCTTGGAGTCGTGGTTGAACCTTGATGGTAGCGACTTTGAGCACTTTGTCGGCAGCGTGTGCGGGTGGACCATTGAGGGCGCCAAGATCAAGGTGCCCATGAACAAGGACAACGAGGCCAAGGGCACCGTCGTGAGGGAGAATGTCAAGTTCGACCGTGAGTGGCAATTGAAGAACTGTGCCTCGGACTTTTTACTGACCAATGTTCAGAATTCGCGAGAGTGATCAAGCGCGCTTACGAGCAACCTGCATGAGCAATTTCACTACGACTAGTTACGGCATGATATCATGGTTACGAAGCCCCAAATGGGATTGGTTCGCAAACGGCGTTGGAAGGAAACGGCATCTAGGGCGGCATGCACAGCGAGTGTCCATGTTGGACTGACGGAGAAGAATTCTCCATGCTCCGACGATACCCTCCAGAGCATCGACATTGATCCTGAAAAGGTCGATAAGACAGGGCGCGTACAGCGTGCTCGAGATGAATACAAAGACTGTTCGTCTGTTCACAGCGACATGATGACCTTTCATAGTCTCAGTCCTTGTTATGTGAAAGTCTTCAATGTGAGAGTGACTATTATCACGGTCTTAGACCCCAGCAGAGAGGCTCAAGCTCCATGTCACGATAGATATATGCGTAGTGGCCGAGCAGACAGGATGAATGACTTGAACGGGACTCGGCTGATTTTATTAGTTTCGGCCCGACAGCTAAAAACTTCTGCATGAAGTTCAGGCGCAACTGCAACAGCATCTGCGAATTCCATGCTGCATGTTCGTTGTCGGGCTGGTGAAGCTGCAATTGCTTTCTTCAAAACTGTTGTGAGGCTATTCAGGAAACTTTGTTAGTGTCAGAACGCTGAGTTATTGGGAAATTACAGCCAACACGGCTAAAGTATGACTTGAAAATCCACTTTAGCTATCACACTCCCTAATGACTGCATTCCATATGCGCTCGAAGTCGTGCAACTGGCATCTCATTAAAAGCGGGATGGCGCAGTAGCATCGGTCCACACGTTCCCTGAATGCACGTCAATTGTGCCTGGAGGCTTGTTCGAGCCGAGCCAATCGTTATTATAATCCCTGTCGCGATCGGAAACTCGCACGGGCCGCCTCCACCAAATGCAGCTAAATCGGAACTGCAGCATGTTGAAACCCCATGCATCAAACACGGTTACACACGGTGCGATTTGACGATTCACCATCTGTATAGCTGGGAGGAGTTGATGACGCAAAGTCGAACGAAAGGATGCTCGTAGAGATGATGATCTGTTGATGACTGCCGCGGCTGACGTTATGCAGTCGGTGCCAGGCGGCTAATGCGCCTGCTTCATCGCACAGTGGATGTATGCTCGAGCTTGGAGGGGTTCAGCGTGCTACTTCTGCTTCTCCAGCAGATATGTACCAGACGTGGCTATCGTAGACTCAAGATATGGAAGACATAGACAAAGATGTAGCGGCGTTGTTTGCCCATGTCCCGCCATCTCAGAGGCATGCTTGGGCGATAGACGCGACATGGTCACATAGTTTGCAGGGTCTATTCACAGCACAACGGCGGGCAGCAGCCCCGAAAGTCGCTTCTCTTGATTTTCTTATGTAGGTAACCGCACAGGCCCTGCTGGTCAATCGCGTTTCCATAGATCAGACCAGTGTCCCTCCCTCTTGAACACGTCTGCCTCCCGCTCGCTTTCTTCTCTCTTTCTCTTTCTTTTCTGTCCAGTTTCACGTCGCTGTAGTTGCAGAATCATCAACAACGCCCTTGCTGTGATCGCGGCCATCAAACTCTTGTTAGGGGGCGAAACTTGGTGTTCCTTTGCGTGCACCAGACACTCTCTAGGCGGCTCCCGAGCCCGGCAACTAACTCGACGCCCGCTTTGGTGTTCTCGACACTATCGTGCTAGGCGCTATCCGCAACTTTTGGTGTTGAGTTTGCAGCCAACAACCTGCCGCATAACCCGTCACCTGCACTACCTGCGCCCTAGTTGCGCTCCATATTTCTGGACAGTCTTATACACTCTATCCTGTTGTATACGACTCGGGTCGCGCGTAGAGGGCGCCGACAACTTGGATAATTCCCGTGTTCTTCGCCATGGACGCCAATGATGCATCTTCTCCCGGCAGTCTGAGCTCGCCCCCGCATTCGCCGGAGCAGGGCACGCCAAATTCTACTATTCGAGTGTCTGCTGGTGGTGTTGGTGTTGGAGTTACCACCCCTGGAAACGCAACATCGTCACCTGCGCCACGAGGCCTCACAGCATCCGGCCAGCCGCGGAAAAAGCCAGGCCCAAAGCCAAAAGCAAAAGACCCAAATGCACCCGACCCAGAAAAGAAGCCTAGGAAGCCACGCAAGCCAGCTGAGCCCAAGGATCCAAATGCACAACCCGTGCAGCGTAAGAGGCGGACCAAGGCATCGCTGGAGCCACAGACTACACCAGCGCCAGAGCCCGTCGACGAGAAGCCGCCTGTGCAGCAGTCGCCTGCACCACAAACAGTACCCAGCGAACCGGCGCCGACCCCTCAGCCAGAGCTGCCACCTACCGTTACGCAGGCTCCTCGCGTGTTGAGCAATCCCGAGCCCACGCTTCACAGCAATCCAAACCTGTCCCACATCAGCGTCGCTCCTTCCACACCACGGCCTTCCAGCTCAGGGCAGCGCTATGATCCTATCCGAGGCGGTGTATTCGAAACGAAGTCCCAGGCACCAGCAAGTGCGCCGCCTCCCGTTTCCCCACCGCTCAATCGCGCAAGTGCGTCACCTTCAATCACGAGTTTGATTGACCCACCCTCTGCGAGCAATTCCTTCTACCCACAGCCTGTCAAGCTCCAGCATCAGAATTCCGTCACCTCTGCACCGGTTTCTCCTGCCGCCTTCTCCGTCCGGCCTGGGTCCGTCCTTCCTACCCAAGACATGTCTGCTCAACCACAACAGCTGACGCAACACCAACCACCACCACAAGCCTACTCGGCGCCTCCCGCACCCATGCCCATGGAGATCGATTCCGAGCCAAGCAAGCCCCTCTCTGTTCCCATGACGAAGACCAACTCCACCAATTCAGGCACGGCGTCCAACACGAACGCGCCAACTCCGCCTGCCAAACCTGTTCGTCAAAAAGAGGCCCCCCCACCGCTGCCTACGGGTAGCGGCCTCTTGTCCGGCACGCCGTTTGGACCTGTTGCTAGCGGTACCGGCACCGGGGAGACTCCAGGTGCCAACATCTGGCTGACCTTCGACCTCAAGGGGCGCGAGAATGTCACCATCAACTTCGCCCAGGAGGTAGAGAAGAAGTACGGATTTGCCGCTCTGCATCCCCGGATTGCTGCGCGTCGTGAGCGCCAGCGACAGATCACCGCCGCAGGTGCCGCCCTCGAGCGCGCCCAGGGTGGTGGCTCCAACGACGACATGTCTGTCGACCTTTCGGAGAACGAGAGCAACGTCGAGATGGGCGGCATGGACGATGAGACTTCCGCTAGGGAGAACGGCGGCAAGAAGCGGAGGAAGCGCAAGCAAGAAGACTACGACAAGGAGGACGACTTCATCGACGACACTGAGCTCGCATGGGAGCAACAGGCGTTGATGGCCAAGGACGGATTCTTCGTATACAGCGGCCCGCTCGTCACTGACGAGAAGCCAGCTGTTGAGAGGTGAGCACCAACCTATTCTCGAGCATGACATTTCACTAACACTACACAGGGCCGATGGCACCGTTCGGCGCGGGCGCGGGCGCGGACGTGGAGGCACTGCACGAGGCGATGCAGCAGGCAGAGGTCGAGGTCGAGGAGGCGGTCCAGGTTCTCGCGGTGGCTCCACCGTGCGCAAACCCCGCGTAACCAAAGCTGACCGTGCCATGATGGAGCAGGAAAAGAAGGAGCGTGAGACGCTGGCGCAGACCATCGCGGCAAAGCAACCGGTGCCGGCCTACGCTGGGCCCGCCGGCGCTTCGTAGGGTGGAGCTGTGAGCTGGATATGGGCCCCTTCTGTCTGTGTTGCGAGTTATCCCATTCTCTTAGATTTGTTTTAGCGTCGGGCTGCTTGTACGATACCCTGTGGGAGACGAGAGGCTTTTTTTCTTACCATGTACGGTGGCGGGGCACAGGCGTTTATACACTTGCATTGTCGGAGAGGCGTTTTCACATAGACATACGGCGTGTGCTTGATACGCGGGCAGTATAGACTATCAATGTTTCCTTGTTTCGAATGCTGTCTATATCTCTGTCGAATGTTTGAAATCAACATTTTTCTGGGAAGTTTTGCATGTGCATGGTGTGTATGGAAGTGCTTTTGAACGGTAGATGTACGTGAAAGCTCAAAACGGAAATCTCGATATTCTTTACTCGATTACGCAACTTGTGACTGCTAGAATGAGATGCTCGATTTTGATGTTGCTTGTAACTGACTGCTAGGACGAGATGCTCCGTTTGCCTCATTCCTTTACTCGACGTGCCTATTATATTGCTCAATCTCTTTTCTCGATCCACTTCCTCAATCACCCTGCCCGATTCTTTGACTCACAATGACTAGAAAATGCCAACCTTTCTTCATGTCAAAAGTGAGAGAGAGACCTGCTCTAATAGAGAGCGTGAACCGCTCCTGCCGCAGCCATTCACTCACCCTCTCCCATTACACCATTGCACGCTACTTCCACCTTCTTTTACCCATCGTCTAAACATCATCCACGACCTGTCATCTCAGGTGAAAAGCCCGCTCGTTTGAATCCCGCATGCAGGCGGCCGCTCCAGCCGCACGTCAACACCTACACGCGTCTCGACACCGCGCCCTCCCTACTCTTTCCCTCTCTACCCTCGCCCACCCCCGACGAGAAACACTTGTGTCAACCAACCACCAGCCATCAAGCTACACCGCATACCCCATCCCCACTGCCACCAGCACCACATCTCCTACCCTACCTAGTCCTCCGCAGCAACTTACTCGACTGCGACGATGTATCTCCCCGCCAATCTCGCCATCTCCGCGCGCTCCCGCAAGTTCTACGACGGCACGTATGCGCTTGTCGACGACGGGTTTACGGACGAGGTGGGCGGTGAGTTGCGCACGGCTCGCATGCGACGTTCTACAGCGCTGATGTATGGACAGTGTTTCGCGCTTTCGACTGCTTGGATCCTGCGGCGCGCGCGCCGACGCAGCTGCCGCCCATGTTCGACGATGATGAAGAGGCCGGGGAGCAGATTCCGACGCCGAGCTCGATGCCGAGAGATGCGGGCGGGGAGACGCCTGTTGGGGTGAGGTTTGCTGTGGAGAAGGCGGGTAAGGGGGGGTATGAGGAGAGTGTGCTGGGTGGGATGGACGGGGGGAAGGGATGGAAGAGCGGTGTCGAGAAAATGTCTAAGAGAAGGCCGAAGAAGTCGGGCGCGAAGAAGATGGAGGACAGCTCGTCGCCGCTGTCGGATTGTCCGTCGGATCTGTCGGATTGGGAGGGCAAGAAGGTGAGATATGGGTGTGTTGAGACTACGCGGATGGGTATGCTGACTGTGGTGTAGAAGAAGACGACACCGAGGAATAAGAAGAAGGCAGACGAGGGGGATACTGATTTCACGCCTAAGCGCACGCGTGGAGTGGCGCAGAAGGTGGTCAGGAAGACGCCGAGGAAGGCGGCGACGGCGCCGGCGTTGGTTGCGAGGCAGCAAGATGTTCCGCAGCAGGCCGAACAAGATACTTCGCAGCGGGATGACGGCAACTGGAGGAGGCGCTCGACTCGCCGGACACGGAACAGTAACGGGTGGTAGAGCTTGCTGACAGGCGTGAGGTGTGGCGTTCGGGTCTTTGCTTTTACGATACCCTGCGGTGGACACATGAGGTGTTCTTAGTGATGTTGGAGTTTGGGGCGTCAACGACTTTTGAGGCTATATTTGCGAGCCCTTGGACCATGTATTAACCACTTGGTCCTCCTAATGATATTCCTGCGCTATGACGCACCCAAGCCATGCCTGAACGCCGCGTTATGCATACTCATATGTTTTGCTACATTGTTGTACATGTACGTCTCTCAATATGACTCTCATCATAACTCATGTCCAGCGAATCTTCATCTTCCACTCGTCGACCCGTGCCTGCCACCAGCTCTTCTTGGGTGCGTTTTCAATCTCAGTCATGAGGCGCTCGTAGTGCTCGGGCGCAGAGGCGGGCTTGAACAGCTCCGGCGACAACGGGTATTTCTGGCAAAACCGTCCTTGTCCCCCCGCTTCCAGCAGCGAGAACAGGGCATTCACCTGCGCCTGTTCGAGCTTGGGGTCCCGCGGCGATGCGGGCGCAGACGCTTTTACAGGCGTGGCTTCCTTCTTGGAGACTTCAGGCGCGGGCTCGGCGGGTTTTACGCCATACGGTGAGCCGCGGTACTCGATTGTGCGTGTGAAGGGCAGATTTGGGCGCAGGGCATCTTTGGGCCAGAGGGTGAGTAAGCGGGTGTATTGTTTCGCTATCTTGGAACATTCAGCTTTGAAGGGATTGAGGGAGGTCGACCATAGACTCACTGTGCTCGCCATGGTGGAGTGTGGGCAAGGGAAGGGGGGAAGGCGCAATGCTTTGACGT
>Ga0265780_10009618_pt1 | contig 11573 bp, 7 predicted proteins | sample P1T30metagenome_FD_192432 | JGI IMG/M metagenome (GOLD analysis project Ga0265780, IMG submission 192432) | Plant litter microbial communities from East Loma Ridge, Irvine, California - P1 T30 | ecosystem: Environmental > Terrestrial > Plant litter > Unclassified | place: USA: California... | reverse complement strand
CCTGAATCCCGGCGTAGTCCGGCGCCAACTCGCAGGCGACGCCAAGGCCGACGCAGAGCGGGGTGGGCAGGGTCCCCGGGCGCAGGCCTCCCTCCTGCTCGCCGCCGAAGTGCAGCGGGCGCAGTGCGTCGCGGACCGCCGCCCTGACATACAGCGCCCCGATGCCCTTCGGTCCGCCGGCCTTGTGCCCGGACACGCTCATCAGGTCGACGCCCAGCGCGTCGACGTCAAGCGAAGCCCACGATAGCGCCTGCGCGGCGTCAGTGTGGACCAGGGCGCCTCTCGACCGGCATAGTTCCGCTATGGACTGCAGCGGTTGCACGGTCCCGATCTCGTTATTCGCGAACTGCAGGGAAACCAGAAGCGTGCGCTCGTCGACCAGCCGATCGAGGGCGTCGATCTCGACCAGCCCCTCCGCGTTCACCGGGACGATCGCGACCTCGAGGCGACGCGCACGCAGCTCTCGCGCAGGCGCGATGACGGACTTGTGCTCCGTCGCTGCGACAACCACCTTGCTTCGGCCTGCGATCGGCCGGCAGCCGAGGATCGCGATGTTGTTCGCTTCCGTTGCCCCCGACGTGAAGATGACCTCGTGCGATTCGGCTCCGAGTCGGTCGGCGATCTGTCCGCGGGCCGCCTCGATCGCGTCGGCGGCTGCCCAGCCTGCGGCGTGCTCATCCGAGTGGGGGTTCGCGTAAGTCCCTGAAATGCTACGTAGGATCGCGGCAACGACCTCTGGGGCGGCGGGCGTCGACGATTGGTGATCGAGATAAACACCTTGCGGCAAGCTAGCTGTCCCGGTTAGCCGATTGAAGCTGACTGGCGATTGCCACCAGCCAAGCCGCCTGCTAGCGTAGCTGGAGAGATTGTCCAGTCATGATAGGGGTGGTAGGTGCGCAGCTTGTTGGATGCGGCCGATGTGAAGTTGCAGGTCTCGGGGCACGAGACTTTCCCTTGTCGGTATGGCTGGCTGAAGAAATCGTTCGATGCCGTCGAGATCGCTGGAAGTAATGCCTTGGGCGAGCAGGCGAACGTGTTCTCCCCGGATCATGCGATCTCTGACTTCGGCGTCGGCAAGAACATGGTCGCGTCGATGCGGCACTGGTCGTTGGCGTGCGGGGTACTTGAGCCTGTCGGGTCAAAGAAGGCGCGCATGGACGTGCTCGCGCCCACCGAACTCGGTTCGGCCCTGTTCGGGGGTCTCGATCCCTATCTAGAGCAGCCCGCTTCCTTGTGGTTGCTGCACTGGCGCCTGGTCGCCGCCCCGGGGCGCGCGACGACCTGGTATTACGCGTTCAACGAATTCAACGACGCGGTGTTCACCAAGGATAGCCTCAGCGCCAGGCTCTTCGCGAGGCTCGACGAACTCAGGGAGAGTGGTCGACTGGCGACCGGTCGGATCGCGAAGGCGACCATCGATCGGGACGCGGAGTGTCTCATTCGGACCTACGTCGTACGCAGCTCGAAGCGGGGCGTCACCGAGGACGGCCTGGAGTGCCCGTTCGCGGAGCTTTCCCTGCTATCCTCGCTGGCTGGCGGCGCGCTTCAGTTCCGGCGTGGCCCGAAGCCGTCGCTTCCCGACCCCGTGTTCGCCGCCGCGCTGATCGAGTTCTGGCGCGATCGCTTCCCCACGCGGGGTTCGCTCTCGATCGAGACCGTGACGCACGAGCCTGGCTCGCCAGGCCGCGCCTTCGTTCTCGATGATGAGTCGGTGGCCGAACGCCTCGAGCGCATCGCGGACGTCACGGACGGGGCGATCCAGTGGGACGAGGGGGCTGGCATGCGTCAGGTCTCGATTCGTGGGAGATTGGCGGCGCTTGACCCGTTGGGTGTGGCGCGGCGCGGCTTCGTCTCGCTGGCGGAGACCGCTTGATGCGCACGCTCGCCGACGATGTCAGGGTCACACGGAGGTTCAGCCGCTCCGTGCGCATCGGCGTCGACGCCGAAGCGGGCGCGGCCGAGGGGTTCGTCTGCACCGCAACTTCGGCCCAGGCGTTGCTGACCACCGTCGAGCACGTGTCGGCCCACAAGCACGGAGCATTCACCTGGACGGGGCCCTATGGGTGCGGGAAGTCGAGCCTCGCGGTCGTGCTGTCTCTCGTGGTCGGTCCCGAGTGCGAGACGAGGACGCGCGCACTTAAGGCGCTCCCCGCCGACGTGAGGGCTCGGGTGCTCGAAAGTATGCGGTGGTCGCCACCCGGCTGGTGCGTCGTCCCCGTGGTCGGTCGGCGAGCGGACGCGAGGGAATTGGTCTTGCAGGCGCTGGAGGAGCAGCGTATCCCGCGCGGTGGGCAGGATGTCGTCGAGGCGCTGCTTGCGGCAGCGCGCCGCGGGCCGGGGTTGCTGCTTGTCATAGACGAGATGGGCAAGCTGCTGGAGCATGCCGCCGGCGGGGAGGGAGACGCCCACTTCTTCCAGGATCTCGCGGAGGCGGCCTCCAGGTCCGACGGACGGCTTGTTGTGGTCGGCATCCTCCACCAGGCCTTCGACGACTACGCCTATCGTCTGGCGCGTGAGACGAGGGACGATTGGCTGAAGATTCAGGGTCGCTTCGTCGATGTGCCGCTCAACCCTTCCGGCGAGGAGCAGATCGAGCTTCTCTCCCGCGCGATCGAGGTCACCGATCCGGAGCGTAGGCTCGGAGTGGCGGAGCGTGTTGCGCAGGAGGTACATGGAGACCGTGTGGGTGGGCCTGCCTTCGCTGCCCGGTTGTCTGCTTGCTGGCCCCTGAATCCCGTTGTCGCCTGCCTCCTTGGCCCGCTGTCGCGTCGTCGCTTCGGACAGAACCAGCGGAGCCTCTTCGGCTTCCTGGGTTCAGCCGAGCCGTTCGGGTTCCAGGACTTCCTGGCCGGAACACCAAGCGGATCCGGCGCGATGTACGACGTTGCCTGGCTCTGGAGCTACCTTAGGGCGAACCTCGAGCCGTCGATCCTCGCTTCACCGGACGGCCACCGCTGGGCCGTCGCTATCGATGCCGTCGAGCGCTGCGAGGCGCGGGACGGCGGCGACGCGGACCTTCGTGTCCTAAAGGCCATCGCCCTGGTCGACCTGTTCCGTGAGCGTTCCGGGCTGGTCGCGAGCACTGCCATCCTTCACGCTGCGCTCAGCGATCTCGCGGTCGGCGAGATCGAGGAGACGTTGGATCGCCTGCGGAGCTGGTCGCTGGTCGTGTTCCGGCGGCACCTTGGCGGCTACTCGCTGTACGCCGGATCCGATTTTGACATCGACCGCGCGGTAGAGGAATCCCAGTCGCAGATGGTGGGCTGCGATTACTCGCGGCTTCGTGTCACGGGAGTGCTCACGCCGATACTCGCCAAGCGGCACTACCATGAGACCGGCGCCATGCGCTGGTTCGACGTCGATGTCGCCACGCTCGAGACGGCTGAGCAGCAGGTGGCGGGTCACCGCTTCGGGTCCGGCGCCGCAGGCCTGTTCCTGCTGATCGTGAATGACGGAGGGGCGAGCGCGGCCAAGGTCCGCAGGGACGCCGCGCGGCTCGATCTGACAATCGGCGGCCGGCCGATCGCCTACGCGGTGTCAGGCGACAGCTACATGCTGCGCGAGCTAACCCTCGAGCTGCTCGCCTTGGAGCGGATCCAGGCGACGAGACCCGAGCTGAAGGGGGATCCCGTGGCTCGCCGTGAGGTGGCAGGACGCATCGCGCGTCTGGCGTCCGAGCTCGAGGACAGGCTCCGCGACGCGCTCGGGTCCGTCTCATGGCACGCGCCGGCACTCGATCGCCCGGATTTGGCTGGTCCACGCGTGGAGGGCGCCGCCGGGCTGTCGCTGATGGCCTCCCGCATGGCCCGCGCGCTCTACCCGGCGACGCCGCTCGTCCGGAACGAGCTGGTGAACCGGTCGCGCCCATCGTCGAACGCGATGGCTGCGATCAGGGCGCTGATGACGGCCATGGTCGACAGCGGCGAGCACGAACGGCTCGCCATCTCAGGTTACCCGCCCGAGGCCGGGCTCTATGCTTCGATCCTCCAGCGCACCGGCCTTCACGTAGGTGGGACGGCCGGCGTGCATCGGTTCGTCGAGCCCGCGGAAGACTCGGATCCGGGTCGGCTGGCTCCGCTTTGGGAGAGTGGCGACGGACTGCTGGCGTCTGCGAAGGAGGGCGTCACGATGGCGGCCCTGTTCGCCACCTGGCGCGAGCGCCCGTTCGGGGTGAAGGACGGTCTGCTGCCGGTCCTGGGTCTCGCCTTCATGCTCTCGCGCCGGGACCGGCTCGCGATCTACCTTGACCACCTGTTCTGCCCCGCGATCGGGGATCTGCTCGTCGATAGGATGCTGCAGGACGCCGGCAGCGTGCGTATGCGGCTGAGCACGGTTTCCGATCGCGATGGGGCGATCCTCAAGGGCATCGCCGACGTGGTCGGCTGTTACGCTGGGGAGACGGCGCCGGCCGATCCGCTCGCGATCGCCAGGCAGTTCGTCTCGATTGTCATGTCGGCGCCTGGTTGGACGAGAAGGACTGCGCGCCTAGGCCGATCGGCGCTCAAGGTGCGGGACATGGCGGTCGCAGCGAATGACCCGAACAAGCTCCTGCTAGACGACCTACCGAAGATCACGGGACCCGATGCCGCAGTCGAGGCCGTGATCACCGTCCTCCGCGAAGGTTTGGCGGAGCTGACGAATGCCTATGGAGGCATGCTTGCCGACATTCAGGGCCTGCTTGTCCGCGAGCTTCGGGCCGAACAATCCCCGGACGGACTACACGCCCTACGGGTCCGCGCCGGCCAGGTCGTAGGCCTCACGGGTAACTACCGGCTCGATGCGTTTGCCACGCGCCTGGCGAGCTTCGATGGATCGCGAGAGGGCTTGGAAGGCCTGGCGAGCCTCGCCGCGAACAAGCCCCCGCGCGACTGGGTCGATCGCGACGTCGACGCGGCGCGCGTTGAACTCGCGGCGCTCGCCCAGCAGTTCCTGCGGGGTGAGGCGTTCGCGCATGTGGGCGGGCGTGGGCTCGAGCGGTTCGCCATCGCGGTCTACATGTCCGATCCCGGACGCGACGCGCTCGTGACGCCCGAGATCAACGTCGATCGGGCTGCGATGGCGCAGGCTAAGGGCATTGCGGGCAAGTTGTTGCGTTCGATTGGTGACGACGTACCCCGCGATGTGGCGATCGCGGCTGCGGCCGAACTGCTCGCAGGCCTCGCGGAGCAGGAGCCTGTTGCTGAGGTGGTCTCCGTCCGCAAGCGCAAGGAAGCAAGGTCATGAGCCGCAAGCGTCACGTGGTGGGACTTTCGGGCGGGCGCGACAGCGCCGCTCTCGCGGTGCACATCGCGCAGGTCCGTCCCGAGCTCGAGGTCGAATACTTTTTCACCGACACCGGCAAGGAGTTGCCCGAGGTCTACGAGTATCTGGGACGGCTCGAGGGCTTTCTCGGCAAGCCGATCCTGCGGCTGAACCCGGACCGCGACTTCGATTTCTGGCTTCGGCAGTACAACTCGTTCCTGCCGAGTCCGCGGACGCGCTGGTGCACGCGCCAACTCAAGATCCGCCCCTTCGAGGACTGGCTTTGGCCGGCGCTCGACGCGGGCGACGAGATCGTCAGCTACGTGGCCATCCGCTCTGACGAGAACTACCGGGAGGGCTACGCCTCCACGCACCCCCGGCTAAGCGTCGAGCTGCCCTTTAGGGCGGCCGGCATCGACAAGGCTGCCGTGATCGACATCCTGGAGGCGAGCGGCCTGGGCCTCCCCGCCTACTACGAGTGGCGTTCCCGCTCTGGATGCACGTTCTGTTTCTTCCAGCAGAAGATCGAGTGGGTGCGTCTGATGGAGCGGCACCCCGAGAGCTTCGAGGAGGCGAAGTCGTACGAGAAGAACGCCATCGAGCACGGCTCGCCTTTCACCTGGAGCCAGGGGGAGTCGCTCGACGAGCTCGCGCGTCCTGAGCGTGTCGAGCAGATTCGCGCGGACCACGAGCGCCGCGTGCAGCGCGCTGCGGCTCGCCGGCAGCGAAATCCACTTCGGCCGGACGACGAGATGCTCGACAACGACGAACTCTACGGCCAGGCGAAGGTGTGTCTGACCTGCCACAAGTGAGGTTCGATCACCGCAGCGAGACGATCTCCGAGTAGTTCGGGGTGTCCATCCTGAACCTGTCGCCTGCGAAGTAGAGCAACCAGCGCAGCAGGACCTGGAGCGCAGCCTGCCTATGCTCGTGCGAAGTGTCCGGCATGACGGACCGCAGCACTTCGGTCAGCGCGCCGAAACGTTGCGGCTGTCCGAGCGCGGCCTCGATTGTGCGGACGGCAGGCGTTCCGAGCAGCCGGGCCCTGACCAAGTCGTCGAATGCCCGCCTTTCTAGCGCCGCCGGGATCTGCAGTTGCAGGATGTCGGCTAGCGCCAAATCGCTCGGCCGAGCGGAAGAGAGCCACTCGGGATCGCGGTATAGCGAAAACAGTCGGTCCGGTGAGCGGAACCGGGGTATCCACGCGGGCGGCTGCTCCCCCATTCGCTCCGCGTTCGGTTCCTGCGCGTCCGGATCGTTATCCTGCAGGTCAGGCGCTAGCGCATCCGCGGCCAGCTTCATGGCATCCGCCTCCGCCAGAGTCGCCCGACGGCTCCTGCTCCGCAGCTCCGCCTGCAGGAGTGACGCCGCCGCGGGGTCGAGGTTGATCCGCGACATCAGCTCGAGATTGGGGGCGGCGGACAGGCCGAGTCCTGCGGACGTCACGTTGGCGGAGCCGACCAGCGCCCTCGTTCCGTCGACGAGCACGAGCTTTGCGTGCAGTTCGTCGATGAGGCGAAGAGCCCCTCCGGCGGCCTGCACGTCGCCCAGTACGCCGAGATCGCTGACCCCTCGAGCCACCTCATCGGCCCGCCAACGGGTATAGGCAACGAGCTCCACGCCGGCTGATACTGATCCGAGCAGGTGCCCTAGCGCGGCCCGCTTGATGAAGGGGGAGACCACGAGCACCGAACGATCCGCGGACGCGACGAGGTTTCGCGCGACCGCATGAAGCTCGTGCCAGTGCAGCACGCTCTACTCTTCGGCCTCGCGCATGAAGTCGCGGGCGATGCGGCCCCATTCGCCGCGGATGTCCTCAAGCTCGACCTTCTGCTCACCCGAGGCCTCATCCTCCATCCGCGCCCATGCGGTCAGCAGCAGTTTCAGTCCCTGCAGCGCCGGGTTCTCCGCCGCCTGCGCGTCGGAGTCACGGAGCAGGTCGAAGAGGTGGGCGTGCGCCGGGTGCTTGGTGTTGATCGTGATGATGATCACGCCGGCCTTCGATGTGACATCGAAGACCGAGAAGCCGGGGAAATCGGCGTGGCGGAACAGGAACTTAATTTTGCGGCTGACGTAGTCGACCGCGATCTCCCGGGCGACTCCGGGATCGACGCCCTCCTGCTCGATCTCGGCCGTCAGCTCGTCGGTGCGTTGCTCCGGTGACGCGCTCTCGGCGTTGTCGCTCGATCCCGTCTGACCCAGCTTCTCCTGGCGACGCCGGAGCGCGCGGGTAGCGATGTCCTCGGCCGTGTTGGTGGAGCCGCCGCGCTGTCCCTTTTCCTTGCGCTCGCCCTCGCGCATGCGCGCGATCTGCTTCCGCATGGTGTCTAGGAGCGTCTCGATCGTTCGGTTCAGCTCGTAGATCGGAAGGCGCGGGTCGTTGTCGTCCTGCAGTTGCCGGGTGTATTCGGCCACGCTCAGACCTTCGGCGGCGGCATCCTGCTCCAGGCTGAGCTTGGTGAACTCGGTCGCCGACTGCTTGTTGTTGGTCACTCCGAAGACGGCGTCGAGCCCCGGCTCGAAGCTGATCTCGATGCCCCACCAACGCTCGCGTGGTTCCGATGGGATCTCGAAGCTGCGGTTGAGTTCTAGCTCGCGCCTGGCCCTGACGACGGAGATGCCAACGTTCTTCGCCGCGAACTGGCCGATGGCCGACGAGCCGCCGAGCATACGCGTCTCGGTCTTGCAGATCGAAGCCGTGACCGTGATCGGGTGCCGTCCTCCGCCGTAGCCGATCTCGATGGTCTGCGGATCCCCGAATGGCTCGAAGGCCGGTTGCGCGTCGAACGGGGCGGGGGCCGCGGTTCCGCTCATCAGCATCAGCGGGTCCGTCGGCCTCACGAAGCGGTCGATGTGGTTGTTGCGGATCGAGCCGATCGCCTCGTAGGCGGCCAGGCGGATCGTGGCGTCGCCAGAATCGACGAAGTAGCGATAGATCCGGCCGATGATGAGCTCGGCGTTCCTGAGCAGCGCGGTGCTCTGCTTGTACCTCATGAGGTCCAGGTTGGACCAGACCACGAGCGTCCCGCTGTCCTCTATCTCGGCAGAGATTAGGTTGAGCCATTCCGGGGGGAGCGTCGCGGGCTTCGGTTCCGGAACCTCCTGCATCGTCTGCGCCTCGACTTCGTCGATATCGAGGTGCGTGTGGAAGGTGCGGCCGTTCTGCCAGGTCCAGACGTCCACGCGCCGGCACTGCGAGATGGAGGAGTTCGGCAGGCCCATGCCGAACTTGCCGATGCCCTTCTGGTTAGCCGCGTCCCTGTGCGTGCCCACGCCGAACTGAAGCGCGCGCCTGAGCGTGTCGGGATCCATCCCGGATGCGTTGTCGTAGACCGCCACTCGGTCGAGACGCCGTCGTCCACCGGTCTGGCTCCCGGTCTTGTCGACGCAGATCACCTCGACGGCGACGGGCCTGTCGATCGCCTCGCCGGCTTGGATCGAGTTGTCGATCAGCTCGGCCAGCGCATAAGAGGCGTCCTTGTAGCCCGAGCTCCGCATCGCGTCGATCGAGAGGTGCTGCGGGATGATCGCGAAGGTCAACTAGTCGGTTCCTCTGCCCAGATGTCGTTCCAGAACTCGAATCCCTCTACCAGGCTTCGGAAGCCCGGTACGCGGTCCACCACCGTGACTATGCGGCAGCGCTCGTTGCCGCCGGCGTTCCGGCCGCGGGCCGCGCGGCCGATCATCTGGCTGTAGAGCACGACCGACGTGGTCGGACGGGTGATGAATGCCACGTTGGTCCTCGGCGCGTCGAACCCGGTCGTGAGGACGCCATAGTTGCACAGGACCGAGATCTTGTCGGTGTCCTTGTAGCGTTGGATGATCTGCCGGCGGCGGTCTGAAGGTGTTCCGGAGGTGACTGCCGCTGCCGACACTCCCCTTAGCTTCAGCACGCTCGCGATAAGCCCGGCGTGCTCGACCGACAAGGCAAACATGATCACCTTGCCCCCGGCGGCCACCTCGGCTGCAATGGCGTCGACGATGAGCAGGTTGCGAGCGTCGTCGGCAGCCAGGTCGTCAAGAACCCGCTGGGGTAGGTCGAACCCCTCCGCGAGTTTCTGACTTTCCTGCGGTGTGAGCTCGACATCGCCGCGCATGTCGAAGGGCAGCTCGACGAACTCCATACGCGCGAGATAGCCCTTATCCACGAGGTAATCGATCGGGTTGGCGTAGCCCTCGACCTCGAGTGTGACCTTCTGGCGATTAAAGAACGCGGCTAGCGCGAGATCCGCCTCCACATCCTTCAGCGAACGGCCGGGTGTCGCCGACAGGCCGAGGACACCGGTACCGGGGTTCCGCTGCATGAGGTTGATCAGATGCGAGTAGGTCGGGGCGATCGCCTGGTGCGCTTCGTCCATCACGATGAGCCGCAGACGGCGCGCGAGGTTCAGGAGTTCGTTCTGCCGGCGCAGGCTGTCCGAGTACATGAGTGCCAGGCTGCCCACCACGAAGCCGTCGCGGACCGACGAGAAGTCGCGGATGCGGGTGGATCCATAGTGCCTGTGGACCGTAAGCTCGCGTGACCCGATCGCGGCCCAGGCCTTCGCCGCCTCGTCGAACGCTTGGTCGCACAGCTCCTCGGAGTGTGCGAGCCACAGGACGACCTGACCGTCCGAAGCTTCGCGGAGCAGATCGACGATGGTGGTCATCGCCGTTCGAGTTTTCCCCGCACCGGTAGGCATGTGGAGTAGGACACGGGCGCGAGGCGTCGCGAGCTTCTCGCGCACCTTCCGCGACGCGACGCGCTGGTGCGGGAAGAGCGTGTACGGTGGGCGGATTTCAACCTGTGCGCTTTTTTCCTCGGCCTCCTCGAGACGCTCGTATGAGACGCCGAAGTATGCGTGGATGGTGGCCATCAGCCCGTCTGAACGGCTGATGTCGACCTCGGCCAGACTGCTGAAAGGGTCGCCGTGGTCGAGGCCGAGGATCTCGCAGAGGTTGTCGGCCTCGTCGGATTTCAGCGAGGTGAGCACCAGCTTCCGTATCTGTGGAGACTGCAGCGCCTGGCTCGCGCCAAAACGGTCCACGACGAGCTGCGCGAGGCCGCTTGCACTGATCGTTCTGCTCTCGATACGCCCTAGGAGGTCGACGGCACCACGACCCGCCACCTCGTACAGCGAGGTGACGCCGGCACGCGAAAGCGCCTCCACGAGTCGTCTTGACAATGGCCCCCCTGGCGCGTTCTTGGTTTTCGGATTGTTAGCCCTGCAAGGCTTACTTTAAAAGCGTTTAGCGCGATCTGGAGATCCCGCTCGGGAAGGTTGTCGATCCTGATTTGAACCGGCCCGGGTTACCGGAGGCGTGGGGTTGTGAGTCACGCCGCCGTACCGATCTGGTCCGCGCCGCTTGATCGCTTCGGCCTTGTAGAGGCCGTTGATCGTTTCGACCAAAGCGTTGGCGTAGCTGTCACCGACGCTGCCGACCGGTGGCTCGATCCTGGCTTTGGCTGACGTGACCCCCGTTTCTTCATCCATCTGGAAGTAGAGACCGGCCCTTGAAGGGACGGACGGAATGAAGCGGAAGCAGTTTTCGGAAGAGCAGATCATCGGCATCCTGAAGGAGGCCGAGGCGGGTGCGGTGGTGACGGAGCTGTGCCGCAAGCACGGGATGTCGAGCGCGACCTACTATGCGTGGAAGGCGAAGTTCGGCGGCCTGGAGGTGTCCGACGCAAAGCGCCTGCGGTCGCTCGAAGAGGAGAACGCCCGGCTCAAACGGCTGCTGGCGGACACGATGCTGGACAACGCGGGGTTGAAAGACCTGCTGTCAAAAAAGTGGTGACGCCCGCCGCGAAGCGGCAAGCGGTCGCGCATCTCCAGGCGACGTTGGGGATGAGCGAGCGGCGGGCGTGCACGGTCATCGGGGCAGATCGCACGAGCATGCGGTATCGGTCGTGCCGGGCGGATGATGGCGACCTGCGGTCGCGGCTGTGCGAGTTGGCGCAGCAGCGTCAGCGGTTCGGCTATCGACGGCTGCACATCCTGCTCCGCCGGGACGGCATCACGATTAATCGCAAGAAGACCCAGCGGCTTTACCGCGAGGAAGGCCTGACCGTCAGGCGCAGGAAGGGACGACGGCGCGCCGTTGGCGCGCGAGCACCCGCGCCGGTGCTGGCGCTCCCCAACCAGCGCTGGAGCTGGACTTCGTCCACGACCAACTCGTCACCGGGCGCCGGATCCGTGTGCTCAACATCGTCGACGACGTGACGCGCGAATGCCTCCGGGCGGTAGTGGATACGTCAATCTCGGGCCGGCGGGTCGTGCGCGAACTGGTCGATCTGATCGCCGAGCGCGGCAGGCCGAAAATGATCGTCAGCGACAACGGGACCGAACTGA
>Ga0265780_10009617_pt1 | contig 11574 bp, 8 predicted proteins | sample P1T30metagenome_FD_192432 | JGI IMG/M metagenome (GOLD analysis project Ga0265780, IMG submission 192432) | Plant litter microbial communities from East Loma Ridge, Irvine, California - P1 T30 | ecosystem: Environmental > Terrestrial > Plant litter > Unclassified | place: USA: California... | reverse complement strand
AAATGATCCTTGCATTGTTATCCGTTTCATTGCCCGAATAAGATATTTTTGTATCATCACCTATTCCCGGAGCATTGGCTACCCAATATTCTGCTTCCACAATTTTAGAACGCTGGAAGGTTGCCACAGCCCTCAGGCTTAAGTTTTTAGTCAGGCTATAATCGCCTTCTATCTCTATCCCGAATGTGCGGTATTTGCTGTAAAGCGAGGGTGTAGTATAAAGTGTCGCATCTGCGTTAGTGAATATCGATCCGTTCGGCACCCCGCTGAGCATGCTATAAAGGGGTAATAAATAAATCAAGGTTGTTTCTCCTGGCTTTCAGGCCAAGCTCCACCTGTTCGGTGGTGCGTACTTCTGGATTCAGCAGCGCAACCGTTTCTGGTCTGTTGGCAGCAAAATAGACATCCATATCCGGCGATTTTTTACCTCTTGAATAACGGGTGTAAACCGCTGTATTGTCGTCGAACTTATAGTTAAGTGCTCCTGAAAAGGAAAAGGTATTCAACCTTTTATCAAATTCAACAGAGCTGATGCGATCAAGGGTATTGTTATTGAAAAAAGTTTTAGGATCATTATCACTTCCACCCTGCAAACCAGTTTTGAAGTAGGTGCGTTGGTTGTGTGCCTCTACTTTAGCTGTTTCAAACCTGCCTCCCCAATCGAAGGTCAGTTTATCACTTAGAGTCCACGTTTGACTTAAGAAGAAAGCATATTGTGCTTGCGTGACGTTAAAGTCAAGAAAACCGCCAGTATCGCCGTTCGCCTGCGCAATCCCATCGGCGTTGGTAACCTGGTGTACACCTGTTGTTCCACCGAGTGTTGCGCCGGTAAAAGTAAGGTTTACAAGCTTTGGACGGTTCTCGATAGTTCCTAAAGCCACTCCGTTAATTCCTGAAAAGCGGTGGGCGGTCGATCTTCCATAGTACATCCCCGCATTCAGGCTCATATTCTTAAATCTTTTATTAATAGTGAATTGATTGATTACCTCATTTACCTGATTTTCATAACTTCCCAAAACGGAAAAATAAAGCGAATGAGGACTCACACTTTGCCCAGGCAGTATATCCTTTACAACTGTATATGCAGGCAAACCGCCTTGTCCAGGCACAGAATTGATGCTCATAAATTCAGTTCCGGTTTTAGCATCTTTAAATGAATAATTACCAAATCCGAGGCCTGTAAGACCTGAAAGCAAAAAATAACTACTAAAATCAGTGCCGCCCATTATTGAGCCGTTTGTAGTGCTATAATTGATAGCATTGCGGGAGTAGCGAAAAGCATTATTGAGTGACCAGCCTTTACCCAGTTGTTGTTCCCATACAGCTCCTATTGATTTATATTTGCTTTCTACTACATTAGCTGGATTCAATGAGATATCACCCGATCCGATATACCGGGGAGAAGTGAAATTAAACTCGGGCATCAGAATAGTTGAAAATATATCAAATCCTTCACTTGGCTTGGGGTCAGAGAAACTATTGGTTGGCAGTAACTGGGCATATCCGTTTTTATCATGCAGGTACTTACCTATAATTTTCAACGAACCGGTTTTGTATTTCTTTAAAAGATTTGCCTTGATTTGTCCACCCTTGTTAATTGGATAGCCCGGATAACGCCCGGTCTGGTCATAGCGATAAAAGCCACCAATATTGTAAAACCAGTTATTTTTGATTGGTCCGCCAAAATCAAAATCGACCCTTGCAAGGGGATTCCCTCCATCACGCCCCTGGAAACCGTATTTGGTTCTGAGTTCTCCTTCGAAACGATTTCCACCGGTTTTAGACACATAATTAAAGATTCCCCCTGGCGCATTTGCCGCAGTAACAGAGGCCGTTCCACCACGCACGGCCTCCAAACGGGCCAGCGTTGCATCAGGCCGGAGAAAGAAATCAGGACCGTAACTAAAATAGGTAATGTTCGTTACCGGAATACCGTCTTCCTGCATGGAAACATACTCGTATCCAAAACTACCATCCTGTGACCCTGCTGTAATGCCCCGCGAGGCAACACTGTTCCGGATTTCACCGTTGGATGAATTTACAAATACTCCCGGGGCATCTTTCAGAAGGTCAGCGGCGCTTGCCGGAACAGTTCGTTCAATCTGGGCACTGTTTAAAGTCGTAATTGCTACCGAGGCATCAATACGTTTTCTCTTATCGAACATGCCGGTAACCACCACTTCATCCATCGTATTAACCGCCGACTCCAGCATGATGGCCGCCTTGACATTAGCCATCAACACCGTCTCTTTTGTAATAAACCCCATAAAAGAGACCCTGACAACTTCCTTTTGCACATTAATATTAGTAAAAATAAATTCACCTTTTTCATCAGTTGTTGTACTTTTTGAGGTTGTTTTAAGCTTGATACTAGCACCAGGGACTGCATTTCCCTGCCCATCGGTTACTTTACCCGAAAAAGTACTGTTTTGTGCAGCGCAGATGCCGGTAAACATCAACAGGGCAAGAAGCATAAATAGCATTCTGCAAATCAGATTGTTGTGTAATTTTCTTTTCATAACCATCATTTATTTTTATTGGTTGAGGAGTTTTTTTGCGATGTTGTAGAGTTCTGCATTGGCCCGCTCAGGAACAAACCCATGAGGGTATCCGGCGTAATTGTGCAGTTCTGTAAAAATACCCGCCTGGATAAGCCGCTGCGCATACAAAAGTGCACCGTCTCTTAATGGGTCAACGCCACAGGTTAAAATATAGGTAGGAGGCAAACCCTTTAAGTTTTTTGTCAATCCCGGAAGTGCATTTTCAGGAACATTTTGATATTGTCTGCCGCCCAGATAGTACTTCAGGTAGCTGGTCAGGTCAGATCCCTTTACCCCGGGTATATTCCAGAGTTCGACCACCGACACATGGGTCGTATCCATGTCTGCTGGGGGAAAAACCAATAGTTGGGCTTTGATTTTCGGACCTTTTTCTTCCCTGGCTTTAAGCACAATACTTCCTGCAATCGCAGCCCCGGCACTTCCGCCGCCAACCCCTACCTTGGCAGTATCTACTCTATAAGTCTTTGCATTGGAAATACCCCAAAGTAAGGTGGAATAGCCATCGTTAACGCCCGATGGAAACACGTTTTCGGGCGCCAGCCTGTAATCAACGGACATCACCACTAATTGCGAGCGAATACTCATTGTCGCACAGGCCTGATGGTCACTATTAAGATTTCCAGCAATGAAACCGCCACCATGAAACCACACGAGCAACGGAAGGTTCCCACTGATGTACTTCGGACGGTAAATACGAATCGGTATCAGCGGGTCGCTCTTTAGCAGACCAGGTATTTTTAATTCGGAAATTTCTACGCTATCTGCATTTTTTAGTTTCGGCGTCGGCCGCGCATTATCTGCTTTCCTTGCGGTAGCAATGAAGTTGCTATCAAGTTTAGACACCGGAGCAAAAGCAAGCAATTTAATCTCGGGCGATAATCGTGCACTCACTTCAGCTGCAGTAAGTGGCTTAACCGTATTTTTTTGCTTTTTTGTTTGCTGTGCCCAGGCACTGGTCGATGCGATGAGCATCACCAGGAATGATGTGGTAATTCGGTTCATTAGTTTATTTAGTTTTGTCCGTATTTCTTTAACCAGGCAACAGCTGCCTGGTATAATTTTAATTTTTCTTCTGGTTTTTTATCCAGATCATGCGCCAGCCCCTCAACTGCGATATACTGTACAGGTATTTTCTGGCGCTGAAGTTTTTTTGCCAGTTGCGCGGACTGAATGGGTTGTACGACAGGATCAACTGTTCCGTGGGCGATGAAAGTCGGAATATTTCTTATGTGCCTATATGGGCTCGCCAAGGAAAAACTTTTCGGTATATGCCGAACAGAAGAAAGCCGGTCGCCTGTAATTTTCTCAACCAATCCAATGAGGCCTACTTTTATACAATAGTTCAGTGTTGCAGTATCGGTAAAGTTATTGGGGCCGCTAAAATCGACAATGGCATTAATTTTCCTCGATGTGGTATAACCATAAAGAAGCGCCAAATGTGCCCCTGAGCTAAAGCCGGCGGTACTAAAACCTTCCTTGCGCGTCTTCCAGTTTGCAGCATGCGCTGCACAATATTTTACTGCACGGTCTACATCTGCCATAATCTGTTGATAATGGATAGTGGAGTCATTTGCATACCTGTGATTGATATTTGCCGAAGCAATACCCTGACTGAGCAAATACTGTTGAAAATCCCGGACATATTCCTTCCCCGCCTGCACCCAGGCACCCCCATGGATGAGGATTACAAAAGGAGTTTCAGGTGTCCGGTGTGGTGGAAGATATACATCCATAAGGTTACGATCAAATTCTCCATATTTCACGTCTTTGAGTTTCAACGTGTCCTGCCGGGTTATGCCATTTGCTGATCCCAGCAGAAAAAAAACAAGTGCATGTATTAGTATAGTCTGCTTCATTTAGTATGATTTAATTTAAGTTCCTTTTTTAATAACTTTCCTGTTGCCGTTAATGGAAGCGCATCTCTGAATGCTACAGAGCGGGGACATTTATAGCCGGCCAACGTTAAACGGCACCAATCAATTAATTCTTTTTCTGATACATCCTGATTTTCCTTTACTACAATGAAGGCTTTTACTTCCTCACCGAGTTTATCATCAGGTACACCAATTACAGCAGCAAGCGATACGGCGGGATGTGTGGTCAGTGTTTCCTCCACTTCCCGGGGATAAATGTTCATCCCTCCCCTGATTATGACATCCTTCAGGCGGTCTACAATGAAATAAAAACCGTCGTCGTCTCTTGTAGCGATATCGCCGGAATGCAGCCATCCTTCGAGCAATACTTCCCTGGTTTCTTCGGGCCGGCGATAATAACCTTTCATAACATTATGCCCTTTGTAAACAAGCTCCCCTTTAACTCCGTTTGGAACCTGCTGACCAGTCGAATCGACTAATTTTACGCTAACACCCCAAACCGGGGTACCAATGGATCCGGGTTTACACCCAATTTTTGGATCATTGAAAGTGACCACTGGCGAACCTTCACTCATCCCATAGCCTTCCTGCAACTGAACGTTGAACCTTTTCTCAAAACCCTCCAACACCGCCAGCGGCAGAGAAGCTCCGCCAGATATGCAGAGGCGGAGGACGCTACTCACCTGGTGGTCGGTAATTTCGGGATGAGTATAATTATTCATCATCCAATACATAGCAGGTACGCCTGCGAATATGCTGACCTTATATTTAATGATACTTTCAATAACATCTTTAACCTCGAAGCGCGGTACCAGTATGCCTTGGGCCACCCTATAAAGGCCTGCATTCATTAAAACCGTCATACCGAACACATGGAATAACGGAAGAACGATCAGTTGTATGTCCTTTGAAGAAAGAGAGAATAGTTCCGCGGAAAGAACGGCATTACAATAAAGATTAAGATGGGTTAGTTCAGCCCCTTTGGGTTTTCCGGTGGTTCCTGACGTGTAAATAATTACAGCGGTATCTTCTGCCCGGGTTGCGCAGCTCCCGAAATTTTCCTGTTCATCCTGCAGCAGTTCATCAAGCGTATAACTGTTCTGCAAAAAATTGCTTTCTGTACCGATATTAATAAAGTTCCTGCAGGAAGGCGTCTCTATGAATGCACTCCATCCTGATTTCCCCACAGGCATTTCTGGAGTTCCTTCAAAACAAAAATAAAAAGCCGCCTGCGCATCCTCAAGATGATATTTTATTTCATTAGATTTAAGAAGAATGTTTAGCGGTACCACAACTGCTCCGGTTTTTAGCACTGCATAATATATAACAGGAAACCAGATGCAGTTAGGACAACTCATTGCTACCTTGTCACCTTGTTTTATTCCGATTCTTTGGAGCCCGTTTGCGAGTCGGTTAGCTAAAACATTCACCTGGTGAAAAGTAAAATCAGCGCCGTTGGAAGTGAATGCGGGTCGGGTAGCAAATCTTGAGGCACTATCCTCCAGAAGAATAGATAAATTAAGCATAAAAATATTCGGTTAGCAGCATTTTTTCTTGCCGCCATGAAACTAATTATTATGCATGCATTATAAAAATACAATCAGGAATTAAATCGGTCGAAATGGGAATTTCTAGACTTTACCGTAATAGCGCTTGTAAAGCAGCTCGAAATACCTTGTATTGGTGTAGCCCAGGCTCCTTGCTGCCTCGGCAAGAGGGAGGTTATTTTCCAAGACTAAGAGGTTGGCGAGCTGAATTTTCTGTTGAATGATATACTGCCGAATCGGAAGTCCATACACTTTTTTAAAATCTTTTTTAAGGTCGCACTCATTAAGCCCCACCCAACGGCTTAGCTGTACAACACTTACTTCAGCTTCCAGATTCGACATTATCCGGGAATGCGCTTCTTTTATAATTTCAAGACGTTTTAAAGTGAGGTCTTCATTATTAGCTAAGTATATTTCTGTTTGACTCAAATGGCGAATTAAGTAATATACAAATTCTGTCAACTTAGCATCCAGGAGCATGGTATTGGAAAAGTCGTGGGCAGAAATTTGAAAAAGCTGTTTAATAAGCTGTTTGATCTGGGGATGGTGTACACAAACCTGAAACCTTCTGCTCAACTCCGGCATACTTCCCATAAAATATTTTTTTGGGATAAAAAACCGGATGCCATTTACGCGGGTGATTTCCCACTCAAATTTTTTCACCCCTTCCAGCGCAGCAGAATGTAGAAGCTGGTCTTCATTACTGATGCGGAAATCGAGCAATCCACACTGTCCAACCGGATCAGGTGAATAAAACAGTGTAGGTTCGTTAAAATCCCAGATGCCACGAAAAAAATGTATATCATTTTTTACAAAAACCTGCACAAATCCGTTGCCCATGTGATCAGGGAGCAGAACACTTTTTGAAGACCAGGTATCCCGTAAAGAAAAACCGTATTTCATTGTGAGTTCCTGCAAATATTTCGCAGGGTCTGCGTAAGGCAATAACAGCTGCATACTAATATATTTGGTATACTGCAAGTTAATATTTTCTTTTGAAAAAAAATCTTTTAGCGCACAATTCGTATCATGATTGCCGGGAATCAGATCTAAGCTTTCTACCTGCTTTAAATCAGCCTGAATTCCGGGCGACCATTCAATGAAAGAATCGTTTAAAAAGCAGTTTATGATCGAGCCTTTTATTAGCGATTCTGTTAGGGTATAATTTGCTTACCGCGGCTTGTTTTTCAAAAAAGATGAAGTCCCGAAAATTAAAAGGCATCTTTCAATCCTCAGGCACCTTAAAGGATTGTTTTTGAAATCCACAGTCCTGCCTGAACGAAATAATATCCATATAAATCAAAATATGGACCTAAAAACGGCCCATACTTATCCAATATTTAAGTGCTATAAATAAATGGTGCTTTATTATCGTAACTTTTATCGCACAGACAATCATTTATGTCTATGGCTACGTCTCCTTTAGCATTACTAAACTCAATAAATGGCACCCGTACCAAAGTCCAGTTAGCATGACTATTAACCAAAAGATCGTATGCCTTTTGCCGGTCCTGCTGGATTTCGGGGTAGTTTGATTTCATCCAATTAGTCGCAATAATTGTTTTTAAGACCTTTTTTATCAAACGGCGTGTCAATATTCATACCTGCTACCAACAGATACCGCTTGATACCACAAGTCGTCATAGCCCTTAAAACATTTTCAGTCCCTTGCTCTGCAACTAACGGTTCACCCGGGCGTTGTCCGATTGTACTGATTACGGCCTGGCACCCTTTGATGAGCTTACTCACTGCAGTAAAATCTAAAGCATCTCCCTCAACTATTTTGATCAAAGGACTTTTTATCTGGAACGTTCCGGGTTTTCGGAGGAAAACGTTAATATGATAACCTTTTTCTATTAACTGGGTAACCAGGTATTTGCCAGTTCTACCGCCACCACCTAAGACGGCAATTTTTATATTTGAATACATTGTTTCTTGTAAAAATTTGTCATTATTTATCTAAGACCTAAACCTTTGGCTTAAGCTTTTACAAATCGTATGCCGACTCGTAATTATTAAATATTTACAAGACAATTCTTATGAGACAAATATAAACTAAATTATGTGCACACCCTGTACATTAAAGGATTTTGAAATCACTACATGAAATTCTTCGTTTTCTATGAAGCATTAATCAAAACCTATTGCTGTGAGCCGTTCAACTGCTTTAAACCTTTAACTAAGTAATGTTCTCCATCCGGCCAAAGCGTTTGCCCTTTGGTTAACCAGGAAAGTCCGAATGCCTCCACCGCAATGGATTCAAACACATAAATAACAGGAAAGCCTTTTAGATCCGGCTTGAAAACGAAGTATAAGCCAAGTATAACAAGACATACAATAATTATCCAGCCGCAAACTTTGAAAACGATGTTCCGCTTGCCTTTCTGGCTAAGCTTTCCGTCAGGTTTGTGAATTGCTTCATTTCCGGTTTTGGTAAAAAACACCAGGGAAATAATGGCAAGAACGAAAAGAAAAGTAGCTGCAAAGACAAAATGTAACGCTGTACCAGCGAGTTTTGGAAAAATGCCGCCGCTGTTGGTGTGGACGCTGTTGAGGCAATCCTTGCACCGCTGCATTGTCGGCACAAAGGCCACGCCAATGCTGCCAATGCCTGCAATAATAGTCAGCAAACGCTCTTTCCAGCTGTAACCAGAATATGTTGCCAGAAATGCACCCAATATACATAGGATAACGACTAAAATATCGCCCCTATCGGTGTAAAAGTAATCACTTATAGAAGGTTCAAAGCCATAATATTCAGAGCTACGGCTTGGAAATATAGCCAGCGCTATCGGAAGCAGCATGCCGCAGGACCCAATTAAATTACGCAAAGTTAAGTAGGAAAATACCAGTTCATTGTTTGCCTCCCTATGCTTGTCGCAAGAAGCAGTTGGTTCATGCATTTTGTCTATTTTATCCATAACATGGCTTTAGCGTTAAAGGATTTGGTTATAATAATATGATAACTTTATAAGCTTCGCTCCTCGATTAAAAAAGTTTTATTAAATTAAGAAAGCCTTGGTGCACCTTATCAGCAATTCACTCAAATAGGATGATTTGACTAAAAAGATTCAGCAAATGAACTCTTGGAGCTGCCAAATTTAACTTGCAGCTATTAATATAAACAAAAGAAGGTGAATTCGTTATAAATAAAAATACTTAAAAGTTAGTGTTTTTTTTAGACAACCAGTTATATATAATTCTGCATATCATCTGATTACTTTTCGTTAATAATTTTTAACGCTTTCGCCAGAATATCATCATGGCCGTTTAATGCTGCACTAATAGTCTTCCTCACTTCGACATCAATCTTCACTCCATTTTTCTGATTGGGGGTATGATCGGTATAGTATTCTCCAAATCCGGAAAAGAAAGTGATGTAGTTACCAGGCAACGTCACTGTAACGGCCATGCCATTTGCACCTGCTGTAGGACGTCCAATGGTAATGGCTTTGGTCACCCCCTGTATTGCAATAACGTTCCATTCTCCCTGACTTTGAATTCCTTCATCAACCAATAAATAATATTGTTGATCTTTTAAATGCAAATTAGGTACCGGTTCAATAACCGAATAATCGATTAACATCTGCCTTTTATTAAGCTCAGGACATGTCAGAAAGGGAAATACGTCATAAGAAACAGTATCTGTTTTCCGGGCAATATAAGCCGCCAGTTTAGTGCCGACCGATCCGTCGCGGGGATAACCACGGGCATCAATAATAATTTTCCTGCATTTTTTGAGTGCATTGGCTACACTATCCAATTCTTTGGAATAAACCCTGTTCAGTCGTATATAACCTACATTTCCTTCAAGAATTTTCCAATTAGGAGGAAAAAAAGCGGCAGGAGCTGAAGGACGTACCACCTTCCCCCATAAGTTGTAATAATCGTTGCGGCTTATCCTGTTTAATGCTAACGTACTTTTCATGCCGTTATGCAGCACAGTAATACTCGCCTTACTACCAACTGTTCCGGCTGTAAACCAGGTAGCATACAATTCCCGTTTAAAACCTCCTTCATTGGATGCAACTAATAAAGGCATCCATTTCTTAATAATCGAATCCACAGGAACTCCGTCGATAGCAATCACTTCATCACGATAATGCAGACGTGACAATGGCAGTTTCTGTGTGCTGTCTGGCATGATCGATGTAACATAGACTTTTCCATCTATTTCTTCACACGCGAATGGAAGATTACCATCCATAAATCCTTTAGGCGAGCGTCCTGTTATCGTATTTAATAAAATACTATGCCCATCTTTAATTGAGGCGGTTAATTCCATAAGCGCCATAAAATATTTGTCTTCGCTGTCAGCAGCTAAAAATTTAGAAGTAAAATATGGTAGCGCCGCATCCCAGTTCACAGAGATTAAGTTTTTATTTGGCGAAAAAAAGTTAACGGCATTCCAGAAGTTAAATAAGCCTAATAACCTGTGAGCAGCGTCAGGATTATTTTTTTCAGTAACTGTTGATTTAGGTTTTCTAATTAATACCGTGTTTTCTATGGGCAAACGATTAGCCTCGGTTTTGGCATTTTTTAGTAGGCTACTGGCTTTCTGAATAACTAATGCATTAAGTGTGGTATCTGATTGTCCTTCAAAAACGAAGTCCGGCTTACAACCCAGCGTTCCATCTTCATATATTACCTCCGATATCCTTACCTTGGCCATTAAGCCGTCTGGTAATTCCTGGTAATAAAAAGTTCCGTAGAGGTAATCGGGCACCGAGCCATCGAAAACAACCCTGCAACGCCCGCGATTGCGAAGCGCCATGATTGCCTTTACCGAATTAATATTTGTAAAGCGGTTTATTATAAAGCAATACCGGTAGCTACTGTATTTTTTTGGTTTAGTTGCCAGCAGGTAAGCGCCTTCAGAAATATTTTTCAGCCCCTGATGAACTTGCAAATGCTCCACATTTCCGTTTCTATCGGGATCAAACAGGTTGATATCTTGTGGAAAGTCCTGCCTCATTAATCCTTTATAGAAAATGCCGCGTTCAGTAGGTAATACCATGCTACTGTTCAGCATGCCTGCAATGAGCGGCTGAACAAAAAATTTATATTGCTTTATTCCCAGGTCATTATTCAATTCCGCGCATCTTAAATCAACAACCACCTTGTTAAAGGAGCTTTCCATTAAAATAGAGTCGATCTGCAACTGCTTTTTAAATGCAGTTTGCGGAACTGATAGACAGAGTTGACTACCTGGTAATACAGAGGAGCCGAAGCTCATTCTTGCTACCGGTGTTGTTCCCTTAATCTGCTTTGCTGGTTCAATGGTAATCGAATTCGGGTCATTCAGCCCATCTAATAAGTTTGTAACACTTTGTTTGAAATTAGCCCTTGAAGGATCAGAGTCAAGATGCCCAAGATTTTTCAAAAAAAGGCTATCTTCATCCAAACGACCTTTCCCCATAGCCGGGTGAAAATAGTTAATGATGCCCCATAATCTACCGTAAGCACTAATGCGTTGCAGACCTATGTCCGATCGGCTATTTTCCTGCATTTTCTCCTGACAATTAACAGTTTGGGATAAAAAACCTATTATTAAAAAGAAAATAAAAAGCGTATAAAGTTTATTCATAAAAA
>Ga0265780_10009616_pt1 | contig 11574 bp, 11 predicted proteins | sample P1T30metagenome_FD_192432 | JGI IMG/M metagenome (GOLD analysis project Ga0265780, IMG submission 192432) | Plant litter microbial communities from East Loma Ridge, Irvine, California - P1 T30 | ecosystem: Environmental > Terrestrial > Plant litter > Unclassified | place: USA: California... | reverse complement strand
AAGACTTCCCACAAGTTACCTGCAGAGGTAGTGAGCGGACACGCCCGGCTCAATGCCATTGGTCGCACGACATCGAATTTGGACAGCACGACTGCTAGGTGCACTAAGAGGATGGAAACACCGAGTTGTGACGATAGTTCGCGCCGAGCTGTGATGGTTCTCAATAGTGGTTATTTGAAATATGCTATGATGTGCCTGCAGCTAGATGTAGTGTCATCTTGGTAATCTGCATTGGTAAGATCTGTGTATATATGAGAGACTCCTCGTGAACACTGAGTGCGAGGCTTCCCCTTTGACGACATCAAAGATCACACGCCAGACAGAACGTACTTACACGATACCATCATGGCTCCCATCAAGGTATTCGCGCCTCTTCTTTTAGCCGGCATCGCCGCGGCCAGAGAGTGCACGACCTTCCTCATCCCCGTCGACATCTCCTCGCGGCAAGGACAGTTCAAGAAATTGCCTGTAGAGAGCAACTTGGATACCGGCGCTTTCGCGACCCGTTTTGCAGAATACCAGAACAACCTCACAGCGACATTGCTCGAAGGGTACCAGACCATGAAGGGTAGCTACAACATTTCTGCCCAGTACTGCTGCTCAGACAAGAGCAGCGGGAAGATTCAGCTCCTGACCCATGGCATTGGTTTCGACAAGACGTATGTCATAGGCCAACCGAATTTTGATCAGAGTCGCTAACAACCATTAGCTACTGGGACCTGCCCTACCAAAACTACAACTACAGCTATGTGAACACCGCGCTTGCGTCTGGTTACAGCACACTAGCCATTGATCGCTTCGGCATTGGCAACTCTTCCCACGGCGACCCCTTCAACGAGATTCAAGCCCAAGCCGAAGTTGAGGCTCTCAACGCAGTCACCACTAAAATCCGCCATGGATCGATCCCTGAAATTGGTAAGGCTTACGAGAAGGTTATCCATGTTGGTCACTCTTTTGGATCAGTTCAGTCATACTGGCTGTCAGCTTTGTACCCGAACAACACTGATGGCGTTATTCTCACCGGATTCTCCGTCGCCGGCCAGTTCCTCCCATACATCGTAGCCGGATGGAACCTGCACAGCGCTCGCCAGAACCAGCCCCTCCGTCTCGGCAACTCATCCAACGAGGGCGTCCGCAAACTTGCAGCCCAGTACGGCATGGACAACAACCTTGTCCCCGCACTCACGAAAGTGCTCAAGTCCGCCGGCGTTGATCTCTCTGAGCAGCGAGTCTGGGATGAGGTCGCGACCACCGAAGTCCTCGACCTCATCACCGGCTTCAACAAGACCACCTTCAAGTACAACTACCCCTCTGGATACATGGTCTCCTCCGACCTGACATCCCTCCAATACGCCTTCTTGTACCCCGACAACTACGACATCAACCTGGCGCTCATGGGCGAGCAGACTAAGCAGCCCGTCACGACCGGCGAGCTCCTGACCATCGGCAGCTCGCCATCATCGAGCCCCTTCACCGGGCCCGTGCTTGTCATTACCGGCGAGCACGACGTGCCTTTCTGCGGCGGTAACTGCTACGGCAAGCTCCCCAACAGCACAGCGGCGAACATCCCAGCTGGCGTTGCTGCGGCGTACCCCGGCTCGAAGGCCTTTGAGGCGTACATTCAGCCTGGCTCCGGCCACGGCCTCAACTTCCAGTACAATGCCACCGCTGGATATCAAGTGATCCAGGACTTTTTGTCGCGACACGGACTTGGCGCCTAGAGCCGTGCGTCGATAATTTAAAGAAGAAAAATTCAGAATGACAGAGTACTTGGGATGTGGCTAGTAGTAATGTAATCAAAGAGCTTTATACAACTACAAGTTTGATGCGTGTGCAGCAGATTGTGGACTTATTTCGTGCTGACTGATGTGTTTACGACTGCTCACAAAACCTTGGGAAGCAAGCCCAAAGGGTGGATTTTTACTTAAATGTAAGTCCTGACAAACACACCCCACCTTTTTACCAACAGGCACAGGCGACGTGCTTTGAATGCTTACGCTACTCTTACGCGACAGCCAGCAAACTGCATATGTAATTGCTGATGAATAACACGGAGTTTTGCTGACATGCATCACTAACGCGGGGAGATCGGCTAGCCTCATGTATTCAAATAGAGCTGCATGCTTGGCAACGATGCAAGTTCAACCCGGCGGGCGATTTATCAAAGTCCAGATTGGGCGTAAACGTTTTGTTTGAGGCATGCTAATGGGTAGGCGAGATGCACGATGAAGGGCGATTTGCTGGGTGGGAGACGAACTTGGCGTGCAGAGCGCGAATCACGATTGATGGATGATAGTGGTTGGATTTTTCGGGATCGTGATGTACTTCTTGTAAATTCGGTATCGGTGAGTGTCGAGTTTGTTCGCTATGCAGCCCAGCCCGCTTTTGGGTGGAGGAGCGCTGTGGAACGGGCATTTCAAGCGGGTCGAAGAATATTGTTGGCATGGGCTTGGGTATGTGGACTCAAACCGAGATACATAGACGCCTAGATTCGGAGTTGAAATTGTATAAAGAGAAGACCATGTTGCTCCTCAATGTGCATCAAACTAACACTGCACTACCTTTCGATACAGAAGACTTCCTACTTTCACATATTGTCACGAGTGAACCGCCGGGATGAAATTTCTTACCACTATCGGTCTTCTGGCTGTCAGCCTCGCCAACGCTGTTCACGGTGACTGTACGATGTCCAGCTGTTGAAGTCAAGAGCTTTCTGATATAACAACAGCTGTCCCATGGGAACGTCTCGACAAGAACAACTCTGTATGTGCTCTACGCCCTGCTACGATCCCCATTCCTGACCTACCACACAGCTCCTCCTCATCCTCGATATCCAAGTCGGTCTCTACCACATCGCCCGCGACTGGGACCCGACTCTATACCAAAACAACATCATGGCGCACGCTTCCATCGGCCAACTTTTCAATCTCCCCGTGATCCTATCCACATCTGCCGACACCGGTCCCAACGGCGTAAATCCACCTACAAGTACAAAAAAGCCAGAGATCTAACACATCCCAGCCGCTGCCCAAGGAGTTCATCGAAATGTACCCCAACGCGCCCCTAATCCGCCGCCAGGGCGAAGTGAAGTACCTCTCCCCTATCTTCCCCCGTCTACCACCTCTAACCCCCTCCCAGCGCCTGGGACAACCCCTCCTTCCGCGCCGCCATCGAAGCCACAGGAAAAAAGCAAATCATCCTCGCCGGCATAACAACAGACGTGTGTACCGCCTTCCTCTCCCTCAGCCTGCGCGCCGCCGGCTACTCCGTCTATGCTAACGTCGAAGCCTCGGGCACGACCACCGCGCTCGTGCGCGACACGGCTAACGACCAGATGGCCCGCGCTGGCGTGCACATGTACTCGCAGTTCGCGATTGTGTGTGATTTGATGCGGGATTGGCGCGCGTCGCCGGGCGCGATGGAGGTGTTGCCGTGGTTGGATCGATTCATGCCGGTTTATGGGGGGCTGGCGAGACTTCATGCGGCGGCGGTGGAGGTGGGGATGGTTATTCCCGGGGAGGTTGGGTTGGTTACGGGGCGGAATGGGAGTTTGGTTTTATAGAGGGCTGGGAGTGTTAAAGAGGGATGTGGTATTACTAACTAGGTGATATGGAAATGGGGTCGGAGTGAAATTAATGTTGGGGCGAGAACGGTGAATTTGCGCAAAAAGAAGCAAGTATAAGACAATTCATGCGCGCTGCACTCATTATCAAGTTCCATTGTTGGGAGTGCCCAGATGATCGTGCGACTTGGGGCTTGTGCACTTCTTGAACGGATGCTTGAGCTTCTTGGGGATCTCAGGATCGCCATCCTTGCGAAAGGCATTGAGTTCGGCATGCCAGTCGATGCTGTTCTCACCTTCGCAATCGTTGTGGCCAGAGCAGTAGTCCTCCCAGTCCTCGGAGAACATGAACCCGGAACGCTTGAGAAACTGCAACGTCGTGTCCTTCTCAATGGACCACCCACTCTCCCATGAAAACTCACCAGCCATGCAGGGATAGTTTCGGCTCTTGTCTTCTCCAACACTAGAGATGGCTTCTCCGCCGGGATTGCGGAAGATGGGAATGCTGAATGCGCCGGGCACGCTGCCCAGATGCTTCGTTTTCTCCGGATCGCTGGGCCAGTGAACAGCATCCATACCGGGCATGACCACGCCTTCTCTTTCGAGCGCGGAGGTAATGCTGACAAAATCCGAGTGATCCACAGCATCGGCGAGGTTATTGCGATGCATCATCAGGGAAGATCGAACGACACATTTTCTGGTGACGTTGAGTGTCTGCGAACCTGCGTCGTCGAACATGTGCCATCCAGAAGGAGCAGTGACTTGTGCCTGGTCGTTCTTCAAGGAGTCGCGCTCTCGACCTTGGCCTATGTTGAAAAGCCAGAACGAATATTTTGGTTTTTCTTCCAAGCAGACTAGATGCTCTGCTCGGCCCCGATTGTCGCTCAAGCAACCACCAGGAGGTGCGTTGGCGTGAACAATGAAGACTTGTTCGAAGCGCCAACCAGCGTTCACAGACAGTGCATACATGTACTGTTTTTCCCTTTCCGCCTGATACGCCTGGAGGTTCGGATCTGGCGCGAGGAAGTCTTTGCTGGCCAGAAGATCAAAAATAGTCATGTTCTTTGAGTTGACACCGCCCTTCAACAGATCCCGGAGATCTTCATCGACTCTGTGATGTCGGTTGTCCACAATCGTGTTCAGGGTACCGGTCAACCATGACTCAACACCAGCGCTATAATCAGGGACTTCGGCAACTCCTGAATTGACAATACCTGCGGCGCCGATATAACTGCTACCAATGAGGTTGGCTACTGAGGGGAGAAGTTTAGCACCCTGTGTATTGGAGAATACGGGTGCGAACGTTGTTCCAGCTGTAGCAACAAGGACAACCATGTTGACCGCAGCCATGGCCATCTTCTGTATAAGATGTTTTCGATTGAGGGCCTGCTCGATTTCATCCGCAGAAGTGAACTTGTCGACAAGCCAATCAACATTGCCCTTTATAAGGACCCAGCATCATTCGTGGCCTTGGCCGAGACTGCCATGATATGAGCGATGCCGGAGAGTTGCTCGAAGACGAGGTAGACTATCTGGCGCACTTCAACCGGAAGATTTTCGTCCAGATTGTCACAGCTTCCAATGCTGCATGCGCCAACAACATCGCAAAAGACAGAGCTTGGTGCGAGCTTCGAAGCATACTTGTTCCGGTAATGAACAGCAAGTGAGGGCGATGTAGGACTCTTCCTGAAATCGGCTTCCTCCTCTCTGACAAACTTCTCGATTTCTGTGTGCTTCGACGCCCACAGCTCTGCTGTTGGGCTCTCTAAGCCACAGGCGGCATTGAAGGTAGATGCGCTGCGCTTATCGACAACAAAGTGTGGTAGAGTCGCATTCTGAAACGAGAAGTCGCTTTCTCGATTGGTAGACTTTGAATGACCAGATAGCAACTCAAGAATAGAGGGTTCGGTGGGAGGTAACGGGATTGAAACTGCATTCACAAGATTCGAGGCAAGGAGCCTAGTAAAGATAATGCGGTTCAACGAAGGATGTAGTTGTCGCGGATTGCTACGGTAGATGTAGGAGTTTGCTTGATTTTAGTGGGTAGTGTTCCTGCTTTGTAAATCCAAAGATCGTCTAGTCACTTAGTATTTATGCCGCCGGTATCTGGGCAGGTTTTTTCTAACATGTGCAACTCTGCTGGCGTTAACGTACGAATTTCCGAGCGTTCGGTCATCCACATCCATCGCATAGCTCCTGTGTGGCCTTTCGAGCAATCGAGTCGAAATCCATGACACTTCGAGCATGTACTGGTACTTCGATTGGTGGTAGGGGCAGGCGATAGGGGCCTGCAGCCAATTCTTCGAGTACCAAACTGAGACCATGCAGCTATATGCATGCGATGCCAGAAGCCGCGCAGGTACCACGCCGAATATGGTCGACACCTTGATGCGGACATATTTGATAACTTCTCGATCCATCCGGTTGCAAACCCACTTAGGAAGTTGGGGAGTATTATTGCGGACATGATATACAAAAGAGAAGTGGTCGATGTCTAGAATTTCGGCCATTTTGCTTGGGTGTCGATTGGAAGGAGTATATTTGCGTCTTAGCCTAACCGCGTTAGCGCCGTCTGGTGATTTTCGCCACCCAAAGAAAATGGATTACAGTGACGCGTAGACACACACACCTCAACGACCGAGCCTACCTCTGTTGGCGTTATATACTGAAACGCCGGAGAATCATCCAAAATGAATACCGCATGAGAAGACCAAGCGATGGCCGGTAAGTGCCACGGGAGGCTGGCAGACCCAGTGTCCGAGACTCAGAACCGTTTTTCGCTCTTCATTCTGCCGGTACACCTCTTTGCCAAGTATGAAGCTCAGGCGCCACTGTTTGCTTCGACGACTCACGTTCGGCCCGATTTGGAATGTGGAGGACATCATGTTGGCGTCGATTCTAGGTGTACGATCGAGGTTCTCGCATTCGGAGACCCATCATTCAACACCGACAGTGACGACAGCTCGTCGTTATTGGCACGTTTTGTTTAGGAGATTAGGCTCAGGCTGGGTAAGTCGAGGTCGAACCGTTGATATGAACCCCGCGGACTGTTGAAGCCACGAAGAGGCGCCAGTGTGCATGCCCTTTCTGTGCTCCCGCCCCGAGGAGCTGAGGAGATGGGCAACCCGGTCTCATGGTTCATCGTCCGCCTCAGAACGAACTTTACTTTGACTACGTCCTCTTGCTACAATCGTTGTCTTCAATCAGCAATGTGCCATCTCAAGAAATGGGATCTCTCGCAGGGCGGCAAGACAGAGATCGACGAAGGCAATACGTCTGGCAGCCTGGTTTGTGATGATCCAGGGCTAATGTTGCCGACCACTATCCATGTCATACTCCCAACAAGAACAACGACGAAGTGTACTGTGTACCTACATCAGGCCTTGGATACAATGGGCACCCGAATCTCCGTGGGGTCCCGAGCCTACACTGCCAGTACATACGGCAATCTTCTCGTACACGCCAGTCACTTCTTAACTTCGGACATCAATGGATGCAGATAACCGATCGCATACAACCTGGACCGACCACCTTGTGCAGCGGGGGTTAGCGAAGAAGGGTCCAGATTCAGGCATGCACAGACCTTCCATGGAGCAAGGGTCAGCGCCCACACACGGCTTGCTGGTTGCAATCTATACAGAGCCCAAGGTCTGTCGGACTTGCGGGTCTCGAATTCAAGCGTCAAGTCACATTGCTTTTCGCTGTCAGGTGAGGGTTCTGCAACTTAGCTCACCGCGCCAACAGGGCGACCAGATGACTTTTGCTGGAGAACGCACCGTCAAATTACATGTCGTCGGAGTTGATTCTTGTTCACTTCGTGCGATTCTCCTGCTAGATACTAGACACATATTGGTTACTCGGACATTTTCTCTGTAGGACAGCCTAGCGGACGAGTTGCGACAATTTGCGAGTAAGTGAACCACCAGGACGCAAGCATCTCCATCGAACATGGTGCTGCCGCACGGGAATTTCGACATGTGAAATCCGAGTGTACGAGCCGGCCAATCACGTAAGCTCGAGAGAGGACCGACTTGCTTGAGGCTCTGCTCTGAAGATCACACCACTTGCAATCTCTGTTCGGTGGGACTCTTGAGCCTGGAGGAGGGTCGAAAAGCAATTTTTGTAAGCGGAACAACTCTACCTCCATCACCCATGATGCCAAACCCCTGCTTTTCTGCGGCCCGGCCTGGGATAACCCCAAAACAGCAAAGCATGTGCGGGAAGGATCTGTCTGAGACGCTAAACCATTCAGTCGGTTGTCTTCTGCCCTCCTTGCGGGGTCAGATGCTTAGGCGAGGCCGACGCCAACAATTAGACTGTGCGCTATCCATCTCCACACGCGGCGAGGCCGACCAACAGCGGTTGAACACCACCACCACGGATTCATGGCGTGTTTGTAACGGTGATGCTCGCTTCCTAGCTCTGGAATGGACCTTTCTATCGTCGCGGTAGAACTACTGGCTCGCATTAGAATGCGAGTCGTCCGATATCTGTCGAGCCAATTTTGGCCCTCCGGTGTCGCACAGCATTGCATATGCGACATTGTACGGAGTACGGGACTATCAGTCAATAATATAGCATGTCGTACCAGGATTTCGGCGATCATGTCGCCATTGGCACCACGGATATGGTTACGGCTCACTGATGCCTGCGTCCTTCAACACTGATACGACGACATGTTGAAAGTTCCGAATGGCCGGTACGCTTATGGAGAGCACTGCTCTGGCAATCACCCGTCCTGGCGGCTTTTGGCGCCCCAAGTGCACGCCCCGTATGTTGCGGTCGCAGCCCCCCATTCTGTGCTGCCTTCCAGAAGTGGTCCATCGAGCTAACGAACTCTGGCACCGTTCGTGGTTCTAACCCATCGCAGAGCGTTTCGTCTCAACTGCAACGACCAGGGGAAGCGAGATCCCTAGGACTTTTGAAAGATAGGGCAACTTCGTATCTGTGTGCAACGCCAAGAGCGCACGAGACGCAAGCGGCAGCCCCTTTGCCCAGGTGCTGAACGAGGGCCTGGTAGTGAAGTGTATGTCTTCAACATGGTTTTAGTCGAGTTCCGGCCCCTTTCTTCGCACAGCGCTCTCCCTCATACGGGTCATAGTCTACAATGCTGTTGGATCCGTGGAAGCGGAGTAATGTCTGTCCGCGCTTACGATTAAGATTGCTGCCCTCAGCAAAGCGCCAGAACAACCGAAGCCTTGCCGGTAGTGGATGTGATCCTCACAACACGTTCCAATCACTTTGATGAGGATGAGCAACAACATGATGAATTGAAACTGCTCCTGCATTGCCTTGATCAGTTTGGGACACCGGTCAAGCGGCAAGTAAAAGTACATGGGCGAGTCACAAGGATCCTCGCGAAAAGGGCCTTTTTAGCCTTAGCCTCTATGTTGTCGGCCCTTGGTCTGAGTCTCCAGCCAGCCATTGCTAGGTCGATACAATCTAGACTGGGGCATCAACCTGTGGCCGTGCAGATTTCTGACCGAAAAGTGCATCCATGCACGTTCGCAGAGATGCCAACTGCACGATGTAATTCGCTTCGGTATGTATCCACGCTATATATAGGTAGCAAAGAGATCTGTGGCGGTGCGTACAATATCTCTGAGACATGCTGTACAAACGCAGCTAACACGGTTTAGGGCAGCGTCATGCTCACAATGTGGGAAGTGGAAATGTACGTGACGCATTTCAATTGCGTAGTGAGTTGGGAGTACCCCACGGTCCCGGAATCTCACAGATGCTGCACCCGAAGTGCACCTTTACCTTCCTGCATGCAACCTCACCAAAGTATGGATATGGTTGCTCAAGAAGACCATGGACCATTGTAGCGTCCCGCACACGGAGATTCCACCGGCTCGTGGTACCGATACAAAGCATCGTAGTGTATAAATCTACGACTAGATTAACTTTGATGTGGTGCGGATGCGCTAATCGTGAACGGCAGATTTCCCCGCACATGACACGGATCAACACTTGAAAGCTCACATACTCGGAAGCCTGTTCACGCAGGAAGTCTATTCAGAGTGTGGACATCATCGTCGATAGCGCAGGCTAAATTATGCGAGACCCCTTGATGTGAGTCGCGTTACATGGCCTGATCAGGGAACATGACCTCCGTGGCACAATCGATATCCACGAGGTGGTCGCACTGCAGGCGTATGTGTCGACAGATTACTCACTCGAGGGCTGGGTTGGCCAAAGCCAGCGAGCACCCGCCCGTGGTTCGCGCTCTATCGCCAACCTTATCCATGAAGCCGGGCCAGACTGGGGCAGGCATTAGGGACAACAGAAACACGCGGTGCCGACGGCGGTATGAATGCGGGATGCGCCCGACGATATGCTGGGCAGTCCTTGATCAAGCAAGGCTCGATGCTGTGCTAAGTGCAAGACCGTCTGAGCGAGATTGCGCTGGCTAGAGACGAGCCAAACATTATTGGGTCCTCTCTCTCATGGGCGGCAGACGGGAGGGTGGCAGCGCAGACATGGACAACAGTTTCGCCGCCATTGGCAGCAGCCACCGAAGCCTTGCTGCACTTCCCATGCCAAAGCGCACCCTTGGACCCATGGCTGGCAGGCCTGTGGGCAACAGCGACACATGGTGGGCGCGACCAAGAGCTGTCGAGCCTCGTGCCCGGTACGGGCCCCCTGCCAGTGGTGAGGTGACCATGACGCAGCACGCTGTTGGCGATGGTTAGTCAGGACAAGGCACTGCAGCGCTGCGCAGCAAGTGGGTATAGGAAACGCGGTGAAGTCAACACCTCTCTGTGCCTGTCCCACGAGCCATGTCGACTGCGCCACGAGAGCAGCTCGCTTACCGCACCTCTTACGGGCAATGGTAGAGACGGAAGTGTAAAATTAGAGCCGTCCCCTGTCCAATCGAACGTCATCAGGAGAACACAGCCGCTCACCAGCCACAGCTCCCGCACTGCGGACCGGGCAGAGCGAAGGTTGTGCCAATCACGAGGCGTGGGGCAGCAGGCTTGCGGAATGGGAGGACATGCCACGATGCATCCCGAAAGAATCGGTCGAGTAGCGTGTTCAGCATGCCCCAATCCGCTTCTGCTCGCCAGATTGAGCGACGCTCCACTACCAAGCGCTGTCTTCACTGGCTTGTGGCTTTCTTGCTGACCCGTCCGGGCAAGGCTCGCGCGGCTGGTGCGCCCATGTGTGCAGGGCAGGGGTCGCTGACACCGCAACTCCACGAAGCACCTGGCGGTCGGGGCGTGCGATGGCGGACGGTTGCTTTTCTCCTAGCGTTGACCGTTCTCAATTCACCACCTCATACCACTGGCCCATGCTCCCGTACCCGTAGGGCAGCAAATCCACCCTGGCTGCAGGGGTGCAGCATGCCATCTGGTGGCTTTGTGCACTGTCCGCAATGGCCCCCAGCATAGTCGTGTCTGAGCCCTCATGTATAAACCAAAGTCGCCCCCGAGGCACCACCCTCCAGATCCAGGCTCCTGATCAACACAAACACAGCTTCATCCAGACCTTTACTGACCTTCTGGGATCTGCACTCAGGAACAAGTCCTCCTCGCCTGTGATTTGTCCTTTGGCTCGCCAGCCAGCCTTGAACACTACATCTCGGAAAGACGATTCCGCTGTCACTCTCTTTCCCAAACAGCAAAAGATCGACAGTACCATCGTCGATATTGTCTCCTCGCCGACCCGTACTACGATTCTAGCCAGTGATTAGCTTTTCTCAAGCGAAGGTAAGCATTCCCAGCCTGATCGATCCCCTGTCATGTATAAGACACGCTAGTCGTGCGAAACATCACCGACCCATCGAATGGGCCGCTTTTATCTACTGCTTATGCTAATTCTTCCGCCCGAATAAAGATCTGAGCAGTGGTTCAGAGAAGTCTCCTGGACTCTCATCGTCTTCAATAACAACTCACAAAATGGTCGACTTCGTCGCGTATTCGTCAAATATGCACAACGACTTCGAGCTCTACTCGAATAACCAGGAGCAGCACATGGACTACCACATCACAAACCAGCCATTCCTGCCT
>Ga0265780_10009611_pt1 | contig 11578 bp, 6 predicted proteins | sample P1T30metagenome_FD_192432 | JGI IMG/M metagenome (GOLD analysis project Ga0265780, IMG submission 192432) | Plant litter microbial communities from East Loma Ridge, Irvine, California - P1 T30 | ecosystem: Environmental > Terrestrial > Plant litter > Unclassified | place: USA: California... | reverse complement strand
TCCGAACGCCCGTTCCTAGCGTTTCCTGATTTCCGTAAGGGCACGGTCGACATTACGCCGTTCCAGGAATTCGCGCTGACCGAGCAGCTGCTGCTAGACAAGGACAGCCGCTCGCTGCTGGAACGCGTCGAGAGCAAGGTGCAGCTCGAGATGGACCGCATCATGGGCGGGTACGACGTCAAGCTCTGGCGCGAGAAGGTGGCCGAGCTGCTGCCGCTGCTCGAACGCGATGCGATCCGCGAAGCCGGCGCCGTGGCGGAAACCAGCGAAGACCGCATCAAGCGCCACACTGTCGAATTAACCTCCCGATTGAAAACCACGCTGCGCGCGCGTCTCTTCGCGCTGCTGGACGACCGCAAGCAGGGTGGCCTGGAATTCGTGCTGTCGCTGCTCGAACAGGTCAAAGCGCGCCTGCAGCAGCGAGATTTGGTGCATGCGGAGCGCAACAGCAAGCGCTATCGCGATATCCGCGATGCGCTGCGCACGCGCCAGGTCGAGGAATCCCTTGGCAACCTGGGCCAGGCTGCCAACCGCCTGTTCGGCAAGGACGCGCAGGCGCGCGAAGTGATGGGCCACCTGAAACGCGACATCGCCGACTACCTGCGCTTCCACCTGCTGGCGGTGGCGGCCGGCCAGTCGGTCGAGGTGATGCGCACGATGTCCGCGTGGCTGGGCGATCCGGAGTCGACCGATGAATACGGCAACGCGCAGTGGAGTGGTGTGGCGGGCGAATTCCAGGAAGGGCGGCGCTTCGTGCAGTCGATGCTGGGGGCGGTCGATATGCGCATCAGCCAGCTGCGCGCCGACGCGCGCCACGAACACGCCACGTATATCAAGCTGGCCAGCGATGTGCTGCCGCCGCCAGCGCGCCTGAGCAGCGACGTCAGCGCCTGGAGCGAAGAAGTGCTGCTGGAGTTTGGCGGTTCGGCGCGGCTCTTTCCCGAGCTGGCCGATGAACGCCTGCGCAGCGATTTGCTGCTGAAACTGTTCCGGCGCGCGCAGACCCAATTGTCTGTGGACGAGCTGGCCGAGCCAAGCGATCCGCTGCTGGACGTACTGTCGAACATGGCGCCGGCCGAGCGCCAGCGCGTGTTTGCCGAGTGGATCAAGAGCGCCATGCCGTGGGTGAATGCCCGCTTTTCGGCCGAGTTTACGCCACGCGCCGACCAGTTCAAATGCTTTATTGGCGTGGGCGACACGCAGGCCTGGCGCAAGCTCGAAGCCGAGCTGCGCGCAGCGGCGCCTACCGGCTCCTTTCACGGTGATCAGGTGTCGATCGTCAACACCGGCGTGGCGGGACGGGCGGTGTGCTACATCGAGCTGTCAGGCTTTCCGATGACGGTGCTGCGCGGATTGCCCACCTGGCGCACGTCGTACCAGATCGAGAATCCGCGCATTCCGACGCACCTGCATTTTGACGCCACGCGCTTCCGCCATCCGATTTCGCCGTCGATGGATGAACTCAATCGCCTGGCCGACGATTACGAGTGGTTCCTGCAGGCGATCGCGCTGGGCGTCATCAAGCGCCGCGCCGATCTTGGCGACCGCGAAGCATCGTTCCAGCCACGCGGCCAGTACCTGTTCGAAGTCGAGCCGGGGTCGGGCGAGTGGCTGCAGATCGGGAATGAATATGCGATCCGCTCGAACGGTCTGCCGCCGTACTACCGCGACCAGGTGGTGGGTGCGGTGCGCCAGCGCCTCACGACCATCGGCCCGCACCAGCTCTTGCTGCTGGCCGCGCTGATGCGCCACTACCAGTTGCGCGTCTACGAGCCGAGACTGGAAGCCGATGAAACCGGCGCCCAGTTGCCATCGCCCTCGCTGCCGACCATCACGGCGCGGCGCCTGTACGAGGAGTGGTCGCGCCGCGCCGCGATGCTGGCGCCCGAACTCGGCCAGCCGCAGGTCGATGCGGCCCTGGCCAACCTGGCCCAGTGGACCGACGCGGTGCCCGATTCCGCCGCTGACGCGTACCAGTGGGAAGTCGAGCGGCCGGTCGACAAGCGCGTGTTCCGGCCGGATTACCTGGCCAGCGACGCACGCGCCGCCGAGGTGCTGGAGCGGCGCGCCGCGCCGGTCCCTGCGGCTGCAAGCGAGCCGCACTTCAAGACCTTCGTGCGTGGCGCCCAGCGCGGGCCGTTCACGGTGCCGGAGCTGGCCGAGCAGGCGGCGCGTGGCGAGATCGAAGCCGGCACGCGCGTGTGGGACATGCGCTGGGACCCGAAGAGCGCGAAGTGGCAAAGCGCGGGCGACATGCCGGCGCTGTCTGCCTTGTTCGCGCCCGCGATCCCTGATCCCGACGATGCCATCCCCGATCCTGATGCCGGTTCCGACCGGATTCCGGACCCCGACTGAGAAAGCCGACAGTGCCAGACGAAGCATCCATTACGTACCACTGCATCAACAGCGCCTGCGGCCACGGCATGCCGCGGGTGGTGAACTTTTGCCCGTACTGCGGCACGCCGCAGCAGGCCAGCCGGGTGCGGCCAGCGCCGCCGGTGCAGGTGGCGGCCGCGGTGTCTGCTCCGGTACAGGCAGCGGCGCCCCTGAACGTTGATCCGCCGGTATGGACACCGCCGTCGCCGCCACCACAGCCGTCGCAACCTCAACCAGCGCGAGCGACACCTGCCGCCCCGGCGTTCGTTCCGCCGGCGGCGCCGGTGCACGCGGCGCCCACGCCGGCCGCGCCGCCGCAACGCCCGCCGCTCCACTGGGGCTGGTGGCTGATCGGCGCCGGCTTGCTGTGGCTGGCCTGGATTGTTGCGCGGCCCGCAACGCATAAAATCGACAGCCGCATCGATGCGGCAATCGACATGGCCCAGGCGTGCAAGGGCAAGCAGGCGCAGTCGGAACTGATTGCGCTGCGCGCCACGCGCGCCACGCCGAAGCAGCTGCAGCGCCTGCAGACGGCGTTGAACGATGCCGCCAGCACGTGCGAGCGCAAGCGCGTGCGCGAGAAGGCCTGGGCGGACGCCAGCAGCGCCATCGACGCGGCGCTGGCGTCGTCCTCGGTGGAACGCGCGCGTTCGCGCCTGGCCACGTTCACGCGGCGCTGGGGCGAGGATGCCGATACTGCCGCGGCGAAAACGCGTATCGATGCGGCCAGGCGTGCGCAGGCGCCGCCGGTAGAAGACCGGGCGCCATCGTCACCGCCAGCGGCCCAGGTCAGCCAGGAATCGGCCAGCAACCTGATCGAGGAAGCGGAGCGCGATATCAACCGCGGCAATTACAAGGGCGCGATCGACAAGATGGACACGTGCGTCGGCATGGTCGATGCCGGCAACCGCGCGTGCATGGCCTTGAAAGCCAAAGCGCAGCGGCTGTACCAGGGTCTGTGATCTCGGTGTATGCTGCTAGCAACATTATTCAGGGAGAAAAGCATGAACAAATCGATGTTACTGGTTCCAGCCCTGACGCTGGCGTTGTTGGCAGGCCTGGCCGGTTGCCAGCCAAAACAGGACACCGGCGCGATCGGCCCGGCGCAGCAGGCTGGCAAGGCAGTCGACGACGCCGGCGCCCAGGTGGCGAAAACGCTGCATGCCCCGATCGACAAGGCCGAAGAGGCCAAGCGCAAGATGGCGGAGGCAGGCGAGCAGGCGAAAAAGCAGATTGCGGATGCAACTGACGACGCGCGCGATGGTCTCGACAAGGCGACCGTCGAAGTGGGCAAAAAGGTCGAGCAGGTGGGCGAGAAGATGCAGAAGTCGGCGAATTAAGGCGGGAATTAACTCCCGTTCACCGCCTTCAACTCCGGCCACCCACCCGGCACCACCGACAACTCCACGAACCCCGCCCGCCACGCCTGCTCGAGGTTTTCTTCGATCGATTCCATCGACGTCTCCTCGAAATTGGCAAAGCCCTTGACGCCGTAAGCCCGGTTGCGCCCGTGCGATTTGGCGAGGTACAGCGCCATGTCGACCAGGTTCACCACGCGTTCCCACGGCAACGTTGTGCCGCCCGGCGCGAGCGGGAAGGGGGCGAAGCCAATCGAGACGTGCGCGGAAATCGTTTGCCCCTGATGCTCCACGCTACGCCCGGCGATCCCGGTCAGCACGCGGCGCGCCACTTCATCGAGCCGGCTGCGTGGCATGGCCGGCAGAAAGGCCAGGAATTCTTCGCCGCCCCAGCGCACGATCATGTCGGTCTCGCGCAGGATCTCGCCCAGCGCCGAGGAGATCATCTTCAGCACCGCGTCGCCGGCGGCGTGGCCGTAGTTGTCGTTGATGTGCTTGAAGTGGTCGACGTCGAGCAGGAAAATGGCGCCGACGATGTCGTCGCCAGCCGTCCCGCCACCGCCACCGGCGCCGCGCGATTCAGCCGGCACGAAGCCGCCCATGAACTCCTGGAAGTGGCGCCGGTTGTACAGGCCAGTGAGCGGGTCGCGCACGCTTTGCTGCTTGAGCTCCAGGTTCTTCACGTGCAGCTGCGCGTTGGCATGGCGGACCTTGTGGAACAGGATGCCGACAATGGCCGAGGCCAGGCCGAACACAGCGGCCAGCAGCCACCAGATGCGCTGCTGCAGGCGGCGGTTGTCGAGCTCCGTGCCCTTGACCTGATTTTCACGGCGCAGCAACTCGATCTGGCGTTCCTTGCGGTCGCCTTCATATTTGGCCTGCAGCTCCATCATGGCCTTCTGGCGACGCTTCTCGAACAGCTCGTTCGACAGCTTGCGTTCGCGGTGATAGGCCTCCACCGCGCCTTGCAGGTCGCCCTGGCGTTCCAGTGCCTGGCCATATTCAGCCAGTACTTCCTGCAAATCCGGCTTGTTGCCCGACTTTTCAAAAATGGCGAGCCCTTCATCGAACGCGCGCTTGCCATCGGCGAGGCGGCCCATGCCCAGGTAAGCATAGCCGACGTTGACGCGCGCAGTCGCTTCCAGCCGCAGGTCACCAAGTTCGCGTGCTTCGCCACTGACTTGCTGGGCGTATCGCAGCGCTTTTGGATAATCGCGTGCCTTCAGGTAACTGTCGGACAGGTTCACCAACGTGTATGCCACCATCGCTGTCGCGCCGATCTTGCGCTCCAGTTGCAGCGCCGCGAGAAGGGCGGCCACAGCGCGTGCGGGCTGACCCGAATCCATCGCCAGGCCATATTCGGCGCTGCGCAGCGTGGCCACGCGCCCCGGGGAGTCGCTCATCTCGGCAAACGGCATGGCTTCGGCCAGCGTCGCGAAGCCCTTGTCGTATTCACGCATTTTGCCGTATAACTTAGCCAACGAATTGAGGGCCATGACCATATTGATCGGCTTGCCGTCCACGCGCGCCTGGGCGGCGGCCGATTCGAGTTTCGCCAGCGCCTGCGGAAAGTTGCCTTCTTCGGCGTAGGCTTCGCCAGAGGTGATCGTCGCGCGCAACTTCAGGCCTGCGTCATGGGCGGCGCTGGCGAGTTTCTCGCTGTCCCACGCCAGTTGGTGCGACGCCGCCTGGTCGCCCATTGCGGAGACGACGTAGCTTTTCATCAGGAGGCCCTTGGCCAGCGCGACCTCGTTGTTGTTCTCGCGCGCGAAAGCGATAAGTTCGTCGGCGAGGGCCAGCGCCTGCTGGTGCTGGCCGACCTTCAGGCGCGCCTGCGCCAGTTGTGAAAGGAATTCCGCTCTGTCGGCCAATTGGGCCGCGCGCGCTTCGGGCTCCATTTCGAGCAGGGTTGCAAGCGCTTTTTGCGGGACAAATTTACCCAGTTCGCGCAGCTCTTCCAGACGTGCGCCGAGCGACTCCGGTGGCGCTTCCGCATATGATGGCATCGTTACCAGCACCGATGCGAAGCACGCCGACGCGACCAGCATGACGCTGCGGCGAAGGAGTGGAAAGCGGTGCGGAGCTGGGCGCATAATGAGTCCGGATGGCGCGCCAGGGGAGGGTGCGCGTATCGGTCATTATAAGTCTGTTGCAGCAGAGAAATATCACGGTGTGTGATTTTCGATACAAAAAAAGACAAATAATGCGGTCCGCCGACCGATAGCTCCAGACGTTTCCTACACTGCCAGTTGCTGCAATAAATACAGGCGCTGGTAGATGCCGCCGTCGACCTGCATCAGCGCGTCGTGCGGACCGGCCTCGGCAATGCGTCCGTGATTCAGCACGATGATGCGGTCGGCATCGCGGATTGTCGACAGGCGGTGCGCGATGGCGATCACCGTGACCCTGCCGCGCAGCTCGTCGAGTGCCTGCTGCACCACCTGCTCGGTCTGGCTGTCGATGTGCGACGTGGCCTCGTCGAGCAGCAGGATGCGCGGTTCGCCCGCCAGTGCGCGCGCAATGGCAATGAGCTGCTTCTGGCCGGTCGACAGGCGCGAGCCGCCTTCACCCAGTTCGGTGGCATAGCCTTCTTCCAGCGCGGCGATGAAGTCGTGCGCATGCGCGGCGCGTGCCGCCGTTTCGATCTGGGCGTCCGACAGGCCACGGCCCATGTCGATGTTTTCGCGGGCGCTGGCAGCGAGCAGGAACGGGTCTTGCGGCACCAGTCCCACCTCGGCGCGGAACTGGGCATTGCCGATCGCCGCGAGCGGCTGGCCGAGGATGTCGATGCTGCCGGCGTCCGCGTTGTAGTAGCGCAGCAGCAGGGACAGCAGCGTCGATTTGCCGCTGCCGGTGTGGCCCACGATGCCGAAAAAGGCGCCCTGCGGGATGTCCAGCGACAGGCCGTGCAGCACGGGCTGGCCGGGCACATAGCCGAAGACCACATCGCGCATGCAGACTGCCGGCGCATCAACGGCGCCTTTTCCTGCAACGGCAGCGCGGCCGGCGCCATGTTCGGTGGCGCCGGGCTCAATCAGCAGCGTGGCCACGCGCGCGGTGGCCACGACCGCTTGCTGCAGCCCGCTGAACTGCATCGTAATCTGGATCATCGGCTCGACCACGCGGGCGATGTAGCTGACGAACGCGTACAGCACGCCCACTTCGACGGCGTTCATTTCGCGCAGGCCGAACGTGAACAGCGCCACGGCCAGCAGCACCACGTTGAGCATGTCGAGCGCGGGGCGCAGCAGGAAAGCGTTGGCGCGCAGTTCGGCCAGGCGCGCCGCGTAATGCTTGTCGTTGGTGGCCCCGAAACGCGCGCCGAACCGGGCTGCGGCGTTATTTGCCTGCAGCACGCTCATGCCGCCGATCGATTCGGCCATCTGGCCGTTGATGTCGCTGCGCAGCGCGCGCGCGCGCGTCACGGCCGGCGCCGACAGGCGCTGGTACAGGAAGACAATGCCCACCACTGCCGGCACCAGGCACAGCACGATCAGCATCAGCCGCCAGTCCAGCCAGGCCATGGCGATCATCGTGCCGATCAACACGATGCTGCTGTCGAGGATCACGAACAGCACCTGGATGTAGAGCGTTTTGACCGCCTCGGTATCGTTGGTGACGCGGCTGACCAGCTGGCCCGTGATGGCGCGGTCGAAGAAAGCCATCGGCAGGCGCAGGACGTGGCCGAACACCCATTCGCGCAGCCGCTGCACCGAGCGCATCGCGAGGCCCGACAGGCGCACCAGCTGCAAAAAGCGCAGCCACGAGGCGATCCAGCCGGAGACGAGGACGCCGCCCAGCAGCGCAGCCATGCGCGGCCAGTCGAGGTGGTGCGGCAGCAGGTGGTCGTCGATCAGCGACTTGCCGAGCAAGGGACCCAGCACCTCGAGGCCGGCGGCGAGGATCAGCCAGAAAATGGCCCAGCCGAGATGGCGCGCATCGGGGCGGGCGGCGCGGGTGAGCAGGTCGGCGGCCTGGCGCAACTGCGCGCGGCCGGCCTTGTCTGGCGTGGTGGTGGAATCAGATGGCATCGAGGGCGGCCTCCAGTTGTTGGTAGCGCCACTGGCTGGCGTACCAGCCGTTTTGTTCGAGCAGCGTGTCATGGGTGCCCGACTCGACGATGCGGCCGTCGTGCAGCACCACGATCATGTCGGCGTTGACGACCGACGACAGGCGGTGGCTGGCGATGATCGCCGACAGGCCAGGACGGGCGCGGCGCAGTTCGGCCAGGTGCGCAAGGATGCGGGTTTCGGTGCCGGTGTCGACCGCCGACAGCGCGTCGTCCATCAGCAGCAGCGTGGACTCGGCCAGCAGCGAGCGCGCGATCGCCACGCGCTGGCGCTGGCCGCCGGACAAGGTCACGCCTTTTTCGCCCACCGGTGTGTCGTAGCCGTCGGGGAAGCGCAGGATATCGTCGTGGATCGCCGCCATGCCGGCCGCGTGCTCGATCTGCGCGCGCGTGGCGTCGGGCCGCGCGAGGGCGATGTTTTCTGCGATGGTGGCGGAAAACAGGAACGACTCCTGCGGCACCCAGCTGATTGCCGCGCGCAGCGTCTCGAGCGTGTAGTCGGCCAGCGGTCTGCCGCCCCAGGTAGCAATGCCCTGTTGCGGCGTGGCCTGGCGCAGCAGCACGCGCAGCAGCGTCGATTTGCCGGAACCGGTGGGGCCGACCAGGCCCAATGTCTGCCCCGGCGGCAGGTTGACGCTGACCGCGTCCAGGGCGGGGCGGGTCTGCCCGGCATACGCGAAGCGCACATCGTGCAGCGCCAGCGGACCATCGGCGATGTGCGTCAGTGTGCCGCTGTCGACCACCGACAGCGGCGTGTCGATCAACGGCTGCAGGCGTTGCAGCGCCGCCTTGCCGCGCTGGAGCAGCGAGAGCACCCAGCCGCAGGCGAACATCGGCCAGATCAGCTGGCCCAAGTACATGGTGAAACTGGTGAGGGCGCCGATGGTCAGCTGCTGCTGCCAGACCAGGTAGCCGCCGAGGCCCAGCGTCAGCGTGCTGGCGGCAGTCAGGGTCAGGCCCACCGCCGGCTCGTAGGCGGCTTCCCATTTCTGCGCCGTCAGCGAACTGTCGGCAGCGCGCGCCGCCAGTTCACCGAACTGCTGCGCGCTGCGCTCTTCCAGGCCTAGCGCACGCAGCGTGCGCACGCCCGACAGCGCTTCCTGTACATGGTCGTTGAGGTTCGAGAAGCGCGTCAGCGAATCGGTGGCGGCCACGTGGATGTGGCGCGAGATGTACCAGAACGCGCCGGCCATCACCGGGAACGGCAGCAGGGCGATGGCAGCCAGGCGCCAGTCGACGCCCAGCACCATGATCGCCAGGACCATGACCAGCGTGAGCGTGCCGTCAAAGCCGGCCAGCATGGCTTCGCCAGCGGCCATTTCGATCGCATCGATATCGTTGGTGGCCAGCGCCATCAGGTCGCCGGTGCGCTGCTGCTGGTAAAACGCCGGCCCCTGCGCGGACAGGCGCGCGTACAGGCGGGTGCGTAGTTCGACGCCAAGCTTGTAGGCGGCGCCATACAGGCGCATGCGCCACATGACGCGCAGTACGTAGATGGCCACGCCAAGCGCGAGCAGCTGGGCCAGTTTCAGCAGCAGCGCATGGCGGTCGAGTGCGTGGGCGGCGAGGCCGTCGATGGTGGCGCCGACAGTGCGCGGCACCCAGACCGTGCACACGGCCACACCGACCAGCATGCAGGCGGACGACGCATAGGCGCGCCAATGGCGGCGCACGAATCCGCCGATGAGGCGCGATAAACTCATTACAACTTCCTTGAAGGGGCTGCCCGCACATGGCAAGGCGGGCCGGAGCCCGCCAATTTACCGCATTTGGGCACGCGGCGGAGCCGCGTTAGCACACCAAGGGCGCTTTACCGCTTCTTTGCGCCCTTGGCGCGCTTGGCCGGGCCGCCGCCTTCCACTGGCGCGGGGGTGGAATTGACCTGGGATGGCGTGGCATCGACCGGCGCGATGGCCGGAATGGCGATGGGGGCCTGGTCCAGCTCCAGCGTCATCTCCGGCAACGGCATCGCCGCGGGATGCGGGATGTCCAGCGGCATGGCGGCGACTTCGCTGACGGCTTGCGCGATGGGCGTTGGACGGGCGTCTGGAATGGCTGGTGCAGGCACCGGTTCGGCATCGGCTTCGCCCAGCGGGTGGGTGCTCGGGGCGGCTTGCAACGACGGCGGCAGAGTTGCTAACGCATCGTCGGCGGCGGGGGCTGGATCGGGTGCTTGCGCAGATTCCGGTTCAGGCACGGGTTCCGGTTCAGCGGCAGCGGCAGTGTCAAGAACTGGTTCAGGCGCTGGCGTGGCCGGTTCAGCCACCATCACGGGCGGCGCGGTGTCGATGTGCTCGTCCGGCGCAGCAGCCGCCGCCGGGGCTGGGGCGGATTGTTCCGGCTCAGGCTGTGGCGCGGCTGCGGGCGCCGCCGGTTTGTTCGTAATCTCCATCAGCTTGCGGCCGTAGGCGATCACGGCTTCCATCTGCTGCTGCGACTGGGCGCCGAGTGCGGCGAAATCGCGCGGATGGCGCGCTTCAGCCAGCTGGCGCACGGCGCCGGAAGTATGGTCGAGCGTGGCGCGCGTGGTCTCAATGTTCAGGGCCAGGATGCGTTCGGCGTTATCGAAAGCGCGGCTGGTGAGGGCCTGGAAAAATTCGAGCTGCTTGGCGAGCTGTTGTTTGCTTGCCTCGGATAATGGGTCTGGAAAGGTCATGCGTGTTCCTCTGGTCAGTTATGGCGCACTGCAATATATGATGGGAAGTGTAGCTTTGAACGGCAACGATGGAAAGCGGAATCTGTTTGGCGCAAATTGGTCAACTTCGCTCATCCGTGCCAAACAAGCCACCATTCACTCATATCTGCAAGGAGCATGCATGGACCTCGTCATTCGCAACGCCACGCTGCCCGACGGCCGCCGCGAGATCGATATCGCGGTGGAGCACGGCCGCATCGCCGCGGTAGGTCACCGCCTGCCGGTGTCCGGTGCGCGGGAGATCGACGCCGCCGGCGACCTCGTCACGCCGCCGTTCATCGACGCGCACTTCCACATGGACGCCACCCTCAGCTACGGCCTGCCGCGCGTGAATGGCTCCGGTACGCTGCTGGAGGGGATTGCGCTGTGGGGCGAGCTGAAACCCGACCTGACGCAGCAGGCGCTGGTGGCGCGCGCGCTGCAGTATTGCGACTGGGCCGCCGCGCGCGGCTTGCTGGCCATCCGCACCCACGTCGACATCTGCGACGACCGCCTGCTGGCCGTCGAAGCGCTGCTGGAAGTGAAGCGGCAGGTAGCGCCCTACATCGACCTGCAGCTGGTCGGTTTTCCCCAGGATGGCATCCTGCGCAGCCCGACCGCGTTCGCCAACCTGAAGCGGGCGATCGCGATGGGTGTCGACGTCGTCGGCGGCATCCCGCATTTCGAGCGCACGATGGCGCAGGGCGCCGAATCGGTGAAGCTGCTGTGCGAGTACGCGGCCGACCAGGGCCTGCGCGTCGACATGCACTGCGACGAAACCGACGACCCGATGTCGCGCCATATCGAAACGCTGGCGTACGAAACGCAGCGCCTCGGGTTGCAGGGCAGGGTGACTGGCTCGCACCTGACATCGATGCACTCCATGGACAATTACTATGTCAGCAAACTGATTCCGCTGATCGCCGAATCGGGCGTGGCGGCGATTGCCAACCCGCTCATCAACATCACGCTGCAGGGCCGCCATGACACGTATCCAAAACGCCGCGGCATGACGCGCGTGCCGGAGCTGATCGCCGCCGGCGTCGATGTCGCGTTTGGCCACGACTGCGTGATGGATCCGTGGTACGGGCTGGGTTCCGG
>Ga0265780_10009610_pt1 | contig 11578 bp, 9 predicted proteins | sample P1T30metagenome_FD_192432 | JGI IMG/M metagenome (GOLD analysis project Ga0265780, IMG submission 192432) | Plant litter microbial communities from East Loma Ridge, Irvine, California - P1 T30 | ecosystem: Environmental > Terrestrial > Plant litter > Unclassified | place: USA: California... | reverse complement strand
CCCGCGAAAACACTTCGCCACAAATGAAAAGAGGTTGCCGAGGCGCATCCCTGCGACCCGGCAACCTCCAGACATGGTCAGCGGCCGGAGAGCTCCAGCCCGGAGGACCATGCGTACCACCTCATCCTGTGACACACGCGTTGACTGGGGGAGGATACCCCCCACGCATGTCGTCGGATATTAGCGGTGCGTCCCCCGAACGAACCGAACCGAACTCACTGCTGAACCATGAGACATCGGATCACCTCCTTTCGCTTGTTGAAAAAACACGACCAAGCTTGGCCGCAACCGCAATGTGTGCCGAGTATGGCCGCGATACAAGCCTTGATTTGGATAAGATTTCGATCGATCCTTCGCGGCTGTCGCTTGGCCGCAAATCAGCTGCGACAGTCCTCCGCGACGCGCCCGATCTCGGCCCAGGCGGGGACGACGAGCGGCGGCTGGCCGGGCTGATCGATCACGAACCGGCCGCGGCTGAACCCCATCGCCTCGAGCAGCGGATCGGTCGCGGCCAGCGTCGCGGCGACGGTGGTCGCGGTCATGGGCTGGACGGGCAGCGCCCGCGTGACGCTCGACGTGCGGATCGTCAGCGGGGTGACCGCGCTCGTGGTGCGTGACAGCACGACCTGGCGCGCGGCGGTGTCGCAGCGCAGCGTCAGGACGGGTGCGCCCGGCGACGTCCCGAACGACGCGAGCGACCCGCGGGGCTCGCGGCGATACGTCCAGGTTCCGGGTGTATAGGGCCAGTCACGCCAGTCCGCGGTCAGCGGCATCGGGCGTGGCGCGGGGGCCGGGCGCGCGACCGGGGGAGGTGCGGGCGGTGCCTCGACAGTGCGCGGCGCGACGCAGCCGGAAACCAGCGCGAGCATGGCGAGGCTGGAGAAGCTGGCGGGCGTTCGCCAGCCGGCGGCGGAAAGGATCGGGACGCGCATCGCAGCGCTATGCGGCACGCATGAGCAGGGCTCAAGTCGCAGCGGTGGACAGGGTGTGGGAACCGGCGCACGCTGATACCGGTTCAGCGACGGAAGATTCTGAATCAGGAGAAGAACGATGTCCGATACCGCTGCTGCACAGACGCCGACGCAATTGCTCGTCCAGGCGAATATCTCAGGGACGATGAAGGTCGAGAGCCGCGATGGCGATGCGGTGGGATCGGTCTATGCGTTCATGGTCCACAAGGGCACCGGCCGTGCGACGCATGCGGTGCTCAGCCTCGGCGGCTTCCTCGGCATGGGCAAGAGCTTCTATCCGCTGCCGTTCGCGCTGCTCCAGTTCGACGCGGTCCGCGACCTGTATGTCGTGACGATCGACAAGCGCGTGCTCGAAGGCGGCCCAAGCTGGGCGAACAACGCACCCGTGTTCGACCAGGCCTATGCCGACCGGGTGGCCAGCTATTACGGGTCGAGCAGCGAAGACCTCGTCGTCGGCTAACCCTCGCCTTCCCGTCATCCTGACGAACGTCAGGACCCAGAGTAACTGACAGCAGCGTCTGCGGCTCTGGGCCCTGACTTTCGTCAGGGTGACGGAAATAGGGGTGAGCGCCTCAGCGAGACCGCGAGCCGCCCATCCGCATCTTCTGGCTCTTCCCGTAGCGCGTCTTCCGCGTCCCCGGCTTGCCCTCGTTCGAGCGCCCCATGACCGGCGCCTTTTGCTGGTCGACCGGCAGACCCAGCTCCTCGTTCTCCAGCTGCCGGATTTCGTCGCGCAGCCGCCCCGCGGTCTCGAATTCGAGATCGGACGCCGCCTTGCGCATCTGCTTTTCCAGATCCTCGATATACGCGCGCAGATTGTGACCAACCATGTGCGGGCGGTCCTCGTCGATCGGGATCGTCACCTGATCCTGGCTCGCCACATGCGCGATGATGTCGCCAATGTTGCGGCGGATCGTCGTCGGCGTGATGCCGTGTTCGGTATTGTACGCGACCTGCTTCTCGCGGCGCCGCGTGGTCTCGTTCATCGCGCGCTCCATCGAACCCGTGACGCGGTCGGCGTACAGGATCACGCGGCCGTCGACGTTACGCGCCGCGCGACCGATCGTCTGGATCAGCGAGGTCTCGGAGCGCAGGAATCCCTCCTTGTCCGCATCGAGGATCGCGACCAGCCCGCATTCGGGGATGTCCAACCCCTCGCGCAACAGGTTGATGCCGATCAGCACGTCGTACACGCCGAGCCGCAGATCGCGGATCAGCTCGATACGCTCGAGCGTCTCGACGTCGCTGTGCATGTAGCGGACCTTGATTCCCGCCTCGTGCATATATTCGGTCAGATCCTCCGCCATCCGCTTGGTCAGCGTCGTGACGAGCGTGCGGTATCCGAGCGCCGTGGTCTTCCCGACCTCGACGATCAGGTCCTGCACCTGCTCCTCGACCGGCTTGATCTCGACGGGGGGATCGATCAGCCCGGTGGGGCGGATGACCTGCTCGGCGAACACGCCGCCGGTCTGCTCCATCTCCCAGCTGCCCGGCGTCGCCGAGACATAGGTCGTCGGCGGGCGCATCGCGTCCCATTCGTTGAACCGCAGCGGCCGGTTGTCGATCGCGCTCGGCAGGCGGAAGCCATATTCGGCAAGCGTCAGCTTGCGGCGGTGATCGCCGCGCGACATGCCGTTGATCTGGCCGATCGTGACGTGGCTCTCATCGACGAACAGCAACGCGTTGTCGGGCAGATATTCGAACAGCGTGGGCGGCGGCTCACCCGGCATGCGGCCGGTGAGGAAGCGGCTGTAATTCTCGATCCCCGCACAGCTGCCGGTCGCCGCGATCATCTCAAGATCGAAGTTCGTCCGCTGCTCCAGCCGCTGAGCCTCGAGCAATTTGCCTTCGAGCACCAGTTCCTTCAGCCGCTCGGCCAGCTCGTGCTTGATCGCCTCGCCCGCCTGTTTCAGCGTCGGGCCGGGCGTCACGTAGTGCGAATTCGCATAGACGCGCACCGAGTTGAGCGACGCGACCTTCTTGCCGGTCAGCGGGTCGAACTCGGTAATCTCCTCGATATCATCGCCGAAGAACGAGATGCGCCACGCGCTGTCCTCGTAATGCGACGGAAAGATCTCGAGCGTGTCGCCCTTCACGCGGAAATTGCCGCGCTGGAACGCCGCGTCGTTGCGCTTGTACTGGAGCGCGACAAGCTTGCGCACGATCTCGCGCTGGTCGACCGTCGTGCCCTTTTTCAGGTCGAAGATCATCGCCGAATAGGTCTCGACCGAGCCGATGCCGTACAGGCACGATACCGACGCGACGATGATAACGTCGTCGCGCTCCAGCAGCGCGCGAGTCGCCGAATGCCGCATTCGGTCAATCGACTCGTTGGTCGAGGATTCCTTCTCGATATACGTGTCCGATCGCGCGACATACGCCTCGGGCTGGTAATAATCATAATAGCTGACGAAATATTCGACCGCGTTGTCGGGGAAGAACGACTTCATCTCGCCGTAGAGCTGCGCTGCGAGGATCTTGTTCGGCGCGAGGATCAGCGCAGGCCGCTGCACGCGTTCGATCACGCTCGCCATCGTGAAGGTCTTGCCCGACCCGGTGACGCCGAGCAGCACCTGATCCTTCTCGCCCTCGCCGATCGCCGAGACCAGTTCGGCGATCGCGGTCGGCTGGTCGCCGGCAGGCGCATAGTCGCTGACGAGCTTGAACCGCTTGCCGCCCTCGACCTTGGCAGGCCGCGCGGTCGGGCGGTGCGGGACGAAGCTTTCGCCGGTTTCGGGCTCGGCGAGACTGGTGCGGATCTGAATGGCCATCGAGGGGGAATATGGGGAACAGACGCGGCGACGGCAACGTGTCGAGCTGCTCTGATCCGTCATCCTGACAAAAGTCAGGACCCAGGGTCCCGGGGGCAGCCCTTTGCGGCTCTGGATCCTGACTTTCGTCAGGATGACGGGCGTGGGGTCGGCAAGAGCAGGTCGTGTAACCCGCGGTGACGGCGGCCTTTGTGCCGCCCCAAGCTTTGCTGTTGTTGACCCATACCCCGCGCGCCAATAATGCGACCGTTTCGCAAGCCATCGATCCGCCGACGCCCCCCGCGCGCAGGCCAAGGAAAAGACGCATGACCGCCCCTATCGTCGCCGAAACGCGCGCGCCCGCGCTGATCCCCGAAACCCCCGCGTTCCTCAACGCCAAGGTGCTCTGGGTCCGCCACTGGAACGAACATCTGTTCAGCTTCGCGATCGAGCGCCCGTCGAGCTTCCGCTTCCGCTCGGGCGAGTTCGTGATGATCGGCCTCCCGCAGGAGGGCGGCAAGCCGATCATGCGCGCCTATTCGATCGCGAGCCCACATTATTCGGAAGAGCTCGAATTCCTCTCGATCAAGGTCGAGGACGGCCCGCTGACCTCGAAGCTCCAGCTGATCCAGCCGGGCGACGAAGTGTATCTCGGCAAGAAGCCGACCGGCACGCTCGTGCTCGACGCGCTGCTCCCGGGCAAGCGCCTGTTCATGTTCTCGACCGGCACCGGCCTCGCGCCGTTCCTCAGCCTGATACGCGATCCCGATGTCTATGCGGCGTATGAGCAGGTCATCGTCGTGCACAGCGTGCGCCGCGTGAGCGATCTCGCTTATCACGATGAGATGGTCGGGCTGCTCGCGGAGGACCCGCTGATCGCCGACGAGGCCAGCACGCAGTTCCACTATATCCCGACCGTGACGCGCGAGCCGTTCCGCACCACGCGGCGGATCGGCGCGCTGATCGAGGATGCGTCGCTGTTCGGCCACCCGGTCCGCGGCGAGCAGAAGCTCAACCCCGAGACCGACCGCGCGATGCTGTGCGGCTCGACCGAGATGATCAAGGAATTCGCGGTGATGCTCGAGGCGAACGGCTTCGAGGAGGGCGCGAATTCGAAGCCCGGCACGTTCGTGATCGAGCGCGCCTTCGTCGGCTGATCCTCCGTCATCCTGACGCCCCCCCGTCATCCTGACGCCCCCCCGTCATCCTGACGAAAGTCAGGATCCAGAGCCACCGAGCGCGAGCATCGCGGCTCTGGATCCTGGGTCGAGCCCAGGATGACGGATTTAGTGGCGGAAAGGGCGCATTGTCTCCGCCGCTGAACGGGTCGATATGCCTCCTCAAATACCAAGAGGAGAGAGTCATGATCGGCTACGCAACGCTCGGCACCAATGATATCGACGCCGCGCTCACCTTCTACGACGCGCTGCTTGCGACGGCGGGCGGCAAGCGGCTCATGCAGATGCCCGACGATCGCAAGTTGACCTTCTACGGCGCCGGCGCGGCCAAGCCTATGCTCGTTATCGGCAAGCCCTATGACGGCCAGGCCGCGACCGCCGGCAACGGCACGATGGTCGCGCTGGCCGCCGATTCGCGCGCGCAGGTCGATCAGGTCCATGCCAAGGCGATCGAACTCGGCGGCGCGGACGAAGGCGCCCCCGGCATCCGTGGCCCCGAGGATATGGGCTTCTACGGCGCGTATTTCCGCGATCTGGACGGCAACAAGCTCTGCGTATTCAAGATGGGGTGAAGCTGGTCCTTGCCCTTCCCTCTGCCAGTCGGGAGGGGGAGGGGGCTAGCGCAAAGCCCGAACCGCCGGCGTATCGAGGCACTTCAGCAACGCCGCCCGCGGCATCGGCGTCCCTCTCGCCGGCGGCACATAGGCAGCGACCTCGGTCGGCCGCCCGATCGCCACCGGTGCGAACCCGGTCTGCCCGGTGCACCGCATCGCCGCCGCGAGCAGTTTCGGCGGCGTGTCATACCCCTCGAACGACAGCCGGAACGTCCCCCAGTGGACCGGGATCGCCCGCGCGGCACTTAGCCGGCGATAGACCTCGACCGCATCGACCGGACCGATATGGCTGCCCGACTCCATCTGCCCGTCGACGAACCGGAACGCGCCGATCGGAATCAGTGCCAGCCGGACCGGGCCGAGCGCCGCGGCCTCGACCGGCCATTGCCCGTCGCCCATTCCCGTATCGCCCGCAAAGAACACGTTGCCCCCCGGCAGCGTCACCACGAAGCTCGACCACAAGGCGCGGTTCCGATCGGTGAACCAGCGGCTCCCCCAGTGATGGTTGCGCGTGACGCTGACCGAGACACCGGGCTTGATCGCCGCGCGCTGCCCCCAATCGAGCGCGGTCGCCGTCGCGCCGGTCTGCCCGATCACGCTGTTGTTCCCAAGGCTCGTGACGATCCGCGGCCGATCGCGCTGCCACAGGCGTTTGAGCGTCGCCTTGTCGAGATGGTCGTAATGATCGTGGCTGACCAGCACGAGGTCGATCCTCGGCAGCGCATCGAATGCGATCCCGGGGGCGGCGACCCGACGCGGGCCCGTGCCGAGCGGCCCCGCCTTTTCCGCCCACACCGGATCGGTCAGGATGTTGAGGCCCTGCGTCTGGATCAGCACGCTGGCATGGCCCACCCACGTCACGACCATCCGCTCGCCCTCGACTCGCGTGGGCGGCGCGATCGGCCGCACCGCCACCGGACTGGGCCAGGCCGGCCGCCCGTCGCTGCCCGTGAAATAGCGCCAGAAGAAGCCCGCGCGGCCGCCCCCCGCAGGCTGGATCTGCTGCGTATCGGCGTCGTTGTCCGGATTGGCGAAGCGCGCGCCGTCGAAATGACCCGTGGCGGGGCCCCGGTAATAGATCCGGTCGAGGAAGCGCGGGACGATCGTCACGGCCAGCGCCACGATCACGACCGTCAGAAGCAGCACGCTTCCGACGATCCTCAACACCAGACGCACGCCGTTTCCCCAAGATTGTTGTCGACGCGTAACGCATCGTGCGGCGCATCGTTCAGACCGCTTGGCGCGACGCTGCAACCCCGATAGCCTTGCCAAAAGGGGATTTGAAAATGCGCAGGATTATCATGGGGCTGTTGCTCGCAACCGCGACTCCGGCGGGCGTGCACGCAAGGACGGTCGCGGTCGAGGAGCAATCGATCGATCAGCTTCAGGCGATGATGCAGGCGGGCACGGCGAGCAGCGTCGATCTCGTCCGCGCCTATCGCGCGCGGATCGCGGCGATGGATCGCAAGGGTCCGGCGCTGCGCAGCGTGATCGCGCTCAACCCGGATGCCGAGGCGCAGGCGAAGGCGCTCGATGCCGAACGCAAGGCCGGGCGCGTGCGCGGGCCGCTCCACGGCGTGCCCGTGCTGATCAAGGACAATGTCGAGACCGCCGATGCGATGCCGACCACCGCGGGCAGCCTTGCACTGAAGGACAACATGACCCGCCGCGACGCGCCCGTCGTCGCGCAGCTCCGCGCCGCGGGGGCGGTGATCCTCGGCAAGACCAACCTGAGCGAATGGGCGAACATCCGCTCGACCCGGTCGATGAGCGGCTGGAGCGCGGTCGGCGGTCTGGTCCGCAACCCCTACGCGCTCGATCGCACCGCCTGCGGCTCGTCGAGCGGCTCGGGCGCGGCGATTGCCGCCAGTTTTGCCGCGGCAGCGATCGGGACGGAGACCGATGGCTCGGTCGTCTGCCCGTCGTCGATCAACGGGCTGGTCGGGCTGAAGCCGACTTTGGGACTCGTCAGCCGCACGCATGTCGTGCCGATCAGCCATAGCCAGGACACGCCGGGGCCGATGGCGCGCAGCGTGCGCGACGTGGCGACGATGTTCTCGGCGATGATCGCGCCCGATCCGGCGGATGCCGCGACCGCGGAAGCAGCGGCCTATAGGCGCGACTATGCGGCGGGGCTGTCGACGAGTGCGCTGTCGGGGCTGCGGATCGGCGTGATCCGGCCCGAGATGACCGCGGACGTCGCGGCCAAATACGAGGCGGCGCTCGACGTGCTGAAGGCGGCGGGGGCGGTGCTGGTCGAGGTGAAGCAGCCCAAGCTCGAGGGGATCGGCGAGGCGGAATTGCTGGTTCTTCAGACCGAGCTGAAGGCCGATCTCGACACCTATCTCGCGACCACGCCTGCTGCGGTGCGTACGCGGACGCTGGATCAGGTGATCGCGTTCAACACCGCCAATGCCGCGACCGAGATGCCGTTCTTCGCGCAGGAGACGTTCGAGGCGGCGGCGAAGACCGGGGGGCTGGGCGATCCCACCTACAAGGCCGCGCGTGCTAAGTCGCTCCGGCTGGCAGGCGTGGAGGGGATCGACGCGATGCTCAAAAGCGCGGGCGCAACCGTGCTCGTCGAGCCGACCTATGGCCCCGCCTGGCTGAGCGAGCCGGTCTATGGCGACCAATATGGTGGGCCGAGTGCGAGCGAGTTGCCGGCGGTGGCGGGCTATCCGAACCTGACCGTGCCGATGGGGTTGGTGCGCGGCCTGCCGGTCGGGCTGTCGTTCATCGCAACGAAGTACGGCGACGCGGCGGTGCTGGGGGCGGGCTATGCCTATGAGCAGCGGGCAAAGGCGCGCGTGGCGCCGCGTTACCGCGCGACGGCGGATGCGGGGCCGGGGCTGGACGGGGTGCGCTAGGCCGGGGCTAGCGCGTCGGCTGGCGCAGCGGCCGGTCGTTGCGCAGATAGACCGCGGTGCGGTCCTTCAGGCGGCGCGTGGTGAAGACCAGCCGGTAGTCGCGCGCGAGTGCCGCCTTCACCGCGCGCAGGCTGCCGACGTTCCAGATCGACAGCCGGCGGTTCGAGGTCACGATCACCGGCGGCCGGGTGGCAAGGATGCGGCCGACTTCGGCGGCTTCGTCGACCCCCGTCGCGCCCTGTTCGGTCGTCAGGCTGAGCAAATTGGGAAACGCGTAGGCGGTCGGCACGCACACCCGGGCGAGCACATAGGTGACGGTGTCGCCGCGGAACACATAGGGGCATTCCCCCCCGCTGTTCGCCGCGACAAGCCGGGCGACCGCGCGCGCGCCGGGGGCGTCGTCATGGCCGACGATACGCTCGACGAGGAGGATGCCGAACGGCACGACCAGCGCGAGCGCCAGCATCTTGCCATAGCGCGACAGGGTCGGCGCGGCGGCGATCGCGAGTGGCGCGACCAGCGGCAGGCCGTAATGGTCGAAGAACGTGCCGATCGCAAAGAATCCCAGCGCCGCCGCGATCAGCCAGCCAAAGGCGATCAGCCGGGTCTGGCCGTCGATGCCGTCGCGCGGGCGATCGCGCCAGGCGAGCACCGCCGCCGCGAGCAGCGGCAACAGCTGCACGGCGATGCCGAGCAGCCGCATGACGACTTGCTCCAGCGGATAGCCCGGCCGCAACAGGATCGAGGCGAAGTTCGCAAACCAGAACGCGTCCAGCCAACCGTGCGCGGCGTACCAGCCGAGCGCGGCGAGCGTCGGTGCCAGGCCGGTCGCGGCGAAGACCAGCGCGGCGATGCCGGTCGCGGGCAGCGAGGCGCCCGCCTTGCGCAGATACCAGAGATGCGCGAGCCCGAAGAACGCGCCTTCGAAGGCGGGCGTGTACTTCATCTGGATCGCGATTCCCGCGAGCAGGCACGCGACCACGCCGCTCAGCACGATGCCGCGCCGATCGCCGGCGGCCGCCTTCACGGGCAGCCGCAGCGTCAGCAGCGCCGCGAACGCCATGGGCAGGTTGTAGAAGACCGGCGACTGGCCGCCACCGCCGCTGAGCAGCGACAGCCCGGCGAGATAGGCGGCGCCGGCGGCGAGCGCACCGCGTTGATCCGCACCGACGATCCGCGCGCCGCGGTGGACGATGACCGCGGTCGCCCAGGCAAAGACGGTCGCGACGAGCTGATAGGCGAGGACGCCGTCGCCCGGCAGCAGGCGCATGCCGGCGAACAGCAGGAACAACCCGATGGGCTTGCGGTCCCAGATGTCGATGAACGGTACCGCGCCGTGAAGCATCCGATCGCCGACGAGCAGATAATATTGCTCGTCGACCGCGATGACGGGATTGCCGAAATCCCAGCCGCGGATCGCCAGCGCGACGAGCAGCAGGACGAGCGCCGTCGCCCAGCGGTTACGCAGCATCGTCATCAATAGAAATTCCGCAGCGTCAGGATTCGCGACGTCCCGTCACAGCCGCCAAGCGTGACTGCGCTGCCCGCGGGGCGCACCGCCCAGGTCGCGATCGGACTGGTCGGATAATCGCGCGGGATCGGCACGCCGTCGATCGTGCAGATCTGGTCGCCGACCTTCCACCCGTCCGTCTCGGCCGGACCGCCGCGCATCACGTGCAGGACCTTCAATCGGTCGCTCTCGACGCCCATCAGCAGGCCGCTGGTCGAGCGAAGCGGTAGCGGGTCGGCGACGGTGGTGCGCTTGAACACCATCCGTCCGGCAAGCGGGTCGAGCAGCACGCGGTAATGCTGGAGAAAGCCCGAGCCGATGCGGCCGGCGGTACCGATCGATTGTGAAAAGCCGTTCTCGGGCTCGATCCGGACCTCGGTCTCGCGCGCGACGAGCGTACCGACGCGGATTTCGGGGGCGATGGCGAGCCCGCTGATGACAGCGCCGCCGAGGCCGAACGCGATCGCGGTGGTGGTGCGCAGCCCGGGCGGCGCGGCGCGGCGCCAGCCCGCCGCGGTGACGGTGATCGCGGATCCGTCGCCGGTATCGACCACCATCGGCGCCAGCGTCCGGGTGCCGAGCCGGATCGCGCTTTCATAGACGCGGCGGTCGGTCGAAACGCCGAGCGGGGCGGTCTCGCCGGCAAAGGGCAGGCGGCCCGACGGGATCAGGCGGAAGCGGTGGCCTGCATAATCGATGTCGAGCGCGTGTGCCGCGAGCAGGTCGCGCCCGACGAGCAGGTCGACCGCGCTCGCGCTGCCGGTCGCGAGCGCGGGCAATTCGGCGACGCTGACGCCGCCGCCGGTCCGCGTCAGTCCGCCGAGCGTGATCGTGCGGGTGGGCATCCATTGCAGCGCGACCGATCCACCGATCGCGGTCGCCTGGCCGCCCGCCTTCAGCTTGGCGCGCACCACCGCGGGCGAGGTCTTCGCCAGCAGGGTAAAGCTCACGCCGGTATCGAGGATCGCGGTGACGCTCCGGCCGTCGATCTGCATCGTGAAGCGGATCTGGTTCCCGGGTGTCAGGTCGAACGGTACCCAGCGCGCCTCGGCATCGGGCGCCAACCGCGCGACCCCCTGATCCCGCGACGCGGGCGACGTGTCCGCGGCCGGCGCAGCGTTCGCGGCCGGCTCGCGCGCCGATAGGGTCGGGGCCGCGAGCAGCGGGACGATGGCGAGGAGACGGAGGCGCATGTGGCATTGGCCCTAGCGGGTCCGCCACGCCTTACAACCCGCGGCGGTCCCGCGCCCGTCCGCCGTGCGATACCGGGAGAGGCGAGACTAGAGACACGCCTCGAGATACGCCTGGTCGAAGCCGAACTGCTTGGCCTTGTCGAGCGTGTAGGGGCGCAGGCCCATCGAGCGGTATTCGCCGAGGATCTTGCCGTCCGCGCTCTCGTCGAGATATTCGAACTTGAACAGCTCCTGCGTGACGATCACGGGGCCTTCCATGCCTATCACCTCGGTGATGTTGGTGACGCGGCGCGAGCCGTCGCGCAGGCGCTTCACCTGGATGATCAGCTCGACCGAATCGGCGATCTGACGCGAGATCGCCTCCTTGGGCACCTTGATGTCCGACATCATCACCATGTTCTCCATACGCGCGAGCGCCTCGCGCGGGGAGTTGGCGTGGAGCGTACACATCGAGCCGTCGTGACCGGTGTTCATCGCCGCGAGCATGTCGAAACA
>Ga0265780_10009609_pt1 | contig 11580 bp, 11 predicted proteins | sample P1T30metagenome_FD_192432 | JGI IMG/M metagenome (GOLD analysis project Ga0265780, IMG submission 192432) | Plant litter microbial communities from East Loma Ridge, Irvine, California - P1 T30 | ecosystem: Environmental > Terrestrial > Plant litter > Unclassified | place: USA: California... | reverse complement strand
AAACTGATCGGCTGTTTTGGCAATAATTAAAAAGCCCATATGCTCATGCAAATGCTCTATCGTTATTTCTTCTGTTTTTGGTTCGCGGCAGTAAAAGCTTAAAAGTTGATCGTTCTCTTTAATCACATACAACTCGTGTAAACCATCGGCCGTCAGGAGCGTAGGTACATTATGCTTTAAGTAGCCGACTTTGTTCATCAATTCCAGCTTACATCCGCCATCCAATTTGGCAATGGTCAAACAATCTCTCTCTATAATAAGCGTAAACACCGTTTTTGAGCAACCTGAATGTTTAACAGCATTATTTAAGAATTCGCCGATGATATACCGGGCTTTGAACAACAATTGCCCATTACGGTGATAATGCATTAACCAACTTACCAAACACTCGAGTAATTGATGACTAAAGCTACTTATACTACTTGCTTGGTTATCAAATTCGAAACTTTGGTTGGTGTTCATCCTTTATTTATGGCAATGGTCGCGCTCGCCTCGTCAGTGTATATTTTAAAGACCTTATCCAGCCTAATCAGTTTCAGCAAGTCGTGCACATCCTTTTGTACCTTAAGCAACACCATGTCATTTCCGGCACTTAAAGCATGTTTCAAGCCAGCTACCAGTGAGCCTAAAAAAGAGCTGTCAACGTAGCTTACCTGCTCCATATCAAGCCATATTGCTCTTCTTTTACTGTCTAATAATGACACCAATTCGGTTTTAAAATGATTAGAGTAGTTTAGGTTAGCTTCTGTGATGGCAACCTTTGCTACAATGTGTTCAGAATGTTCGTTAATGATTTTAAGCATGTACATTAGTTTTTTGAATGTAGATGATACTGCTATCGTCGGTTAAACCGGCAGCTTGCTGTCGCAGATTATCTTTAATGTTGGTAAATGATTGGCCAGCCTGCAGGTAACCGGCCATTTGGTCTGCAAAATAACGGTAGTCTGTTTTTTGGCGTCCGCCACTGCTTATATCAATCAGGCCATCAGTAAAAATAAAAAGCTGATCTGACGGGGCCATGATGATCTCCTGCTCTGTATAAAATCCGTCAGGCAGTACACCTAACAACATACCTGTAGAATTTATCTGTGTAAGCTCCTGCGTATCGGGTCGGTAGTGTAATAAAGGCAAATCGCCTGCACCCGAATAGATGACTTTTCCGGTTTGCTTTTCGATGCGGACCAGCGAAAGGCTTGATAAAATATTGGTCAGACCTTCATCCTGACAAACCACGACATTAATCTGCTGTAATATACCGGCTAAAGTAGTAGTATCATTAGTGATTACACTGAACCTGATGGCGGCCCGTATATAGCTTAAGTAAGTAAACGTGTAAAACCAGGCATCCCATTTTTTACCCATTAAATCGCCTATCACTATAAACAGGTAACTCTTGGTATCAATAAAATCTATAAAGTCGCCGCCTGGTATATTCTGATAGCTCCGGTGCCAAAAATCAACCTCGAAACCATTGAGTTTCGGAAGCGTTGCAGGTACCGTTTTGATGTTTAGTGCAGCAACTGTTTTACGAATTTCCTTCTCAGTAATTTCGCGCTGTTTACTTACCGTATGTAACAGGTTATTCAGTTTAGCCACGATAACATCAAACGGCGTAGTTTTAAGTACATAATCAATAGCCTGCAAATTCAGGCCGGTGTACATAATTCCTTCGTCTTCGTGCGCGGTTAAAAACAGGAACGGTATCTCTTTAAGGGCATCGATTTGTAAAACATTAAGTCTGAACTCGAGCCCGTTCATACCCGGCATTTCATAGTCGGATAAAATAACATCGGGTTTAAACGTATGCAAACGGTCTAATGCTTCGGTGCCCGAAGCAGCAGTATAACAGTTAAACCCGGCTGTAGTGAAGGCTTGAGATAGTATTTTTAAAAACAACGGGTTATCGTCAACCAGTAAGATATTTTTTGATATGCCAGTTGCCATAATTACGCTGTTTTTAAAGGTTTGTAAATGCACCTTACCAGTAAATATATCCCTGATAGTATGATCAAAAGAGATATCAAATCCATTAAAGTAATACCATCCTGAATATTAAAATAAAAGATGGTAAACATCTCAAAATAAGGCGGGGCAGGCATTACAATCATGGCAAAGCCCAGCACAATTAATACCAGACTAATTATGATCAGAAAAAATCTGGCTAAACGCTCACCTTTCAGATATTTTTTTGACATCCGGGTATCTACTTGGTGGCTTGCCAACAGCACACTAAATTCGTCCAGCAATTCTGTCCGGTCTACACTTTCTGCGGTGTTAATTTGCATAAAGGCATTTAACTGCTTTTTATAAGATACTTTTTTTTGCAGCGCCTGATTTAACCGTTGCTCAATGTGACGCGCTGTTACACTGTCAATTTCACTATCAGCAAGCAAGGCAAGCAATTCATCTAATTTACGATCAATGCCGGCTTGCTTTTGAGCCGCTTGCTGCAGTTGCTGCACTTCCTGATATGTACTTTTGTGCTTTGCCAATTTAAACTGATTAATTGATCTCAAACTTTACGCTGCCATTTTCGTAAACGCCCGCAATGAAAATGGTCTCCCTCATCACGGTTAACTACAATCAAGCTCAGGTTACCGAAGAGTTGCTTGCCTCGATTGCTGAGGCTAATAGCTATGCGGCTATGGAACTGATCGTGGTAGACAATGCCAGTAAGCTAAATCCGGTACCCGCCTGGCAGCAGCAGTACCCCGGCGTGACCTTTATACGCTCGGAAAGCAATCTGGGTTTTGCAGGCGGCAATAATTTAGGCATTACAGCCGCTAAAGGCGATTACCTGTTCTTTATCAACAACGATACGGAGTTTACCCCGGGACTGATTGAGACCCTGGCTGCCGTGTTAGACCAGCATCCCAAGGTAGGCATGGTCTCCCCCAAGATCCGCTACTTTGATCAGCCCGGCGTGCTGCAGTATGCCGGTTTTACGCCCATGAACTACTATACCATGCGCAATAAATGCATCGGCCAGTTTGAGGAAGATAGGGGCCAGTACGACCACCTGACCGGCCCTACCGGCTACATCCATGGCGCTGCCATGATGGTGCGCAGGGAAGCTATGGACAAGGCTGGCCTGATGGCCGAGAACTTTTTTCTGTATTACGAAGAGATGGACTGGAACGACCACATCAAACGCGCCGGCTACGAGATCTGGCTGGAACCACGAGCCCTAATCTACCATAAAGAATCGGTTTCGGTAGGCAGGGTCAGCGGCCTCAAAGAGTACTTTATGAACCGCAACCGCATTCTGTTCATCCGGCGCAATGCGCCCTCTGCCTTTACCGTCATGGTGTTTTATGTATACTTTTTGTTGGTAGTTACCCCGCGCAACCTGCTGAACTATCTTAGGCAAGGGCATCAGGGCTTTGCCGGGCTTCTCTTCAAGGCCATCAAATGGAACCTGACCAACAGCAAAACCAGCACTGATTTAGGATACCCTTTTTAACCACTTATGAAATTAATTTTTTGGCTTAGCCTGTTTATTGTTTTTTATGCTTTTGCAGGCTATGGTATCCTGCTTTGGATCTTAGTGAAGCTCAAACGCACTTTCAAAGGCAAACCTATTATTCCTGCCACTGATGCCGCTGCCCTCCCCTCCTGCAGCCTGGTGATTGCCGCCTACAATGAGGAAGACTTCATTATGGAAAAGATCAGGAACACCCTGCAGCTGCAATACCCCGAGGGCAAACTCGAGCTGATCTTTGTTACTGACGGCTCATCCGACCGTACCCCGGAGCTGGTGGCTGCTTATCCGCAGATCAGGCTGCTGCACTCGCCTGAGCGCAGGGGCAAGATTGCAGCCGTTCACCGCGCCATGGATACGGTAACCACCGAGGTCGTGGTGTTTACCGATGCCAATACTTACCTTAACCCGGATGCCCTGCTTAACATCTGCCGCCACTATGCCGATGCTCAGGTGGGCGCCGTAGCCGGCGAAAAGCGGGTACAGGTAGAGGATACGGCTGATGCTACCGCGGGTGAGGGCTTTTACTGGAAATACGAGTCGAAGCTCAAAGCCTGGGACTCGGAGCTGCACTCGGTAGTTGGTGCCGCAGGTGAGCTTTTCAGTATCCGCAAGAGTCTTTACCAGCCGGTATCGCCCAACGCTATCTTAGACGATTTTATGATCTCACTGCTGGTTGCCCAGCAAGGCTACCGGGTAGTGTACGAGCCGGAGGCTTATGCCAGCGAAACCTCGTCGGCTAACGTCAAAGAGGAGCTGAAGCGCAAAATCCGTATTGCAGCCGGAGGCTTGCAGTCCATCATCTGGCTTAAAAGCCTGCTGAACCCTTTTGCGCAGCCGCTGCTATCCTTCCAGTATATCAGCCACCGGGTGCTCCGCTGGACCGTGGTACCCTTTCTGATGATCCTGGCTTTGGTGCTAGGTGCGGCTATGGTGCTGCAGGGCGGCGCATCCCTGATCTACCAGGTGCTGCTGGCTGCGCAGGTCGTGTTTTACGCCGCTGCCCTTGCAGGCTGGCTGCTCGAGCGCAAAGAGATCAAGGTCAAGGCGCTGTTTATTCCTTACTACTTCTGTATGATGAACTATGCCGTTATCCGCGGCATCTTCCGCTACCTCGCCGGCTCGCAAAGCGCTGCCTGGGATAAAGCTAAACGTAAACCAGAACCCACAAAGCATAACACCTACAGTTATAAAACTTAAAACACACGTAAATTGGGGATATAAATGCCCATTTTGGGTATATTTATTACCGTAATAATGTAAATAAATCAAACTAATAATACAATAAACTGATTTACAGCTATTTAAAAATCAAAATTTTATGGAGTTCAGATTGCAATACTTAATTTACCTATCTATAGCAAAACATGAGCGTTCATCACGGAAAACTTGTAGAACACTGCATTCGAAATTTGGGGATCAACATCTCTGATTTAGCCAGAAACATGTCTGTTGACCGAAAGACTATATACAACTGGTTTAAGCAGTCCACTTTGAGCAAGGATGTAATCAAACAAATTGGCGTAAATATCAGCCACGATTTTTCGGCTGAAATACCTGGTCTTTTTGGCATCGAAGAAGTTGAGGCACCGAATAACACGGGTAAAATAGTAGAAGCCAACGTGGTCAACTTAAATGCTCCAAATTATCACGATTGGCAAGGTAAATACATCAGCCTTTTGGAAAAGCACACCAAGCTACTCGAAGGCCTTTCGGAAATGCAGAATAAAAAAGCTGTCAATCAGTAATACTCTTTTGCATCGCCTGACCACCTTAAACTACTGCTTACAGCTTTCCCTGTAATAGACTGATGCTTTTTATAACCGCTGTTTGAGTATAAGGCTTTGGCGCTGCACTAAACATCGCCAATGTAATGGCAGTTGTGCACCCGAGCGTAATTATTGCTGCAGATTTAAAAAAATACAGGCCCGCCAGTGAAATTAGTATGGCTATTCCGATGACAAAACGTTGCTTACTCATATAACTCTTTATAAGCGGTTATACGTAAGCCGGACACTCAAAGTTCAGCTATTTAGTTTAGTTGTTTAAGGGTTCGATAAAGGTTGGAGTTTCGGATACTTCGACCTTAAGTTGGCCATTGTTTACAATAACAGGCTGACTGGCCATCATCAAGCCACTGGCATTCAATCTATGAACCACCGCTTTTTTACAATGAGGTATAGCAAGTGTGTAGGCCTTTGTTTGACCCTGTTGTTCAGGCACAGTTAACACATATATTTTTTTGTTGACGTGCTCATAGATGTCTACGAGTGGAGCGTTACTAATGGTACGGCTGTAATGATACTCTCCCATCAAATTCTTTACTTGGCTAATATAATTGATTACAGGTCGCCTTGACAAATCATTATTTACAAATCCTGATGATGCATACTGGGTAGGACTTTGCAAATTATCATCGTAAAGCATATAAAAGAAGTTTTTACGGATGCCGTGCCGTGCATATAACAGAGCAGTTCTGATGGTCCAATCAGCTTGAGTAATCGTCGCGTTTTTTTCACCGATAGCGATAGCCCTTTGCGGACTTTTATCGTTGATATCGTATCCACTTTCGGTAACCCATACGTCGAGTTTGTATTTTTCGCCGAGCGCTACAAAGGCGTCAGCTACTTGGGCGGCCTCCGATAGTTCGGGTGCTACGCCCACTTTTCCCTGCTTGTCACTATGACTCAGGTGATCGTTAGCATATAAGTGGTAATTAATTACATCAAAACACAGATTGATACGACCGTCTTTTTTGTAACCACGGTGCTCTTTACACCAATTTATCATCTCTTGAACATAATGCACGTCGGGTGACGCTAAACCCGCCATTACCACTTTTATACCAGGATCAGCAGTTTTAACCCCAACCGCTTTACCCAATTTGCCCAGGTTGCCATCGTAAAAAGCAGATAAGTTAGCGGCATACTCGGCTGCGGTCTGGCGCGCTTTGTCGCCTTTCCACCATTTATCGCGCTCGTTATCACATTCGATATATTTTATCAAGCCCAGGCCCGTCTTTGCGCTATTTACCGGATCATTCGTCCATCTGGGTTTCCGGCTTACTGTTAACAAGGTGGTATCTACCTTAGTGCTTCCGTATCTTGCGGCCAGTTGGAAACCAGCCCTAGCCTGATCAAGGTATGATGAAGGGAGCTTTTTATCAGCACCGTAGGGCATCGGTATATTTTCGTTATCGCGCTCGTTTGGGGGGTAAGTAGCCAAAAGCCATTCCGGGCAGGTTTTCAGGCAAACTAAAACATCCATGCCTGCAACCTTACAACGTTGGTAAATTACATCCAGGTTCCATCCGCCATTAGCCGTGGGGTTAAAGGTGTAGGTCCCCTTTTGCGGTTCAATCTTAGTCCAGTCCAGGTAATGTCTAACCCCACCAAAGGATCGGATGAGTGCCATCTTAGGCTCAAAAATAGCTGAGCCATTATTGGGATCTGCAGGGTTTTGCAAAAAATTCCATTCAAACGCGTTAATCCCCAAGAAATCTTTAAAAGGAGCAGGATTGGGCTTCTGCAACAGAGCCGGTGCTTCTCTGCTTTGAGACGAAGCTTCAGGATTGGTACAGCATAAAAAAATAAACGCTATTAAACCAAATGCAAAAACCAAAAATTTGTAAGGCTTCATATCCTGTACCATTCTAAAATTGAGGTATCTAGCAAATGAGTCTAACCAAATGCTCAGGATGCTCAAAAACCCACAGCAAGTGGGCTAGCCTCATGCCCTCGCTAATTTAAATTTAAATATCAGATCATATACTGTCTGTTTCAGATTAATGTACCCAGTTTTAAGGATGCCCAGCATCGTGAAATTTAGATATTTTCTTAACAGTACGTAACCGTAAATAAGTGCTGCTATAAAGGTAAAGAAAGAAGCAAAGGCAGGCCCGTAAACATTGTGAAGCAGCATAATACCAATAACATCAGTACCTGCATTAACCACCAGCGATATAAGTACTTTATATAAGTTAAGATGTGGTTTATTAATCATATCCAGGGTAATGCCTAAAAAGCGATCGATAGGGTTAAGCATGGCGAACAACATAAATATCCGAAACACATTGGCTGCTTCGGTTCCCACATACTTACCTCCGCCTATTAAACCGACTATGACATCGGCAAATACAATGGCCACTACACTTACAGGAATTAGTAACAAGGTAAGCATGCCCGCATATTTTTTCATGATATTGGCAACCTTGCCATAGTCATTAGCAGCGACCGCTACAGACATTTCGGGCATTGCTGTAGCTAAAAAGCTGCGTATGGGTATCTCGATAACTTCGAGCAAGCGGCTAGACAAGTTATAGTTAGCTAGTGCAACAGGGCCTAACATGAAGTTGATAATGAAAGTATCTGAAGTTTTAAATAAACTGGAGCTCACAACAGTCCCAACACAATATTTACCAAAATGAAATATCTCCCTGGTACATTCTTTAGTGCGTTGCGGTAACGCCCTTAACTGGGCCCAACCGGTGAGTAAACATACTACACTCACCAGCAATGAACTTAACAGATAACTGTATACTACATACTGTAAAGTGAGATTACGGTGACTGGAAAAATAAAAGAACACCAGTAAAAGGATAAATGATCCCTGGTTGATTACTCTGATATAAAGTATTTTATCAAAACGCTGTTCGGCCTGTAATATCCAAGTGGCTACATTGAACGGCAGCGTAAGCAGGTAAGCAATACCTGCCCATTTGATGAACAGTATAAGACTTTCGTTTTCGAACCATCGTAAACCTGCGAAAGCACCGGCATCAACCACTAAAAATATAATGGTAAGCATTAAACCAATATACCAGGCAGAGCCGCTAATATTAGCTGCACGCTCTTTAGAAGCACCGGGGTAATACTTTACCAGTGCGGTTTGTAGAAATCCTGTGCGTATGGTATCAATAAATATAAACGAAAATTGAAAAAACACCCAGTTACCCATGTCAACCTTGGTAACCAACCGGTATAACATACTGTAGGTAATCAGACTTAAGCCGGCCATGGCGCCGTTACCCGCTAAGGAAAGAAAATGCCTGTTTTTAAGTTTGCTTTTTATTTTGTTAAACATTCGTTATGCGCTGATGGCTTTAGTTACATGATCAATCGCGTTATAAATCTCTTTGACATTATTGGCCCAGGTATGCTGCGACACAAAAGATTTTCGTTGCTGCTTGCGTTCATCTGAATCTTCTACCAAAGCCAGTTCAATCAATGCTGAATATGACTCTCCTTCATCCGCCAGATATACATAATCCTCAAAGATCTCCATGGCTTCGGTCCGGGTAGCCACAACGGGTTTTCCCATCGCTAAATATTCATCCACTTTACGAGGATAATTACCTATAGTAAGCTCGGTAAGAATTTGTGGATTGATGCAGACATCAAAACACTCTATGTATGCAGGCAACTCTTCCATTTCTTTACGTCCGAGAAAATGTACATTATCTATCGCATGCAAAAGGCTGGCTTTGAAAGTATCGTCCTCTAAGCCTACCAAGACAATCTGCCATTCAGGATGATTCAATGCAATATCCCGGATGATGTTGATGTCGAGCCTCACGCTGTAAAGCATCCCGACATAACCAATGATCGGGCCCTTAATGTTACGAATGTCTGCCGGTTTCTCGCTAACCACCGTTTCTGTAAATAAGGATAAATCGCAGCCTTGCCCTACGTAATAGGAATTCGGGTTATATTTTTTACAATAATTAGCCAAGTAAGTAGAGTTAGCAACACATAAGCTGCTTTTATTAATTAACTGAGGCTCCAGCTTTTCGCCATGATATTTGTAATATTCAGTGGCCAATAAATAATCGCGCGAGTAATAAACGGTAAGCTTTGGCTGCAACAGTTCTTTCAGATAAAAGCTTCTGAACATATCACTATCATTAAACAATATATAATCTTTGAAATCAAGATCTTTAAGTGCAGCTGCAATGCTTTTGGCAAAACGTTTATTATTCCATTTATTCAACAGTGTATACAGCCAGTCGTTTTTGATCCAGTTAATAGACTCGATGATCTGATTTGGATATAAGTTCCATAACCGGTCTTTAATTTTATGCAGCCCTTCCATTTTGCCGGCAACAATCTGCAGTCTCTTTCTCACTTTCTCATCACCCCTGCCGCGGATCATGGAAATCCTATCCAACGGCGAATTAACATATAGCACGCGATGGCGTTCGCTAAATTCTAAAGCAATGTTTTTACAATTGCTTCCGATTTCCACATCCCAGGGCTGTTGCCCAACTACCACTATGTCCATATTCAGATGATTAATTTACGGTGATATTTAAACCTGTTGTTTGTTTTTGCCTGTCCAGACGTAAGGTGACAATGATTAAAGCCAGCGCCAGATAGAAATAAATATTGATGGGAAACTGTACCAAAGCCTCTTGCGGAAAGTTACCTATGGTAAGCGAAAAAATGATAGCTGTCATGGCCAGGCAATAAGTCTTCAGTTCGGTATCTCTAATTTGAAAATAGTTGTTAATGCCTGTTTTTAGTGCGGTAAATAAAAAGGCGGACAGTAGAATCAGGCCGATCCAACCGTTTTCTACCGCAACCCTGACAAACCCGCTATCAGGCGGAAATGAGGCCAGGTATGTGTTGGGCGAAAATCGCTGCCCCCAGGTACCGGTAGAGCCCAGCCCTCCCCCCATAGGGTGCGATTTGATGTAGGGTTGTATCCTCTTCTGGTTTACTTTGCGCACGTTATAAGATGCATCATCCGACGGCTTAAATGCCGATTGAAACCGGAGAAATGTTTGATTTGAAGTAGGAATATTGATAGCGACTAAAAAAACTGCAGTAATTATAACCCCAACAATAAAAGTTTTCAGGTTCAACTTCAATATAAAAATGATGGCCATACCTGCCGGGATCAGCACAAATGCACCGCGGGTGCCCGAGTACAACATGGCCATTACAAAAATGACCATACAAACGCTCAGCATGGCTTTTTTGTAAAGCCTTATGTTGCTGAACAGCAAACTGAAACATAGCAGCATACTGATCACCATATTGTAAGCTAATGCTACCGGATCAGAAAATATAGAAAATTTGCGCCAGTGGCCGCCTATGAAGTACAGGCTAGAGGCACTCGGGTTGTCGGCTAACCACACTTTTTCGAATGCCGAAAAGCCGAAGTACTCCTGCTTTAGCGTATACAAAGCCGCAAATAACGACAAGCCAATCCAAAGCTTCAAAATCAAACGGATTTGTGCTACAGTATTAATGTAGTACAGAAATATAAAGTAAGTCAGTGTTACAATAGCTACCGTGCGGATGGTAAACAACCAGGCAACACGAGAAGCAGCTACGGGATTAACAATTTCAATAAAATTATAACCTACCCATAATAACAGGAACACGCTCACCGGACTTTTAGTAAATGCCCAGCTTTTATCATACTTGTGTTTGAGAAAAAAACCGGCGAAAAGTAAAAGCTCCAAACCATCCATAAATACGCCGACGGGTGGATGGCCTCCTACTTTTTCCACAAACATCACTAGGTAAGCTGATGCAAGCAATATAATTATACCCACGCGCGGATAGGCAAGCATGGTATACACAAAAGGCAGGCATAATGCGCCAGCTAAAATTACAATAACCGATAAGATGCCATACTTAACAATGAGTGCGCTAAACGTTATGCTTAGTGCAGCCAGTGTAAGCCATGCAACCGGATGCAATAAAATGTCGGCTAAAGTCTGCTTTTTTAAATTAAATGCAGCTTTATGGTACCAACGCTTAATTAAGCGCATCCCTGATTCGAGTTGTAATCCCTGCATTTAAAAAAAGAGTATTTTTATAGTTATACCAGCAAGGCAAATAAACACCAGAACTATAGCTAACAGCCGTACAGCACGTTGCGGCGCGCTCAGTTTTATGGGGTATTGATTATCAATTTGATTTTTAACCAGCATTAGTCAATTTTTTATAATTCTGAGCCTGCGTAGTTAACAGGAAGTTTGTTAAAAATCCAACCCAGCATTTTACCGTTTAACTCCTGCAGATATTTAATACTGCGCTTATCTGACCCTTTAATTTGATGATTATTAGCAAAAACGCCAACAACCTTAT
>Ga0265780_10009608_pt1 | contig 11580 bp, 14 predicted proteins | sample P1T30metagenome_FD_192432 | JGI IMG/M metagenome (GOLD analysis project Ga0265780, IMG submission 192432) | Plant litter microbial communities from East Loma Ridge, Irvine, California - P1 T30 | ecosystem: Environmental > Terrestrial > Plant litter > Unclassified | place: USA: California... | reverse complement strand
TTGACGCTGTGACAATGCGAGGTCAGCTCGGGGTATGCAACACAGCTGGCGGATTGAGCGGTAAACACATCCCCTGAGTGTTGAGAACGTGTCGACCCCCGAAGGTTTAGCGAAGAACCCGATACCGATTTGGAATGTGAAGTAGCGTCAGGCTGAGTGCAAGGCTGAAGTGTTGAGATGTGGTGTGAGGCTTGGAACGTGTGCCGAACTCGGGATCCCAGCGCTAGCCGAAAGCACGGACGAAGGCTTTAGCTCGATGCCGGCATCATTCCTTTGCTTGAGGCGCGTTCAGCCATCCCAACCTCTTTACTCTGACAACATCACAAGTAGACGACATGGAACAGTATCGCCCAGTATCATGTGGGGTAGCCCAAACCAAAGCCAGCCTCTCGCAGTACTCCACTTCTAATTCCGCTGCTTCTTGTTCGCGACCCTTCAGATTTCCAGCGAGATTAGTTCAAATTCCCCTTCAGCCGGCCGCGAACATACCTAGGTATATGGCAACATCGATTATATCGCTTCGCAAGCCGTTCGGCAGACTAAACCTATTGTGATCTTGGATTTCGACCTATTATGCGACGTCCACCCGATCGTCCATACCCGAAAAATAAGGCCTAATCGCTACCTGACTCTTGATCACAGATACCCACCCCGTTTTTCGGTCGCCCAACTATCAACATGACGCCGTATGTAGTCATCATCATTGAACACGCTGATGCTATCCAGGTTCACATCGGTTGTCATCAATTTATCTCTCTTCAGGCTGTGATGAGGTGGTCTCGGGCCTGCCCCATCAAATGTTTGGCTCCCCGCTGAATCTGAGCTTCCAGTCGATGATGCAGATGCTATGGAACTAGTCTCTGATCCGAACCCACCGTCGGAGTCTAGCTTCAGTACCGGCCATGGCTCGTATCTTCGGAAGCTATCCAGCCATCGAGAGATCTTCCTGCGGTCGACATTGGCTATCAACTTCTCGGCGTCTTTCGCGACCAATGTATCCAGGTACTTCTCATCGCCACCCAAGTCGTATGCATTTTCCGCATATGGATCTATTCCAGCTGCTTTCGCCGCCGCTCTTCTACCTTCCAGCGCTTCTTCTGCATCTTGTATCATTTTCACATATTTACGGTTAAGCTGCACAAATTGCGGGCCATACTCATCCTTCAGTTCCTCCGAATCGCGATCAGGGTTATCCTGGATGTAAATCTCCAATAAGGGTCCGTGGGTGCCTCGAGCATAGTCATGTTGCTGCCTCGCAGACTGGAGTTTTGCTTCGAAACCTGCAAGATGTTGCACCCATTCGTCTTTGATGTCAGCTAATTCCTCGTTGTACGTTCGTTGAGCCTGCTCCGGCGCTTCGCTGTCGACCATGCGCGTCGTGGCTTTCGAGATAGAGCTATCAGTATTGGTATCCTCGCCTTCATAGAAGTCACCGTCCCCATAGTGTCGAGACCGAATCCTATGATGGTACTCGTACGCTTTCAACGGCCAGCCTTTATCCTTGTCTTGCGACAACGCCCCAGCGTGCTCCAGGAACATGGCTTGGTAAAAGTCTATATCAGTCAGGGTAGCGAACCATCTCTGCTCTGCATTTTGCAGCTTGCCCTTTAGGCGTCGTTCACACGTCTTAAATCCCCGATATGCTTGCTGCGCGCGTCTGACCCTTCCTTTTGCCTCTTTTAGACTGCGTCGTTCTACAAGCATTCGCGATGGTGATCTGAAACGCGAGTTCCATTTCGCTACCTTGAGGTCGTTAACGGCAGCGGTATACTCGTTCCACGCTGGTTGGGCGTCCTCATTGATCTTATCCAGGTCTGCGTCGATTTCTCTCTTCGTCTTTCGGTACCGGCGGCCCTCGATGACAGAATTGCGCATGGCTGTGTACACCTTTCTTGAGAGGATGAGGGCCAATACATTTTGCTCGCCGTCAAAAGTCCGCGCTAGGATCGCATCGCCGTCCGTGAAGATATTATCGTCCGAACCCGTTTGGCAGATGTGCCATCCGTCAAATCCTGGACCACGGTCTACGCATTGCTCGCAAGAGGATGAGCCACAGTGGATGCCGTGTTCATCGCCGGGAAAACAACGTAAACAACCAGGCCGCTCGCACTGACAAGCAGAACGAGGAGTTTTGGTCGTGGTGGCTTGGGTTTCTTCACCTACTACGGAAGGGGGCGCATTATCAAGTATGGAGGCGGCATGTATTGCTTCCTTGGCTGATGTTTCGAAACGCTTCGTTTGCTTTGCATGAGAGCTAAGCTCAGACTCCTCGGGGATGTACGAGCCAGTTGGTTGGTGACTTGAGATGATGGTATCGAGCCTTCGTTCAGCATCCTCGCGAACTGCGGTGGAGCTTAGTCTGATCTGAGATCCGTCTTCATCTTTTCGTGTTCCCTTGCTAACATGACTTCGACGTTGTTGCTTGGACTTAGACGCCTTCAGGAAGTAAGAGATACGTTTTCGTGTCATAGAGCGATACATTCTGAGCATGTGATCTGTGTGAATTGCAGACAGATTATTGCTTTTCACATGCGTGTTGTGAAGGACAAAGGAAAGCAAAAGTAGAGCAAGCTTGAGAAGCGATTCGGTCAAAGCTTTCATAGCGTTTCAAAGACAAAGCGGATTGTTCCACGTCTTCAAAGGTAATGCTTATCCTTGCCCACCACATTGTAGAAAATTAACGATTCTATCAGCTGCATCCTGCTGTCTTGATAAACTACCACAATATAATGTCATTTTCACGGTACATCTTGCCTAGCACTCGGCAGGGGATGCCAGTGAAATGGGCAATCGTCACCTTCGATTCGAGAAACGTAGCGCATGCAAGCATGTGAGCTTTCACTAAGTCAGGGCGAGACTCGAGCCAAGGCGCGCAAGTGCCTTATCATAGGGAATGACTAATGGGTGAAAAAGTACGGCTTTGGTTTGCCGTTCGCGCTCTGACACCATCAGTAAACCCATAGACGCATATATACTAGCGAGATTCATCGATTCAACCTTCCAGCAACAAAGCCTCTCGACCGACGCGCTGGACTAATAATACACACAACTTTTGGCATCTCAGCCGGCCCACCAGACGAACGCAAAGCTGGGGCAATAAAGGAGTCTGGCGCTTTCATCGGACCAACAAGACCATGGCGGGCGCTCGGAGCGGGAGAGGTAAGAATCCCTTTATGGTTTTTTCACGGCGTCAGACCTGACAAGCTGACTATGAAGTCCGCAAGCGCAGAGAGCAGTACGGAGGGGTCGATCATTATTCCCCAGATCGATCTGATAGACCTCGATCGAGGACCCCAACATCACGTGATCGTCGAGACAGGTCGAACAGCAACGAAGACCGCCAGCACCTCCCATACGAGGAATGGGATCGACGAACTACCCCCCATTGTCGAGATGAGCGGGATGATTCTCACATTGATCCAGACCCTGATGAGGCCCTACCGTCCGTCGAGCATGATGCTGCACATCTCAACGATTCTGATCGCTTTGCATCACCACCCCGAGCACGTGGACCATATTATCTGCCAAATGCTGCAACTATGAACCAGCACGAGAGGACTTCGCAGATCGACGTTGCTGCTCCTGTGGACCCGTTAGCAAATGCTGCAGAGCGCCAACCACAACCTCCCGAAGACGACCTTCCTTCTGATCCCCTATATCGCATCCGAAAGGCCGCTGAGGAGAGTAACCTGGCCTTTTACGCGAAGCCTGGGACGCGGAAGCGGGCAACTGGCGTACAAGTGGTGTACGAAGGAGAAGATCGAAAGATGAGACCTGCCGATGCAGACTTTGTAGGGGTTGCAAACATTTACGAGATCCATGAAGTAGGTCTGACCAGCGATCCAAATGCTTACCTAGGCAATGGAAAGACCACGTCATCTTCGGGAGGTCTGACTAGCTCGAAGACTGTCAGGGTCCTGGTCACCGGCGGGTCTAGCGAGTTGCGAACTGGTTTCAGGATCACGAGCTGCAACAATAAGCTTCAAGAAAAGATTGATAGGACGGGTGAGGTCAACAGATACTTCCTGATCCATGCCGAGCGTCAACCAGAGCCCCCCAATCCATCCGGTCTTTCGATTTTGCATATTACCTCCTGGGTGGACTGGCTTGAGGTATCGGCAGTGGATCTCGAAAACAGGATATCGTTCCTGCCGTCCAGAATTGATCGACATGTGGGACAGGCTCACATAAACGATGTCGAAAGAGCAGTCATTCAAAGGAGCCAGCAAGACATTGTGGGAGTATCAACCTTGGCTCGAGAATTCGAAGCTACCCAGCCGTATGGACCGTTCCCTTCTCAGAGTACACTATCAAATTCCGGGGTCGCCCACTCGGCACCACCTGAGGTACTACAAGCGCTACCACAAGCGACTACTTTCTATCCGCCCAGTGGCCCGCGCGCTGATTTGAGACGACCTGACCGGTTACGAACTCAACCACCGCCAAATTACCGCGGTCCAGGACGTCAGCAGCGCGAAGCGAGGCCTGCAGCACGAGCAACTCCAGAAGCTCTCACACATCCACTCCCACCCCGTCCATCTACCCCTCCCCAGGCCCAGACAGACCCTGCTCCTCGAGATGATAACAACGGCCGTACCCCTCCGCAGCAGCACATCGGAATCGATCAACCTGGTACAAACAGTGCAAACACCAAGCGCAAGAGGGTCGACTCAGAAGAAAAGCCTCTCAAGAATGGCCGGCGCCAATCCATCTGAATCGTCTCCTACATGATTCCCTCCACCTTTTCCAGATATCACCCCAACTTTCTGGGGCAACTTCGATTGAGTTTCTTCTTTCTGCAGCATTAGCATTGACATCCGCGCTTTAGCTTTCTCAAGCCATGTTGTCATTTGCGCGTTTGTTCAAGCTCATGGCATCTCTGCACGTGTCATACCCAGCACCTTTCCTTCACGTTCCCGTCGACAGAATAGCAGAATGTCTCATGCTGTTCTACAATATCATAGTCAATGGATAGCCTATCAGTTCAATTATAAGTTCTCACTTTGCGCTCCTCGTTCTCAAATATATAAAGCCGACGAAGCGATGAAAGCCTTGTCCAACCCTGTTCAGCGTTCAGACAGTACTCCCGCGCAGAAGTCCACTACTGCCTCCGTCGCGAGTAACCACTCCTCCGTCACCTGCCCATTATCGCCCTGTAGTCTCCACATCGCCCCCTCCCCAGTAGCAACAATGAACTCATTAATCTCACAAAGCCATCGTGGGCTCTCATTCAGCCATATAGCCGTCCAGCTCGCCAGATGTACCAGCCCATCATGTCCCAGTGACGCAAGTCCTGACATCACCCACTCATACCGCTGCGACACGAATGCACGTAGCTCGTGAAACGCGGCCGTGGTGAAGGAGGCGACCTCCGGGAAGTGCGCACAGACTAGGGTCGATATGATCTCGAGAGTTATGCGCGAGAAAATGTGTGCGTTGACGAGCAGGTTGACGAAGAGCTTGAATGTAGGTTCGTGAAGTAGGATGGCGATGAGGAGTGCGAAGAGGGTGATCTTACGGAAGGTAAGGGCCATATTCGCGAGTCCAGCGTTGACACAGCTATCGGTAAAATAACGGCTTATCGAGACTGCTGGTGTTGATAGTGCCGCTCGAAAGAAACGCTAGTCCGTATCTGGTTACGCGCCTTGGCAGGTAGGCTGTCGGGAAGGTACAAAAGTCAACACTTGGAGGTTCCACAGATCGCTAACAGAGTACGTTCAATGGCACTCACTAGTAAATCGAATGCTCAGCACGGATCTGAAAGCTAGCTGTACCAGTCAAAGTTTCCGTCGATCTAGCGTGAATGTGGCGGTCACGTGACAAATTGTACTTTCACTGCATCGCACACCGATCGTCAGTTCGAAGACGGATTAGATCGCATACAGTTTGAACGCGAAGAAACGACAAGGTAAAGTCCTGAGTGCTCAGATATTCTTTTGTTACAGTTCTTTCACCCACACTTCAACCGTAGAGGCAGCTACCGCTTGGTTCCCCTGTTCGTCTTCTGCGCAGTGCTGTACAACTAAGAGCCACTACCACGCGTCAATAACGACTCGTTTTAGAGCTCATGATCAATGGCAACTGGTACGTACGGAGTATTCGGGTTCGGCGCGCCTTTGACAAGCTTGAACCCACCTGGCTGGAGGTACTGGAAGACTTGTTTCGGATCGTACTTCTTGGATATCTTCATCAGCCGCTGCTTGTTCTTCGCTCCGTAGCTGCTAATGGGGTCTTGATACTCGGATGCGTAGTTGAGATACACAAAGTCGGTGTCCAGGTTCCTCCGCTTCGCTTCCGCTTTCACAAGTTTGATGATGTTGGCAATCACACTGTGAAACTTGGCCCCGTCTTCTTTGTTGTTCCAGGCAGCGTTGAAGTTGAGCACGAAGTATGGACCGTTCTTTGGGTCGATGCCTAAAGCGTTCCCGCCATTCTTCTGCATGGCTTCGGTCGCGCTTTCCGTGATGGGCTGGATGGCCATGATGAGCAGGATCTTCTCGACATCGGCGACCGTGGCTTCTTGCGTATAGAACGTATCGACGATGAACTTGAGCAGTTCCCTGTCCATCTTCAGACTAATGCCCCACCAGGTCTGGAAAGCACCAGGAGCAGGAGCACCCTGATTAAGGAGATCGGCCATGCCGGACATTGGGCGAAGGTCAGTCGTGTCATCGATGGCAGTGATATTACCCCAACTCGAGAAGACAGGCGCGTTCGCAATAGGCTTGGCGTAGTGGAGGTTGGCGAAAGCGACCTTGCCGATCCCGGGCGCGCTGGCGAAAGTCTGGACACATGAGCTTTCCGCACATGAGGAGTGAACTCAGCGCACTTACCACAATCTGGGCGGCATCTTCATCCTTGACGGAACCAGAGACTGTGAACTGATGGATTGCATCAAGCACCGCGGGGTATGCATCTTCGAGGTACACCCGCTGGCCTCCCCACATCTGGCCAAGAGGAAAGGCATCAAGCTTGAAGTTTGTGACGATTCCGAAGTTGTTGCCGCCTCCTCTCAGTGCCCAGTATAGGTCGGGATAAGTGGTTGCGCTAACGTTGATCGCAATACCCGAAGCCGTGACTAATTCGAAACTCGCCACATTATCACAAGCCCAACCGCGCTTGCTCGCGAAGTGAGATATGCCGCCTCCGAGAATGAGGCCAGGCACGCCAACGGGGGCCATCTAGTCTTATGATCAGTGGCAGAACCATAAAGTTGGCGCAGTCGCGTAGACTCACACGTCCCCCTGCGACACTCAGACCGTCTTTCTCGACAGCATTGTAGACGTCTATCCATCGAAGTCCCGGGCCAATGTCAACCGTCTGCTTATCGGAGGCAACAACAGCCTGCTTGAAGCTTTCAAGCGATACAGTGATTCCATCTTCGATACTAGATGCACCGGCCCACGCAGCATGGCCACCGCCTTTTACGGCGAAGGGGCATTGGTACAATCTAGCCGCAAGCACCAATGTTGAGACCTCAATTGTCTTCGTGGGTTTAAACACACAAGAGGGTCGTACTGAACCTTGTTGAGCAGACCAGTATCCTCCGGTGAAGTTACTGTATGTGGTTGCTCCTCCAGCCAAGACCTTGTCGGTGCCGAAGAGTATCGTCAACGCGGTACACTAGGGTCTGTCAGCTTGCGCAATCCTAACTTCGTGATATTGTGACAAAACTTACAGCATGTGAGCATTGCGAATCTGAGACACGTGCATTGAGTGCATTTGCGGGTTCTGGCAGAGTCGAGACGTCGACGCCGAGGTTTTCGAGAGCCGCAGTGATGTTGAAGTCTTGTGGCTCAAATGCAGCGCCGCTGGCTTGTGCTCCCACACAAGCTGCAAGAGCTACGACGGGAGCCAGACATGTGACCTTCATCGTTGCTGATTGCTGCAATCAATCGATTGTGAGAGTTTAAGTCACTTGGCAGCGCGTTCGTGATAATAACCTGCGCGTTTGGGTCCCAAGGGCGCGTCGAGGTCGGGGGGGCCCGGGGCTCTCTCACTTGGGAGCTCTTTTAACAGCATACCAGTGCGCCGCATCCTTCTGCACCTCGCTTGGCTGTAAGCATCTAATTTGAGGTACGTCTGCAATGATTGGCGCAATGCTAAGCCTCCTGCAAGAAGACGGTTGGATCCTGCGGAATTGTGGCGATGTCGTGAGCGAAGCCTTGCCGTGTCCTGCACGGAATGGGCACCTGGCATGGGCTATCACCTATTCCTAATCCAGCCTAGTGCGGTCCAGGGGAAGTCGCGTCTCGCAATCCGTCGCCGCTATGGAGTTTACATCGACCAGCAGCCTATAGCACTTTCAAGGCCACAACAACATTCATTCCGAAAAGGAGATGAATCAAAGTCGAACAGCGATGCGCTCTGGTAGCAGAAGGATGCTCGGAACGGGGATGGCTGTGCCGGCCGAGCGGCAGAGGCGGGACGACCCTGGAAATGAGAACCTTACTCTCGGTAACATCGCCCCCACCAGACTGTGAACGATACTGCAGGTACTTCCAGGCCCCACTGGACGACATCCTCAAGTGGCTCGATACGAGACTTTCAAAGCGGTGCGCTATCGAATGTTACCGACGAGGCGACCATGAGCTCTACAGCTTTTGTTAGACTGGTCGCACGATGGCAGTGCGCGTTAGGTTGCGCAACTGGGTTGTGCAATACCGGTCTTCGTGAGATATGCAGTAATACAGACCCACGTCGTAAAGTACCTTGTACGGCAGATCAGTCTTATCAAGGTAGACAGGCGCTTACGGGAATACTAATCGTTGGCTCCGCTTCGCAAGCGGTCAGATATCAAATACTTGATCTGAGGGATCCATACATTCCTGTTGGTGCTATTGATGTAGACTTCTCGCTACTTCATCGATCCCTCCACATCCAGCTACCTGACGACAGACAGTTCGAGAAAGCTTCACCACATCGGATGTTCAACAACACACTTCCGATATACCCAGACCCGATACCATGACGTCCCAACAACTTGCAGATGTCACTTGGGACAAGAACGCACCTCCAGCAACGATGAGCAGACGCGAACTAGAAGGCATCAACACCGCCATGCTGACTCTGACGTCTTTGGTCTTCGTCGCGCGCATTGCCATTCGATTATTCAAGCGGAGAACATTCGAGCTGCAAGACTTCTTTTGCTGTCTGTCTTATGTTTTCTATGTCGCAATGCTCGTCATGTTCTTCAAGGAGAACGACCCGCTATATCGAGCCGAGCGTGTTCAGAGAGGCGAGGCGCCATTGTATCCAGGGCTTCGTGCGTACAATCATCTTTCCATACGCAGACAAAACGGCATGCTGACTGTCTTAAGTTCGTGATGCAGGAATGGTCTATCGATGGCTGACAGCTGGCCAGTTGTTGTACTATTCGTCTCTGACAGCAGTAAAGCTATCACTGTTAGCCCTATACCGACTTCTGCTGAACAAAGCCTCGCCAAAATATAATATCATGTGGTGGGCGATTTTGGCTTTCTGTGTTTTGGTAAATGCGACGCATGAAGATCGTATACGCTCATTGCTAAAACTCGGACAGTCTTACGTGGGAAGTGCTATGACAACCATCTTCGTCTGCGACGACCAAAAGGCGAAGTACAACTACGGTATGTGCGCGAAACCGAATGAGCAGAAACGTGCACAGTTCAGCCTATGGTTCGCGTACGCAGTAGATGTAGCTGGTGATCTTGCAGGTTCGTACACCAATCCTTTCGATCAAGGAATTGTATTGACAAGTGCAGTAATGTTCCTCCCGTTTCGCATGACGTGGAACCTTCGGCTACCTAGGGCCCAAAAGCTCGGCATCTTCGTCCTGTTCGGGAGCGGTTGGATTTGCATCGTATGTACTCAACGAAACATTTTCTGCGTTTAAATAAATATACTGACACTACTATTGCTAGGTCTTCGCCACGCTTCGTGTCGTTCAAGTCAGCGTCAAAGATGGGCTGCCAAAGATACCGGACCCAAAGTGGTTGCAAATGTGGACCGTCATCGAAACTTCGATGGCAGTCATTATTGGCTGCGCTCCAGCTTTCAATGCTCTTCGTAGTCGTTCAGAACACCACAACGTTGAGATAACGTCAGTTCGACTTGATATGGAGACTGCAGGTGGCGAACATACGATGCGGGCGGACCCCTACAAGCGAGTTCTGCGAACGAACGAGCAAGTGAGTGAAGAAGCACTGCATCCACGCAGCACGCCTGGACTGGCTTTTTAGGTTGAGGGCTTTTCCCCAATCATCACTGTCAGCATGTCATAGGATGGGCTACTGTCAAGAACGTGTGTTTTACAAGTGGCCTCCGTCGTGTCCAACGGGCTAGGAGCCAAAAATTACGCATACAGCTCCAGGCCTGAATGCAGAAAGATCGCATTTCGCATGTTTGTTTCTGGAAGTGAAAGCGAAAGTACTTCTACTGCTGCGATGACGTCAGTCGAAAGCGCGCAGTCACCATAGCCATTCTTCGCGATTTGTGATCTCTCAGTCAGAGACTATTGTTCCAGGCTGCTTGAGTCTCTTGGTCTTGTCTTATCCTACGTTCACTTTTTTCCCAATTAGGACGACAATAGCCAGTGTTGGTGGTTGCGCGGCGTCATCAACGAGTGTAAACAACAACGCGTACACTGCGCGCCCTCACACTCTTTCACCCACGCGCTTTACTTGAAAACTCTTTCAGTCACCACTCGCCATCGCGCAATCTTGCAAGCTTGGCTCTACGTTGCATCTTGTCTCTCATTCAGACTTCCCTGGCTCTTCTCACAACCATCCAAACCACACAACACAACACCGCTCCGACCATATCAACACAACCCACAGGAGGTAAACAAACCAGAAGTCTACATAGCGCCAACCGTTCACTAACTCACGTTTCTTTGCGAAATTAGACTGCAGGGTGTTCAATTTTCACATTGGATTTGGTGCTTTCGCCTGGCAGCTCCTCAGTAAACAGGATGCCTACCTTGCGCAAAGGGATCAGAGGCACTTCCCAAATTCACATCTCGATTCATACTCCAACCCAGACAATGAAGCTCGAGCCCCAGCCACAGCCTTCCGTCATGTCCGTCGCCACACAGAAGCGCAAACGCTGCGCGGACGAGCAGGCCGACCCAGCCCTCACAGCACCATCCAAAAAGCTCAAAACATCAACAACATGCGCCCCGGCCATCACCGAAAAGCCTAAAAGTACAGGTCGCAACATACCCGGCTCAAAATCCACGCTCATCCCCCGCGGCCCCCGCAAAAAAGCCACCCTCGGCGTCAAAGACGAATCCCTCCTCCTCATGCTCTGCGACTGCAGCACCACCCCAAGCAAAACAACCGAACTCCACTTTCGCAAGATCCCGCACTCCCTCATCGACTGGCACAATCCCCACCACATCTCCCAGATAAACGCCTGGCGCAATCAGATCTACGGGCGCGCCGGCCTAAAAGCCCGCTCCGTCAGTCTCTGGTACGAAGCCGAAGAACTCTGGTTCGAATTATACTTCCAGCTCTCCATTGTTGAGGCGCGGAAGCGCGGGATTATGCCTCCGGGGAGCAGGCAGGTGCGCGAGGCGTTTAATGAGACGTTTGTGGGGAG
>Ga0265780_10009607_pt1 | contig 11581 bp, 11 predicted proteins | sample P1T30metagenome_FD_192432 | JGI IMG/M metagenome (GOLD analysis project Ga0265780, IMG submission 192432) | Plant litter microbial communities from East Loma Ridge, Irvine, California - P1 T30 | ecosystem: Environmental > Terrestrial > Plant litter > Unclassified | place: USA: California... | reverse complement strand
CCGCCTCGCCGGCCGCCAATTCGAGCACGCTGGCGGCGCGCAGGTGGCCGCGCATGCGGCGCGGCGCCACCTGCGGCGCCACCTTCAGCACCAGGCCGTCGCGGCGCAGGAAGACGACGTCGATGGGGTAGCCCATGCCGAGCGTGTGGATCATGTTGCAGGGGCTGATGTAGAGCGCCTGGCCGCTCTCCAGCGGCGGGCGCGCCAGCAGGCCGCGCATGCGCGCCAGCGGCGTGGTGGCCAGCATCACCTCCAGGCGCTGCCGGTGGCGGGGCGGGGCCGCGTTAAATTCGATGGGAACGGAAGTCAGCATGGCGGACTCAGAACTTGACGCCCGAGGCCAGGAACTTCATGGCGATCGGGAACATCAGCACCAGGAAGGTGACGGGAAAAATGAAGGCGACCAGCGGGAAGATCAGCTTCACCGGCGCCTCCATCGCCAGCTTCTCGGCGATCTGGAAGCGCTCGACGCGGCGCTGCTCGGCCTGGGCGCGGAAGGTCGCGCCCAGGCTCGCGCCCATGCGCTCGGCCTGGATCACGGCGCCGATGAAGCTCGACACCTGCGGGATGCGCACGCGCGCGTCCATGCGGCGCAGCGCCTCGGCGCGCGTCAAGCCGGCGCGCAGGTCGCGCAGCACGTAGGCGAATTCGTTCTTCAGCGGGCCGGAAGGACCCTTGGCCACGGCCTGGGAAATCGCGCCGGCCATGTTCAGCCCGGCCTCGACCGACATGGTGAGGAAGTCGAGGTAGGTCGGCAGCGCCTTGACGATCAGTTTCTGGCGCCGTTTCAGGGTTTCCTTCAGCCAGATGCGCGGGTAGACGAAGCCGAGGCCGGCCAGCGCCGCCACGATGAAGCCGCTGTACAGGTTGGCGGCCGACAGCACCATCGCCGCCAGGCCGGAGAACAGGGCCAGGCTGACGAAGCACAGCGCGATGAACTGCGTCGGGCTCATCAGGTAGAGCATGCCGGCCAGGCGCAGCGTCTCGCTGGGGCCGGCCAGCAGGATCTGCGGAATGAAGCGGCAGATGTGGTAGTCGACGAAGCGCACCAGGGGCCACAGCAGGCGCAGCGGCCGCGGCAGCGGGTCGAGGTAGGCGCGGTCCTCGAGCGGCACCTCCTCCTTCATGCGCACGGCGCCGTAGACCACGGCCGCCGCGAACAGCACGAAGGCGATGCCGACCAGGAGCGCGATGACGAGTTTATCCATGCGGTGTCCTCCTCAGACGTCGATGCTGGTGATCTTGCGGATGAAGTGGTAACCGACCGAGATGGTCACCACCATCACGCCCAGCGTTACCCAGCCGTACCAGGCGTTGAACAGCGGCGCCATGGCTTCCGGCTCCATCAGGTTCAGGACGAAGATCAGCAGCAGCGGCAGGCAGGCCATGACGATGCCCTGCATTTTTCCCTGTGCCGTCAGGCTGCGGATCTTGCCTTCCATTTGCAGCTTGGCGCGGATGGTCTTGGCGATCGATTCCAGGGTCTCGGCCAGGTTGGCCCCGACCTCGCGCGACAGCGCCATGCCCGAGGTGACCAGCGCCAGGTCGGGCAGCGGCACGCGCTTTTCCATCGATTCCAGGGCCACCGCGAAGTCCACGCCCAGGCGCATCTCGCGCAGCAGCAACGCGAACTCCTGCGAGATCGGCGGCTTGCCTTCGCTGGCCACGCTGTCGAGCGCGATCGGCAGGCTGGCGCCGGCGCGCAGCGCGCCGGTGATCATCATCAGCGCGTCCGGCAGCTGCTGCTCGAACTGCAGCAGGCGGCGCCGCGCGATGTAGCGCACCACGAAGCGCGGCGCCACGAAGGCCAGCACCACGCACATCAGGACCAGCACCACGTTCCCGGTCAGCACCCAGGCCACCACCGGCAGCAGGATCAGCACCGCCAGGTTGATCGCCATGATGCGGTTGGCGTCGGTGAAGATGAACATGCCTTCCAGGTCGGCCTTGTTCTGGGCCGCGGTCTCGTTCTGGCGCGCGCTGAACCAGCGGCTGCCGAAGTACAGGACCAGCCACACCAGGGCCAGCATGGCGGCGAAGATGGCGGCGACGACGACGCTGCTGTTCATCCGTGCACCCGCTTGATCGGCGCGGCGTCGCGCTGGAAGATGGAAACGTCGACCGGCACGCCGCGGCGCAGCAGGTCCTGGTAGAAGTCGGGGATGTGCCCGGTCGGCACGAAGCGCCCGCGCACCTTGCCGTCGGCATCGAAGCCGTCCTGCTCGAACTGGAAGATGTCCTGCACCTGGATCAGGTTGCCCTCGATCCCGGTCACTTCGGTGATGTAGGTGACTTTGCGCGTACCGCAGGAAAAGCGGGTCTGCTGGACGATCAGGTTGACCGCCGAGGCCACCTGCTCGCGGATCGCCTGCATCGGGATGTCGAGGCCGCTCATCAGCGTCATCACCTCCAGGCGAGACAGGCAGTCGCGCGGGCTGTTGGCGTGGGCCGTGGTCAGCGAGCCGTCGTGGCCGGTGTTCATGGCCTGCAGCATGTCGAGCGCCTCGCCGCCGCGGCACTCGCCGACAATGATGCGGTCGGGGCGCATCCGCAGGCAGTTCTTCACCAGGTCGCGAATGGTGACCGCGCCACGGCCCTCGATGTTGGCCGGCCGCGCTTCAAGCGACACCAGGTTCGGCTGGTTCAATTGCAGCTCGGCCGCGTCCTCGACGGTGACGATGCGCTCGTCGTCGGCAATGAAGTTCGACAGCACGTTCAGGAGCGTGGTCTTGCCCGAGCCGGTGCCGCCCGAGACCACGATATTGGCGCGCAGCTTCACCGCCACCTGCAGGAAGGCGATCATTTCCGGGCTGATCGCGCCGAAGCGGATCAGGTCCTGGTCGACCAGCTTCTTCTTGGCGAACTTCCGGATCGTGATGCTCGGTCCCTTGATCGCCAGCGGCGGGATGATGGCGTTCACGCGCGAGCCGTCCTTCAGGCGCGCGTCGACCATCGGCGAGCTTTCGTCGATGCGCCGGCCCAGCGGCGAGACGATGCGCTCGATCGCCGCCACCACCGCGGCATCGTTCGAGAACGAGATCTCGGAACGTTCCAGGCGTCCCTGGCGCTCGATGAAGACGTCGTTGTGGCGGTTGACCATGATCTCGGTGACCATCTCGTCGGCCAGCAGCGACTCCAGCGGGCCGAGGCCCACGACTTCGTTGAGCACGACGTCGCGCAGGGCCTCGCGCTGCTCGCGCATCGATTCGAAGGCGCTGTCGGTGTCGATCAGTTCCTCGATCAGCTTCTGCACCGTGGAGCGCAGCTCGGCGTCGGCCATGCGCGCCACGTTCACGCGGCGCAGGTCCATCGCCGCGATCAGCATGCGGTGCAGCTGGCCGCGCATGGCGATGCCTTCCGGGCGTTCGAGCGGATTGGCGATAAATGCAGGCTGCCCGGCAGTGCGCTCGGGCTGCGGCACGGCCTGCGGCAACACCGCGACCTTGGGCGGCGCGAAGTGGGCGCGCGCCTCCTCGGTGGCATGGGCCATGATCTTGTAGTCGGCCAGCTCGATGGTGTCGTTGCTGGCCAGCGGGCCGTATTCATTGACGTCCTTGCCGTTGACCTTGACCGGCGCCATGCCGCCGCAGTCGCGCAGGAACAGGCCCTCCTCGGTCAGCGTGAACTCGAGCTGGCGGCGGCCCACGCGCCAGCCCTGCAGCACGATCAGGCTGGTGCTGTCCCTGCCGAGGACGCATTTCAGGCCGGTGCTGGTTTCTTCGGCCACCAGCTGGGCGCGGCGAAATACCTGGATGCGGATCATGGCGTCATTGTCCGTAGTAGCCGGCGTTCGGGCCGCCATTGGTCGGGGCGCCCGGCTCCAGCGAGGCCGGCGGGAAGTCCTTCTTTTCCATCTCGCGCAACTTGTCGTTGAATTCCTTCCTGCCGGTCTCGCCGCGCGCGCGCAGTTCCTGCGCCAGGCCGTCGCCGGGGGCGATGATCTCGGGCTCGAGCAGCACCACCAGTTCGGTCTTGCTGTTGCGGAAGTCGTCGGAGCGGAACAGGCGGCCCAGGATCGGGATGCGGCTGATGCCCGGCACGCGGTCGACCGCGTTGGCCATCTCGCTGTTGACCAGCCCGGCCAGCGCCACCATCTCGCCTTCCTTCAAACTCACCTCGGTGCCGGTGCTGCGGTTCAGGAAGCCGGGAATGCCGTTGACGGTGACGGCCGGGTCGATCTGCGACAAATCGGTCATGATCTTGGCGGTGATGACGCCGTCGGCGTCGATCTGCGGCTCGAGCGTCAGGATGATCCCGTAGGGCTTGAACTCGACGCTGGTCGAGCCGAAGGCGCCGGCCACCGGGATCGGCACCTGGCCGCCGACCTGCAGGTGGGCCTTGCCGCCGCTCTTGGCGGTCAGTTCGGGCGAGGCCAGCACGCGCACTTCGCCGTTCGACACGCCCAGGTTCAGGCGCGAGGTCAGGGTCGTCGCCAGGCCGAGAAAGTGCCCGCCCTTGGCGCCGTTGCGCGTGATGAAAGGCGGAACGTCGACCAGCAGGTTCTCGTCGGCGCCGCCCGCGCGCGGATTCGAGTACACGCCCTTGTCGGTGGCGATACCGATGTAGCCGGCGGTCGGGCCGTTCGCGCTCTTGGCCCAGTTGATGCCGATCGATTCGAGCAGCGAACGCTTGACTTCCACGAAGTGCAGGCGGAACAGCACCGAGCGCGTATAGGCGCTGCCCTGGTCCTCGGTCACGTTCATCACGATGCCGGGCGTGTTGCCCAGGCCCTTGCTCAGGCGCGCCAGCGCATCGGCATGGGCCACGCCCGACAGCACGATCTCGTTGCCGAGCTGCTCGACCTTCACGCCGTTCATGCCGCGCGTGAGCATGTCGACCTTGGCGCGCACCTCGCCCAGGTCCTTCGGCACCACCTGCACGCGGTAGGAATGCACCGCCTTTTTCGTCCACACCAGCAGGGTCGTGGTGCCGACCTGCTCGGCGATCACCAGCAGGTTGTTGTCGACCGTGGTGGTCGAGAGGATGCTGCCGCTGCCCAGCGCCAGTCGCAGGATCTTGGCGCCGATCGGCAGCATGGTGATGTCGCCGGCCGTGATCGTGACCGGCTTGGTCTGGTGGTAGACCAGCTCGGGAGCGGCAACCCGCGCCACGCGCGCGGGCGGGGTGCGCACGCCGGACTGGTCGGCGCTGGCGGGAACGGTCAACAGGCAGGCGGCGGCAAGGATCGGATAGGAATACAACTTGGACATGGATGCGCTTTTTTCTGGTTGATGTTGTTAGAAGCTGCCGCCGCGCATCGAAGGCACGGGCTGGTTGACGAGGGCGGGCACTGCGGGCGCCGCCACCGGCGCAACGGCCGGCTGCACCGGCGGCGCGGCGCGCTGCTGCTCTGGCTGTTGCACCTGGGCTGCCTGGTAGGCCTGCATCTGCGAGGGCGGGATCGCCAGGCGCGAGACGATGTCGCCGCGTCCGCCGACGATGAATTCGATGCCGGCATCGCGGCCGCGGCTCGATGCCGGCATCAGGTCGCGCGCACGGGTGGCGCGCAGCGCCAGGGCGTCGCGGTCGTTGCGGCCGCGCAGCACCACGCGGAAAGTGCCCATCTTCTGCCCCACCATCAGCTTGGCCGCCTCCTGCGGCCTGACCAGCAGGGTGATCGAGTCGTAGCCGCGCTCGCGCTCGCCTTCCACCTCGCCGGGCCGGCTCATGCGGTTCGGGTCGGCGGCCGGGTTGCTCACGTCCTGGAATTCGCGGCCGGTGGCCAGCACCACCATGTCCTGCATGAAGAGGGTCGCCTGTTCGAGCGACTTGTCGTCCTGGCCCAGCATGCCCTCGGCCGGCTTGGGCGCGCGCGAGAGCAGGAAGATGTCGACCCGGTGGTTCGGGCGCAGGGTCTGGGCGATCGAGTTCAGGTTGTCGATGTCGATCGTCATGGCGCGCGTGCCCTGCGGCAGGATGGCGGAGACGTCGTTGACCTCGGGCTGCTGCAGGTCGGACATGCGCACCGGGCGCCCGCGCAGCACCGGGCGCGCCAGGCGCAGGCCCTGCATCGAGGAGAAGTCCTTGGCCAGCAGCGTGTCGGGGTAGACCAGGTCTTCGTCGACCGGGCGCGACACGAAGCGCTCGCCGTTGAGCGGCGTGTTCGCTTCGACGTTCGCGTTCGGCACCACGACGTTGACCTTGGGCGTGAGCTTGACGCGGGAGCTGGCCGCCAGTTCCTCGCGCATGGTGGCTTCGCGCTTTTGCAGGTAATGGTAGGCGAGCAGCGCCACGCCGCCCGCGATCAGGGAGGCGAACAGCAGCAGCGCGAGCGGGCTGGTAAGGCGGGCGGCAAGTTTCGAATTGATGGCCATGTGGGTGGGTTCAGGATGAAAGAATCGGTGCGTCAGACGCTGATGGAAATCGCATACGAAAAGGCGGACCAGGCGTTGCGGATCGCCTCCAGCAGCGCGTCGATCGGCGAGGGGTCGAGCGCGCTCGCCACCAGGGCGATCACGCACAGCGCCAGCACGACCGTGTACTCGGTCATCGCCTGGCCGGACCGGTGCGGCGAGGGATGCGGGATGCGCTGCTTCACAATGCCTCCGAAATGGTCATGACGATCTGGGTGCGCCCTTCCGGCCACATCACCAGTTCGACCTGGCTGCGGCCGCGCTGGGCGCTGACCAGCAGCGACTCGGCGCCGTTGACGGGATTGACGATCTTGTGCGAGCGCAGCGACGACCACTTGTTGTCGCCGAGCTGGCGCATGAAAAAGGCGTTCAGCTGGTCGAGCGGACGGCTGGAGCTCATGCTCACCACCAGGCCCTTGCGGCCGTCGTCGTTGCTGGCCACGCTCGAGGCCACGCTGGCGTCGGGCGGCAGGGGCACGCCCATCGCGCCCGGGCTCAGCGCCGTGACCGGACCGGGCGTGCTGCGCGCCAGGTAGCCGAACACGCCCTTGCGGTTCACCAGTTGCAGCGTTACCAGGCATTTCTCGCCCTTGGCGGAAATCGTTTCCCAACCGGCCGTGCTGGCGCGGCGCACGTCGTGGCCGCCGGCCTTCCAGCTTTTCTCGACCCGGTCGAGCACCTCGCCCGCCGTGCCCGGCCCCTGCACCTGGTTGATCGCCATCGACAGGCCGTTGACCACGACCTTGTTGGCGACCGCGATGGCGGACAGCCCGGCCGGGACCTGGGCAGGACAGGCGCTGGCGCCGGCGGCGCCGGAACTCAGCAGGAGGGGCGCCAGCAGGGACAGCCTGGCCAGGCCGGCGATGGGGTTCTTGGTCATGTTGGCTCAGTCTGGAGGACAGGTATCGGCAATGCGGGTGAGCGTGGCGCGGCTGCGCGTCTTCATCGGCACCTGGCCGTTCATGCGCGCGATGGCCTGGCGCGCCAAGGCCTTTTCCTGCGGCGTCTTGGCGGCAGCCAGCGCCTGCTGCAGCGTGGCGTCGGCGCCCGCCTGGCCGCTCTCCATGGCGGCCTGCATGCGCGGCATCCGGGCCAGGGCCCGGGCGGCTTCCTCGCGCTCGCGCGCGCTGGTGCCGTGGCGCGCGGCCATCTCGAGCAGGGCCCTGGTGCCGTCCAGGTTCGGGCGGCTGCCGCTGGCCATGTCGATCTCGGTGACGGTTTCCCAGGTCTTGTCGTCGAGGCGGCGCATGGTGAGCGTCAGCTTGCCGACCGGGCAGGCGGCAACCTGCACGTAGCCGCCCTCGCCCTGGCTGGTCGAGAGCGGCTTGCACACGCCCTTCCCCGATGGCGGCAGCACGACGGGCGGGCCGCTGCGGATGCATTGCGTGACCGGTCCGTCGCCCTTCGCCATGCGGCCGCCGTCGTCGCGGCCGGCCACGACGGCGCGGCTGGACTGGTTGCCGCTCGCGCCGTCGGTGTGGAAGTCGATCGTCGCGTCGTGCGGACCGACCTTCTCGCCCACCCGGGTAGCGGTATCGACCCGGTACAGGCCGGGCGGCGGCAGGTCGCGCGCAGCCGCGCAGGCGCCGCCGGCGTGGAGGAGGAATGCCGCCGCGACCGGCAAGGTGCGCGCGCTAAAAAGGGTCAATCGCATCGGTTCGGGCCTTTATCGTTCGGTGCTGCGCTCATCTGCTGCTCGTTTCCCTTCTCATCTCAGGCGGTCGCCGGGGATGACGTCGACATTGATCTTGCCGACCTCGATGCCCGGCGCGGCCGCCGCATCCCAGGGCGCGATCCCGATCTTGGCCGCTTCGACCACGGCGCCCAGGCCCTGGGCAGTCGGAACCGCGCGCGCCACCATTTCCCGGGTGGCGCCCTTGCCGTTCGCGCCCCAGGTGTTCGACAGGATCGCGCCGGTCGAAGTGAAATCCAGGCCCTGCCAGCCGCCCGGCGTGGCATTCCACAGGCGCCGGTAGACGCCGCTGTCGGCGGCGAGGTCGGCCAGCGAGACGTTCGACACGGCCAGGGTGTCGTTCGGCAGCGGCGGCATGAAGCCGACCAGGCCGCGCACCTGGACCGCCGAGGCGGTCGAGACGATGGACCCGGCCAGGTCGTGCTCCGGCGCGGCATGGGTGGTGGTGGCGGCGAGGCCTTCGTAGTCGCGCAGGTAGGCGGTGCCGCGGGCGTCGCGCCACATCGGGTCGATGCCGTTGGCCAGCGCCCGGTTGGCGGCGTCGGTGCTGCGGATCACGCTGGTGCTGCGCGAGCGGTCGTTGAACAAACGCGCCGCGATCTCGCCCTTGATGGCGGCGGCATCTTTCGCGTTCGGCGTGTTGATCGCATTGAAGTCGGTGCCGGAGGCGTCGTACCAGACGGTGCGCTCCCAGGCGCCGTAGCGGGCCGACATGTCGGTCACGTGCTGGACGTCGGTGAACTTGCCGAGCGCCGCGATCGCCAGGAACAGCGGCACCAGGAAGAACACCGCCGCCACGATGAACTCGGCGATGGCCTGGCCGGCCTGGCGTGTGCGGCGGTGCATGGGCGGCCGCCGCGGCGCGCGATGGAAACGGAGCGTCTTCATTGGGCCGCCCACGATGCCGCCCGGTCGGCCGTGCTGCGGTCGACCAGCCTGCTCTGCCAATAGGGGTTGAACTGGTTGGCGAGCTCGGTCCGGCCGTCGCTGCGCGCCCAGCCGGCGCCGGTGAAGCTGCCGGCCGGCTCGTGGCGCGGACGGTAGAAGTAGGCCTGGCCGCCGGCCAGCGCGCGCATGGTGTCGCCCTTCATGCCGTCGTCCAGCCTCAGCACCTGCGAATCGCGCAGGATCTGCGAGGAGGTGCGCAGGGTGTCGCGGGTGCGCTCGACTTCGATCGTGAAGCTGAAGGCGCCGCCGTTCTGTTCGGGCGACTGGTTGCCCGGCGTGGAGCCGGCGGGATCGGCCATGTCGCGGTAGTAGTCCTGCAGGCCGCCGGCGGAATCGAGGGTGTCGCCGGGGCCGTTCAGGGTGTAGCGCACCAGGCCCGGAGGCAACGCCACGGCGCCGCCGAAGCCTGTGGTTTCGCCCGGGTTGTTGCGGTAGCCGGTCAGGCTGCCGTAGCCGCCGTTGCGCCCGGCCAGGCCGCCGCCCGAGCCGCCCAGGTCGAGATGAACGCCGCCGAAGCTCGAGTAGCAGACGCCGGTCCAGCAGGGATACCAGAAGGTGCAGCTCCAGCCGCCGCCGCCCTGGGTGGCGTCCATCGCCAGCCAGCGCTTCTTGTCCGAGCTGAGCTGGCTCGCTCCGGCATGGACAAAGGTGAACGTCGTGTTCGAGGTGACGTGGTTCGGCAGGATCCGGCAGAATTTCACGCTGCTGCTCCAGCGCGGCAAGGGCGAAGAGGGGCGGAAGCGGGTGAAACGGTCGGTCGACTGGTCGCTGACGACGACGTCGGCGAAGCGGTCGGCCTCGCCTGACTCGTCGTTGGCGCGGTGGCGGGTCGTGGAGTTGCCCCAGTTGGTGATCTGCAGATTGGTGCGCCCGAGGCGGAACATACCGTTGGTCATCTCGGCGCTTGGATCGTTGCGGGTGACGACTTCATTGGCGACCAGGGCCATGTCGAGGATGGTCGCGTTGTGGTGGGCTTCCTGCGCAAGCTCGTGGGCCTTGATCAGGCGGTCGAGTCCGGAAACGGCAACCGGCGCGACCGCGGCGAAGACGTCATTCACGTTTTCGATCGGCAGCGACTTGCCCTGGTCCCAGAGCGGCTTGCTGCTCGGGAACAGCGAGGCCTGGGGTGCGAGGATGAGACCGCTCATGCGCTCATGCGTATCGGCCGCATCCTCGAGGTAGGACTTGAGGCTGACCAGCTGCACCACGGCCACCTGGTTGGCCACCATGGCGCGGTTGGTATAAGCGGAAAAATTATGGTCGCGCGCCTGCAGCAGCGCGGCGCTGTAGGCGCCGGCGTCGGCTGCGTTCTGCAGGCGCGTCTTGGCGTTGGCCAGCAAGCCGCTGTTGAAAAGCAGGAGCGTGACCAGGCCGGCGGCCGCGCCGAACAGCAGCGTGAACACCAGTGCCTGGCCGCCCTGCGGCGCGGCGCCGAACGGCCGCGCTCTCTTTTTCGTCAACGGCATTGCCAACCCTTGCCTCCTGCGTGTGCGCGGGCGATCAGTTACCGCCCAGGCCGCCGCCACCGCCGCCGCCTGCACCGCCGCCGCCGCCGCCCTGGTCATTCTGGTCGTTGTAGGTGGACATGCCCTTGGTCGTGTCGGCACGGGTTGCCGCGGTGCTGGCGGTGGTGCCGGCCGCCTGGATCTGGGTCGCCGAATCGACACCGGCCATTTCGTTGGCCAGGCCGGCGGTCTGGTTACGCATGGTCTGGCCGAACACCGAGTACACGCCGATCGCGGCCACCGCGATCAGGGCCACGATAATCACGTACTCCATCATCCCCTGACCGCGTTGGCGGCGCAGGTTGAGAGCGAATTTTTTCATCTGAATCTCCGTGTGAGGTAACTTGAATGAGCGACTGCGAATAAGACTGGAATTGCAAAAGCGAGCTCATGTTAATTAAAAAAATCTTGAATCACAAGATTGATTCGTATTTATTTTTTTATCGCTTCTTATTCAAACTGAAGAGAAAGACTATGCATTTCCCATAAATAACTGCTATTTCCAATTTCCAATTTCGACAATAATTCTTTTCAGAAATCCACTAATTAATATACGCGCGATATTAATAATTCGAACAAATGTCAACAGTATTCTGCTTACCCATCCTGGGTAGACAAAAATATGTCACTTCCTGGCTGATGCCCCGTGGCGCCGCGTCCACAGGGCCTGCCAGCGGCTTCCATGGCATATGTGGGATTCATGCAACGAACCCGTCGCGGCTTTTTTTTGGCCGTAACCGGCCACGCCATCAATCACCCTTATAAAAGCAGAATGTGAATATTCGGGATAATCCTCAATTCGACTTGGATAAAATCTCACAAAAACTCACGCATTGTATGAACAGCGTTATGCAGCAGCGTGCATAAGCATGGTGCATAAACATGGGAGGCCCGCCGATGCTTTCGAGAGGCTCAGGAAGCTGCCAGTCGAATAACGATTGCAGCAATAACAAATACACGTGTATGAATATTATTTATTCCATTCGATCGCACATGCTTGCCGCAGGCGGACGGCGGCGCCGATGGGATGGGAATGGATGGGCGGGATGCGCCGACGAGGGAAGCGGCGCGCCGCCGCCGGG